>Ga0163144_10018038_pt1 | contig 14319 bp, 7 predicted proteins | sample OliLak19BULKMAT1_FD_123175 | JGI IMG/M metagenome (GOLD analysis project Ga0163144, IMG submission 123175) | Freshwater microbial mat bacterial communities from Lake Vanda, McMurdo Dry Valleys, Antarctica - Oligotrophic Lake LV.19.BULKMAT1 | ecosystem: Environmental > Aquatic > Freshwater > Lake... | reverse complement strand
TGCCTCCGGATCCGGAACCATCACAGGGTACGGAGATTATGTGAGTGCGACTGGCAGTACCACGGGTACGTCGACCATCTATGGTAGCTATGTCACAGCGACCGGCGCTGATACGACCTATGCGATTGCGGGCATTGTCACGAGTACCAGCCTATCGACGAGCTATGGTATCGCGACAGCTGCCAATGATGCCACAACCGGGGCCAATACAACCGGCGGATTCGTCGGATTTGTGACTGACACCGGTGTCGTCACTACGGGCACTGACTCCACTTACGGTTCAAGTCTTTCCATCACCCGGACTGGCGCCACTGGCGGTACCATCAATACCTATGGTAACTACATTACTCTCGTGACTGACAATGCGGGTGCTGGCACCTCCACAGCAGCAGGATTTCTTATCGACACCGGCACTGGTGGTTCGACCAATGCCGATACTGTTTATGGTGCCTATATCTTGACCGAAGCCAATACCGGAACCACTGCTTATGGCCTCTATGTGGATTCGGGGACACAGGCGGGGACGGAGTATGCTGCCGCTTTCCTGAATGGCAATGTCGGTATCGGTACCGCTACTCCCGCCTCAGCTCTCACTGTCGGCAGTGGCGATCTTTTTCAGGTGAATTCCTCAGGAGCGATTGTTGCTGCGACCGGCATTACCAGCAGTGGAACGATTACGTTCTCCTCCATCTCTGGCTCCACCCAATGTCTCCGTGTAAATAGCAGTGGTGTGGTTTCTGGAACGGGGAGCGATTGTGGAAGTGGGGGGACAGCTGATTTGCAAACAACTTACGCTTACGATGTTGATGGCTCCAACGCAACGATTTCGTTGACTGCCGCCGATGATGGTCTCATCTTCACCAACCCGACTTCAGGTGGCACGGATGGATCCGCGTTTCTTCTCTCACTCACCCAACAAAATACTACGGCGGGGGTGGTAGTGCTTGACATGATCCAGTCTTCGAACGCAGCCAATGGCGTGAATCTCGTCGCTAACTCAATTGATGGGGAGACGGGACTAGCGATCACGACCAACGGCCTGACGAGCGGCAAAGGTATTAGCGTCACGTCATCGGCAACCGCCTTCACGGGGAATCTCGCCGACATCTCACTCACCGGATCGAATGCGGCCAACATGGGTACCGTCCTTGCTATTTCCAATACGGGTACAGCCAATGCCAATAAATCACTCTTCGTCGACCATCGGGCGACGGGGACGGGCAACCTGGCTGTCCGCGTGGATGATGAGTCTGGCGATACCACCCCGTTTGTGATTGATGGAGATGGAAACGTCGGTATTCAGACCAGTGCACCTACGGAAGCACTTCAAGTAGGGGGGACAACGAATCGTGCCAATGCCACTATTTACGGAGATATCACAGCTAAGGGGTTTGAAATTCAGAGAACACTGGCGAATATCGTGGATATTTTTGTCTATGATGCTACCCGAGATTCGGATGGCGGAGAGTGGCGTACTAGTGCATTATCAGAGCAACTCTCATGGGCAACTGAGACTATAGATAATACAGGAACAAATTGTGTTATTGGTACCGATGATCGTTGCGGCAAATCGGCTTTTCCACGGAAAGCTATCCTTGTCACGACCGCTACGGCACTGTACATATTTGATGCTTCGGAAAATACACTATGGATGACCTTTACTCAGGTGGGAACATACGCTCTCGGTGCTGATACCAATAATAATCCATCAGGTGTCGGCGCTCAGAATGGTGTCATCGTAGTCGGGACGAATGGTGCTTCGGCAACGGGCATGTACGCGTTTGATTTCAAGCAAGATACGATGTTTCGTTATAATTCGACCAATCGCGTCCAAGGCGATCAAAATATTGCCAATCGAAACTCTGCGGTTACCTATGCAACAGATGCCAATACGAACTTCGCCTTGGTTGATACGGTAGTCAACGACGTGTCTATTGCGATGATCACTGCTTCCACGGAAGGAATGCTTAATACCTTAACTCTTCCAACTGATAGTGCAACCAGTCCGGTGCGTGGTATGACGCTCATCGCTGCAGCTACGGATACCGGTGTCACTGTAGTTAATATGGCCACAAGAAGTGTGCTGAGTTACTCTGATGTGACCAACGATGATTACAATCAAGTCGTGCTCACCAGTCGCGCGCGGCTGTATGCCACCAATGAAACTCGTGGACAATTGGAAACCTGGAAAAACGTTGATCGTAATGTGATTTCGGAATTAAATGGAACCCCAGACCGATTTTATGATGAGACGACCCCAACCGGTGCGGCGGGCAAGACCCCGATTACGACCGGAACAGTGCCGACCATCACGACTTCGCCAGGATCGCTCGCAGTCATCGAGCGTAGTTCGAGTGCGCGAGAATCCTCTGCGACAACACTGCTTGAATCCGGAGACATCGTCTTTGTTGGGACTGATCAGGGGTTAGCAGAAGTGCATACTTCGGGCGGCAACCTTACGGGAGCATCATGGTCCAAGCTCACCACCACGACGGTGGCTACCCCATATATGGTAGGTGCTCCGCGTGGCGTTTTCCTTTTTGATGAAGTGGCTGGAGCTACGACAGCAACGAGCGCGGTCGGAACAGCTGGAACAACGAAAAATGTTCTTGATCAGGCGGGCGCGACCGCCCCTACTTTTGGCGGAGGTGGCGTCCGGGGAAAGAGTATTAACTTTAACAATGATTCCTATCTCTGTACGGATGCCAATGCGGATGGCACCTGCGATTCTGATACGGACTTTAATGCGGGTACGATTAGTTTTACAGTTTCGCTTTGGTTTAAGCATGGTACTACTGCAGCGGCTGATACTTTGTTTGAACGCTGTTATACCCCGGCAACGCCAGCAGTGGCGGTGGGCTGTATTTATGCCGGTATGCATACCACTGGGCAAATAAGATTTGCTATTGATAGTATTACCACTTGGACTTATAACACTACATATGATGACACGATTTTATCAACTGCTTCATATAATGATAACCAGTGGCACCATGCGGTCTTCACTAATACGGACTCTGACATCTGTCTGTATATTGATGGCAAGCAAGCCGTCGCTTGCGACACTTCGCTTGCTGCGACGGCGACCATGGATGCGGCTCAAGTACTCACTGTCGGTGGTAGTTGTTCAGGTGCCGCTTGCGTGACAGGAACCAACTTTTGGGATGGATCAATAGACGACTTCGTCTGGAGCTCGAACGGTGCAACAACGGACAATGGTTTGGCAGCTCAGAGCGCTACCAAGTTGTACTTCGATGGCCGGGCCCATCTGATACGGCCATCGGCCTCTGTCGTTGATGCCACTGCGTTTTCTTCAACGATTATCGGGGATTCCGGCGAGTCATTTATCCCTGGCTCTTTTGCAGGATTGATAGTCGAATTGACGGGTGGCACGGGAGCGGGACAGACTCGTATGATTGTTTCTAATGATGCGACTACGTTCACCGTCTCGCCAGCCTTTGCGACGACGCCGGATGCCACGACCGATTATCAAGTGGCTCCAGCCAAGCTCTATGGTTCATCTAATAATGTGACGGCTATTGCACCGGACTTGCCAGCCAACCTCAACCGAATACGCAAGGTCTATATCGGGACAAGTGACGGGAGCGATGGCGGAGGAGTCAGCGTCTTTACCAATGCTGGTACTGGATCAATTAAGACAGAAGTGATTCACTCTGATGCCGGTGTTTCAGCTGACGACCTAGGTGTGGCATGGTCAGGGACAGATGCTGATGATGTGAGTGCTATTGCCGCCTACTCAGATACAACGGTGTTTGGATCACTGGCATTCTTTCGGACAAAGCGTGCGGATGTGAGTCTGAAACAACTCCAGCTTGATACATCGAGCTCGCTCGAAGATATTCGACAAGAACTCGTTGCCAAGCAGCTCTTTGGCTCTACACAGGACGTACTTGGGTTAGGGCAGGGAGCGGACTTGGCAGAACACTACTATTCCAATGAACCACTTGAAGCGGGAATGGTTGTGGCTATGGACTCTCGTGTGGAAGCTGGGGTGAAACAAACCACCGGCGCCTACCAGAAAGATATTCTAGGTGTTGTGGCTACGAAACCAGGACTGATTCTCGGACCGACCAGTGATAATGCCTATCCCGTGGCATTGGTTGGGCGTGTTCCTGTGAAAGTGACCAATGAAAACGGTCAGATTTACGCTGGTGATCGTATTACCGCGTCATCTCGGCCCGGCTATGGGATGTTTGCGAGTCAGGCAGGGCGTGTTATTGGACAGGCTCTCTCGGATGCTGTCGACTGGACGGTGTGTGAAGGAGGAAATCCGAGCATTCCTGGACATAAACTTTGCACGATCGTACTAGTGTTTGTGAATCTGACAGATTATTATGGTCAATCGGTGGAACTTTCCATGGCAAGAGCTGCTGGTGTAGGAAAGGAAACGGGACTTACTGATACTGCCGTGATAGATGGTGCAGAGCAGGGATTGGCATCTGATGTGAGTATCCGTCTGGCATCGAGCGTTCCGACCAAGCAAGAACAGATCCTCGCGTTCTTGACAAACTTGCGTGATAAGCAAGTTCTTAGTAATCAGAATATTTCTGAGGTCTTTACTGGTCGTGTGACGGCTTCGCAAGACATTATTACCCCGACACTTTTCGCTGATAGAATATTTGCCAAGAGTATCAAGGCGGATAGTATCGAAGGTCTGCAGATTTGGACGGACAGTATCGCCAGTTTGCAAGAGAAGTATGCTGGTCTCAATACTGTTACTCCCTCCGTTACCACTGATGTGACTACCCAAACAGTCACCAAGCAATTAGCGATTGCTATGAAAAATCTTTCAATTGATACGTTCACGGTGCAGCTCGACGGCAGTATCTTGGGCAAGCTCTCGGTAGCTGGAGCGCTGCGTATCGGTGGAGAGGCTACCTTCGCGGGCAATACGATGTTTGAAAAACTCGTGTCGTTCTTTGGTGATACCCTTTTTAAGGGCAGGGTAGCTTTCGATAAAACGCCGACCTTCGGTGCCGATACGGCTGGCTTTGCTGTGATTGAAAAGGGAGCCAAAACGGTGCGTATAGAATTTGATGAACCATATGAGAATCAGCCGATCGTCGCGATTACGCTCACTCAGGATGAGTCTCCACTCCTCGAGGGGGCCGATGAGATCTTGCGTGCCGATATCGAAGCGGTCGAGCAAGACACGCTCGATATCGTATGGGAAAGCAATCTCCGCTATATCGTGACCGAAAAATCTCGTGATGGTTTCACGATCGTCCTTTCGGAGGATACACCACGTGAGCTCCAGTTCTCCTGGGTCGCCATCGCTGTCGAAAAGCCGAAATCATTCGTGTCTGAAAAAGTACGCAATGATACTCCAGCGGTAATTCCGTCCGCTGCCAGCGCTGAAGCTTCAGACACTTCTTTGCCAACCCCAAGCACTGGTGTAGAAACGGAGAGTGAAGCTGAAGCAGAATTAGAGGATCCGGTGACTACCACTGAGGTGCCATCAAGCAATACTATTTAAATTCGTCAGTAGAGAATGCTTTCACATGGCAGTAATTGCCAATTGGGAAGCGTTCTTTTTTTTGGTATACTGAAAATACTATGCTACGCACTGCAAAATTAAGTTCCCCGGATATCACTCCGCCAACAAAGGTTGGCCAGGGGAAGTTTTTCTCCATCATCATTATCCTGACAGCCCTTCTTCTCATTGCTCTTTCGGTGGCGGGGTACTTCTACTATCAGTACCGCCAATCACCAAAAATTCAAAGCGCGGAAGAGATAAAAAATCTGAAGGAAGAAATCGGAGCAATGTTTGAGCTCCCGACCGATGAAGAGCCGACCCTCGCGACCGTGACGGATCGAGAAAAACTGGCCGAGCAACCATTTTTCCAGAAAGCAGAAAACGGCGACAAGGTGCTCATCTACAGCCAGAGCGGACGGGCTATTCTGTATCGGCCATCAAGTGGAAAAATCATCGATGTGACAACAGTCAATGTGAACACACCTACGCCAGCAGCTGAAGCAGCCGCTCCTGAGGCACCTCTTCCAACCCCGGATTCGTCAGTTGTCTCCGCTATCCCCACGATTGTCCGAGTCGCTCTTTATAATGGCTCGACGACTGTCGGTGCAACGAATGCGACTGAGGCCAAGCTGAAAGCTGCCCTACCGAACGCTGCGATTGTAACGAAAGACAAGGCCGCCAAGTCTGACTATACCAAGACTGTGGTTGTCGATGTGACGGGAGCCAATGGGACGACAGCTCTCTCTCTAGCGAGTACCCTCAATGGTGAAGTAGCGACTCTTCCGGAAGGGGAAACAGCCCCGGCAGATGCTGACATCCTCGTCATCGTTGGCAATGAGGAATAATCGAGTTTTTTTCACGAACCGCCCAGTCGGGCGGTTTTCTATTTGGTGGAATGTTAGAATGACGGTAGAATAGAACGCTATCTGAAGCTCTATGAGTACCACCACCGAAGACATCAAGGCCCGCCTCAATATCGTTGATATTATCGGCCAATATGTGAAACTCCAGAAAGCCGGGAGCGCCTGGAAAGCGAATTGTCCGTTCCATCAGGAGAAGACTCCTTCTTTCAATGTGAATGAGGAGCGGAATATGTGGCATTGTTTCGGCTGCGGCAAAGGCGGCGATGTGTTTGCGTTTGTCATGGAGATCGAGGGGCTTGAATTCCGTGAAGCGCTAAAGCTTCTCGCCGAAAAAGCGGGTGTCGAACTCCCGGAATACCGAAGCGACGGCCGAGCGACGGCTGAGACCAAGGATCGCGGTCTCGAAATCCTCGAACTCGCGACGAAATTCTATGAGAAGCAACTCTGGGAAAGCGAGCGGGGGAAAGTGATACTCGCTTATCTCTACGAGCGGGGACTGAATGATGAGTCGATTCGTACCTATCGTCTCGGCTATGCGCCGGATGGCTGGGAGCATATTACGAAATTCCTCATTTCTCGTGGCTTTCAGAGTGTTGAGCTCGAAGGCTGTGGGCTATCTCTGAAAGGAAAAGAAGGCCGTGGTTTCTATGATCGTTTCCGGGACCGGATTATGTTTCCCATCGGTGATATCCTCGGTCGGACGATTGGTTATTCGGCTCGGGTCGCGCCAGGCGGAGATGAAACCCAAGCCAAGTACGTGAATACCCCTGAGACAAATCTATACCACAAAAGCCGCGCACTCTATGGCCTTGCAATCGCGAAGCAATCTATCAAGGAAACGGGCCGGACTATCCTCGTCGAAGGGAACGTTGATGTCATCGCGCTCCATCAGGCTGGGATCTCTAATGTCGTCGCGGTCTCGGGGACGGCGCTCACGACTGATCAGCTCGGCATCCTGAAGCGGTATGGGAAAAAACTCGCTCTTTTCTTCGATATGGACAAGGCTGGACAAGCTGCCGCGTGGAAGAGTGCAATCGCCGCACTCGGCATGGATTTCAGTATTGATGCGGTTGGGCTTTCGAGCGGTAAGGATGCGGCTGATATGAATCGCGAAGACCCGGCGCTCCTCCGCTCCGCCGTTGCTCAGGCGAAACCGGCGATGCAATACTTTCTTGAATCTCTTGAAGCGAATAATGATACCGAAACCCAGGAGGGGAAGCGCGAAATCGTGGAGCGTTACGCTGAACTCCTCGCGGCTATTCCGAGTGATCTCGATCGTGCCCATTGGACCAAAGCGCTCGCCGAGGCGATTGCTGCTGATCCACGCGTCGTACAGACGACAGTCGAAAAAGCCTTTCGATCAATGGACCGTGGAGCGAGCTTTGTCGAAAGTCGTCCGGTCGGGACTTTCCTCCCAAAATCTTTCGGCCGCCGATCCGAGGTGTTACGCGACGGCATTATCGGACTCATGCTTGTTGGTCGTGAGGCGAGGACTGTTGCTTTTGCTGATTTGGATGAAGCTGTCCAAAGCTGTCTTTCGCTTCACCCACTTCATTTCTTTATCCGTAATAATCCGACTGATCCGGTGGCAGCCATCGAAGATCGGGCGCTGCAGAGTCTCGCGAGCGAGATGGTTTTCCGGACGCTCGAACTTCCCCGTTTTCAGCTCGAAGGGGCTGACCGGGAAGGAATCGCTCTCGATATCATGCTCGATTATTTAGTCCAGCTGCGTAGCGAGCTCCACAGCAAGGATGAACGGTTGGATCTCGGGAGGGCGATCGAGGCGGCCCGGAAGGTTGGTGATAAGGTGGAAGAGAAGCGATTGCTTGAGTCATTCGCTCAGCTGACGAGGGACCATGCTTCCCAGAACGAGTGAAATTTGTTAGGCTGAGCCTACGAAATTGGTAACCCCCTTTTTTCCTTATGGCCAAAAAACCGCTGAAGAAGAAGCATTCGACCACCAAGAAAGTGGCTCCGAAAAAGAAAGCGGCCAAAAAGCCAGCTATGAAAAGGCTGGCCAAAAAGAAACCAGCTCAAAAAAAACCGCTGAAGAAAGCCAAGAAAGCAGTTTTCAAAAAGCCAGCCAAGGCTAAAAAACCAGCTTCAGCTAAGAAGGCGGATACCCCAAAGAAAGCGTCCCGGGAAGAGGTAAAGCAGGGGGCATTTGATGAGCTCCTCGCCCGGGGAAAACAGCGCGGATTTGTTACTGAGGATGAGATCATCCATATCCTGCCTGATATCGAGCAAGACCTCGATGGTCTCGAGAACCTCTATGAACAGCTCGAGACATCTGGTATCCGTGTCGTCGGTTCCGAAGAGATGCTCAAGGTAGAAGGGGAGAAAGAGGAAGTCGTTGAGAAGGGGACAAAGAAAAAGGACAAGATGATGGATCTGGGTGAGAGTGATGACGCCTCCGACCTGGTCCAGATGTATCTGAAAGAAATCGGTCGCGTTCAGCTTCTCACGGGCGATGAAGAAGTGAAGCTCGCCAAGGCAATTGAAAAAGGAGACCTCGTCGCCAAGCAGCGGCTGACTGAAGCGAACCTTCGCTTAGTTGTTTCAATTGCGAAGAAGTACGTCGGCCGTTCACATAACCTCTCACTCCTCGATCTTATCCAGGAGGGGAATATTGGGCTCTTTCGCGCGGTGGAGAAATTTGATTACCGAAAGGGTTTCAAATTTTCGACCTATGCCACCTGGTGGATCCGCCAGGCCATCACGCGCGCCTTAGCTGACCAGTCCCGCACTATCCGCATCCCGGTCCACATGGTAGAGACCATCAACAAGTACGCTCAGGTGACACGTCGTCTCGTCCAGGAGCTCGGCCGCGAACCGCTCGCCGAAGAGATCGCTGCTGAAATGAACCTCGAAGTTGATAAAATCCGCCATATCCAGAAGATCTCCCAGGAGACGGTCTCGCTCGAAACCTCGGTGGGCGACAACGATGATGACTCGGTGCTCGGGGATTTCATCGAAGACACCGAAACCGTGATGCCACATCAGATGGCAGCGCGCAAACTCTTGAAGTCGCATATTGGCGCCATTCTCGATGAACTCACTCCGCGTGAGCAGAAGATTCTCCGTATCCGCTTTGGTCTCGAAGACGGTGTGACCCATACGCTCGAGGAAGTCGGGCAGGAATTCGGCGTCACTCGTGAGCGTATTCGCCAGATTGAAGCGAAGGCGCTCGAAAAGATCCGTGAGCATGAGAGCCTCAAAAAGCTTCGAGATTACTAGCCCTGATACAAGCCCCGGAAACGGGGCTTTTTGACGGGCGCGCATGAGCCAGGTAGTCTTGAAGTACACTCTCATCCGTGAACGCTACCATCACTCTTTCCGGATTTCAAAAGGTCGATCTTTTTGGGTAACTGGTTATGCTAGCCGTGATTCAGTAGGAGGATCAAAAGAGTCGATTAGTTGCCATTTTTCTTTTCTTGGCTTACCATAGGCCTGTCGCCTCATTGGGGCGATTTAACAACTCAATATTCCGGGGTAGCTCAGCGGTAGAGCAGGTGACTGTTAATCACTTGGTCGTCGGTTCGAACCCGACCCCCGGAGCTAAGAAAATAGAGGCTTATCAAAGCCTCTATTTTTGTTACCCAGGATAGGATTCGAACCGACTCTGGACAAATCAATAAAAATATAGTATCCTGCCGAGTCCAATTCGGACAAATGGCAATTTAACAAAGGAGTGCATACCATGCAAGTCGAAGTCCTCTTCGAGGCACCTTTGCCCAAGATCGTCGACTATGCCGCACACGTCATCATGCGAGCAGTTGATCTCTTGGGGCAGCCTGGGCAACCAGGTAAGTGCGGTGGTTATCTCGCGGTCTGGTCCATCTATCTTCCCCCTCCGGGCAGGCTCGAGCTGCTGGCTGCATTCGGTTATCAACTGCAAGAGACGCTGGCCAAGCGAATGGAAGTGGCCATGGAGAAGTGCCGACGTCTCGATAACGGTGACGGCCAAGGTCACCTCACCAGCTACGAGAGCCGGAATCCGGAAATCGGCCGTTGGGGTGGCGCGGTGCGTGGTCTTCAGCACATCTACAGCTTTTCCGGCTTGCCCGAACTCTGGGATGAAGCGGCCATGTTCGTACTCGCCATTCGCCTTCACGAACTGCGCGAGAGCGATGTTCTGGCGCAGATCAGTGAGGAGCGCAATCCGCACCTTCGCCCACTTCTCGAAGTGGCACACTGGACCGAGTAGCACCTCGGCCCCGGTCACAAAACAACAAGAGCCTAACCAGCTCTTTTTTCTTTTCATACCAAACCAAGCAAAAATCGTATTTGTCCCAAAGAAATATCGAAGTTTGGATACGAGGGGAGTGGATCAGAATTTCTGAAAACATCCCATCTTGTGAGCACTATATTTGCGACAATATGGAAGTTTTCGTTTGTCCGAGCATGCTCCTCTATACCGAACATATTCATGATACACTAATATTAGTTTGTAACTAGCCCTTTCTTTGTATGAAAACTTTTTTAAATGTGAAATTATTTTTAGTATTAATTGTTTTTATCTTTTGTGGTTTCCAAAAAGTAGAAGCAGCTACGCTTGATTATCAGTCTACAAGTGTATTTGGAACTTCGGCTTTAGATTATGGCACTGCAATGAAAACAGACTCTGATGGAAACTTGTATACTGCAGGTCAATTTAGTGCTGGTACGGTTGATTTTGACCCGACGAGTGGAGTGGATAATAAAACCAATACTCTTGGGGGCTACGATATCTTTCTCACAAAGATAAATGCCGATGGCACATACGGATGGACGAGAACATGGGGAGGTACAGGTAATGATGCCTCATACAACCTCGCCCTTGATTCAAATAATAATGTATATATTGTTGGTGAATTCTACGCAACTGTCGATTTTGATCCTGGGGTTGCCGACGTATCTTATACATCAGCAGGTAGTGTCGATATTTTTCTAAGCAAGTTCGATACAAATGGTAATTTTCTCTCAGTCAAAGTAATGGGTGAAGCAAGTCACGACCGAGCTCACGGTGTGGTTATAAATTCTACAGGAGAAATATTTATTGCCGGAAAGTTTAATGGTACTCTTGACTTTGATCCAAGTGGTGGAGTTGACAACAAAGTAACAGCTGGTAATTATGACGCATTCCTTACCAAATTTAATGCTGATGGAACATACGGATGGACGAAAACATGGGGAAGCACTGATCGTGATACAGTAAATGATCTTCAGCTTGGAACTGACGGAAGTATCTATTTGGCAGGGGTATACCGACTCACTGTTGATTTTGATACTTCAGGTTCTACGGATAACCAAACCTCGGTTGGATTGGATGATGCGTTTTTAACCAAGCTTAATTCGGACGGTTCATATGCATGGACTAAAACCTGGGGATCAACAAGTAATGACTTTTCTTTCAATCTACGGGTAAATTCATCCAATGATGTCTATATCATAGGTTCATTCCAAGGCACTGTCGATTTTGATCCGAGTGGAGCTACTAATTCTATTGTTTCAGCAGGATCAGAAGATTCGTATGTTTCTAAGTTTGATGCTAATGGAAATTACGTTTTTACTCGTGTTTGGGGTGGGGCGCTAATGGATGAGGTATTAGGTATTACCATAGATACTGGTGGCAATTATTTCATAGGAGGATTTTTTAATGGAACACAAGATCTCGACCCTACCAGTGGAACAGACTCTTATGTTTCTACGGGTGCTTACGACATGTTTGTATCTATGTTTGATAGAAACGATAACTACATAACGTCCAAAACTTTTGGCTCAGGAACAGAAACAAACTGGTGGGATGACCAACTCTATGAGCTTCATGCGTATCGTGGAACTTTAAATATTACGGGTAATTATGTTGGGACAGCAGACTTTGACCCTACATCCGGGACTGACACCAAAGTAGCGGTAGGAAATGGCGACTTTTTTAGATCTACTTATACGACTGGTTATAGTATAAATTTTGATGCACAGAGTGGTAGCGTGAGCCCAACTTCAAAAACTGTAACATACTATGCTGTAGTTGGATCTCTGCCAACCCCTACGCTGTCAGGCTATTCATTTTCAGGATGGAACACTGCTACTGATGGGTCAGGTACAACTTATACTGACAGCAGTGTTTATTTATTAAATACCGACCTTACTTTGTATGCCAATTTCGCGTTACTTGGAACGAGCAATGACGCAGTCGAGCAGGGGAGTATTCGTTCATTCACATCCTATCAATACGATGATTTGAGTAAATCGTGTTCGAATCGCTTGAAACTGATTATCAAAGGCAAGCACTTTGCTAAGAAAGCAGAAGTAAGAATCGGGAATAAAAAAGCCCTCTCCATAAACAGAGAATCGAGTAAAAAGATTACAGCCACCTTTTGTCTTACAAAACTTCTGTCTGTTCAGACTGATTTGAAAAGAAAGGTTTCAATAGAAAATCCCGGTGCAGATAAAGAAGAAGCCGATAAAAAAATTAATCTGGAGATGGTTTCGGGTAATATTGAGACGGATACCTATAGCACCGAAACAGCAGAGGGGATAAAAAATGTTCAAAAAAAATTGCATGCTCTGGGGCTTCTCGATCAGGAAAACATTACGGGGTTCTATGGTCCTCTAACAAAGGAGGCAATAAAAGGATTTCAAACAAAAAATAGTATCCCTTCCACGGGTATCGTTGGTCCACTGACTCAAGCAGCACTGAAGAAGCAGTGAAAGATTAAAAATTTCGGATTTTGTTGTATGGCAGGGGCTAGGAAAACGAGGTTCTCTGGAGCCTCTTTTTCTATACCCCAATAGGACCGTAGAACCGGATATATTAAAAATCTTGTTTAGGTTGCGCAGTTTTAACATTGTCTATCAGGTAGAGCGTAAACAAAAACTATCCACTTTATGCGTAGTTTTTTTATCTTTCAGAGAGAGGATTCGAACGGGAAGGGGTCGGGAAACGAGAGTTTCCAGATTGGGGTGACCGAGTCCTCGAGGGCTAGAGGGCGGAAGCCCTATAGAACGCAGCAAAGCGAGTAGTGAGTGTTCCTATCGCCGGAGCTAACTCAAGAATACATTTTTTAGTGTATTCTTTTGCTGTATACAAGCCGTGAATACAGGTTCGAAACAGGCTTATAATTATATATTAGAGGCTGTAACAAGCCTTGTTTTTTGTTATCCAGGATAGGATTTGAACTTTGGTATTGACTCAGGATACAAAAAGAAGTATTCTACTCAGTCATTGAATCCAATGGCATGTTCTTCAACAAACTCCCGATGGAGGGTGTGAGTATGTCTTTCGACAAAGAAGCCTTTCTGGCTGCGTTGGCAGCTCAGTGCAAGACGTTCAATCTGGAGCACGGCCAGACATGGGCGGTTGTCCCCAGCATGTTTGTCGCCATGATTCGGAGCAAGGGCGATCCGGACTGGACGACTACTTTCTACTTCGACGCTCGCGAATTGAAGCAGCGCGGTGAGCAGTACATGGCGCGAGAAATGCAGCTGTTCATGATGGCTGGGTTCAGGGTTTGTGAACTCACCGAAAATCCTGACGATCACGTCCGCATCGCGTACTTCGAGATGGATGATCCCATCGGTAGCGATGACAGGAACATCGTCAACTGCGCTTCACAGCTCTTCGTCAAGGTCGACAATAGCGAGGTTGACTGGCCAGTTGGTGCAGTAGCCATCAGCGTTGATGTACCCCCACCTCCATAGACTTGATCATCATGGTGATGGTTTGGCCTACTGGGAAACCCACTAGCCAACGCAGGTGACGAGCAACTGCAAGGCGGCATAGTCTAACGACGTGCCTCTTTTTTCTTTTCATACATCAGGAATATATAGTGTTTCACAGGGTGGGGGAAAATGAGGGATATTGCAAGAGGTTCTAATAGTGTCCAGTAGGCGGAGCAAAGATACTATTTTTTCGGTTCGAGAGGCTTTACAGAGCCTCTTTTTTGTATTGACATAGAGCCTAAAAAGGTGTATAAT
>Ga0163144_10018037_pt1 | contig 14320 bp, 12 predicted proteins | sample OliLak19BULKMAT1_FD_123175 | JGI IMG/M metagenome (GOLD analysis project Ga0163144, IMG submission 123175) | Freshwater microbial mat bacterial communities from Lake Vanda, McMurdo Dry Valleys, Antarctica - Oligotrophic Lake LV.19.BULKMAT1 | ecosystem: Environmental > Aquatic > Freshwater >... | reverse complement strand
CCGCCGCCGGCAACGATAAAGTCGAAGAATTGCTCGATGCGTTTAGTCATGGCTGCTCCGTGAGTGCGTTGGTGATGTCGGTGAGACCCGAGGCGAGATGCGGTGTGGGATCGGCGGTCGACGCGCCATCAAGCGCGATCGCCAGCAGCGGTTGTCCCTCGATCCGCACCGTCGTGGCGGCAGCGACGTATCCGAGGCGCCCCCAGCCATCAATGCGCAGGATCCCATCACGCATCCGTCGGCGCGCTTCGGCCAGGCAGGTTGCTGGGTCTTCCGGCGTAGCAGGCGTAGGACGTTCCCAGCCGTAGCGCTTGGCTGCCAGCTCCAGCGCGGCGCGCGCCTCCTTCACCGGCTGGTCGAGCAGCAGGCGGAGACCGACCACCGACAGGTGCAGCGGCCAGCCGCCGGCGACCGCCGAGACCCCCTCGCCGCCCGATTGGCAGCGATGCAAATACAGCACCTGGCCGCGGTGCAGCGCTGCCAGCGTTGCCTGCATGCCGCACGTACGAGCAAGCGCAGCGATCACGCTGCCTGTCCGCGCCACCGCAGGCATCCGTCCCGCAGACGCACCGGCCAAAGCCAGGATGCCGAGATCGGGAGCGAACGAGTGGTACGTCGGCTTCCTGACATACCCGTGGCGAGCAAGCACGCCCAGGGTGCGAGAGACATTCGAGACATGGATACCAACCCGCTCGGCGATCGCAGTCGCGGTCAGCGGTGCCTCGGCTTCGGCAAGGATGCGCAGGATGTCCAACCCCGTGGTAAGCATGCCTGAACCATATTGCGATCATCGCAAAGTCAACGCGGCTGGGATGGCACCCCTGCGCCGGTCGTCTGACCCGTGTTACCAGGGCCCGTTCCGCATTGGACAGCGGCTCGGCCAGTCACGGCCGCGTAGTTGTACCGTGCCGTGGAGGCGGATAGCCTGCAACGCGATGCCCGAGGCCGACGAAGCGATGATGCCGACCAGTGACGCTCCTCCCACTGGGAGGACGACTGCTGGTCTTGATGACCTTGAGCGTCGTCTTGCCGCCTTCGAAAACGCGACCAAGCGCCTGAACCGAACTGTCGCCGGAGCAGAAGATCCAGCCAATACGCCCCCCGCCCGTCCGGCCACCCGTCGGCTCAGCGACAGCGGCTTCGCGCGCGGCGAGGAGATCAGCGGCCTGCGCCCGGCGGTGGCAAGCCAGGGACCGCAAACAGGCGCGCTGACTGCACGGTCGCGCAGCCCCTCCGCCGTCGCTCCCAGCTTCACGTCGGTGCATGGCAAGCCCGGTGTAAAACCAGCTCAACCGCCACCGCCACCCCCGCCGGAGACGGCGCCACGCACCAAACACTGGCTGCGACAGAACCAACGCTATCTGGCCCTCGCAGGCGGCGCTGTGGCAGCCTGCGGCCTGGCCTTCCTCATCCTGCTGTCTCGCTCGTTCCCGTCCTTCGCCAATGGTTCGGTGATCGCTCCGGCGGTTGAGGTCCATGCGCCGATCTTCGGAACGCTAGCCGACACAGCGCGAACCGAGGGTAGCACTGTCGCGGCTGGCGAGGTGCTCGGTCAGATCGGCACGCCACCGGCAGCCGGATTGGATCGTCCAGGCACGAAGGCTGACATCGTTGCGCCATCCGCTGGCACCATCAGCTCGCGGGTCGTCGCCCCTGGACAACAGGTCCAGGCAGGCGATCTGCTCTTCCGCATCACGGTGCCCGGGACGATCGCCGCCATCGCCCCGGTGCCGTCCGGCGCCCTCGGCCGCATCGCGGTCGGCGACCGTGTCGAGGTCGTGCTGATCTCCGAACGCAGGACCGTGGACGGCACCGTCCAACGGCTGATACCGGCTGGACAGGCTGGAGGGTCGGATCAGACGGTGGGCCTGGATCCCCGGCCACGCGTCGTCGTGGCGCTCGATCCGCTGGGCATCGAACCCAAAGTCGGCCAAGGAGCCCGCATCACCGTTATCGGACCCAGACCAGGGATCCTGCGCCTGACCATGCTGCGTCTGCGCGGCCTCCTTCCGTGGTGAAACCATGCTGATCCACCGTCACCTGCTGTTGTTGCTGGTGCTCCTGTCCGCGGGGCTGGACGCCGCCGACCCGCCGGCCGTCGTTGCCCCTGCTGGATACCGCCTAGTTGCCGGCGACCTGCTGCGCGTGACCGTGCTTGGCGAGTCCGAGTTGTCCGTCGACCTACGCGTACCCGCTGAAGGCCAGGTGACCTATCCGCTGATCGGCCAATTGGCGATCCTCGCCGGCCGCAGCCCCGAAACCGTGCGCAGTGAAATCACCAGCAAGCTCGCCGACGGCTTCCTGCGCAAGCCGGATGTCAACGTCATGGTGGTCGAGTTCGCTGCCCGCTCGGCCTGGGTGGTGGGAGCAGTGACCAAGCCGGGGGCCGTGCGGATGGACCCGCAGCGTCCGTCGACCGCGTCGCAAGCCCTCGGTGAGGCCGGTGGCATGACCGAGGATGCAGATCGGCTCAATGCTCGCATCCTGCGCGACGATCCCGACCGGCCAGGCGGCAAGCTCTCGCTCGCCCTACCGGTCGCCCTGCTGCCCGAGAACGACGTCGTCCTGCAGCATGGCGATGTGCTGATGGTGCCGCGCCGCGACCGCGTGTTCGTCCTTGGCCAAGTGCTGCGTCCTGGCGCCGTGCCACTGCCCTCGCGCGAAGTCCTGACCGCGTCGCGGGCCGTGGCGCTGGCTGGCGGCTTCGACCGCTTCGCCCGCGAAGGCAAGGTCCACCTGCTGCGACCGGGACAGGATCCCGTGATCATCGACGTGCGAGCCGTGCTTGAAGGCGACAAGGATGCCGTCGACCCGCCACTGTCCTCAGGTGACACCATCTTCGTGCCCGAGAGCCGCTTTTGACCAGGTGGTTGTCGACCTTGCTTCTCGCAGCCTGGGCCGCAGCCGAGGACTATCGCTGGCTGCCAGCCCCCTTCAGACCTGATCCGGCGCCAGTTTCGATCGCTCCGGCCCGCGCCCTGGCGCTGGCTGATGAACCAGCCTTCGAACTGTTGCCGGGTGGCAATCTCGGCGGCGCTGACCACGCCTTTGAACTGCACCCCAAGGGCCTGCTCTCGGTCGGCTGGGATGGAAATCCCCAGGCCTCCCCAGAACCGTCGCCGGGGCTGCTCCTGCTCGGCATCGCCGGGGCCGAGGCTCGGCTCAGTGGCGGTGACCGCTGGCGGCTCGATGGCAACGGGCAGATCGATATCAGACAGTACCCTGGAGGGGAAGGTGCCAACAGCGTGGGTGGGTCGCTAGGGCTCGGCCTACTCGTCCGTGATCAAACCTGGTGGTATCGGCCGGAAGCGTCGTGGACCAGGGACAGCGAACCGCTGGCGGCCACCGCCCTGGCCGTCGAGCGCAACGACTGGAACGGGTCGTTGTCAGCAGGCCGCGAAGGACGACGTGCCGGTTGCTCGGCCAGGATCGCCGTACACGGGACCAACTACCTGGAGGATGCTGATGGTTTCATCGCCGACGACGAGGATGTCCGCTCGTTGCATGGCGACGTCGCGGCCTGGCTGGTGGCTTGGTCGCGCTCGGAAATCGGCACCCGCCTCGGCGGCGACACTCTGGTGTATCCTCATGGCGAGATCCGCACCGATGGCCGCGGGCTGCGCGGCAACTTGTGGTGGCGGCATCAGCCTGGCGATCGCTGCTGGATCACCCTGGAAGCCGGCGCCACCGCCTGGAGGTGGGATGCCGACACGGCAGACAATCCCGCCAATGATGACGCCAACCTGCTGATGCCGGTCGGAGCGCTGCGGCTGGAGTGGCGACCGGAGGAACGCAGCCGACTGATCCTGGCCTTGTCGCAGGACGTTGCACCTGGCGCGGTCTCCAACTCAGCTCGCATCGTTGCGCTTACCGGGACCGGCCGACTGCGTCTTGCCGACCGTACCGCTGCATTTTTCGCCGGACGTGTCGAGCGGCGGACCGACAGCGGGGCACCGCTTGGACAGCCCGTCGAGGTGCGCCGGAACACGGTGGTTCGCGGCGGACTTGAACACGAACTGCGCGATGGCATCGCCGGCCGTCTCATGCTTGGCTGGGACGACATTGAAGGCGAGGTCGGTGTCTCCAGCACTAGGCCAAGCATCGCGGTCGAGATGGCGGCCGCGTTCTAGTCTAGCGGTTGGCCAGTAGTGTTCGCCAGAGTCTCGTGTGGTTGTGCGGAATCGCGTCACCGACGAAGACGCGCTCGAGCCGCTGTCGACCTGCACGTCCCATAGCTCCGGCTCTGGCGGGGTTGGACAGCAGTTCGATCAGGGCAGAGGCCAAGGCGGTGGAGTCGCCTTCGGGCACCTGCAAACCGGTCTCTCCATGGTTCAGCATCTCGCCGATACCGCCGACTCGGCTGGCGACGACCGGCCGCGCCTCGGCCATCGCCTCCAGCACGACGATGCCGAACGGCTCGTACGCGGAGGGCACCGCCACGACATCGGCCGCCGCCATGCAGGCGCGCACATCACTGCGCCAGCCGGCCCAGCGGATTCGCTCCATCCTGGCCGAGCGAGCCTGCAGCGCGACACGCAACGGACCATCACCCACCAGACACAACCAGGCTTTGGGCCTGGCTCGCGTCACCGCCGGCCAGGCGTCGACCAGCGTCGCAACGCCCTTCTGTGGCGCGAGGCGCCCGGCACACACCACGAGTTCGGCGTCGTCCGGAACTTCCAATGCGCGGCGCGACACCGGCCCGACCGGCGCGGCCTCGGCCGGCAGCAGCTGGAATGGCAGATGGATGGCACGACCCGGCGCGAACAGTCGGCGTTCATTACCAAAGGAGATCATTGCCTTGGCATGGGCCATCGAAACCGTGGTCAGCCGTCCAAGGACACGCTCGGCCAAGGCGTAGAATGACAGGGTCAAGGGCGACGCCAGTTGATAGCACGCCCAGCCATGGATGACGTGCTCGATCACTGGCGTGCCGGTGCCGGGGGCGACCAGGCGGATGACCATCGCGGCGAGCGAACTGTTCGTCACCACCACGTCAAACTTGCCGCGTTCCAGCAGGCGTCGGGCCCGCGGCACGCTGGCGAGGACCCCGCGCAGACCATCGCCGCGCGTCCAGCCCATCTCGATCATCGGTAGCCCAAGGCTAGCGAAGCGTGCCTCCAGGGTCCCGCCGTGCGTTCCGCGGGCGATCACCACCTCGAACTCGTCGCGGGGAAGCCCGACCACCAAGCGCCACATGTACTCCGCCGCCCCGGCGTGCAGATGAGTGATGGCCAGGAGGACGCGCAATCGTCGTGGACGGCCGTTAGACACCGATGATTCAACCATGGCCGTCATCATACGACTTGGGCGCTGCACGGAAATCCTCTCGGCCCTGTAGTGCCAGCAGGCCCAGCAGCATGATCCACCACAGAACCGAGAGCGTGAACGACTTCATCAGCGGCAGGTCGAAGGCCAACGCCACCAGCGACGCGACGAGCCCCGCAGCTAGACCAGCCCGCCACGGTTCTGAACGTCCCGCATCGCGGTAGGCTAGGGCGATGGCTGCCACCAGCGACAGCAGTGCCAGCAGGCCGGGCAGGCCGTATTCGATGGTCAGGTACAGCGGCAGCGAGTGCGGATGCATCAGGGTGTCGCCCCAGGCGCTGCCCCGCCACACCGCGTTGTTGGCTTCACTGCCCTCCCACTGGCTGCGCGCGGCATCGTCGGCGTACCACGGCCAAACCGCCCCTGCGCCCTGCCCGCGCAGAACGATCGCCGGGGTTTCCTGGAAGGCGCCGGCGGCCGAGGCGTAGATGCGCTCGCGGAACGGATCGTCGCTCTGGGTCAGGCGCTCCTGCGGAGCCAGTGCCCACACCAGGAAGCCAAGTCCACCGGCGAGCACGACTCCAGCCATGATGGCAAGACGCCGACGGCCGCCGCCAACCCGCAGGGCGGCCAACAGGGCGAGTGCGGCGAGACCGAGCAGGCCGCCGCGCGAACCGAGCGCGATGACGGTGAACAACAATGCGACCGCCGTACCTGCCCACAGCAGCCGGCTACGGCCGACCACCCCCAACGCCCGGCCGAGGGCGTGGCCGAGCGCGGGAAGTAGTGCGAAATGGCCGACCGCCGGGCCGAACAGCGGTCCGCGCGCGCGCTGCTCGGCGTCGCGGATGAGCGAGATCTCTAGGCCGGGCGCGAGTAGTGACTTGCTGGCGTAGGCGAATCCGATGGCGGCGAGGAACAGGGCCGCGCGATCGATTACTGCCGAGATCGATGCGGCCGGACGGCCGGCGATCAGAACGTAGGCGGTCATCCAGGCCGCACCGGCGGCCAGCACGGGGACGCCGCGTCCAACCGCATCGACGACATCGCGGGTCCCGGCCCACAATGGCAACGAGAGCAGACCCCAGACGAGCGCGCCAAGGAAGCCCAGCCCGGTCAGCAGCAGTGGTCGACCGTACATGCGGATCGCCTGCCAGCGCAGCGCCAACAGCAGCACAGAGAAGCCGATCAGTCCGGCGTCGTAGGGCATGACCGGACAGCCAAGGACAAGGATCGGGATTTGGGTCCGGCCGGGCAGCAGGGCGTGCGCGCCGAGGCCGAGCCAGAACAGCCACTCGTCCCATCCGACATGGTCGTCCGATGGATTCATCGCGCTACCTCGCGCCACAACCGCTCGTAGGCGCGCACCCAGGCATCTCCGCTGTAATGGGCCGCGATGCGTTGGCGTCCGGCCGCGGCCATCGCATCGCGCCGCTCCCTATCGCCCATCACCTGGTCGAGCGCCTCGGCCAGAGCCGTCGGATCCTCGGCGGGCACCAGCAGACCGGCGGTTCCGACCGCCTCGGGGATGCCACCGACCGCTGAGGCGACCACCGGCGTGCCGACGGCCATCGCCTCCAGACAGACGATGCCGAGGGCTTCCTGGCGCGACGGCACCACCGCAATGTCGGCAGCCTGCAGCAGCAGCGGCACATCGCCGCGCCAACCCAGCAAGCGCAACGACGGGCAGGCGGCCGCGGCTATGCGGGCTCGCTCGGGGCCGTCCCCGGCAATCAGGATGAGGCAGTTTGGCCGACGTTTCGCCAGGTGTGCCGCGGCTGCAGCGAGCACATCAACACCCTTGATCGGATCGAGGCGGCCTGCGAAGGCGATCAACTCGGCCTCGGCGTCGAAGCCAAGACGTTCTCGGGCGCTTGATCGGTCGGCGGCCAGGGCGAGAGCGAAGCGGTCGAGGTCGAGGGCGTAACGGATCACCGGAGCCCGATGCGCCCTGGCCCAGCCATGCGCCAGACCATCATCGCGCACCGATTCGGACGGACAGGCCACCGCCACCGCCAGCGGAGCCAGCAGGCGGTCGGACAGATCAAGGGCAAACTGGCGCAAGCGGCCTGATGGGGTGCCGCCAGGCCAATTGTGAGCCACATGGACGCATGGCCTGTTGGCCATGACTGCGGCGAGCCGACCGACTAGGCCGGCAGGGCCAGTGTGGGTGACGATCACATCGGCTTGGCGCACGGCTCGTGCCAGGGTCACTAGGCAGCGCGGCAGCGAGGTGGCACCAGCCAATGCGGGCAGGGTCACGACGTCGGCTCCTGCCGCGGCCAACGTGGTAGCGACACCACCTGGGACCTGACGGCCCAGCGGCAGGATCGCTGCCTGGGCGATGATGCCTGGACCGCGCGCTGCGATCAGGCGACGGACGTACTCGACCGCACCGCCGGCTACGTCGATTACGACATGAAGGACGCGCAACCGCTGGTTCACCATGCTCCTCCCCACACCGCTTCCATGCGTCGAGCCACCGTGTCGACATCGTAACCTCCGACGGCCACCGCCGTGCGACTAGCCGCCGCATCGTCGGGCCCGCGAGCCAAAGCGCGCAGGATGGCCGCGGACCAGCCGGACGGCCCACTGGCGAGAGGCTGGGCCGCAACCAGCCCTGGCACAATCACGGCCTCGGCCGGCACGCCGTCGCTGATCACCACCGGCACGCCAGCGGCCTGCGCCTCGATGATGGCCAGGCCAAGACCTTCATGCAGCGATGGGTGCGCCACCACGTCGGCGGCGGCCAGTAGCGCTGGCACATCGTCACGTTGACCGAGCAGGAACAGCCGGTCGGCGACACTCAGCCTGACGGCCCGGTCGAGCAGCTGGCCGCACAATGGGCCATCGCCGGCGATGACCACCACCACATTGTCCGGCAGCAAGGGCAAGCAGTCGACCAGTAGGCTGTGGTTCTTGGTGACGTCCAGACGCCCAGCGGCGGCAATCACCTGGCGCGACGTCAAGCCCAGGGCCGCCCGGGTCGCGGCACGCGGCGCGGCGGCAGCCACCCGGGTCAGATCGATTCCGCAGGGCTGCAGGCGACGACGCGGGTCAGCTTCCCAATCGACACCGAACAGGGTCTCGGCGGCGCGGCGGCTGACCGCCAGTCCTCGATTGGCGCAGGTGCGGACGTGCTCGCGCAGGAGATCCTCGTACGGCCGCCGCCACCAGCCCATGGCGCGCATGCGCCGCTCCTCGTCGGCGTGGCCGTGGGTGATGCGCACGGGCACTCCGGCGCGCGCCGCGGCATGCATCGCCAGACCACTCCATGGTCCGAGGTGGGCATGCACCGCGTCCATGCCCCGCGAAACGGCATGCAGGGTGTCCCAGGCCGAGACCAGGGCGGAACGGCCGAGCACCGGGACCACGCCGATGCCGCGCGCCTGCAGCCACGGGGTGCAGGCGAACGGCCCGGGAGCCCGACAGGCGATCGTCAGGCGGACCCGCTCGGGATCCAGCCGCGCCGCCAAAGCCAGCAGCCAGTTCTCGATCCCGCCCGGATCCAGCGTGCCGACGACCTGAAGTACGCGCAGGGCTGCCATTCAGGAGCTGATGCTCGTCGACGTTCGGGTCCGGTCCAGAAGCGCATGCAGCAGGCAACCCGCCCAGAGCAGACGGACGAGGTGGGCCATGGCCACGGCGAGAACTGCCCCAGCGATGCCCAACGGCGGAATGGCGACCAGGGCGAACAGGCCAGCCGCGGCGGTGGCCGCGGCGAGCATCGGGACCTGCGCCCGCCATACCCCGGCTGCCGTCAGCGCATACGACGCCGGAGCAGCGGCGAGATCGATCGCCGTGACCGCCAGCAGGCCGGCGAGGACAAGGCCGCCACCGGCGAAGCCGGCTCCGAACGCCATTCCCATGATGCGGTCGCCAAATGCCACGGCGATGGCCGCGCCGATCACAGCGCAAGTCGCGGTGCCGAGAGCGACACGCCAGCATAGTCGCCGCATGCCAGCGGCGTCCCCGACCCGATGCATCGCTGACAAGCGCAGCGAGCTGCCCGGCCCCCAGGCCTGACCGACTGCCGCCGCTGCGGCAGCCAGGCTGGCCGCAGCAGCATAGGTGCCGAGGACGGCCGATCCGGCCACCGCCTCCAGCACTAGGCGCGGCAGGCTGCCTGCCAGGGCGGCGAGGCCGAGCGCCAGACCGAGCGGAGCCAGCCGCACGAGCAACATCCCCGGAGCATGCGCGACACCAGCCGCGCCACGCAGCAGCGGTAGCTCGACCAGCAGGGTCAGCGCCGATCCTGCGGCCATCCCGGCCGCGGCCGACAACGCATCACCGCCCCGCCAAGCTCCCAGGGCCGTGCCGCCGGCGACCAGGGTCGCGCGCACCAGCTGGGCGACGGCGACGTGATCGAACCTGCCGGCGCGGGCGCGGAAGCCGAGAGCGACCTCGCCGAGGCCTTCGCTGAAACGCGCCGCCGCCACCAGTACGCAGACCGCCGCTGCGCCTGGACCATGCAGGGCTCCGGCCAGGGCCGCGGCCAGCAAGGTGGCGAGACCGGTGGCGAGGCGGAGACGCAGGTGATCGCGTGGGCTGCCAGGTGAGCCGGCGAGGATCGCCGAGCGTTGCTGCAACCCCGCTACCAGATGGATCGGCAGCACTGCCGCCATCGCCCAGGCCAGCTCGCCCAGCCCGCTGGCACCGCACAGCCGAGCAACCACGGCCAGGGCCAGCCACTGTCCGAGCGCATTGGCTACAGCGCTGATCAGGCTCCAGGCAGCATCGCGGACCTGTCCGGGCATGCGCGCAGCCTAGCACGACGGCGGTAATCCGGCAGCCGTTCCGCCCGACCAGCGCTGGCGACCGTCTGTTGGACTCGCCGGTCAAACCTCTGATACTCCTCCACGTGCCAGCAGACGGTGCTCCGACCCTACCAGAGATCCTCAACCTTGCAGCCGAGCGCCGCGGGGTGGCGGCCGTCTGCGGCGCCATCGCCTTTCTGTTGGTCATGGCCTGGGGTCTGTCGGGACCATCGCTGTATCGCGCCGAAGCACGGTTGGCAATCGAACGCGGCCGGCTCGAAGTGTCCTTCGCCGCGAATCCGGCTAGCGATGGCGAAGACCTAGTCTTGATCTACACCCAGCGCGACCTGCTGCTGTCTTCAGCCGTGCTGGCCAAGGCGCTGGCCTCGGGCACCTTCGCAGGCTCGGCGGCGACCGAGATCGCTGACGATCCGGTGACCGCCCTGCGTCGCCAGTTCAGCGTTGTGGTCAATCGCGATTCGCGCGTGCTGCTGGTGCAGTTCACCGATGAGGATCCGCGACGTGCCGAACGTGGACTCTCGGCGATCATCGACGCCTTCCTCGGCGAGCAGGCCCGCCGGGCGGCAGAGCGTTCGGGGCGTGCCGTGGAATTCCTCGCCAGCCAGGTCGAGGATGCACGGGTGGCGCTGAACAAGACGCGCGACGAAGAGGAGCAGTTCCGCATTGCCAACCGGATCTTCCAGAACGACGCCGACCGCTCGTTCGCGACTCAACGTCTGACGACACTGCAGGGCAAGCTGGTGGTATCGCGCGAGCAGGTATCGGCTCTCGCCTCGTTGCTGGCCCGGCTTGATGTCGCCGCCACGGGTAATGACCCGCGCACGCTCACCGCCAGCGAGGCGGTGGCGCGCAATCCGGTCGTCCTGGAGGTGCAGAAGCAACTCATCGAGATCGAGGGTCGACGCGATGCCCTGGCCAGCCGGTATCTGGACCGGCATCCGCGTCTGGTTGAGGCCGAAGGGCAGGTGACAGCGAAGCGCGAGCAGCTGCTGACCGCCGCCCGCCAGGTCGTGCGCGGACTGCATGCCGAACACGACAAGCTGTCGAGCCAGCTGATCGAACTACAAGCCCACATCGCCCGCGAGGAAACCGAACTCGAGCGTTATCAGCAGTCACTGGTCCGCCTCGAAGGGCTCAGCGAGCGCACCCGCTCGCGCCAGGCACTGTACGACCAGCTGCTCCGTCGGCTTGGCGAGGAGTCCGTCGCCAGCCGGCTGGAACGCAGTGAAGCGGTGCTGGTCGATCCTCCGCGGGCTCCACCACGCCCCACCTCATGGTCGGCCATGGCGCTGATGCCGGTTGCGGTGATCGCCGCCCTGGCTGCTGCCCTTGGCGGCGCGCTGCTCTCGCATACCTTCGACCGCCACCTACGCGGCCCGGCCGGACTCGCCCGGTCGACCAAGCTGACCGTCCTCGGACGACTGACGGTTGCTGGCGGCGCCCCGCCACGCGACGCGGTCGATCCGGCCCTGGTCGGGGCACGCAACCTCCGCGACCTGCTGCTGGTGCGGCGTCCCAACCTGCCGTGCAGCGTCTGGCTCATTGCTCCGGCAAGCAGCGCCGACGCACCCGGGGCGGCTGCCCAGCTTGCCATCGCCTTCGCTGCGGCCAGCCAGCGCACCCTGCTCGTCGACGCCGACCTCCGCCATCCGTCGCTGGCCCACCGACTTGGCCTTGCGCCAGAGCGCGGCCTGACCGACCTGCTGGCCGGTGAACCGGACGTCGCCCCGGCACCGACGTCGTGGCCGAACCTCGATCTGATTGCCGCGGTACAGCCCGCGGCCAATGCCTCCGAGTTGCTGCACAGCCATTGCCTGCCTGAGTGGCTGGCACAGATCCGCTCGCACTACGACCACATTGTCATCACCGTTCCGGCGATGGATACCGCCAGTGACGCCATGGTGGTCGCACCGTTGAGCGACCACGCGATGGTGCTGGCGTCTCCCGGCGACCCGCTGGCGCAGGTTCAGCACGCCGCAGTCTCGCTCGCGGCACTGGGAGACCGGGTCGCTGGCGCGGTCCTGGTCGAGCGGGCCGGGATCGTGTCCGCATGACTCGTCCACTCCTCATCCTGGCGTTGTTCGGCGCGAGCCGGCTCGCTGCCCTGGACGTCTATCGTACCATGGACGAGACCGGTGAGATCACCATCTATGGCACCGACGCTTCTGTGCTGTCGGTCGAGGTTCCGGGAGCTGCCGGCGAGGCAACCTATCTGGGCGCCGGCGATGCACTCGCCGGGTGGAGCAAGCCTGATCCGGTCTATGGCGGCGTCGCCTTCTACAATGCGGCAGGCAGCCTAGTCGGCCGAATGGTGCCGAACTACGGCTTGGGCTGGGATTATTTCGGCCCCGATGGAACCTATCGTGGCATGACCGTGTTGGTCTCCGGTTCGGGCTATGATGTCGATGAGCGCGGCGCGCTGCTCACCGAAGGCCTGTTCCCGGTTCCCCTCCACTGGAGCCACCTGCTTGGCAGCGCTGGTGTGTCGGGACGTTGACGTGGACGAAACGAAACCCGACGTCTCTGCCGAACCTAACCCGTTCGGCGATCAGCGCGAGACGCGTGCGCTGCCCTCGCTCAGCCAGGCACCGCCAGGCAATCTGGGCGGCACCTCCAGCTATCGTCGTGTTGCGATCGGCCGGGTCTCGCGCCAGGAAGTCGCCGAAACCGGCAGCGATGCCCGCGAGCTGCGCCATACGCTAGCCTTGGTCCTGCTGTTCGCCGACCTGAGCGCGTTGGGGCTCAGCCTGCTGCTCGGGCGCTATTGGAGCGAGGCGGGCCCCTTCGCCGGGCCGCTCGCAGCGCTGGTTCTGGTCGGGTGCCCGTTGCTGGGGCTCTGCGTCCTGGGCGGTTACCGCTGGGGTTCGGTCGCCTACGGCAACAATCTCTTCTCAATCGCCGTCGCCAGTCTCGGCGGGGCGCTAGTCGGACTGGTTGCGCACAAACTGGTTCTGGCCGCCTATGGCACGACCGGAATTGCGGTCGTCACTCCCCGATCGATGGCATGGGTGCTGGGGTTCGCGGCCTGGGCGGTGCTCACCCGCAGCATCGCCGGTAGACTGATCCGCCGCTGGGAGGCTGGCTGGGCGGTAATCGCCGTCGGCGACGAGGCTGATCGCGCCACCGTCGCCCAGACCCTCACTCGATCCCGCCTGGCCGACCATCTGGCGACCATCGATCCGACTGCCACCGATGCCGCGTACCAGCTCGATGCGTTGATCGCCAAGCGGGTGCGCTGCGTCGTGCTGCCGAGCGCTCGGACCGACATCGATGTCGCCTTGCGCCTCGCCCTGGTTCACGCCCGCCTCGCTGGGGTGCGCGTCCTGCGCCTTCCCGACCTGGTCGAGGAACTGGAAGAACGCGTGCCGATCGGCGCTGTCGATACCTGGTGGATGCTCGACATCGAACAACTGCCGGCTGCCGGCAGCGGCACGTATCTGGCAATGAAACGCGCCTTGGATCTGCTGCTTTCCGTACCGGCGCTGATCCTGCTCCTGCCAGTCATGGCGTTGACCGCCTTGGCAGTGCGCCTGACCAGCGCCGGGCCGGCGTTCTTCACCCAGACCCGCGACGGCCTGCACCGCACCGCGTTCACCATCTACAAGTTCCGTACCATGCGGGTCGATGCCGAGGCCGGCGGGGCGCGCTGGGCCAGCACCAACGACCCACGGGTAACCCCGATCGGGGCCTTCCTCCGCAAATCGCGCCTCGATGAGCTGCCGCAGTTGTGGAACGTCATCCGCGGTGACATGACCCTAGTCGGCCCACGGCCCGAGCGGCCCGAATTCAACCGCATGCTGGCGGACCGCATCCCGTGGTACGACCTCCGCCATATCACCAAGCCTGGTCTTAGCGGCTGGGCCCAGGTCCGCTATCCCTACGGAGCCAGCGTCGAGGACGCCATCGCCAAGCTGGAATTCGACGTCTACTACGTCAAGCACGCTTCGCTTGGATTCGACCTAAGAATCATCGCCCGCACCGCCGCCGTGGTCCTGGGGCTGCGCGGTCGGTGATTGCCGAACCTTTATCGCGCCGCGTACTGGTTGCCCAGACCTGGGCTTGAGGCAGCCCTCTGGATGACGACACTACGTGAGAGGTCAAACCAGATGAGCGAATCCTCAGCCGCCGCCAAGCACGTCGTCCTCGACCCGGAACGCCGCTCGCAGCAGGTCGCCCGCTTTGAGGCGATGCTGCGTGAACGCGTGGTCGGCCAGCAGGCGGCGATCGAGAGCGTGCTCGATTCGTTCTCGAAGATCCTCGCCGGCATCCGCAAT
>Ga0163144_10018036_pt1 | contig 14321 bp, 14 predicted proteins | sample OliLak19BULKMAT1_FD_123175 | JGI IMG/M metagenome (GOLD analysis project Ga0163144, IMG submission 123175) | Freshwater microbial mat bacterial communities from Lake Vanda, McMurdo Dry Valleys, Antarctica - Oligotrophic Lake LV.19.BULKMAT1 | ecosystem: Environmental > Aquatic > Freshwater >... | reverse complement strand
TCAATGTTTGCCGAGCGGAACATGCGGACCAATTCCGTGTGCGCCCGGCTCTGTCGCTCCCGGAAGGCTGTGCGATGCCGCGCCACGCTGGTGTTCACCTCCACTATTTTCCCCGTCTCCGCGTCCTCCAGCATGAGCCGTCCGAGGGCAGGCAACTCCATCTCGTGCCGGTCGGTGATGTGAACGGTGACAAGGTCATGCTTGCGATTCGTCTGGCGCAGCGCGGCAAAGCAGCCCAGCGAAAACAAGGACTGTCCAGCGCTGGCTCCCTGCGCCGCAGCCCGCACGGTAGCACCCGCGCGAGCAGGACGGCTCTCATCGAGAAAGTCCGAGATGACGACCGCGATGGCTTTGTGCGAGGTGACGCGATTCAGAAAATCCAGCGCGTGATTAAGATTCGTGCCCGTGCGTTTCGGCTCAAAGAAAAGGATCTCGCGAATCACCCGCAGCACATGACGCCGCCCCTTCTTCGGCGGCATGTATTTCTCGACCTCGTCCGTGAAGAGAATCAGCCCGACCTTGTCGTTGTTGCGAATCGCGGAGAAGGCGAGCACGGAGGCAATCTCCGCCGCCAGCTCGCGCTTGGATTGTTCGCCCGACCCGAACAGGCCCGAGCCGCTCAGGTCCACGATGAGGATGAGCGTCAACTCGCGTTCCTCGACGAACTTTTTCACGAACGGATGGTTCATGCGCGCCGTGACATTCCAGTCGATGGCGCGCACCTCGTCGCCGGGCTGATACTCGCGCACCTCCTCGAAGTTCATCCCCTGCCCTTTGAAGACGCTATGGTATTGACCGCCGAGCGTCTCGGAGACGAGCCGGTTCGTGCGCAGTTCGATCTGCCGGATCTTTTTGAGGATTTCGCGGGGGATCATGCTTGGGCAACGCGTTGAGGATCAGGTCAACTGCCAGACGAACATTTCAGGCCGCCCGGCGGCCCGGCGAACTTCGTTGGCGCGCTTCTGCATCTGCACGAGGATGCGCAGCTTCTCCTCGATGGGCAGTCGCGCAGCCTCGCGCCGGCCGGCCTGTTTGCGGCGGAAGATTTCCTCCGCGATTTCCTGGGCGGGAGACTTCATGGTTGAGCGTTCTTGAACCGGTTCCATTGATCCAGCAATGCATGTCGCCCCAGAATATCGGTGAGCAGAGCCGTGTCGATCTCTGCTTCTTCAAGGAGGATGGCGATCCGGGCGTGATCCTTGGCCCGGCCCGTCTTGAGCGCGATGGCGATGAGATGCTCGGCGCGCAGCACTCTGGTCGGCGTCTCTCCAACTATTCTTTCGACAGCTTGCCGGACAGCTTCCTCGGTCAATGCATCGTAGGCAGGGATGAGCTGGATCAACGTGCCGGCCAGCACCAGATGCTCCCGCCGCTCCGTCGCCCCTCGCTCTTTCAGGAAATCGTAAATCGGCGTCATCGTCACGAGGCCGCCCGAAGTCTGCGAGATGAGGATGAAGGCGTCCAAGTCCTCAGTGACCACGGCCTCGGCATAAAAGAAAGCCGCCATCGCCCCGCCGATGGCGTACGCATCCACCAGCTTCTTGTCAGCGAGTTCGTTCAGGATTCGGAGCGTCTGTTCCATGGGTCAAGCACCGGGAGTTTCGCTCACGAGCCGGTGCGTGCGCAACTCGATCTGCCGGATCTTCTTGAGGATTTCGCGGGGGATCATTTCGATTGCCGGTTGAGCGGGGCCGGTGCGTTGCAGAGAGGTTCGGCGTATCGAGCGAGTATCTCGAGGAGGGGCAAAAGTGATGAGGCTTCGGGAATTGCCCGTTTGTAAGTTGAAAGCCTCGCCAGCCACCGGGGAACGGCCAGCGCCCGGAGTCGCTTCAGTTGTGGCAGCGTACTGGCGGCGATGTGGGCATGGGGAAGAACCTGGGCCCAGTCGATCCCGCACCGCCCTGCCGCCTCGGCAGCCGGGCGAGTCTCGGTAAAGGCGAGCGTCGCCTTGATCAAAATTCAATCCGGCCCGCAACTCTCGTTCATCGGATACGCCCGCCAGTAGGAATTCGCGGATGAATGCGCGCACGCAGGGAACCATTGCCAGCAGTTGTTCGGCGTCGTGGCGGCCTTCCTTCGAGATGTTCACTACATTCCAGGTCTTCGCCAGGAGCACTCCGACGGGATTGAGCACGCGCAGCCTGTATCCGCCCGACTGCTCATGCGTGGCCAGTCGGAGCAACTCGGCGCCTTTCAATCCGGGCACCTTACGGAGCACTTCGATTTTCAACTGTTCCTCGCCGAGACTGAGAGTGAACTGGCCCGACATCAGGTTGCCGAACGCGCGCCGGAACGAAGGCACGTCAGCGCGTGAACCAAGCTCACGAGCGAGGGCGAGGGCGGCGGCCCGGTTGCCCTGGAAATCGACATCCTTGCTGACGAACGGAAAGATCCGCCCGATCTCGGTCAGCGTCGGCTCAACCCGCGCGTAGCGCATGGCCCAGAAGTTTGCCGCCTGACCTCCCATAAGGATGCAAGGGCTTCCGCTCTGATCGAGCGCGCGAAAGAGAACTCCCAGATCCTCAGTAGCGAACTGTTTTCGATTTGCGTCGGCCATTTCCGTTCCTGGCTTTGAGCTTGAGAAGATTGTTCACCACCTCGTCGCGGTTGGCGGTTTCAGCCTGGGCTGGATCAAACACGCCCGCCTTGAAGATGGACGCCTCACGGTTCGCCTCTTCCGCCGTCAACTCGCCCCGCTCGACGCGCTGCGAGAGCGCCACCCGCTCGCGGTGCTCCTCATCCTTGAACGCTTCAAGCTCCGCTTTCGTGAGATAGCGGACGGATTCATCTTTCATTTTCATGGCGTGAATGTGGGCCGGGTTTGCCGCTGCGTCGAGATGGTATCGCTCATGAGCCGGTTGGTGCGCAGCTCGATCTGCCGGAGCTTCTTGAGGATTTCGCGGGGATCATGCGAGGGACGAATTGAGAAGTGCGGGCGTGAATTAACGACTTGCCTGCCCGGCGAGCGGGAGTAATTTCGTGCCATGAGCACTTCAGAACTCATTGAAAAAATGCGCCCAATGCCGACGGAGGAAAACGCGCATTTGTCGAACAGGTTTGGGAAGAGTTCGGTGAAGAGCTTGGTTGGGTTGACCCGGACTTGACGCCTGAGCAAATCGCCGAACTCGACCGCCGCCTCGCCGAGTTTGAAAAGAATCCCCATGAAGGAATTCCCTGGGAGCAAGTCCAGGCCGAAATGAAGCAGCGATTTGGCTGGAAATGAGCCTCGGCCTGCTTTTCAAGCCGGACGCCAGGTTGGAATTCTTTGAGGCCATTGCCTGGTATGAGAAGGAACGCCTGGGCTTGGGTTCTGAATTTGCGCGAGAGGTTGTTCAACCATTGTAACGCGCCCGCCGGCAGCCGGAAATGTTTCGGAAAGTGCGCGGCCGGGCGCGCAAGATCCGCCTGAAACGATTCAAGGCTTACAGCATCTACTTCGCGGTTAAAGACGACTTTTTTTCCTTGATCGCTGTATTTCACGGTTCGCGCAATCCCGCAGAGTTGATGCGCAGGCTGGTCTGAACGGGTGACGCCAAACGCAAACACGAGCCGGTTGGTGCGCAGCTCGATCTGCCGGAGCTTCTTGAGGATTTCGCGGAAGATCATGATGCGCCAGAGAAGACACCATCCGGGTCATAGCCAAACCGCAAGAACGACTCAAATCGCAAAAGCCACGCGAAGTAAGCGCATTCGCCCGCTAAACCGTCGGCAATCGGATGCACCGCCACTAATCCCGCAGAATTGGTGAAATGATCGCCCTTGCGCGTTGCGTGCAACGACGAACCGCAGCGTGGTGCGGGGAATCGACCATCGTAGATGTGATGAATGGTCCAACCCCAATTCAAATCCCTTCGTTGAGGTCTGCTGCCTCCGGCGCACAAGAAGGCCATGATTGCAGGGCCGTTGGACCGGCAATCTGGCTTGTCTATGCCTCTCTCGCGAAGGCGCGCCACCAAATCTGGCGGGTATGTATAGCAGCGCGGGTTCGAGTGCTCGTTTTTTCTCCGGCATCCCTTCCACATTAACTCGTTCACCTTTGGCCAGTGAACGAAACGGTTCCGGTTGGCCCACACCAGCGTCGTGGCTCGTGCCAACACTGGGTCGCATTCGTCGCCAATTCTCCTGATGAACTCCGGCAGTTTTCCGTACCACGCCTCCATTCGATCAAGGGTCTCGGTCCCACGTCGAACCAAATTCGCGACCGACAACCACGAGATCCCCTCGTGAACACGAACCGCAATTGCCCGCTCCAGGCAAGCCGAAGCGTCGTCGACATAGATATCTGGCTTGGACGCAAACGACTGAAAATACGGAACCAATTTTAAGCGCTTCGCAACCGAATGTGCGTATTCCTTTCCTGCCGCAGACCACAACGTGAGCACCCGATCCTGTTCATGTGACATGTCCTCTAGAAACTCTTGGACACCAGGCTTCAGGTTTCCCTTTTCGTCGATAATCGTTAAATCGACGTCAATGCAGAGATGAATGCTCATCAGAGACTCAGATACACTTCACGGCACCGGCAGTTCATCAAAAATCTTCTGCACGATCATCTCGGTGGTCTTCTCCTCGGCCTCGGCTTCGTAGGTGATGGCGACGCGGTGGCGGAACACGTCCATGCCGATGCTCTTCACATCCTGCGGCGTCACGTAGCCACGGCCCTTGAGGAAGGCGTAAGCCTTGGAGGCGAGCGTGAGCGCGATGGTGGCGCGGGGCGACGCGCCCATCTGAATCAATCCTTGGAGCTGAATCTTGTACTGGCCCGGATCGCGCGTCGCGCAGACCAAATCAACGATGTAGTCCTTCACCTTGTCATCAATGTAGATGTCGTTGATCACCTCGCGAGCGCGGAAGATTTGCTTCGGCTCCACCACGGCCTTCGTGGCCGGCAGATCCGAGGTGCGGCCCATGAGGTCGAGGATCTGCCGTTCCTCTTCGCGGCTCGGATAACCAATCTTGAGCTTGAGCATGAAGCGATCGACCTGCGCCTCGGGCAGCGGATAAGTTCCTTCCTGCTCAATGGGATTCTGCGTGGCGAGCACCAGGAAAGGTTCGTCCAGCTTGTAGCTTTGATCGCCGATGGTGACCTGCTTTTCCTGCATCGCTTCGAGCAGCGCGCTCTGGACCTTGGCCGGGGCGCGGTTGATTTCGTCGGCAAGGACGAGGTTGGCGAAGACGGGCCCTTTGCGCGTGGTGAAGCCGCCGGATTGAGGGTTGTAAATCTGCGTGCCGACGACATCCGCCGGCAGCATGTCCGGTGTGAACTGGAGCCGTGAAAACTTCACGTGCAGACACGCCGCGAGCGACTTCACGGACAGCGTCTTGGCGAGGCCGGGCACGCCTTCGAGCAGGACATGGCCGCCGGCGAGCAGGCCGACGACGAGCCGCTCGATGAGGTAGTTCTGGCCGATGACGACTTTCCCAATTTCAGTGAACAGCGGGCGGACAAACCCGCTGGCTTTCTGCACTTCTTCGTTGATGGCGGCGATACCTGTGCTCATGTGTTTTTCAACTGTTGCCCAAAGCTCCCTGAAAGCTCAAGCCGGCGAGCAATTACATCTTTGTAATTCAGCCCGTGGCCAGGCGCGCTAGAGAATCTTCTGCATGTAGCTCACGTCCAGCCAGCGGCCGAACTTGAAGCCGACCTGCTTGAAGTGGCCGACCTGCTCGAAGCCAAAGCGCGTGTGGAGCCGGATGCTCGCTTCGTTGGTGGCGTCGATGGCGGCGATGATGACGTGAAGTCCGCGGGCGCGCGCGGCTTCAATCAATGGCTCCAGCAGTTGCTTTCCAATCCCCTGCCCCCGCCGATCCGCCGCGATGTAGACGGAGTTCTCGGAGGTGAAGCGATAGCCGGGACGCGCGTGGTAGGGATTGAGCGCGCTCCAGCCGACCATGCGTCCGGTTTCATCGACGGCGACGAAGACGGCGTAGTTGTCACGCTGGTGATCTTCGAACCATTGCCGCCGCTGCTCCAAGGTGCGCGGTTCGTAGTCGTAGGTCGCGGTAGTGTGGAGCACGGCCTCATTGTAAATCTCGAGGAGGCCGGGAAGGTCCGCTTCGGTGGCGGGGCGGATGGTGATCATGGCGACGCGTTTGCGGGCGGTGGACTGGGATGGAGCGGGGTCTTGCGTCCGTCGCTCACGTTCACCATCACGGCGAACGTGCGGAATATCTCCACGCCATCGCGGGCGTTCACCGCCCACACGGCGATCTTGCACGAGGTGGTGCCAGTGCTTTCCACCTCACTGATGACCTTGATGATGTCGCCGACGAGCGCGGGGGATTTGAAGTCGAATTGTCCGAAGAGGCGCGTGACAAAGTTCGCGTGCGGATAGGCGAGGGACGCGGCGTTGTAAGCCATGTCATCGGCCCATTGCATCATGTAGCCGCCGAAGACGGTGCCACCGTGATTGAGGAATTCCGGGCGGATAAGCAGGGTCGATTCGTGCCGGAGAGGGGCTGGGTTCGTGCCGTTCATCGGATGCCGGCGAGCTTTCCCCTCGGGGGGAAAGCAGGCAAATCAATTTGTAGGAGCCAGGGAGAATTCCACCACCGACGTGCCGTGCCAGAAGGGCTTCACCTGACCGCAGGGACACTGATCCCGGACTTGTCTCCTTGCCGAAGCCGCTCCTACGATGCGCGCGATGCATTTCTGTCCCGCGGCGCGTGTGGCGCTGTCTTTGTCCTGCTCATTCGCGCTGCTTGTCGTCCTCCCCGGATGCAAGCGCGAGGACAAAGGCGGCAAGGATTTAACGCGGCCGAATCCCAACGCGCCAACGCTCTACGGTCCCATCACGAATGCGAGGCCAGCTCAGGCGACGCTGGCCAAAATCGCTGAACCTTTCCCCTCCGCCGCGTGGACCTCGACCCCGCTAGCTGTGCTGCAAACGGAGCTAAGCCCGGCCACGTTGATTCACTCCACGTCGAGGCACCTCAGCCTCTTCGCCGGATTGACCAATGCCGGCCTGGGCGCGCCTTCACACGTCGCCTGGTCCAAGCCGGAGGGGCCGCGCAGCTTCAAGCAGGGCGAGAAATTGGAAATCGCGCAGATGCAGGAGGGCTGGGTGTTGGTGTGGTGGGCAGGCGCGGCGGGCTGGACGAACTATTGGGATTCACCCTGGGTGGTGTTTCTCCAGCATCAGCCCAAGTCGGTGAAGCTCGACGCGGACGGATTGCATTTCGTGTTTCCAGCACAAGCCGGCGATGTGGTGCTGATGCCGCTCTACGGCTATGAGAAAGCGCCGCAGCCGGGGAAGGACGAGCGCGCCGCGCATGGACTGACCCGGCGCAAGGTGCCGCTCAGGACGTGGGACTGGGCGCAAGGACTCACGCGCGATCCGCTCACGCGCATCCGCTACTGGGCGAGCGTGACGCGGGAACTCCCGATTCGTTGCGAGGAAAGTTCCAGCGTGGACCGGGCGAATGAATCGGTGACGATCCGGTCGCACTTCGAGCGCCATTCGATTCGCGATGACTGGAACACACCCTCGCTCAAACTGGCGCCAATCAGCCCGACCCTCATGCTGGCGGTGAAGTCAGGAACATTCCCGGTGCGTTTCTCGCGTCCCTATTTCGAACTGGACATGCCGACTCCGCATGGGCCTCTGGCCGCCATCGAGGGCGTGGATGAATTCGATGTCACGCTGCCGGTCCTGCAATACGTGAACGAGACGGAGGCCGTGACGCAGCCGGGAACGAACGCGCATCCGAACGTGGCGCTGGCCCACGAGCGATTGAGAGCGGAGGGAATGAAGGCGTTCACCTCGACAAACCGAAGCGCGGATATCTGCCAGACGCTTCAGGACAGCATGGCGTTGTCAAAGGCGCTGCCATACCTCGACCACGCGACGCGCAGCAATGGGCTGGCCTGGCTGGGTAGCTATTTCCGTGAGGAAGTCCTGGTCAAGAACCGGTTCGTCAGGCGCGTGGCCGATGGCGGGCCGGGCCGCGAGCATTGGCTGCTGAGCTGTGGCGGGACAAACGAGGCGCCCGATTCCAATCCGGCGCTGCTGGAGGCGCTGTGGGCATATGCTCATTTCTCAGGCGACTGGACCTTGGTGCGGGAGCATTGGCCGCTGGTGCGGGGACTTTTGCTCATGCCGCAGGATATGCGATGGCCCAGCTTCGGCGCCACGGTCCCACCTGCCATCGGCGATCAGACAGCTCACGTCGTGGCGTTCGCTCGCCTCGCGTGGCAGGCTGGCGACCTGAGCGCTTACCATGAGGCGTGCGGGGCATTCGCCCGCGCGGTGACTCAGGTTTCTGTGCAGCAACGCGGGACCGAGTATTTTCGCCAACTGCAGCCGTGGCACACGATGGAGTTCATGGATGAGGAGATCTTCGTCACGCACCTCGACCACGCGGCGGGCTGGCAGTTCGGCGGGCCAAAGTTCCCGGCACAGGCGAAGGAACGACCGTTCAACCAGCGATGGATGCGGTTCCACGATGTGGATGTCGCGCGCTTTCTGCGGGAATATTTCTCAGAGGATTTGCGCCGGGAAATGAACTGGCTGGAACGCCGGTGGCCAAAGGAACCGTACCAGCAAAGCTCGCCGTCCGTCCTGCCGTCCATCACGCAGCTTCGCGCCCTGCTGCTGCACGAGCCGCCCGCTGAACTGGCGGGGGCTGCGACGACCGATTCATTTGCCGGGCCCGGTCCGGGCGTGGTGACGAGTTGCCTGGCCGCGATTCGTGCCGCGAGTCCGTTGCGCTATGAACGACTTATTCCACCCGGCCCGCCGACACCATTTCTCCCGGATGAAGCTCGTAACGGTTCAAATCTGAGCCCTTCACTGATCACATCGGTGATATGGGAGGGCACTAATTCAGCGGAGCCACAGCGGTGGCCCGAGTTGGTCTGGCCAGCCTGGCAAACTCAGAACGGCGCACCGTGGAGCTTCGGACAGATTCGGGCCACGAGAAGCGGCTTGCCGCAGAAAGCGCGCGAGCTCCCGCTCAACGCCAACACTCGAGTAATCCTCTTCGAGTGACCCGCGGTGCCGCGCCTCGTGGATCAAAAGAGATGCGGCACACCTTCTTCGAGAATCTTCAGGTGATGGGAAAGCTGCTCCTCGTGGGCCAGCTCCTGAAGCCAGCGTGGCGGCTCGTCCAACGGCTCGAAGGAAAGCTTGAAGCTGCCGTAGTGCATCGGCACGAGCCATTTTGATCGGAGATCCTTGAAGACCTTGATCGCATCGTCCGGCCCCATGTGGACGTGACGAAAGGTGTCCGGAAAATACGCGCCGATGGGCAGCAGCGCGATTTCCGGCGCGAGCCGTTCCCCAATCTCCTTGAAGCCATCAAAGTACGCGCTGTCTCCCGCGTGATAAATGGTGCGACCCTGATGCTGGAGCACGAATCCTCCGAAGCCGCGATGCTCATCACGAATGGTCCGCGCGCCCCAGTGCTTGCATGGCGTCAGCGTGACGTTCCAGTCGTTGTGGCTGAAGCTCTCCCAGTTTTGCAATTCGATGACGCGGGTGAAGCCCAACCCTCGTGCGAGATCGCCGACACCCCAGGGCATCACGCCAATCTTCGGCGCGGGCAACCGGCGCAACGTGGGTTTGTGAAAATGATCGAAGTGCGCGTGCGTGAGCAGGACCAGATCGATCGGCGGCAAATCCTCAATGCGCATCCCCGCGTGCTTGAGCCGCTTCAAGAGGAACAGCCAGTTCGCGAAATTCGGATCCACCAGCACGTTGAGATCGTTGAACTGGATCAGGAAGGAGGCGTGCCCGATCCAGGTGATCGCGACATGGCCGTGGCTCAGCTTCGGAAACACCGGGCGCTTGTGCTGGCCCGAGCGTTTCGTCAGCCACGCCTTCCACACCATTTCGTAGAAGAAGGTGCGCGGATTGAAATGGTTCGAGGGCGTCAATTCCTTGAACGAACGCGGGATGCGCCGCCGCTTGCGCGGCGGTTCTCCGTGGGAATGTGGCTGCTCACTCATACGCAAACTGCTGTCAACGCCACGATTGGGCGGCAACTGAATAAAGCCGCGGGACCAATGTCCAACGCAGCGACGGTTCTAGTGAACGGCTAAAATATGAAAAAGACACTCGCAATCTTCAGTCTCGGAGCCATGGCCGGTCTGACCGGCGGCGTCTCCGCTCATCCTGCCAGTTATCGAACGGTCACTTGCGCAACCGTTAACCCGGTTGTCGTTCAATACCACTACGCCCAACCTGTCTATGTTCAGGCGCAGCCTGTCATCTATCAGGCCCAGCCGGTGTTTGTGCAAGGGCCGCCACCGGTTATCTACCACCCACCGGTTTACGTGGCACCTCCTCCGGTCTGGGTCGCGCCTCGACCCATCTATTACCCTCCGCCCGCCGTGGGTTTCAACTTCGGTCATCACGGCGGAGTAAACGTCAGCGTCGCCGCCCCGTTTTTTGGATTCGGATTCCACTTCGGCGGCGGACACGGCCATCATCGCCGTTAAGCCACTGGCGTCCTGCGACTCAATCCAACCCGCCGGTCCGCCGGCGGGTTTTTGTTTGCCACGCATTGCGCGTGAACTCTTCACCAACCGATGCTATCTCCATCATGTGAATCCGATCGAATCGCCACTTCAATCACAACTCGATAAATATCTCCGCCGCACGCCCCGGCTCGGCGCTGGCGTTTACCTCGCGCGCGGCGCAGTGGTCCTCGGCGACGTGGAGATGGGCGAGTCATCAAGCGTCTGGTACAACGCCGTCGTTCGCGGCGACATCAACCGCATCCTCATCGGCCATCACAGCAACGTGCAGGACAACGCCGTGCTTCATCTCGCCGATGACTTCCCCTGCCTGGTCGGCAACTGGGTCACGATCGGACATTCCGCAATAGTCCACGCCTGCACCATTGGAGATGAATCCCTGATTGGCATCGGCGCGGTCGTGCTCGACGGCGCGGTCATTGGCCGGCAATGCCTGATCGGCGCGAAGTCCGTGGTTACGCCAGGCACACAGATTCCCGATGGCTCCATGGTGCTGGGGACGCCGGGGAAAGTGGTTCGAGCCTTAAGCGACGAGGAACGCGGACGCCTGAAACACTGGGCGGAGAAATACGTTCACAACGCCGCCTATTGCCTGAAACACAGCATCAACGTGGGCGCTCCCCTGCCCTCGTGAAACCGTCTTGAGCCGCCCCGCGCCCATCCAACCTCGTAGAGCGAGGCTGCTGCCGAGCTGCAACTGCCCGATTCAATCACGGCTCCGCGGGGCGTCGACCTGCTGCACTCATGAAAAGCGACCACCTGATCCGGTCCCTGATACATTCGTGGCACGGCGACACCCCAGCACTCCCGGTGACCCTCCGCCCAGCCGAAGAGAGAATAACCAAGGCAAGGATTGCGGTCCCAAAACGAGACAGGCGACTGGCCTAAAAACCTTCCCCAAGGTCGTATGCTCCGGAGCGACACCCTTAAAATCGTCCTGCAAAGAGGTTTACTCCAAAGCAAACCCACTTTTTGACCCTTACAAACAGGTTTGCTCCGGAGCAAACCCGTTATTTGACCTCTACAAACGCGTTTTCCCCGGAACGATCCGGTTTGTGGACCCTTAAATCCGCGATTTCCCCGGAGCATACCTGTTTGAAACAAGAAAACAGGGTGATTGCTCCAAGTGCGAAGACCTTGAAACACAATTTATTGCCCCTGAATCCGGGTCAAACCAGCATCCCGCCCCATCTCCCCCCTGGTCGCTCCAAATCCACTGTCCAAAAATAGGAAAGACACTGTCCAATCGCCGACCCTCGCCCATTGGATGGGAGAGGGTGCCGAAGGCGGGTGAGGGCTTTACAGCGTCGGGACGGATCGCGTGTCGCGGTCCGTGATCGATTCGTGGGAAGGCGCCACGCCGTCCCTCCCGCCCATCACGAGAGGGCGAATTTCCACATGCGCCCTGATCAAACCAGGGCTGCCCGTGGAAAACAAAAACCGCCCGGCGCGAGCCGGACGGTTCTTTTAAGAAACGCTTTTGGACAGGTGTATCCGCATGGCGGATAGGGACTCAGTTTGCGTTATCTAACTTTGTCTTGATTCCGGTGAAGGAATTAGCAAGAAATGCGGGACAAAGCCAAGGAAAAACATCATGCCAACCCCGACCAAAACAGCCGACCTCCAACTCGCCTTCGACGTGGGCCACAGCTCCCTCGGCTGGGCCGTGCTGCAAAACGTCGAGAATCACCCCACCTCCATCAACCTGCTCGGCTGCGGCTCGGTCATTTTCCAAGCCGATGATTGCCTTGCCTCTGAACGCCGGGGCTTCCGACGACAACGCCGACACATACGCGCCACACGACTGCGCATCGCGCGGATGAGACGGTTGCTCGCTCACCTTGGCGTGTTGCAGACGGATGAACTTGAAACACCCGGCTGCGCGTGGCCTTGGCTCCTCGCGGCTCGCGTCCTGCGTGGCGGCAAGAAACTGACGTGGGCTGAGTTGTGGGACGTGCTTCGTTGGTATGCACACAATCGCGGTTACGATGGCAACAAGGGTTGGAGCAAACACGACGCGGTAAACAGTGAAGACTCAGACAAAGAAAAGCGTGCGAACGAATTGCTCACTGAGTTTGCAAAGAAACTTGGCCGGCCCGGCACAATGGCCGAGGTCTTCTGTGATGTCCTCAAGGTTGATCCGCTCGGCGTGGTGAAATCCTCCATGCAGCGCGTGCGCAATCTAGGTGCGGCCTTCCCGCGGGAGGGCGTTGAAGCCGAGGTCGAACGAATCCTGCGTGCGCATGTGGATGTTCTCCCCAAGCTGGATGACGAATTCATCAATGCCCTGATGCGAGACCACACCGCATTGCCCGGCCCTGCCCTTCGCCTGCCTGAACGCTACGGCCAGCGGCTCGCTGATGGCTCGCTCAGTCCAGGTGGAGTTCTCTTCGGCCAACTCGTGCCGCGCTTTGATAATCGCATCATCGCCCGCTGCCCGATCACCTTCGAGCGCGTTTATCAGGCCGTGAAAGCCGATACGGGCTACGAAAAGCAGGCCAAACATGAAGCGGAAAAACTGGCGAAGGTGCCTGCCGTGGATTGCGTAGAGTTCCACCGCTTCCGCTGGGCCATGGAACTCGCCAAGATCAAAGTCTCCACGCGCGACCCTCGCGCGCCTCGAAACCTGACCGTCTCCGAACGGCAGGCAGTGAATGGAGAAATGGAGAAACGCGGATTCCTGACACCCGGAGAACTCAAGAAAGCAGTCCGCGCTCTGACCGGCGGCGTGCCGGACAATCTCGAACAAATCCTCACTCACCCCGACGCCGAGCGCGCCCTCGTGCTCGACCCCGTCCGGCGCTACATCCACAACGACGCGTTGGTCTGCGCACTCTGGCCCGTCCTAACCGAGCGTCTGCAAAAGCGCCTGCGTGGCCAATGGCGGCGCGGTCACGCCATCACGGTTGGAGAGTTGTTGGACACCTGCGGCGACGTTCGCACCGCCGCCGAGGCTGTGTGCCAGCGACACCTCGACGCACAGAACACCAAGAAGCGAAGGAAAGACGAGCCGATGACGCGCGAAGTTTTGCTCAAGACGACGCTGCACGTCAAACCGCCCAATGGCCGCGCACCCCACACGCGGCGGGTGATGCGCGAAGTGGTTGAGTTTATTTTCAGCACAGATCGCCACCCAGCGGAAGAAGGCGGCCCGCTCTACCGCAGCGAAGCCATCCGCCAGGCGCAACTTCAACGCGCTCTTGATGACCAGACGAACAACCACCTGGTCCGCCACCGCCTCAAAATCCTCGAACGTCTCCACGCCGACTTGTTGAAAGAATTTGCTGCCGATGATCGTGAGCGCATCAGCCGCATCACAATTGAGGTAAACCGTGACCTTCGTGCGATGTCCGGCAAGACCGCACAGGAACAGGCGAAATTGCTTGGGCAACAATTGTCGCACTTCAAGGGTGTTGCGAAGAAACTGAACGAAGCCTACGAAGGTCTTGGCGTTCACGTCGGCCCCGGCCTGATTCGCAAGGGCCGGATCGCCGAAGACCTTGGCTGGACTTGTCCATACACAGGCAAACCCTATGACGCTCTCGATCTCCTGCATCGGCGGGTGGACAAGGATCACATCATCCCGCGCAGCGATCGGGCAAGTGACAGTCTGGATTCTTTGGTCATCACGTTTTCAGAGATCAACAAGATGAAGGACAAACGCACCGCCGTCCGCTTCATAGAGGAATTTCAAGGGCAACCCGTTCAGGGGATGCCGCAAGTGATGCTCAAATCGCTGTCTGGATACCTCAAAGATGTGGAAGCACTGGACACCTTCAAAGGCCATGACGATGACCAACGCCGGAAAAAGAACCGTAAGCGAATGTTACTGCTGCGCGAT
>Ga0163144_10018033_pt1 | contig 14322 bp, 9 predicted proteins | sample OliLak19BULKMAT1_FD_123175 | JGI IMG/M metagenome (GOLD analysis project Ga0163144, IMG submission 123175) | Freshwater microbial mat bacterial communities from Lake Vanda, McMurdo Dry Valleys, Antarctica - Oligotrophic Lake LV.19.BULKMAT1 | ecosystem: Environmental > Aquatic > Freshwater > Lake... | reverse complement strand
ATTTATTATTTTCTTCACTCATTGCTGTTTTTATAAAAAATGAATTATATTTTTTCGAAAACGTTTATCAATAGGAAATGGTTATCTGACAAATTGAAATGTCTCTCTTGAATCTATCTTTAAGGAAACCGTATCTAGAAATATCCTAAACGGTCTACCCACATTCTGTCAATAGCACATCTAAGAATCCTAACTATTTCACCCTCACAAACTGGATGCTCAAGCCTGCCCAACTTGAAGCACCCAGTTTCTAGGGGTGAAACCCTAGAAACTAATAGTTATTTATTTTCTCTTTCCGTTTCTTTTTGCAACTTCGTGAGCAAAAGATACAAAATCATCTTTCTTGCTCTTGAATTTTCGAAGGAATAATCCTCCAGACATTGCACCTATTGCTCCGACTAGTCCAAAAACTTCAGGACCAGTCTTAGGAAGTTCAGTTATAATTACTCTCTTTTCAACTTTTTGAGTTATGAACTCTTTTTCGACTACTTTTTCCTTTGTAGTTGTAGTAGTCGTAGTTCCTTGCTTTACCGCTCTAAGATGAGCGTTAACCAAGGTCACGTTAGCGTTACCTCCAACAATTCCTTCGTTAGCCACAACCCTAAAACCATTAGCAGTCTTAGTTATGGTTGCGCCAATTGATTGACTGTTGTAGTTCTGATACATCAAGCTTCCATCAATTACTTCGAGCTTGTTAGCTTCACCGTTCTTGATTTTTATCTTTACTGTATCACTAGCAGTCGAAACATTAGCACCGCTAATTGTTGCTGTTAAGATGTGTTCACTCTTGTATTCTTGTGGCCAAGTAACCTCAATTACTGGGTTATTAGCAGTCGTATTGTGGAAAAGGTTTTTGATCCAAACACCCAAGAAAGCATCAGATTGGGACTCAATTTCTACAGAGTCATTTTTCCAATCGTCAGACTCTTCATTAGGACCGGCTTGCGCCTTAAAAGTATCAGATGCAGCCTTAAACTCAGGTTTACCTGATAACTTAGTATGAACTTCGTTACCATTAACCGAAGCTACTTCGGTGGAATCAAGGTTAACTGTTGCATTTGCATCGTCAACTACCGACTCGCCGATATTGTTAGCCATTCTTACAGAATACTGAAGCTTGATCTCACGATCACTAGAGCCAACAGTCCCAGAAGGGATTTTTGTAAGGTCAAACTCGATTGAATCGACATGCTCATCACGCCCATCAGAATCAGATCCTGCAGGAGTAACTTCAGCATTGTCATCAAAATATTTAATACTAGTTGCTCCAACTTCGGCTGGGCCGATATCGAAAGCAGCTGATCCTACTACATAAGCTGCAGCTTTCTTACCTGAAACTATTTCATCAGGAAGATTAACTCTGACTTTGACATTGTTTGCGTCATCGCCTGAGTTCTCAACTGTAACAATATATTGCATGAAATCATTAGGAACAGCACCAGCGTTTGTAAAACTAAACGGGCTTTCGTTCAAAGACTCATGGCCATTGCCATAATTTTTGACTCTTTGATCAATAGTTATATTTGGATTACCAGCTGCAAAACCACCAATCATAGGGAAAACACTAGACATTACTACTAGTCCAGTCAAGGTTAAAAATGTTGCTTTTTTGTTTAAATTTATTGAATTCATATTCAGTCTCATCTTATTTTTTATAGCTTGTAACTACAGGATAATATACACCTGTTTTTATTTTGTCAACAATATATATCAGAGTAAAACTTAGTATTACAAAGATTGTATATTGTTGCCTGAGTATTATATATCAAAACTATCCTTTTGTCAAGTACTATAGGTTATTAGGCTACTTTTGCCAATATCGCCTCTTTTAATCTTCTAAGTTCCTCAATTCCTGTTACTGTTTTTGACTGCTCAGGAGTCTTAGCAGAAAAACTAAACACCTGTTTTATCGAATCAATTTGTGCTCTAATCTGAGATATTTTTTGCTCATCGGTCAGAGTCAGAGCAACAGTCGGATCAAATTTTTCAGCCATTACTACAATTTTGTTATCATTTTGACCATACTGACATGTGATTAAAGTCAACATTTCTTTGTTAGAAGCAAGTTTTATTTTCTCCCCAATTTCACTTTCGTGAACAACTGACAAACTTGATACTTTATAAAAAGTTTCAATTCCAGAAACATCAGTAATTTTTATCATCTCTCCTGCCTGAACTTTATTTAGGTTAAAAAACACCGCAGGATTACCCAAATAACTTACGTGTCCTCCAATAATCATATTTTTGTTAGGCCAATCCTCATAACCCATCGCACCTGTTTCTGCCATATGTCCGGCAAAAGAACGACTAAGATATGGATAATCCACATTAGTCAAACTCTTAACCTCGTTCACATCAGCATTAATCCCCAGACTAACTATTTCGATCCTATCAGGTATATGGGCATTTCTTAAATCAATTATTTTTTCTGCAGTGATTACTTCCTGAGGAGTTTCAAATGACGGCAAGACACTAATGTCTTCAGGGCTGACTCTCACAACAGGCTTGAGCCATTCAGGATCAGTTCCGATTGCAACTCTCTCAACTCTTTCTTCAAAACCAGTCGTGACAGAAAACTGATCACCAGTATTTATCCAATGCAATGCTCTGTTTGATAAAGAATAGTCGTCACTTAGCGCGTTTATTTCACCCGAGTCGATTCTGGCAAGTAAATTATTAAGATCAGCTTCGTTACCGAAGCCTGACGCTGTAGCTTTTAACATTTCCCTATTGTCAGACACGAACTTTACTGATTCTGAACTATTTAAAGCAATATTGTTCTTCTCCAAAATCTGATATACACTATCTCCGGAGATAACACGATAATTTTCAACCAAAGGTACTTTTATTAACTTTTCCTCATACCTAACACCACTCTCATTAGCAATAATCTGCAATTTAGACAAAGCCGCATCAGCCGTGTAATTATGACTCTCAATAGTCTCCAAAGACTGCATATATCTATCCAAATCCTCTTGAGGCATTCTCGAAACGGCATCAAAGTACTTAACTTCGCCGATATACCTAGTATCAAGATTTCCAAATACTCTCGGATTTCTCTTCATTATCGAAACAAGGTCGGTATTCGTCGCAATTTCCTTCTCAGTAAAAATCTGAGTGATAGAAGCATCTGTTTGAGGATCAAGAGCAAAACGATCCATTCCAGATGATTTAACAAACTCCAAAGCCCCTTCAGTCGTCTCAAGATCAACATTACCGGCATCAGTTAAAAACTTTTTAATGTCTTCGGAAGTCGCATTATTTAAATACTCCTTTTCAAAAAGACTTCTAAACTGGCTACCATCAGTAATACCTTTAAAATCCGCAAATTCACGAAGACTCAGTTCCGAAGGGCTAATGTTGGCATCAGTTGCGGCAATTGCCTTCTCAATTTGATCAGCAATATGCGAGTCAGCCACAGCCAACAATGTCCCCTTAAACTCCAAAGGATTATTTATAAAAATGTCTTGATGATATTCAAAATACTGGTTTAGAGTTGATTTGGTTGCTTTTGCAACCTCTTGTCCCCAACCAAAAGTCCTCTCTGCCCATTTTCCGACTATTAGTCCTCCAGTTAGAGCAATACCTGTCGAAATAACCGTTTCAGAAACCCACATTATATTCTGTTCACGCTTAATTCTTGGCAAAAGTGTTTTGATTTTTTCATCAACAACCTCGTTAATCAACCTGTCTTTTTGTTTTGAAACACCTAAAGGCAAAAGTCCAACTAAAATTTTTTCTCTTTTATCAGAATCATCTTCAATTTGAACCAGTTTTGTAGCCAACTCTCGATTTTTGGCGTACAAATAACCTAAACCCTTATCTAGTCCGTCAACCTCAACCCAGCCTTTATTTTCCGCAGTTTTATCAGTGCTAATACGAACCTCAACACCAGCTCTAGCGTTATAAATCATTCCACTATCAAGCGTTTTAATCAAAGTTTTGACTTGAGCAAGATCAGCTTCGATATCTTCTCTTACGGTATATTCACCAGCATCAAGCCTGTCAATCAAATCTTTGTACTCTCTTTTTTTACCCTTTAACTTTTCAGGTTCCAAAGTCTCTTTAGCTGTCAAAAATTCCTGAGTAGTTTTATAGCCAAACAATTTATGCGAGGTCTGCTTATTAACAAAACTGTCATATCCCGTACCTAGTGCGCCAGCGACAGTAGAAGCAACAATTGCTCCTGGAATTGTCACAGGGATAAGACTTAATGCATCTGAAGAATAATTTAGTACAAAGGCCGTACCAGACCTAAAAGCCATTTTCTTTCCTCTACCTTTCATGCGCTCGGAAAAATTGCTTAATTTAGATGTTCTGAAAATGTTTCTTGACTTGGCAAATCGTAGATTATAAGTTTCAGAAATGGCGTCAAGTTTTGCTTGATGATACTTGGCGGACAGCTCTAATAACTCCAACTCACTTGCCGATAACTCTTCTGAAGTGTAATACACAGATTCCCCAACTGAATGGGCAATATCGATTTCGTCAATGTCTACTCGGTCTTCTGTTCTTAACATGATTTTAGACCTGAGTATTATACTTCTTTATGAGAATTTTGTCAATACTATAGGGCAATAATTACTGAATACATTAATTACTCAGAATAAGCATTTTAGCTTCAAAAACACTATAAATAGCCTATTTTGCCCTCTTGACAGTAATATAAATTCTGATTTACATTAATAGACAAGGAAAGCAACTTAGCTGCCCTAAGTCGCTTCCCTAAAACACCTCACAGAGCATTGCTATACGAGTTCATTCAGTCTGCGGTAGTAATGCTCTTTCCTTTTGTCTTTTTTCCTCTTTTTTGTTAAGTTCCCTCACCCTGTCAATTCTAAATTTAAAAACCGATCACCCAATTTGCCTTGGTGTCAAAAATATCAGGGGTACCTTGAAGGTCGTTATCCAAAAATATGGATTTTATTAATCTCTCTATTGCTTAAAGCTGACAAGACTCTTTTAGGACAAAACCCTTGCCAGTCTTAAGCTCAACCTCCTATTAGGAGGTAACAAGTCGTCTCCGGCATCATCTGCCAAACAACTCCTCTTGAGTGCTATACGAGATTTTAATTTACAGTCATTCAGTCTGTAACCTGATATTACATCTTAATAATTTTTATGTCAATACTATTAGTCCCATAGGTAATTATCCCTAAAAAAACACTATCCGATAGTAATTAAGCACACGTGACATATAAAAATATCATTACTACAATAGGATAAAAGACTGATATTTATTGTGTATTTATCAAGAACAGTTTTTGTGGATAACCTAATTACACCCTAACAAAGTAAGAACTAGGATTTATTTAGTAAGTAAAACCGAACCAAAGATGATTCTACCGGTATCCTTCTGGATAGCCTTGTTTACTTCGATTTTGATAGTTTTACCTACATAAACAGCACCTTTATCAACAACTACCATCGTTCCATCAGCCAAAAAGCCGACACCTTGATCCTTTTCAGAACCAGATTGACTAATTCGTACATCAACACTATCTCCAGGTATTGCCTCAATTTTTATAGCATTAGCCAAATTATTAAAAGACAAAACCTCAAGGCCTCGCACTTGAGCTTCCTTTAATAAATTGTAATCAATTGTTAGTAATGGTAATTTGTTTTTAGCCGCAAATTCAACTAGCCCTTTATCTGTCTCTTTCTCGCTAAACCTATCAATTATCCTCAATCTAACGCTTTTATATCCCTTAAGTTTAGACAAATCATCGAGAGCTCTTCGCCCTCTATTTCGTTTAACCTGGTCTTTACTGTCTGCTAAATGCCGAAGTTCAGTCAAAACAGCCTTAGAAATAATTAACTCACCTCGTAAAAACCCAGATTCCACAATTTTAATTAGCCTCAAATCAGCTACGGCAGAACTATCAACCAGAATTGAACCCGATTCAAATGACTGTTTTTTCCGTTTCTTGGCCGCTCGCCTCTTTGGCAGACTTTTGACAACACTTGCCGATACACTCACTGCAAGCATATCTACTATCCGTCTGAAACCTAGTTTTGTGCCAATCAGTATTAAATCAGGCAGGAAAAACCCAACTGCCCCAAACACTAAAGCACTTAAAACAACGGCAAAAGTAGGAGGGTCAAATGGAAAATCAGGCCAAATACCTGGCTGGGCCAAATATCCACCAAAGCTTAGCAAAATAACCATCCCTAAAATTCTAGTTAACAAAGACCATAAAAACTTATTTTTAGGTAACAAAAATTTTGGCATCTACTCTAGTAACGAAGTTATTCTTGTAACGAAGTTATTCATATAATGTAGTTATCCATTTAGTAAGGTTTTTAGAGCTTCAGCGATATTTTTTAAATCACCAGGCTGAACAATACTTTTAAAACCTAATTTTTTAGCTTCACTAATCCTTTTTTTATCAAATGTTACTCTTCTTATCTCTCCTAATAAACCAACTTCTCCAAAAACCACTGTATTCTCTTTCAAGGGCTTATTCTTCACAGCTGTCGCAATCGCCATAGCCACAGCCAAATCCATGGCAGGCTCTTTTACACTCATACCCCCAGCTACATTAACCACAACATCGCAAGTCCCAAGCGGAAGCTTACCAAACTTAGTCAAAACCGCAATAATATTTTGTAACCTTGAATAATCCACACCAGTCGCAACACGTCTAGGATTACCGAAAAGACTAGGTGTAACCAGTGCCTGAACCTCTACCAAAATTGGCCTGTCACCTTGAATAGTAGGAAAAATCACAGATCCGGGAAGATTATCTTTCCACTCAGCCAAAAACAGTTCCGATGGATTTTTTACTTCTTTTAAACCCTCATCTCTCATCTCAAAAATCCCCACTTCAGAGGTAGAACCATAACGGTTCTTTGTGGCTCTTAATACCCTAAATATTCCAAAATTATCTCCCTCTAAAATCAAAACAACATCTACAAGGTGCTCCAGTATCTTTGGACCGGCAATTTCCCCCTCTTTAGTCACATGACCTACAATAATAATAGGAATATGAAGAGTTTTGGCTACCTTTGCAAACCTCAAAGTCGATTCTCGAATCTGAACCAGACTACCCCAAGACCCACTAACAGACGGCGTTTGAATAGTCTGAATAGAATCAACAATCACCATTTGATATCGGTTATGTTCAATGGTTGAAATAATCAGCTCGACATCTGTTTCTGCCAGAACTTTTAGATTACTTGGTATTTCACCTACAATCCTATTACTTCTTAACTTCAACTGATAAGCTGACTCTTCACCCGAAATATACAAAACTTCCTTATCAGGATCATCTTTTGCCAAATTTACAGCCGATTCCAATAATATCGTTGATTTACCAATGCCTGGATCTCCCGCCAAAAGAACAACAGATCCTGCTACCAAGCCTCCACCCAAAACTCTATCAAACTCATCAAACCCTGTCTTTAATCTTAGTTTTACCTCTGTCTCATTAACACTCGCCAGGCTAATTGGATTAGCGACCGCTTTTGTTTTAGTCAAATGCTCCTCATGTTTTAGTTCAAATGTACCCCACTCAGCACACTCCGGACACTTGCCTAATGGTAGTGGAGACTGATAACCACAATTGGTGCAAATATAGTTGACGCTTTTCTTCATCGGTTTGATTTAGGAAACATCATACCCCATCAGGCTTATCCCAATCAAAACAGTTCTATTTTATTTAAAAAAGGAAGAATTAGCGGTACAATAACGGTTTCTCGGTCAAAATCGGAGCCAAAGAAATTCTTCTTGAGACCACATCTATCGACTCAACAGTACATTCTATCTCCTGTCCAGCCTCAATACTTAATTCAGGCGGAATCTTAGAAATATGCATTAGACCTTCAACATCTTTTTCAATTTGAACAAATGCCCCAAATCCAGTAAGTCTGGTAACTTTTCCAGAGACCTTGCTGTCTTTCGGGAAACGGTTTGCAACTTCTTCCCATGGATTATCCTTAAGTCTCTTGATTGAAAGAGTCAACTTTCCTTCTTCAGGCAATACAGCTGTTGCCACCACTTCAACCTTATTTCCAACCTTTTGTTCGTTATTTGGGTCTTCTACTTTTTCCCAGCTCATTTCTGAAATATGCACCAAACCTTCAATAGAACTGGCCTCATCTGGCTCAACTCTCACAAAAACTCCAAACGGCATTACGGCTGTAATCTCGCCTGAAAATTTGTCGCCGACAGTTATCTTGGTCAAAACTTCTTTCTTTTTCTCCAAATCCTCTCCACTCACACCTGAAGATTTCTGAGAGAAAATAAGTCGATTTGAACTTCTATCAGCCTCCAAAACTTTAACTTTAAGTGACTTGTTCATAAGTTTTGCCGGCCTTCTCTCTTGACTGGACATCTGCGAAGTAGGCAAAAAACCTCTTAGGCCATTAAAATCCAAGATTATACCTCCACGGTTAGAGTCTACAACCACTGCATCTATTTCTTCCGAAGAACCAATCTTTGATACCAGCTCTTCCCATCTCTTCTCTCCGCCTAATTTTCTTAGGGATAATACTACCTGACCTTGTTCATTTTCTGACACCAATACCGAAGCTTCAATTTTGTCTCCTGGAGTCATTGTTGCAATCAAATCTCTCGAACTCAACTGCTCTTTTGCCGCCAAAATACCTTCGGACTTACCGCCGATATCTATCAAAACTTCCCTATTAGATGCTGAAATAATTGTTCCTACGACTTGCTGTCCGCGAACAAAACCAAAAATAGCCTCTTCGCCAAGCGACGAAACAAGCTCATCCATGGTCTTAAAGTCTTTCTTTGCAGGTTTGGCTGAGACTTTAATGACTTTCTTTTCTTTTTTTTCTACCAATTTATAATTCCTTCTTTCTTTAAAATTTGCCTGAAGAGTTTTGTTTTTATACAAGCCGTTAAAGACTTTCTTTACACCAACTTCAATCAAAGCCGCTAGATTCTAGCAGAAAATATTCACTCTTTGCAATGCGTTATACATAAATTCACAAAAAAGACCCCGGGCTTCCTTATTAAGGAAGACACCGGGGTCACGGAAAAACCTGCTGCTATGCTAAATCTCTCGATTGCGTACCCTCATGATGAGGAATCCACCGACACTTAGTGCTAATGCGATAGCTCCAAACATCATCCAACGAATCAGACCACCACCAGTTATGGTTGTGGCCAAAACCATCGGATCACCTGTGTCCGCACGGATTGTAACCGTAGGGACCGGGATGACTGACGTTGGAGTCGGAGTAACAGTTACCGTCACTACAGTTGTCGGAGTACTCGTAGGAGTAACCGTCACTTGCGTCGGGGTAGCCGTCGGCGTCGCTGTAGGCGTAGCCGTCGAAGTAGTACACGTACACGGCGTCGCTGTAGGCGGCGGCGTAGGCGTACTCGTTGGAGTAGCTGTGGGCATCGCTGTTGACGTCGCTGTCGGCGTACTCGTTGGAGTAGCTGTGGGCGTCGCTGTTGACGTCGGCGTCATGGTAGGCGTCGATGTTGGCGTAGCTGTCGGCGTACTCGTTGGAGTACTCGTTGGAGTAACCGTCACTTGTGTGGGAGTAGCCGTTGCCGTCGGTGTAGCCGTCGGCGTCATAGTAGGCGTCGATGTCGGCGTACTTGTAGGCGTTTTTGTTGCCGTCAAAGTCGCCGTTGGCGTCTTCGTCGGTGTAGCTGTCGATGTCCTGGTAGGCGTTGGGGTCAGCGTAATGCAGCCCGAACCACTTTGTGGCGTTCCTTTGCAAGGCTCCGACACTTCAGTCGGAGTATGCGGGACATTCGTTCCTTGAGGTGTTGGATCCGGACGGGTTGCGTGTGCTCCACCTGTAGTAGAACCAAGCATAGCCGAACCGATAAACAGAGCCAGACCCATGACGAAAACCGCCACAAGCACCAGCTTCAAGTGCCTAAAGATAACCATGAGTGTCTACACCTCCAAGTGTGCTTTGGTGAGAAATTGTTATTGCAGCAGGTTGTTAAAGGTCTCTTCAAATTTTAAAACAACACCATACCGATTAACGGCGTGGATTTAGCTTCAAAATTGTTTAAACATTCTATCATATAACCTATAGTTTGTCAAGAGAAAGCCTGTAACAGGATAACTTATTATTAGAGGCCAAAAAAGAACCCACTCTGACTATTATTAATAGCCAAAGTGGGTCAAAGTGTTCCTCTGCAAACTACGAAGCTGTTGGTCTCGTGTTTTTCAAGAAAACCACGATACATGACGCTGCCACGACCAAAACTGCAGCCAGCATCAACACTCCGCCGAATCCTGAGCCTCCACCAGTCAATCCAAGCGGATCGCCAGTGTCTGCCCTGACCGTCACTGTAGGTACTTTGACAACGGATGTCAGTGTCGAGGTCGGAGTGCTAGTTGAAGCACGTACCACTGTCTGTGTAGGCTCGACAGTCGCGGTCGCTTGTGGAATAGGAGTATTATCACCTCCACCTGCTGACTGCGAATCATCACCGCCACACGACTTGAAGAAAACGAAGAGCATCAGGAGAAGCAACCCAACACCCGCAAGCAGCAAAAATGGCCACCGAGGCAATTGAGTCCTCCATCCACCGCTCTCACGCTCATCCTCAGTACCATCGACTTCTTCGTATTCACCTTCGATGATGTCCGAGCTATCCTCGTCTAACGAAGACACTTCTTCATCTGTATCTGGATCGGGCAAAACTTTCCTCCTAAGATTAATTAAATGTACATAAACACTATAACATATTATAGGCTTATATTCAATCAATACACTTTAAAATATTAAAAAATAGAAAGAAAAACCCCTCGCCAGACAAGCCGGCAAGGGGAGGGTTTGAATACAAAGGTCCCTGTGTGGAATCTTTACAGAATTTTTGATTCAGCGTACTATCAGAGTCGGACTATCAAACTCACCGTCCGCCTGTGTAACGGGAAAAGTGAACTTGTAGACACATTCATAAGTATCCGCAACCTGATAAGTTAATGTCCAGACGTCTTTGTATATGCCAGCCTGGATCACCTGCGAAACAACTGTCATTGGCATTGCCAACGACAAACCATGATCGGTTCCCATTACCAAATACACACTGGTAATTGGACTGCTTCCCCACACTTTTATAGTTACAATCTGAAACTCGCCTACTTCGGCATTGAAGTTGGTAATATCGATCTGGACAATCTTTGGATAACTGTCCCCACTGCCAAAATAGGTTACATTCTCTGGCAAAGGCGAAGGATTACAAGTTTGTGGCGTTGGTGTCGCTGTCGGCGTCGCAGTGGGTGTAGGTGTTGGAACGGGTGTAGAAGTAGTTGTTGGTGTCGTCGTACTCGTCGCCGTCGGTGTGCTTGTGGGAATAGGTGTCGGTACGGGCGTAGACGTCGGCGTTTGAGTTGGTGTCGTCGTACTCGTCGCCGTCGGTGTGCTTGTAGGCACACTCGTCGCAGTTGCCGTGGTTGTGGGAGTGCTAGTAGCTGTAGGCGTGTTAGTTGGCGTATTGGTCGGTGTTGGTGTCGGAGTTGGCTCCAGACATCTTTCCATCGTAACCGCACCTAGTACGCTCGACTGAAAGAAGTACACATTCCCATACGTCAAGCCGTGGAGAGTATTGAACGTGTCGGGAAATCCTCGGAACCAGAAACTGAAGCTCTGATTAGTGTTATTCCACTCAAAAACAGCTGTAACGGTAGTGGGCAAAAGCGGAAGATTTGATGAATTCACATCGCATCCAATCCACTCCTGCATGTTGGCACCAGCCAAAACGTCTAAGATTCCTCCAGGAGGAGGATATGCTAAAACGTCACCGATAGCCGTGATATCTACCTCTTCAATCGCCTGGAAAAAGTAGTATGAACCGAAGTTAAGCCCGTTAGTCAGAGTTTGAAAATTGTGGGGAAATCCCCGGAACCAAAAGTCAAAGCTCTGGATAGAATTATTCCAGCCAAATATCGCAGAAATCTGTATGGGCATAACACCCACATCATCCAACTGAGATAATTCGACCATGTTACCCTTCCACTTTAACCCAGTTACACCGAGAACAAAGTGCATAATGGGCATTGCGTCTTTTTGTATTGAGGCTTGGTGACCAATACATCCTATAGATGTTGACCTGATAGCCTCAAGGTCGGATTGACGGAAGAACGTAGTTTTTGAGTTTGAGAATGAATAGTTGTGAATAACTTGTGACAAGGCTTCTACCTGGTTACGCGTTACTCCGTTATGTTGTTCAAATGCGTTAGCTGCTGCTATCAACTCCCGGTTGACGCATAACAATTGTGCTTGAACCTCGACCTTATTATTCGAAAAATTCAAGGCAGAGAGGGTAAAACCCACTACTCCAGCAAGAAGCAATAGAAAGGACAAACGGGACATAACCTAACCTCCAATACCTTCTCGTGATTTGTTTTTAAAGAACATCGTTCTTGAGCTGAAGCAACTACCAAATTGCTTCAGCAGATAAACAGATTCCAAAATATAATACCATCTTTAGCAACAGGAAGCCTGTTGCGCCTCGACGTAGTCAATAACTAATGACAAAAATGACCTAGCTCAGTTTCTGAAATTAGTTTTGACGAGTAACTCTTTTTTTGAACGTCTTTTGTCTTTTCCTTCCTCCTCATATCCTCAATTCTCTTCTTAGGATCTTTTTAGTTTCAGGTCTCCTGAAACAATAAAAAATCTATTGTCTCTTGAAAAGAAAACTAAAAAAACTCGCAATATTGCCCTCAGATTTCCTCGTTCCATATTTTCCTTTGAACGGGTTTAGCGTTTGAATACTTTGAAATATTAAATAATTTAAAGGAAAGATTAGTTTCTCCATTCAAAAAGGTACCTTGCCAAGTGGCCGAAACTTCTAAAAAAACCGCCACTTGACTAAAGAGAAAAGGGAAATATAAAAATTGTTTCCTTCTTAAGGAATCTAAACTCTTGCTTCTTCGTAGAAGAAAACCTTGAGCGTGCCAAAGAAGGGAGTGAAATTAAGTAACGATTAATTGTTCACCAACGACTATAACCTGTTCAACTAACCTGTTGGAATAACCCCATTCGTTCAGACTGGCAATAGTCGCAACGAATGGCCTTAAGAATTAGACAATGGTAATTGTTCACCCACAACTATGACCTGCTCAACTAGCCTATTCGAATAACCCCATTCGTTATCATACCAAGCCACAACCTTCACCAAATCCCCATCAACTACCCGCGTTAAAGCTAAATCAACAATTGCAGATTCAGTCCGACCGACAATATCAGTCGAAACAATGGGCTCATCTGTTACTGCAATAATCCCTTTGTAAAAAGGATTATTTGTAGCCTCGGTCAAAGCTTTGTTTATTTCCTCTTTGGTCGTCTTGGTTTTAAGCACAAAAGTTATATCCGACACAGACCCTACAGGAACCGGAACTCGAAACGATATTCCATCAAAAAGACCCTTTAACTCAGGAATTACTTCGGTCGTCGAGACCGCTGCTCCTGTCGTAGTCGGAATGATTGACAGTTGCGCCGCTCTTGCCCTTCTCAGATCATCATGAGGAGAATCCTGCAATCTCTGATCTTGAGTATAAGCATGAATTGTGCTCATAAGAGCCTTAGCTACACCAAATTTTGCGTGCATTACAGCTGCAACTGGTGAAATACAGTTTGTCGTACAGCTTGCGTTATTAATAATTCCGCTTTTTCCAAGCTCAAATCCGTCTTTATACTCATTTACACCCAAAACATATGTTCCAACATTCCCACCTTTAGATGGAGCCGAAATAACTACCCTTTTTGCACCCGCATCAAGATGAGCCCTTGCCTTTTCTTCCGAGGTAAAAAGTCCAGTCGACTCTATGACTACATCCACACCTAACTCTTTCCAGGGTAATTGTGCAGGCTCTTTTTGAGCAAATACCTTAAATTCTCGCCCATCTACCCAAATTGCATCTTCATTAGAATCAACTTCTCCCCAAAATTGCCCATAATTACTGTCGTATTTTAATAAATGAGCCAAAGTCTTTGTGTCAGCAAGGTCATTTATAGCTACAATCTCGACTTTGTCCTTATGATAAGTAAGCGCAACTTTGAATGCACTTCTACCTATTCTCCCAAACCCGTTAATTGCTACTTTAATCATAAATAGTTTTCTTTGATGCAATATCCGAGAGCTTTAGCTCTGCTGATATTGCTACTTTAATCATTTTTTAATTTCTCCATTATAAAATACATCATCATAAATTCAAAAATATGGCGTAGCTTTAACTTTTAAAAATTTACTGGAGGTAGAATTTTTTAAAGAAAAAAGCGAGCACATATAATTTAATCCTTTTTTTTCCTTCTCCTCTAATCTTACCAAAAAATATCTTATTTTAATGCTTCTATTCCGGGCATTTTCTCACCGGT
>Ga0163144_10018031_pt1 | contig 14323 bp, 13 predicted proteins | sample OliLak19BULKMAT1_FD_123175 | JGI IMG/M metagenome (GOLD analysis project Ga0163144, IMG submission 123175) | Freshwater microbial mat bacterial communities from Lake Vanda, McMurdo Dry Valleys, Antarctica - Oligotrophic Lake LV.19.BULKMAT1 | ecosystem: Environmental > Aquatic > Freshwater >... | reverse complement strand
GGTTGTATAAGCTTCCCAAAGACAAAATCGCGAAAATAACCCCCCCAGCGACAATCAGCCCGCCGCCAGACATAAGCAAGATACCCAGGCCAAGCCGTCCGCCCGAAGGTCGTGCCACGGGTGCGCCCTGCGCCTCCCATGCCCCAGCAGACAAATCTTCAGTCGCCTCCCCTTCGGACGGTTGAGGGTTTGAAGAAAGCGGGGGAGTGGAGGGCGGAGGACGCATCTTGCCCGGCATGATAGCCGCGGCGCGATCCACTGCACTTGTAAGTTATCACCAAAGCCGCGATGTGCCCCGCGAGAGTGAGGATTGCCCCGCCGCCAGGGCATACCGTGTTGCAATGCGGAAGATGATGGATTTAAAGATTCTCGCGCAGCCCGACGATGTCTCGTGCGGGCCAACGTGCCTGCACGCGCTCTATCAGTATTACGGTGATGATGAACTTACCATTGATCAAGTAATGCGGCAGGTGCAGCGATTCGACAATGGCGGCACCCTCCTGGAGATCCTCGCGTGCCATGCCCTTAAACGCGGCTATGCCGCGACCATCTACACCTACCACGTCCAGATGTTTGATCCGACCTGGTTCGCGGCCGATGGTGGGGCGCACAGCAATGCGTATCTTGCCGAGCGGCTTAAAGAGCAGTTAGCCGCCAAGAAGGGCGATGCACGCCTCAAACTGGCTACCCGCGCGATGCTCGAGTTTCTCGACCTGGGCGGAGAGATCAACATGCGCGACCTCACGCCGCGGCTGATTTCCGAACCTATCGCTGAAGAGATCCCCATTATCACGGGGCTTTCCAGCACCTTTCTATATCGCCAGCGACGCGAGTACGGCCCGAAGGACATCGAGGACGATATCAAGGGCGAACCGCAGGGGCACTTTGTGATGATAATTGGCTACGACTCGACCAAGCGCGAGGCGTTGATCGCCGACCCGCTCGACCCCAATCCTCCGTTTCACACTGCAAAGTACCGACTTTCGATCGACCGGCTTCTCAACGCGGTGTTATTGGGCATCCTGACCTATGACGCAAACCTGCTGATTGTCCGACCCAAGGCGACGGAATAGCATCCCGTAGCGACAAAGATTGTGGATAAGCTGTGGGCGCGCTGTGGGCTTACCTCCTTTTTGGGATCTATTACCACAATAGGTAGTTATAGCAGGTGTCGACGTACCCGATGGGTGGTATGATACCTCAGTAAAAGGAAATATTCCCCATGAAGGTAATCGTTGATCGTTCGGCACTTTTAGAAGCTGTGAACTTGGTATCCAGCGCGGTGGCGGTGCGCACTCCCAAGATACAGTTAACTTGCATCAAGCTGACGGCTACCAAGTCCAGTTCGGGCAGCGAGTTAACCTTAGAAGGAACCGACGCGGAGGTAGCACTCCGCCTCTCCATCTCGCAGGTTGATGTGCAAAAGCCGGGGACGGTGCTTATTCCTGCGGACAAGTTCCGCGGCATTGTCGCGGGTGAGGACGCCGAGCCAACACTTACAATTGAGGTCAACGCTGAGGATCAGTGCATCATCCGCGGCTCGGATGCCCACTTCAAGGTCTTTGGTTCGCCGGTTACCGACTTCCCAACGATGGCCGACTTTGCTTCCACCGTGTCGGGCAAGGCCGAGGGGGTCGTGAAAGCCACGATGACGCACCCCGCAGGTTCTCTCGCGGAGCTTGTAACTCGGACTCTCTTCGCGACCGCCCGGGAAACGTCCCGATACGCCATTAATGGTGTTTTGTTCAAACGAGATGGAAAGCGGCTTGAGATGGTGGCGACTGATGGTCGGCGGCTGGCGCTCGCCCGCGCGGCTTTGGTCGGCGGAGAAAAGGATGCCAAGGCGGTGCAATGCATCATCCCCACCAAGGGCCTCAGCCTGCTCCAGAAGCTCATCAAAGAGAACGACGAACCGGTGCAGATCGTCATCACCGACAACCAAATTATGTTCTCCTTCGGCACCGCCGCGAGCCCCGGCCGCGCGGTCTTGATCAGCAATCTGGTCGAGGGTTCATTCCCCCCGTACGAGGATGTCATCCCCAAGGACAACGACAAGCGAGTTACGTTTGATCGTGACGTTGTGATGTCCGCCGTGCGGCGGGCCGCGTTGCTCACCAACGAGGAATCTCGCGGCGTGCGGATGGCGTTCAACCCCAAAGATAAGCAGCTCGAGCTCTCCAGTCGCGCCCCAGAGCAAGGCGAAGCCAACATTAAGGTTGATCTTGTGGAGTACACGGGCGAGGCCGTCGAAATCGGCTTCAACCCGATCTTCATCACCGACGCGCTCAAAGTAATGACCGACACCCAGGTCGTAATGGAACTCAAGGCCACCAGTAAACCCGGGCTTATCAAGAGTGGAAACGATTTTCTTTACGTCGTGATGCCCGTCAGCCTTTCGTAATCAAAGGCAACGCTTTGCCCGCCCATTACCCTTCTCTTCCCACGGTCGGCGGTTTGCCGTTGGATGTAAACGGTAACGCGGGCATACCGGATTCTGTTGGCGGCGCAGCACCACAGCACGGCTTCGCAAACATAACACGGCTGGCGCCTTCACCCACCGGTGCATTGCACCTGGGCAACGCACGGACCTTTCTCGTGAACTGGGCTCTAGCGCGGCGCCTTGGGTGGCAGATCGTGCTACGCATCGAGGATCTTGATACCCCACGTGTCAAACCGGGGGTAATATCGCTTACGATTGAGCTGCTTACGTGGCTGGGCATCGACTGGGATCACGGCCCGTTCATCCAATCTTTGGACCGAGCTTCTCATGTCCTCGCGATGGAGCAACTCGCGGCGAAGCGGTGCATCTTCCCCTGTGATCTTTCACGCAAGGAGATCGACGCTGCGGCGTCAGCTCCGCAAGAGCAGTCGGTTCGCGGCGGTGGCACGGAGGGTGAAGTTGGGGCAGGGACACCAAACGAGGGAGAGAACCGTTTCTCTTCCGCTTTGCGACCGTCGGTGGTGCCCGCCACCTTTGTAGATGGTGCCTCGTCCTGGCGATTTGTGGTCGCGGATGAGATTATTACGTTCAAGGATCTCTTCGCGGGAGCGCAGCAGCACCGGCCAGCCGCGACCATCGGAGACTTTGTCGTGTGGACGAAGCGCGGGCCGGACAAGCCGGGGCAAGCCGCTTACCAACTCGCGGTGGTGGTGGATGATGCCAGGTCAGGGGTAACGCACATCGTCCGGGGCGACGATTTGCTCGATTCAGCCGCCCGCCAGTTATTGTTGTATCGCGCCTTGGAGCTTCAGTCGACTCCCAGTTACATTCATCTGCCGCTGGTGCGGGGGGCCGACGGGCGGCGTCTTGCCAAACGGCACGGCGACAGCCGGTTAGACACGTACCGCTCGAAGGGGGTACAGCCACAACGAATTATTGGCCTGATCGCCGCGTGGTGCGGCGTGGTTCCCCACCCCGTTGAGATGGACGCCGCGGAGTTTCAGCGGCGTATCAGCCTCGATATCATTCCGCGGTCGGCGGTCGTGTTGACGCCAGAGTTAGAGGCTTGGCTTTTGAGCCGTTAACTTCCAAGTCGCTTCGTCCATGGTTTCTAAAGAGGCATCAGTTATGTTTTGTATATCCATACGGGCGAGCGTTCAACTCAGGTGCGTTGCAGGCCTTTTAGCTGCTGGGGTTACGTTGCTGAGTGGTGGATGTGAGCATCAAGAGGGCAAAGAGGCGGGAGACGGAGGAAAGACCATCAAGACCGCGGCACAGAACACGGGAGATAGTAACAAGAACAAGATGCCAGAGGACAAAAAGAAAGAGCCGGAGAAGGCCCCGCCGCTCGAACGGGTGGTGATCGCGGGGCGCACTTTTCAACTCGAGCCCGTGCTCGACGACCAGACGCGTTTCAAAGGACTTTCCGGGAGAACTCAGATCGCGGAAAATGGTGGCATGCTCTTCGCGTTCAAAGAGCCGCGTGTGCTCGAGTTTGTGATGAGAGATTGCCCCATCCCCATAGATATAATTTATGTCGATGGTACCGGGCGGGTGACGGCGATGCACAAGATGGTCCCCGAGCCTGAGCGCACCGAGGCGGAAAAGAAACTTTCGCCCCCGTTTCAGCAGGCTCCGGATTGGACGTGGTCCAACGAGACTTATGAAAAGCGTTTAAAGAAGTATCCGAGTAAGTTCGCCGCGCAGTACGCGATCGAGCTCAAGGGCGGCACGTTGGATGGGCTTACCCTCAAAGAAGCAGATAAAGTGGAACTTGATCGTGCGGGCCTGAAGAAGCGGGCCAAGTGATTCAGTAGTCTGCACGGCGAGAGTAAAAACAAACTTACGATGTCAGCGCGCGGTTGCGGTAGTAAACTTAGCGACGAGTAGATGCACCTCTCCCGCGCAACAGGCGATCTGACGGCTCATCAAACTGATCACGCGACGTTCCGAAAGCTTTCGTTTTGCGCGCCAGCGCGGGCCAGTGTTGCGAGTGTTTTGCGCATCGCCTCGGTCAAGTTTCGAAACTCGATCCCTGCTTCGAATCGAAGAAACCCGCAGCGACGCGTCCACACGACCACTCCCGAAAATGTAATTTCTCCGTCAAGGCCATCAACGTTTGTCGTAAACTCAAAGCCCAGCGGCGGCGGCTTTGAGCCGCATCGCACCCGCATGCCGGAGGCGGAGATATCCAGAATCTCCCCAAGTGTGCAATCAATATCCTGACACACCACGCGCCCGTGGCGCCGTTGCTGGTCCTCACGATGTTGCTCGCGGTATGACATTTGAAAGAGTTGGAGTGTGGGAGTCTTCATCGCGAACAGTGCATCGACGAGGCCGTCGGCGTCGCACAGTTCAAAGGTGCGTAACCCTGGATATCCCCGCGACGTGGTGCTCTCTGCGTGGGCTTTGCAGCTTGTTCGGATTACGCCGCGTCCGAATGCCAATCCACGGGAAACCGCTCAGAGATAAAACCGAGGTCGGGAGGCTCCGCGGCGCGATGGACCCCTCGCATTTATCGCTTCTGTCGCCCCCACGAGCCTTTGGTGTTCGCCAGAGGAGGGAACCGGGCAGCCGGTGAATGTACCAAGGCGAAGGTATTCAGGTAATATACTTATCGTCATGCCTTACGCCTCTCTCCCTTTACCTTATTGGGTTCTCCCCACCAGAGCGACAGGTCGCTGGTGCCGAACACTGTTTACATTAATATTATGTTTTACCGGTGTCGCCGCGAGTGAGAGTTACTCGCAGTTGGCTTCACGCGAGCCGCAGCGGCGGTACTTCGGTATTGGTCGTTCGATTCCAATCCATGTTGACATACCCGACCGGCCATCGCCAAAGGAGCCCGGCACAGACGCAGTGTTGACCGCCGCTGCGGAGCCAGCGCTGGACGCAGGGGGCGAGCCCGCGATTGATTTGTATCGCTGGGGTCAGCGTTCGCCGTACGCGACCGCTTCTGTAGTTAAAGGAGGGGTCGATCTGGCGGCCCTCTTCCCGCAGCTCTGGGCAGAAAAGGCCCCGGTGGTTTACTTCGCCCAGTTGCGCGTGGGCACCGCGGAGGTTGGTAGTCCGCTCGTGCTCACTCCGCTGATCACTCCCCAGCGGGCGGTGCTTTACAACGCGAAGTTAAACCAAGGTTGGTTTATAAATCCTAAAACCGGTATCCCCAGCTTTGATGCCCTCAAGGACTGCGAGCTGGAGTTCTTGAATCCGCCGAACGCCGTGAACTATGCGGGGGTGCGGATAGACCCCGCGCAAATAGTTATATTTAAGACTTCCTTGGGGGCTATTACGTTTCTTCCACGGTGGGATCAGGCGCCCAACACCTGCGCGAACATCATCGAACTGGTGCGCACCGGGTTTTATAACGAGATCCCGGTGCATCGCATCGTAAACAAGCTACCCACCGGCCACCCCTTCGTGGTCCAGTTCGGAGACCCAACGGGCAGCGGCAACGGCGGCCCGGGATTTAACATTCAGATGGAGAATAGCAAGCTGCCCCACGACTTTGGCGTGCTGAGCATGGCACGCGACGACGACCCGGATACCAACGGAAGCCAGGTTTTCATCTGCCTTTCGCGCGAGGGAACAGCGCGGCTTGATGGGAAATATACTTCGTTTGCGCAAGCGATTTCGGGCGCGGATGTTATCATGGCGCTCAGCGCGGTCAAGGCCGACCCTAAGACTCAGCGTCCAATCGGGCCGATGCCGATGGTCGTTTCAGCGCGGCTGGAACCCGCGCCAGCGTTCTCCAAGTGGCCCGCCCCGGTGGTGCGGCCCGCGCCTTCTGGGCGATAGCCTGGTTAGTATCTAACGTGGTTCAAGCGAGCGGCGCTCTCTGCGCGAGTGAACCTATCGAGAATCATCCCCATAGGCCTCGATGATCCGCTGCACAAGGTTGTGTCGCACGATATCCTGCTTCGCGAATGTAATCAACGATACGCCGGTGGTGCCGTGAAGTTTATCCGCCGCGTCGATCAGGCCGCAGTCGCGGATATCATCAAGATCGGTCTGTGTAGGATCACCGGTGACGACCATTTTGCTTCCGTGCCCCAGGCGGGTCAAAAACATCTTCATCTGCCCTTTGGTTGCATTCTGGGCCTCGTCAAGAATTACGAACGAGTGATTGAGCGTGCGCCCGCGCATGAACGCGAGCGGGGAGACTTCCACTACGTCGGTCTCCATGAACCGGCGCAGTGTGTTATATTCGATCATGTCGTTCAAGGCGTCAAAGAGCGGACGTAAGTAGGGATTGACTTTCGCCCTTATGTCGCCCGGCAAAAAGCCCAGCCGCTCACCTGCTTCCACCGCGGGGCGGGTTAACACGATCCGGCGCACCCGCTCGGTCTTGAGCATGTGCACCGCCGCGGCGACCGCGAGATAGGTCTTGCCGGTTCCGGCCGGCCCCATGCCGAAGACCAAATCCTGCTCGGCGATGGCGCGGATGTAAAGATCTTGATTAACGGTGCGGGCCTTGACGGGTCTCCCAGCAACATAAACGTTCAAGCGACCGTCCCAGGCGGCCTCGTTGAGCAAGGGATCGCGAAACGAGGTTGACGAAGTTGCCTCTTCGTCTGACTCAGCGGTCATGCGTTGAGATTCGCCGCTGATAAGGTCCAACACCTGCTGGCGCGTGAAGGTTTGTTCATCGGCCGCCGCGGCGTTGAGAGCCTCCAGCACATTGCGCGCGATGACCACAGACCCGCGCTCTCCGGCGACGGAGACCTTGCCATCGCGCGAGGTAACTTGCACACCCAGCGCCTCGCGGATCATCTTAAGGTTGCGTTCGGCAGGCCCGACCACCCCCGCGCGTTGCGGGCCGTTGATTAATCGTATGGTTACTTCCACTTCGCAATGGTATGCGGCCTGTTTAGGTAGCTGCGGATTCAACCTCGCGCAGGCGCGATGACGGAGCTGGCGCCGAGCGACAGAGAGTTACAAAGTTTTAACATTTGCGCCGTAAGGAAAAGCGAGGAGGCGGGTACGGAGGAGCAACTACGCCGCGACTGCGCCCTGCCGCGTGCGCAGGCCAACGGCGTACTGACCGTCTTCAAGTCGTTCGCAGCGGACGGCGATTCCGACAGCTCGGGGCATCATCGCCTGGTCGGGAATAAGTGTAAAAGATGTGCCCGGCTCAACGGGTACGGGCGACTTAAGTCCTAACCCGGTGTGGCTGCCGTCGGTGAGTTCGACTCGTACCACGCTGCCAGCGCAGAGCGAGCGTGTAAAGATCGCCATCGCCCCACCTTTCATAATCTTGCGTGGCAAGCGGCGGCGATTAAACGTAAGCGGTCCGGAGTCGCCTGCGGCCTGCGCCCAGTCGCTGCCGCGTCGGTCGGCTTCGACACATTCCGCCGCGGTCTGCCCGCGGGGAGAGCCCGACCTCAGGCTTGGGAAAGCATATGTGTCGCTCGTGCACGCGGGGCTGAAACTTGCGCAATCAGATAATAGGGCTGTCATTGTTCCCTCCTTGGAACGCAGTGCCATCAACATAACTAGTAACGGGCACCCATGCCGCGGTTACCGATGATGGGTGGACAAAGACGGAAGAAACCGTCTGCCGGAAGCGACCAACGTATCTTCCTGCTGCACAGCTTGTTTCGTTCCGGGCACCACCCCGGTCCGAGCCGCACACCGATACGTCGGCAATGTTCTTCCGCCTGGCCAACCACCACCTTCCACGCTTGGTATCGGGCGAGCACGGCGGGTCGCTTCAAGTTGTAATCAAGCGCGATGAAGGATTTCTCATCACCGGCGCGGGGGATTGACCCGACGAGGGCACCAACCATGTGCCAACCGTCGGGGCTCCTCACGAGCGGGCACGTCCTCCCCTGGACAGAGTGTAACATAAGTAAGTGTCTGCTGCGGCCCCCTGTCGCCGCGTGAACAACCCAGCCGCAAACGCGGCGGAAGGACCATGCGAACCGATAGCAGCCCTATGCGCGATACCAACTTAAACGCGGGCCAAACGCTTTCTCTGGTGAACAAGGCGGGAATGAGCGGCCACCCCCTGGCGAACAAAAAGAAGAGGGCAAGCACCGAGCAAGCCCCTGAGTCGCCCGTCGTTGGTGAGCTGGGTGCCGCACTCAAGGCACTGCAGCGCGGAGCATTGGATGAGGCTCATAAGCTGGCGAGCGCGGGGTGGCGGGGCGATGGCGATCTCCGGATGGCTTACATCGCGGGACTTGCGCTGGCGCGCATGGACAGGCCATATGAAGCCGCGGAATACTTACAGCTTACAGTTCAAGGCGACTCTCCCCAGCGTGACTGCCTCTGCGAGTACGGACGCGTGCTGATGGAGACGCAGTTGCCGGAGAAGGGGATCGCCATGCTCGCGCGGGCGGTCATTGCCGATCCGGCTTCTCCCTACGCTTGGCGCTGTTATGCGGAAGCCTTGGCTTCATGTGCTCAGTTCTCCGCCGCGATCGTTGCGGCGGAACGCGGGCTCAACGTCCTGCGCGACTTACAACTGCCGGGAGCGCGCGAAACTGCCGCTGACAACCAGCAGCGGCTGCTCCACGCCTTGGCAATATCCTGGGCGGGGGTGGGAGACGTAAGCCGCGCGGGCGCGGCACATGCGCGAGCACTTAAAGCCTTTCCCCAGTCGCTCGCAACGACGACGGCCTGGGCCTCGTTTATAAATTATGTTGATGCTTCAGAGGGTGACTCACGCACCGCGTTAGAGCGGGTCTGCTCCGCCGCGGCGGCCTTAGCACCGTGCGGAACGGCGCGGCTCGCCGACCCTTGGACGCCGGGGTCTCGCCCGCTGCGTATCGGGCTATTAACCCCTGACCTGCGCGACCATCCGGTCGCGCAGTTCATCACCCCTCTGCTGGCCAACATAAACGCCGCCGATGTCAACTGGTTTATTTACGACTGCGCTCCCGTCCGCGACTCGGTGAGCGACCGGTGCGAGCGGCTGCTTGGGACCGGCTCAAAGTGGCTCTCTTGCAGCGCGTGGGACGCAGCATCGCTGGCCAACGCCATAGCCTCCGACAGCCTTGATGTAATCATTGACCTCGCGGGCTGGACGGCGGGCTCGCGTACCGCGTTGCTTACAGTCCGCCTTGCACCCTTGCAGTTAGCGTATTTGGGTTATCCGCAGGCCACCGGGCTTACCCCTGGTGTCGCGGGAGGCATCGACCGGGTAATCGCCGATGCCACCGTATGCAGTTTTGGCAATGCCGGGCCGCACGGCGTGCTTACGTTGCCGGGCTGCTTCATGTGCTGGGAGCCGCCCACGATGATGGACTCTCCGGTGCCGCAGCGAACCCGCTCCGCTCTAGTCGGCCCCGACGAAGGGATTGTCCTGGGTTGTTTTAACAACCCCGCCAAGATATCCCCGCGTTGCGGACGCGTGTGGGCCTCGATTCTTAAGCGTCTTCCCACCGCGACTCTGGTGATAAAATCGCGCGGCCTTGAGCACGCGTCCAATCAAAAATTATGTTATGATGCCTTGGGCCGCCACGGCATCGATCTTTCCCGCGTCATTCTTCGGGGGCAGCAGACCGGCCGCCGTGAGCATCTGGCTCAATATAACTCTATCGACCTTGCCTTGGATACCTTTCCGTACAACGGCGCAACCACCACCTGTGAAGCACTGTGGATGGGGGTCAACGTCGTTACGCTTGCGGAAAGCACGATGCAGTCGCGTGTGGGCGCGAGCCTGCTCGCCGCGGCGGGCATTGAAAGTTACACCTGTGATACCGAAGAACGTTATATCAACCGTGTGGTCGCCGCGGCGGGTGAACTCGCCGCGTGCCGAAGCGGGAGAGCCCAGCTGCGCGAGTCGGTCGCCGCGTCGGCACTGTGCGACGCGCCGAAGTTTGCACCACTCTGGCTCGCGTGCGTTCGCGAGGCAGTAGAGACGATCGGCAACGCCCTCCCCCGGCGTGATTACCTTCCGACGCAAGCCGCGACGCAGCAATGATGATAACATTGCTTCTATGCAACCAAATACGCCCCGGCATGGACAACAACCGGCAAAGTTAACTCCGCCCGCGAAGTCCGCAATGCCTTCGGACTTAGTCACAAACGCGAAGAGGCCCACCGGCGGCCACCAGACTAGGGCGATCACGGCGAACGCAGCACCGACCACCGGGCGGACGGCACCCGCGCCATCCAAGGACGAACGAACCGGCCAGAACCTCGCAACGCGGACGGATGGAAGAAACACCACACCGAACGCATACGGAGCAAAAGGTGCTCAAAGTGGAGTGGGAGGTTCGGCGTTTTCAGCCAATGGGCCGGGTGCTTTCGCGAGTCAGCCAGCACCCCGGGCTATGCCGAAGTTACAACCCGTAGGAGCCGGGGGCATCCGGCTGACGCCTCGAATTACGATTCCGGTAAGCTCGGTGAGTTTCACGTTCTCGAACAGTTCCGGGCCGGGCGGTCAGAACGTCAATAAACGCGCGACCAAGTGTCAACTCCGCATCGCGATCACCGCGCTCCCGCTGACCCCAGCCCAAGCCGCGCGATTGGAAGGGCTTGCCTCCATGTATCTCACCGACCGCGGAGAGCTGCTTATTTCTCGCGATGAACATAAGAGCCAGCCGCGCAACCGTGAGGCCTGCATCGAGCAACTCGCCGACCTCGTCGCCCGGGCGTGCGTGGCGCCCAAACCTCGCCGAAAGACCAAGCCCACCCGGGGTTCGGTTGAGCGAAGGCTTACAGAAAAGAAGATCCGCGGCGATCGCAAGCGCGGCCGCGGGGCTGAGGACTGATTTGTGCGTGCGTTCCCCCGCCCGGGTTGCGAGCGAGAGGTTGCCGCGGCAACCGCCAGTCATCACTTAACTTACGTCTATTGTGTGAACAAGAAGTGTAACGTTCGGTACGATCCCTCGCATGACCCTTGGTGTTACCCATTCCGGGTCACTTCACAACCTTAATATTCATCTCGCCCTCGCCCGGCCTGCCCGGCAGTGCCTCGACTACGACCTCCCAATCTGTACCGGCCACATCCGTGCCCATCATCGCCGGATCGATAGGTCCGTTGGTCTTAACATTAATCATCTGGACCACCGCAACGTTCCCGCTGCGAGGAGCCATGGTGCGCGCCATGCGAGGGAGCAGACGGCGAGAGGTGGGGCTGCCCGCAGCCTCAACCGAATCTCCCTCGCGATACCACATCCGAATCTCGCTGAACTTTTCCGCTTCCGGCGTGTCCGCTTTAGGTACTAACTTAAGCTGATACGAACCCGCCACAAAGCGGCGAAAACGCGCGGTCTCCTCCTGGTCTTCGCCCTCCAATTCCTCGATATCTTTGAGTAACGTAACATCAAAGCGGCTGAGCATATCGGCTTTCTTCTGCCCAATCGGCAAGGGCAGGGGCCCTTCACCGATCTTAAGCGGATCAAAGTTGCTGCCGGGGCGCGTCACCTGTCGCTTGATAATTTGCTTGTTCTTTGGCGTTACTTCGATCAGCCACTCGCCATCAAAGACGAAGAGTTGCTCCTCTTCCTCGCGGCGGCTCCCTAGTTGTAACGAATCGAACCGCACCGAGAATGTACGGCGGCCCTTAGCTCCATCCGCAGCAGAGGCGGCGTCATCAAAGGTCTCAACGTCGGTCGTGACCTTGGGAGGCAGGCTGTTCTGAAAGAATAGTTTGCCGCGGCGTGTCTGTCGGTCTCCCGTTACTCCGTCCACCTTGTCGTACTGGATGTCCGCAGTGAGGGTGCGAAGATTCGCGTCGGCAGTCTCAAGCAGGGTCAGGAGCGAATCTGCGGATGTAACCGAAATGCTCGGAGCGGCGATGGGGACTGCAGGCAAGGTCCGGGGTGCCGCACCGGCTGGCGGAGCCTTGATCGGTGCGGGGGTTGGAGGGGTCCCAGATGGCTGAATCACGGGCTTTGTCCCGGGCGTTTTTGCGGGTTGCGTCACCGGCTGAGCCCTCATCTCAAACGCATACGAATACGCTCCTGAAGCGACCACCGACGAAAATAGGCCTGCCGAAGCACTCTGCACGGGCGAACCGGGCAACCAGCAAGCAGCCGCGGCGAGCGAAAGGAGCGGAACTTGAATCAGCGGGAAGATCATGGTGCAAGGTTAGACGCTTGGCCGCGGCCTCGGTTCCGATCGCCGCCCACCCGTGCTGGGGGCCTGAGAGCCGTCTGCGGTCAGTTGAGTTAACGCGAAAGCATCGCGGCTAGATGTGCGAAGGTGGGGCGGACTTAGCGGGTGGGCTATCGGTCGCGCTTATCCCGCCGTGCTCTTCATGGCTCGTGGAAGACCCAATGGAAGCAAGGAAATCTCGAAGAATAACCGCCGCGGCGAGGGCGTCACGGCGCAGTTTCTTCTCGCCGCGAGTCATGCCAGATCGCGACATTGACCAATCCGCCGCAGCGGTCGAGAGGGTTTCATCGTGGAAGTGGAAAGGGGGCTGGGGTGTCAGCCGAGGTCGCAGGCGGTCGATGAACGCACGAACTATTTTGGCGCGCGGGCCTTCCTGATCGTGCTTGATAAGCGGGAGTCCGACGACCACCTCGGCGATTCCGTGCGCCGCAATGGCTTCAGCGAGGGCGGACAGCAGCGCTTCGCCCCGGTCGTGATTGATGGGCACCTCAAGCACTTTAAGCGGCGAGACGATGTTGGTCGCGGCGTCGCCCACGGCCAGGCCTGTGCGCTTGTCGCCCAGATCAATGCAAATATAACGTTTGGGTGCGGTTGGCCAGGTCACGAGGTTTCAATCATAAGCTGCGTGCGACCTGCGTGCCACCGCGCTCTCGTGCCACGCCGTTCCCGGTGTTGCAGCGGTTGCCGCGACGAAGCGGCGGCGTGTCTGCGCTTTCCGCCACTAGTGATTATGATCGCCACTCCACCCATCTTTCCGCTTTCGCGAAGCATAACATCGCCTCGTGCGTGTCTTAGGCATCGATCCAGGGTTGCGGTTCACCGGCTATGGCTGCATTGACACGGCAAGCGAGCCCTTCGTGCTGGTTGAGGCCGGAGTCTTCCGCCTCACCCACGGCGCGGGCACCACCGCCCTCTCGGTCTCCGCACGTCTGCACGAGCTTGACAGTGACTTTCGTGCGGCGATGAAGCGCCTTCGCCCTGATGTTGTTGCCGTTGAATCGCTCTTCTCTCATTATAAGCACCCGGCTACGGCAATTATCATGGGGCATGCGCGAGGCGTGCTGCTGTTAGCTGTCGAGCAAGCGAGTGTGAAACTCGTTGAGTTAAAGCCCAATACTGTCAAGAAGGCCGTGACCGGTTACGGGCACGCCGATAAATCGCAGATGCAGCGCGCGGTGCAGGCTTGCTTTTGTTTAGCGGAGCCCCCTGAACCACCCGACGTTGCCGACGCACTAGCGATCGCCTTGTGCGCGGGCCAGCGGCTTCGGTCCACGGTGTGATAGGCTACCGCGACTGACGGCGATCTGTTGCGGTAGCGTGGGCACTACGCTTTTGCGGAATGAACCCCCCATTGCACACAGCAACACAACCCACTTCTCCGACATTGGCTCACCTCGCCGTGGAGGGGCGCGTCGCGAAGTTAACCCTGAACCGACCACAGTCGCGCAACGCGCTGTCGCTCCCGTTGCTAGAAGCGCTGCACGCGATCGTGGATGAGCTAGCCGCGAAGCGAGATGAACTCAGCGTGGTCGAGGTTACCGGCGCGGGAAAGTCATTCTGCGCCGGAATGGACCTTAAAGCAGTGCTTTCGGACCCTGCCGCGGCGAGCAAACTTTTACATTCACTCGCGGACTTAACCTTCAAGCTTCGCACGCTCCCTCAAGTTACAGTCGCCAAAGTCAACGGCGCGGCCATCGGCGGTGGCTGCGGCTTGGCGTGCGTCTGCGATATCACGCTTACCCACGCGGATAGCAAGATGGGATTTCCCGAAGTTGACCTTGGCGTCTGCCCGGCAGTAGTCGCGCCATGGCT
>Ga0163144_10018030_pt1 | contig 14324 bp, 10 predicted proteins | sample OliLak19BULKMAT1_FD_123175 | JGI IMG/M metagenome (GOLD analysis project Ga0163144, IMG submission 123175) | Freshwater microbial mat bacterial communities from Lake Vanda, McMurdo Dry Valleys, Antarctica - Oligotrophic Lake LV.19.BULKMAT1 | ecosystem: Environmental > Aquatic > Freshwater >... | reverse complement strand
TGATTCTTCTTTTATGAAAAATCTTATTTGGGATTATTCCGAAAAACGGTTCAAATCCTTCGGATCCAAATACCAAGCCACCACGAGCACACTCATTCTTTTAACTGAAACCTATCTTAAAGAGGGGTTTCTCAGCCAAAACACAATCGCCAAAATCGTAGCATTAGGTCCTGAAAAAAATATTCAATGCACAAGTGTGAGACCTGAAAATTCTCCAGCCAACCCTCCCGCTCTTCCACCTACCCCCACTCCCGTTGCAACTCCAACCACACACGCAGCACCCAGTGGCGGAAAAGCATCTACGGCTCCACTCGAACATGATTCTTACACAGGGGCTCCCCTTGTCGTCGAAGACAACGATCACTCTGCCACCCCAACTCAGCCAGAAATTCGCCGAGCCTTGCCTGTCGATCCTCCCATCGTTCGAGCTATTGTGGTCGACGAAGACACCGATGAAGTGCTCTATGGCTCTTTTGAAGAAGTCATCCGTGAGTCCGTCGATGAAGCTTTTCAACGAGATCCCACATGCGCTCGAGTTTTTACAGGAAACGGGCGTACCGGCATTGAAGATACTGGTAAATCATGGGCCCTCACTCTTGCCAGATCTTTTGCCAACGATCTTTGTGCTGCACGCACACCCGAACTCGACGCCTATCAATCACAAGCCCTCGGCCAAACAGGTCAGGACGCCTTAGGTTTGTCGCATTTCCGTTCCTACATGGATCGCTTCAATCGATATGGAAATGACGGGAACAAAGCCGCGACTTACACTCTTCTCTACACTCATGGCCTCCGTGAAAGTGGAGGTAACTTTTCAACAGGCCGCGACCTCAACGGCGGTTACAACACTCTTAGCTCCATGGAAACTGGAGCTTTTCAAGTTGCCAGTGGCACACTCAATGGCCAAGTCATCGGACTCCAAAGCCTTTTCCGAAGTTACACAAATGACATTCAACGCGATCTTTCCAACGATTCAGCCCTCATCAAAACTTGTGGACTCGAAGAGATCAATTCTTTGCCAAACAACGCCACCCAAACCAAACACCTCGACCACATTCGTCACCTGTTTGGAAAAAATGAAATCTCACGCCTTGCCCTCATCACTAGCCCGGCGAGAGCGGTCGAATTCAATGCCTGTGGGAAATCCATCAGCGAATCTACGGGTGAGCTCTACCTCAAACGCACTACTGAGCGAGCCAACTGTTTCATCGGTCTACAAAAAGCCTGCCCTGCACTCGCAATCAAATACAACAGCATGATGATTCGTGGCCAAAGACAACATTTCGGTCCCCTTTGGACTCATGAAGAATTAAGAGCCTCAGGCCGCAGCACCAAAAAATATCAAAAAGCTTACCCACAACCCGCATGCGGAGAACTTTTCGAAACCATTCTCCAACGTAAAAACGAGTTGTGTCGTGAAACAGCGACAACAAACCCTTCAGCTGGCAACACAGCTTCAACACCTTCTCCCGAGAATCCAGCGCCAGCAGCTCCTACTCCTGATCACAACACTCCAGATCCAAGAACAGAAGTCGTTGCCCTTGAACGAGATTCCTATACTGGGGCACCTCTATTGATCGAAAATCCTTCCGACTCCAACACTCCAGCTCACGATGCTCCTACTCCCACTCCGGCTCCCGTCGCGAACAACACTCAACCCGCACCTCTTGCCGACGCCCCCACACCCGCTCCTGTCGTCGTGGCACCAATAACTCCTACGCCTGTGGCGGATAACACTCCAACCCCTAGCACTCCCGCTGCCGACCACACACCAGCGCCGACATTTACTCCTGACACTCCGTCGCAAGAACCCGCAGAACTCGCGGATCTAGACAATGAAGCAGTTCCTAGGTCATTAGACGAAGCACTCACTGCAAACCACAACGCCGAAGAGACTCAGAGAGAACTCGCTTCTCAAAATCCGAAAGAAACTCCCAAAGTTGAAGAAAAGAAACCCATGAGCTGGGCAAAAATCATCGGAATCACAGCACTCGCAGCTGTATCAGCATTCTTCATTACAAAAGCTATTAAGAAATAAACTCGAATGAGTTAATTGAAAGCGTCTTTTCGAATCACGAATCCATCATTGATTCCTGAATCTTCAAATACGAGTTCTTCAACAAGAACCCGTTCCACACGCACAGGTTCATACATTTTTGATCGTAAAATATCGATCAAACGATCAATACGCCAATCATCACCCTTCACTCCGAGCTCCACACGGCCATCTGAAAGGTTCATGACATATCCAGAGATGTGTCCGATTCCATCCACCCACTCTTGCACTTGAGCTCGACACCCCACCCCCTGAACACGTCCTTCAAGAAGGACGCGCCGGGCGATCTGAGTAGATGAGGGTTTCCAGAACTCGGACACTTCTTCAGATACCTCTAAAGATCAATTCGCCTAAGCAAGTAACGGAGCGATCATCAGGCTGACAACGCTCATCACTTTAATCAAGATAGAAATACCAGGACCTGAAGTGTCTTTGAACGGGTCGCCAACAGTATCCCCAACAACAGCGGCCCTGTGAGCATCCGAACCTTTTTTCTCACCTTCAAGGCCACCTTTTTCAATTAACTTCTTAGCATTATCCCAAGCGCCACCTGCGTTCGCCATGAACAGAGACAGCACAGCGCCAACAATCATCGCACCTGCTAGCGCGCCAGCAAGAGCTTCAGGTCCCAAAAGGAATCCAATAACTGGAGGAGCCGCAATAGCCGCCAATCCGGGCAACATCATTTGAGAAAGAGCAGCTTTAGTTGCAAGATCCACACAAGCAGCGGCGTCAGGACGAACACCCTCTTCACCTTCCAACAAACCTTTGATCTCACGGAACTGACGACCAATCTCTTCAACAATAGTTCCAGCAGCCTTACCCACAGCCGTCATGGTGCTCGCACCTACGACACAGGGAAGGATTCCGCCCAAAAGAATACCGATCAACACCTTACCGTCAGTCAGATCAAGTGAAAGCGGAGCCACACCTTTAGCCGCACGAACGAAATCGATCTCAAGTTTAAAAGCAGCAAAGAGAGCAATTACAGTAAGAATCGCAGAACCAATCGCAAATCCTTTTCCAATTGCTGCCGTTGTGTTTCCAACCGAATCCAACTCATCAGTGATCGCACGCACATCAGCACCCAACTCACTCATTTCAGCAATGCCACCTGCATTGTCAGAGATCGGCCCATAAGCATCGATCGTCATAACCATCGCAGTCACAGCCAACATAGAAACAGCAGAAAGCGCAATTCCATAAAGACCAAGGAAGTGATGACTCACAGAAGCTACAATCGCAATCACAAACAACGGAGCAATCACGCTCTCAAGACCAACTGCCAAACCAGCAATCACGTTGGTTCCCGCTCCGCCTTGTTTAGAAGCTTTTGCAATCGTCATTACAGGAGTTGAGCTTGTGTAATAGTCCGTGATCATTCCAATCACACCACCACCGATAGCACCGGCAGCCAAAGTCCAAGTCACTCCACTGTTCAAACCAAAGCCCTGAACCAATATCCAAGAAATTGCGATGAATCCAAGAGGAGGCAACATCAAGCAATAACGAAGAGCTACTGCAGGTCTTGCGTTCTTAAAGAATCGAAACACAATGATAGAGAACAAAGAAATCGCCAAACCAACGGTCGCCAAAATAATCGGCAACAAAGTTCCAAACGTGCGCAAAGTGGATTCAGGAAATGATGAACCCGCCGCAGCCAACACACCCAACTCAGCACCAGGCATCGTCGCAGCAATCGCAATCGCAGCCACACTCGCGGCCACATAACTTTCAAAAATATCCGCACCCATACCTGCTACGTCACCTACGTTGTCACCAACGTTGTCGGCGATCACACCAGGGTTGCGCGGGTCATCTTCAGGAATCCCCGCAATAACTTTTCCAGCAAGGTCAGCTCCGACGTCAGCAGCTTTCGTATAGATACCGCCACCGATACGAGCAAAAAGAGCAATCGAAGAAGCCCCCGCCCCAAAGCCGTGAATAATGTGAGTGAAGCTCGATTGGCCATTGAAAACTCTATAAAGAAGTCCCATCCCCAAAAGACCAAGACCCGCCACACAAAGACCCATAACAGCGCCGCCATCAAAGGCCGTAAGCAATGCATTGCCCTTGCCACCCTTGTGACGAGCAGCTTCAGCAGTGCGCGTGTTTGCGGAAGTCGCGGCGTTCATTCCAACGAAACCAGCAAAGAGACTCAACATAGCGCCTAACAAAAACGCCCCAGCTGTAGGAAGTCCCAAGCTAAAATAAAGAACCACAAAAGCTACGATCGAAAAAATGCCAAGCATTTTGTATTCGCGCTTCAAGAAAGCCATCGAACCTTCGCGAATGTAACCCGAAATCTCAACCATGCGTGCGTTGCCGGCTGGCAATGCTTTCACTCGAAGAAGAAGCACAAACGCCACAATTAAAGACAAGACCGCCAACACGGGTCCGGCCATTGTCCAAAAGCCCACTATAGATTCAATACCAACTGTTTCCATTCCTGATGATTCCTTTCAAATATCCTTCGGAGTTCCTAGCCTCCAAAAGATTTGATGCCGATTGCAATAACCAGTGTTCTACTACAAGTCAGGATTTAGAAAACAAAGACTTGCGCAGAAAACAAAAAAAGCTTCGTGAACTTAATCACGAAGCTTTTTGATTCATTTCTATAGGACCGAATAATTAACGACTAATTACCAGCTGGCTTTAGTCACGCCAGGGATTTTGCCTTCAAGTGACAATTCACGGAACTTAATACGGCTCAAACCGAACTTACGGTAAACAGCTCGCCCACGGCCAGTCATCACACATCGGCTGACGACACGGTTGGCAGCACCGTTACGGGGCAAAGCCTGAAGCATCTTTTGTGCTTTCTGGCGATCTTCCCATGAAAGGGTTTCATCCAAAGCAAGAGTGCGAAAGTTCTTACGCTTCTCTTTTTGCTTCTTAGCCATGTCTTTTCTTTTTTCGTTTCTCAAAACCACACTGAGTTTAGCCATTTCTCTGCTTCCTTACTTACTGTTTTCTTACTAAAACCCGACCTAATAATCAGGATTTTTTTCACTCTAAAATCGGCCCTTAGGGCTACTGTTTTCCGCCCCTTGCGTCAAGTCGAGAGACTCTCTCAACTCAACAAAATACCGAGTCCCCGTCTTAGCCTATTTTTCAGAAGAATAATATCAATTATTTATCCAAAAACTTAACTTAATCTTCACTTGAGTGATAAGCCAAAATCTTAGAAAATTCAATGATATGCATCATGCCTCCGGAAGTTTGTGCCCCCTGATCTCACGATCAGCCTTCAAGCTTTCGCTCGCACTCTGCCTCATTTCTTCATTTTCTAAAGCTTCCGCCCAAAGCTCTGGGCACGGAATTCCCCCCAGAGCTATTCCGGTCGAAACGAGGCGAGCCGTTCCTATCTCCTGCCTCGAAGGAGTGCGTAACCCTGGAATCATTCGAGCTCGCCGAGAAGACAACTTCAACATTATCGACGTTCCTAAATTCGTCCTCAAACTCCCCTTCACTATCGTCATGTTTGTCGGATGGAACCTTTGGTCAGAATCGGCGAAAAAGGCAAAAGTTAAAGAAGGCATCCTCGCGGGAGCAAAAAATCAACCCGCCCTTACCTCTAAACTCACAGCAGCTGAGATCGATGCCGTCGCCGACAGTATCGCATCGAACTACGCAAAGAACTCACCCGGAGCTCCGAACAAACTCGAAGTCGAAAAAGATGCGAGCTACTATTTCGTCGAAAAAATCTTCGACAAACAACTTAGAAGCCTTAACCTCCCCTGCAACAACTCCGACTACACACAACTCGTCAACGTAAGCTTAGGCGAATTCAAAAACTGCATCGAAACTTCCGACAAATCTGAAGAAGTTGCCGCTTGTGTGGCAGAAGTTGAAAGCAATGGCGGCTACAAACTCGGTCACCTCTCTTTACAAATCATGCTCCGCGAAATGTTGAGCAGCCAAAATCTTTCACTAGAAGAAACCACTACACTCGTCGATTCCGCAATCACTCGTTACGACCAATGCGCTCGTGATCGCATTTTAGGACCCAACCGTGGAGACAGCGCTACTCAACTCAAACTGTGCGTCTCTAGCTCTATCCTAGGATCTGTGAGGAGCCTTGCCTCCAGTAAAATTCGAGATGCTCTCATGAATCAAGGAATGAGCGCAGATGAAGCCAATCGCCAAGTCACCGACATCATCAGCGGACTCAACGACAGCAACTGCTCTCTTCACTCTTTTTTCAAAGGGCAAGGCCACTACAGCAGCGAACAAATATCCTCACTTGAACGCTATTCCCAAAACGGAAACGACGGCACCGCAAGACTCACTCAAGACGCCTATTCCTGCGTCAACCACGTCGCCAAAGAATCGGGCCGCAGAGTGGTCCCCAGAACCCTTGCCCGAGAACCTCTTATCCAACAACACATCGCAGATACAGCCCACCAACTCATTGTCGGTGGGCATTCTTCCTCACTCTCAGAAGCCCAAGAACAAGCAGCAGCCGCTTTCAACGAAAATGTGATCCGAAACATCTACAACCCCTGCGTTGAACGCCTCCAAGCTAACAACCCTTCCTCTCTAGGAGTCGTCGATCCCACTCAATGTGAAGGCGAAATCCGCGCAAAAGTCGGAGGCCGCGTCATCGCCGGCCAGCTTGATTCAAAAATCGAAGGCATGCTGATTGGCATCGACGCCGCAAAGGCTGGCCCTCTTAAAACCGAAACTCTACGCATCTTCAACGAATGCCAACAACGAATGGGAACAAGCGAAGCACGGGTCGTCGAATGCTTAAACCAATCTCTCACTCATATGCTTCCCGAATATGCTTCTCTCAAAGCAAGCAAAGAGTTGGGTCAGGATCTTTCTACCGCTTTCCCTCAAGTCGATCTGGAGTTACGGGCCATCGCTCGCCAGTGTGTGCGTGACAACTTCTCTGACACCCAGAGTTTCAATGACGCCTCTGCAACAGTCGCCAAACTCCAAGAAGACTGCACCCTCCGAATCACAGCCTACGTGACTCCATATGTCGCAAAATCCAAAATCGAGAATATCTATAGTTCCCAAGGAATCGATTCAGCTGCTTTCATCGCTGGGGATTTTGCCCACGAAATATCAACCTTCAAATCAGCTCTCCAAGATGGAAGTCCAACGGACACTGCCCTCTTAAATCTCAACCGCAACCTTTCTTGGAAAGCTTATCAAGACATCGCAAAAACCAAAGCCGAAGAATATCTTCCAGGCGATGCGAATAGAGAGGATAGAGAAAGCCTCATCAGAGAATATGCCGGCCACAGCACCCAAGTGGACATCACAACAGCGCCCACCACAGAGGCTCTTGTAAAAAGACTCGAATCTCACCAAGACCGCCTCACGCTCGCCATGGCTTCGAGCCTACTGGACAAAGAACTTTCAGAACAAATCAAAGACCCCATTGTTCGACAACAAATTAAAGCTCGCCACACCTCTGAACTTCGCAGATGTCTCGAAGTCAAAGATCCTAAAATCAACTGTGTTTCCAATCTCGAAGCCAATGTAACGCTCGAAGTCCTCGGTATCAAAGTGGGTTCTCAGTTGCCCCACGGAGTCACAGCCCAAAGCGTTCTCGGAGGTCTCCAAGAAACCTTCAAAGATTGCCGCCAACAAATTCCTCAAGACGCTCCCAATCGCAAAGCACTTCTCGATGCTTGCCAAACTCGACTCATTGTAAGCTCTGTCGAAGCAGCGGCATTAGCTAATGTCAGCTCAGCGGTTTCCAACTATGCCAAAAAAGACAAACCCGCGCTCAATCTTCTTCTGCGAGAACAAACTTCACGCGACTACCGTCGTTGTGTACAAGGACTCAACATCCCAACAAACGATTCTCAATACCTTGAAGCTCTTCAGGAATGTGCGAAAACATCATCTGTCCGTGCCGGTGTCACACTCACTCGCCGAACCGCATCTAACTACTCACGTGGCGATACGCCCCCCGTCACACCACACGCCACCACTCTCGACAAATTCGTCAAACAAGCTCTCGATGCCTGTGTCGGATATCATCACACTCATTGTGATACCAGCCTTTCAGCTCTTGAAACACGCCTAGGAAGTGACATCGCCTCTAGCGCACATACTGAAGCCACAAATATGGTTCTCAACTCAGACCTCGGCAACAAGATGATTTACACAGGGTTTGGAAATGCTCTCAGCACAGAACTCAGCACCAAACTCCTCCCCCATAAGTCCCCAGATGACACCCACAATACGATGAACTACGTCATCAACTTCCAGCTCGCCAACCCGCGATTCATCGAACGCACACTCAACAATCCCGAAGGCCAAGCTCTAATCAACCGAGTGAAGCTCAACATGATCAACAACCCTAGCTACAACCCCGCCACCGACCCTTCGGTGCAGGCCGACTTCAAAAAACTTCTCATGAAAGATACGGGACCAGGCACATTCACCGACTTCGCCTTTGAAGCCGTAGCAGGCCCCAGCTACCAAAAAAGAATCACCGCAGCTGTCGATTCATGGGAAGTGTACTTCATCGAATCAACCTCAGTCTCATTCACGGGAGCCCTTCAGACCCCATCAGGCCGAGCAGCTCGAAGTCTCTTCAACACTCGCATTCTCACACCTCAAATGAACGGCATCCCCGTCTCCAAGGCCACCATCGACACGACCACAGAAGAAATCAAAATACTTCTCAAAAAAGCCGCCCGCGAAGACCGCACTCCCTAAGTAGAGCAGCAAAAAAAACTTACCTTTGCGCCCATCAAAACAGAAGCATTCCCAATTTTGCACCCCACAACAGACCCTGCGACAAAGCCACTGTCTCCACTCACATACAAAAGCCCTGCTCGAATTATGAATCACCAGAAATTATAAAAATACAGACTCAAGAGCGGCAATCAGGCTCAATCGACAAGAAGTTTTCTAACAAAACCCATCGATAAAACTCTACTCAGATTTAAGAGTCTCAAACTTCTCACCAAGGTTTTGAAAGTATTCAACCACAGCAGGGCGAGTCCATTGTTGAAGCCCCACAATCCTCTCAACAACCCACCCATCACGACGAATCACATAAGACTCAGGGAACTTTTCAGTACCCCAATGAGCAGCCAATTTTCTTTCAGGATCCCAGAACAATCGTCCCGGCTTAACTTCCAACCCATGCTTCTTAAAAAAGAGCTCCACATCAGCCCAATTCTCATCCACGCTCACAAAGATAATTTCTAAACCCGAAGCCTCCATACGACGCTGAAGCTCCAACATAGCCGGAAATTCCTCCACACAAGGAGGACACCAAGTCGCCCAAACATTTACAAGAGTCACCGGCGTCTTTAAAGCAAGCTGTACAGGCTTACGTGTGGGCTCACTAGCCATATTACCTGAAGGAGAATAAAGCTCCTTAAATTCAATTTTAAAGGGTTTAAAGGGAACAATCTCTTCACGAGCCTGTCCGGTAAACTGATAAGCATAAAGTGCCGCCAAAACAGGCACCGAAAAAAGAACCAAAAATTTAGCCCAACGTAGAGGAGTCATGATGATTCCCCAAGCTAGGCTCAGTTCCCCCCTAAAGCAAGAAGCCATCAAACCCTAAGCAAATCCACCCAATCCCCCGTCCCTAAATAGCGCAGCCAAACAACATCTCTCTCAGAAGCCAGCACGCCCCATCAAATACCTACTTCGACCTCTCCAAAATGCAAAAACCCCACCTGTCATTCGACAGGCGGGGTTTAAATATAAATTTCTAAAATTCTTTAAAGTCTAAGGTAATTAAGCTTTTTTAGAAGCTATTTTTTTCACAGACTTCTTCGCAGGCTTCTCAGTCTTAGTTTTTTCAGTTTTAGGCTTAGCAGCTTTCACTTCGCCAGAAGCCGCTTTAGCAGACTTAGCCGCCTTAGCAGTTTTCTTCTCAGCTTTTTCCGCCGCAGATTTCTTAGCTCCAGCCTTTTTTGCAGGCTTTTTCTTAGGGGCAGAAACCATTCCTGAATATGCAGGAACTAAGCTCTCTTCAACCCATTCAATCAAAGCCATGTCAGCAGCATCGCCAGCACGAGGTGTAGCAAGTCTGAGAATACGAGTGTATCCACCCGCACGGTCTTTGAACTTAGGAGAGATCTCGTAAGCAATACGAAGAGTCGCATCACGATTAGAAAGTTTCGAATTCGCAATACGAATGTTCGCGACTGAAGGATCTTTCAAACGAGTCACAAGTTTTTCGATGAAAGGACGAAGGCGCTTAGCACGAGCCACAGTAGTCTTGATACGACCATGCTCTACTAATCCCAATGTCATATTTCTCATCATCGCCAAACGATGATCGGTTTTAACTCCAAGTCTCAGGCCTTTTTTACGGTGTCTCATGGCGCTCTATTTCCTTTTTCTCTACAAAATAACTTCACGACAAATCGTCTCAGATTAAACTTCCGAAGTTTGTTTCAATTCCTTAGTTTTCTCTGAAATCATTTCAGGAGAAAGATCTAGTTTGATACCCAATCCAAGGCCCATTTGGCTAAGGATGTCTTTGATCTCGTTCAATGACTTACGACCAAAGTTTTTGGTACGAAGCATTTCAGCTTCTGTCTTCTGAACAAGCTCGTAAATGTAACGAATGTTAGCATTCTGCAAGCAGTTCGCACTACGAACAGAAAGCTCAAGCTCTTCAACACTCTTGAAGAGATTTTCGTTAACATCACTCTTATTGGTGTCTTTCTTAGTCTCAACAACTTCAATACCTTCATCGAAGTTAATGAAGATCGAAACTTGATCCTTCATAATTTTAGCAGCGTAGGCCAAAGACTGCTCAGGAGAAACGCTTCCGTCTGTCCAGATGTCGATAGTCAATCTGTCGAAGTCAGTATGCTGACCTACACGAGCGTTAGACACTGAGTAGTTCACGCGAGTCACAGGAGAGAAAATGCTATCGATAGCGATTGTACCGATAGGGCTGTTTTCAGCTTTGTTACGATCCGCAGAAACGTAACCACGACCCCAACGAACAACAAGCTCGCCACGGATATGGGCGTCTTTGCCCAAAGTTGCGACATGATGAGTAGGGTTCAAAACTTGAACCGAATCATCAATGGCCAAATCAGCAGCTGTAAGAGCTCCTGGGCCTTTTTTGTCGATCATAATTGTTTTCTGAGAAACGCCATCCAAACGAAGACGAACACCTTTAAGGTTTAAGATAATGTCTGCCATATCTTCGATAACGTCGTTCAAAGCAGAGAACTCATGAAGAACGCCTTCGAATTTCACACTTGTGATCGCGCAACCCTGCAAAGAGCTCAAAAGAATTCTTCTCAAGCCATTTCCGATTGTGTGGCCATAACCACGCTCGAGAGGTTTCGCAACAAAGCGACCGTACACGGGGGTCAATGTAGAACGATCCACTTCAATCATCTTGGGGCGAATAAGTGTGGTCCAGTTTTCTTGAATCATGCGTTTCTCTCTCTCTAAAAAACTCTAAGTTTTAACAACATCCGTTCGCAGCGAATTATACGCGGCGACGTTTAGCAGGACGGCAACCATTGTGAGGAATGGGAGTGACGTCTTTAATTTGAGTGATTCGCAAACCAACCGAAGCCAAAGCTCGGAGAGAAGACTCGCGTCCTGCTCCTGGGCCTTTCACTTCAACGGCTACAGCTCTCATTCCAGAGTCGTAAGCAGATTGAGCCACTTCTGTTGCTGCTACCTGAGCTGCAAAAGGAGTGCTCTTACGAGCACCACGGAAACCCTTTTTTCCGCAAGTCGACCAAAATAGGGCGTTGCCTGCAGCGTCAGAGATCGTAACAATCGTGTTGTTGAAACTTGAAAAAACATGGCAAACTCCCTGTGAAGGAACTTTGCGAGTTGATTTTTTTTTCTTGGTTGTATCAGTTGCAGCCATCTTAAAATCCTTAGTTCTTTATTTAGTTATTTACTTAAGTGACTTCACGCCAGCTTTACCGGCAACAGTCTTACGAGGACCCTTACGAGTACGAGCATTTGAGCGAGTTCTCTGTCCACGAGTTGGAAGACCTTTACGATGGCGGATACCACGGTATGTTTGAAGGTCAACAAGACGTTTAATATTCAATCCTGTTTGACGACGCAAATCACCTTCTACAGCAATTCCATTTTGTTCGAGATAGTCACGAATATGTGCAGCAGATGCTTCATCAAGATCATCGGCCTTAAGAGCGGGATCGAGCTTAAGAGCTGTGATCATTTTTTTGATTGTTGTTTTTCCAAGTCCATGAACATAGAGCAAAGCAACTTCAAGTTTCTTATTTCGTGGAACGTCGACACCGGCAATACGTGGCATATATTTTTCCTTTACCTATTCTCTTCTCAACATCAACGCTCAACCTTGGCGTTGTTTATGTTTAGGATTCTCACAAATCACACGCACAATTCCTGCACGTTTGATGATTTTACATTTGTCACAAATTTTCTTTACAGATGCTCTAACTTTCATGGCTCTTTCACGGCTCCAATCAAAACTATCAGCCTAATTTTCGGCTTATCTCTTCTTTACCCTTTCGAATGATCCAAACTTATTCTGGAAAATTCGAAGTTTTTAGACCTACTTTTCGATCCATTTTCTCTTTAAACCGCAATATTTTCCCTTGCGTTTCAATCCCTTACGACAAATACTCAAAACTAAATTTTGCGCAATATAATGCACACAAAATTTAAGTCCCCAGTTTTCTAATCCTCTTTTTCGCCGAGTCAATGGCAAAAAATCCTTCATACGACAGATTTTGCAGAAAATTCCCCTGATTCCATCAAGAGCGCAGATTCGCAAAAACCTGCTCAAGACGCCTTGAAATCTCTTCCAAAGAACCCTGCCCATCGACAGGCACGAGCTTGTCTTTAGATCCCAATCCCGAAACAATCCCATCTCTCTGCTCAACATAGAGTTTATAGCGAGAGCGAATCACTTCAGGCCTGTCATCAGGTCTCTGAATCAACTCTCCACCATCATCATCGCAAAAATCCTCTTTTTGAGGAGGGTTCAATTTTTCATGGTAAACACGGCCGGTGCGAGGATTCACCCAGCGTCCCGCCAAGCGATTCACAACTTCAGATTCAGGAACGCTCAATTCAACTGGTACAGGCTCAGCTAAACGATTTTCGCGCTTCACAAGATCTACCAAATAAGCCGCCTGCCCCGAAGTTCGAGGATAACCATCAAGAATGAGCGTTTCCGCTCCACCAGCATCTAAAATTTTCAGAAGTTGGGACTTAAAAACCTTGTTGGTTACCTCATCCGAAACCAACCTGCCTTCGGCCAAAATATCTTTTACTGAATTTCCCAAATCAGAGCCTGAGGTGATTTCAGCTCTAAATAAGTTTCCGGTCGAAACATGTACCCACTTTGGGTGAGCATCCTGCATTCTCTTTGCTTGAGTGCCTTTACCTGATCCAGGAGGCCCCAAAAGGACGATAACTGGAATCTTGTTCTGCAACATCAAGCTCGACGTCCTCTAAGACGTGCTTCTTTAAGGAAGCCATCGTAGTTTTGGTTGATCAAGTGAGCTTGAAGCTGGCTCATAGTATCGAGTGCAACGCCCACCAAAATGAGCAAAGTCGTTCCACCGAAGTAAAAGTTCACGTTAAAAGTAGAAATCAAAATCGTAGGCAATACGCAGACTAGAGAAAGATAAATAGATCCTGAGAACGTAAGTCTAGTGATGATCGAATTGAAGTAATCAGCAGTGCGTGATCCTGGACGAATCCCAGGAACATATCCACCAGACTTTTTCAAATTGTCAGCAAGATCATTAGGGTTAGTGCTAACGGCTGTATAAAAGAAACAGAAGAAAACAATTCCAGCTACAAAAACTAGATTGTAAGCCATTCCGTTTAAAGTAAACCAAGATTGAGCTTCCTGTGCCCAAGCAGCGTCTCCGAAGAAACTCAAAACTGTTGCAGGGAAAAAAATCAAAGTACTCGCAAAAATGGGAGGGATAACACCCGCCGAGTTGATCTTCAAAGGTAGATGCGTATCCTGACCACCATAAACTTTACGCCCAATCATTCGACGAGCATATTGAATAGGAACTCGGCGCTGCCCTTGTTCAAAGAAAACAATAAATGCAATCACCGCGATCATCACAACTAAGAGAATCAATGCTTGGCCATAGCTAATCGTTTCGTTGTCCAACGACATACGAAGACTTCCAACACCACCGAACAACGAAGATGCGATACCCACAAAAATGATCAAACTAGAACCGTTGCCAATCCCTCGTTCAGTGATCTGTTCGCCTACCCACATCGTAAAGATAGCGCCTGAAGCAAGGAGAACCATCGTCATTAAGCTAAATGC
>Ga0163144_10018029_pt1 | contig 14324 bp, 13 predicted proteins | sample OliLak19BULKMAT1_FD_123175 | JGI IMG/M metagenome (GOLD analysis project Ga0163144, IMG submission 123175) | Freshwater microbial mat bacterial communities from Lake Vanda, McMurdo Dry Valleys, Antarctica - Oligotrophic Lake LV.19.BULKMAT1 | ecosystem: Environmental > Aquatic > Freshwater >... | reverse complement strand
GGCGCACCGCGACCTGGCCGCAGGCCTGGTGGCGTGGGCGCCACAACAGACGGTGGATGAGTCGGATGACCGCCAGGCCTGCCGCGAATGGGTCCGACGGTTGGGCGCTGCGGGCTGGCTGCGCTATTGCGTGCCGGCGGCTTTTGGTGGCGCACTCGCGCAGCTGGATTCGCGCGCGCTGGTGGTGCTGCGCGAAACCCTGGCATTCCATTCGCCGCTGGCCGATTTCGCGTTTGCCATGCAGGGCCTGGGCAGTGGCGCCATCACCCTGGCCGGTTCTGCCGCGCAACAGCAGCGTTACCTTCCTGCGGTGGCGCGGGGTGACAAGATCGCTGCGTTCGCCTTGAGTGAAGAGGACGCGGGATCGGACGTGGCGGCGATGCGCACCAGCGCCAGCTTTGACGCCGCAGGCGTGCTGCTCGATGGCAGCAAGACCTGGATCAGCAATGGCGGCATCGCCGACTACTATTGTGTGTTTGCCAAGACCGAGCCACAACTCGGAACCCGTGGCATTACCGCGTTCCTGGTCGATGCCGACAACCCGGGGCTCGACGCATCCGAGCAGATCGCGGTGATGGCCCCGCATCCGCTCGCCACACTGCGCTTGCGTCAATGCCGCATTGGCGCAGACGCCCAGCTGGGCGCCTTGAATGGCGGCTTCAAGCTGGCGATGCAGACGCTGGATATTTTCCGGGCCTCGGTCGCCGCTGCGGCGCTGGGAATGGCGCGGCGTGCCCTGCACGAAGCCTTGTCGTATGCGCGCGGTCGCAAGATGTTCGGCCAGCGGTTGGCCGACTTTCAGCTGACGCAGGCCAAACTCGGCGATATGGCGGCGCTGGTCGATGCAGCCGCGCTGTTGACCTACCGCGCGGCCTGGTTGCGCGATTGCGTCGGCACCGCAACACCGGCGCAGGCGCAGGCTTACTCGGCGCAGGCCGCCATGGCCAAGATGGTAGCTACCGAAAATGCCCAGCGCGTGATCGACATGGCGCTGCAACTGCATGGCGGCCAAGGCGTCAAGGTGGGTAGCAAGGTCGAGAGCCTGTACCGCGACATCCGTTCGCTGCGCATCTACGAAGGTGCCACCGAGGTACAGCAACTCATCATCGGCAAGTCCGTTCTGAAAGGCTGAACCATGGTGTCATCCGCGCAGCGGGATCGTTTTGTGCATGAGCGCCTGCCGGCTGCAGCCGACCAGCCGATTTTGCGATTCGACAGGCCCGAGCTCCAGTTTGCGCCGCAGCTCAATTTGGTGCATGAACTGCTGGACAAGGCGCTGGACAAGGGGTGGGGTGAGCGTGTGCTGCTGCGTTCGCCCGGTGTCAGCGTTACCTATGCGCAGGCGGCCGCCCGTGTCGATGCGCTGGCCCAGGTGCTGGTACGCGACTGCGCTTTGGTGAGCGGCAACCGGGTTCTGCTGCGCGGAGGCAATTCGATAGCGATGGCGCTGGCCTTGCTGGCCGTGGTGAAGGCCGGCATGGTGGCAGTGGCCACGATGCCGCTGCTGCGCGCCAAGGAGTTGTGCGACATCATCGACAAGGCGCAACCGACGCTGGCGCTTTGCGACGCCAGACTGATGGCCGAGATGGAGCTGGCAAAGGCGCAGTCGCCCGGTTTGCAGACGGTGATCGCTTTCAACCAGCCGCAGGCGGCCGATTCGCTTGAAGCCAGGGCGGCGCGCCACCCCGACCACTTTGTAGCCTGTCCGACCGCAGCGACGGACATCGCCCTGCTCGCCTTTACGTCGGGCACCACCGGCAAGCCCAAGGCGGCCGTGCACACGCACCGCGATGTGCTGGCGGCCTGTGAGACCTGGCCGCGGCACATGCTGTGTGCCCAGGCCAGCGACATTGTGATGGGTTCGCCGCCGCTGGCGTTTACCTTTGGCCTCGGCGGCATGCTGATATTCCCGATGTGGGCCGGGGCCTCGGTGTATTTCCCCGACATTCCTTACACACCGCAGGCCATGGCCGAGCTCATCTATGCGTCGGGTGCCACCATTTGTTATACCGCGCCAACCTTTTACCGCCAGATGGCGCCTTTTCTGAAGGCCTTGCGCCTGCAGCGCGGCGCGCCGCCGTTGCGCATTTGCGTCAGTGCCGGCGAGGCCTTGCCGGACGCCACCCGCCAGCTCTGGAAGGACGCCAGTGGCATCGAGATGCTCGACGGAATCGGTGCCACCGAGATGTTTCATATCTTCGTCTCCGCCGCGCCCGACGCGGTGCGCCGTGGCGCCATCGGCACGGTGGTGCCGGGTTATGTCGCGAAGGTCGTCGATGACGCGGGCACCGAGGTCGCGCGTGGCACGGTTGGCAAGTTGGCCGTGCAGGGCCCCACCGGCTGCAAATACCTGGACGATGTGCGCCAGGCGAACTACGTCAGGAACGGCTGGAACCACCCGGGCGACACCTTCATTCAGGACGCAGACGGTTATTTTTTCTACCAGGCACGCACCGACGACATGATCATCACCGCAGGCTACAACGTGGGTGCGCCGGAAGTGGAAGACGCGCTGCTGAAACACCCGGCGGTCGCGGAGTGTGGTGTCATTGGCAAGCCCGACAGCGAACGCGGGATGGTGGTGAAGGCGTTTTGTGTGCTCCGGGATGGCTGCACGCCTGGGGCGGCGCTGGTGAAGGAACTGCAGGACCACGTCAAGGCCTCGATTGCCCCTTACAAGTACCCGCGCGAGATCGAGTTTCTGGCGGCCCTGCCGCGCACCGAAACCGGCAAGTTGCAGCGATTCAAGCTCAAACAGATATGAAAATCCTGCAACCATCCGGTTGGGCCCCGGCCAGGGGATATGCCAACGGCGTGGCTGCACGCGGCACGCAGATTTATGTGGGCGGCCAGATCGGCTGGAACGCGCAGCAGCAGTTCGAGAGCGACGACTTCATTGCGCAGACGGCGCAGGCGCTGCGCAACATCGTCGCCGTGTTGCAAGAGGCGGGTGCCGGCCCAGAGCATATGGTGCGCATGACCTGGTACATCGTGGACCGGGTCGAGTACAACGCGCGTCTCAAGGAGCTTGGACAGGTCTACCGGGAGGTGATGGGGCGCAGTTTTCCCGCCATGACTTGCGTGCAGGTGGCCGCATTGGTCGAGGCGCGCGCCAAGGTGGAGATCGAAGTGACTGCCGTGCGCGCAGACTGAGGCAACACAGGCAGGCCGTCAGACCGGCATCGGTGCCAGGCAACTCCAGCACTGCTCGAACCCGCCTTCGACCAACTCACCACAGCCACAAGTCCAGCGCCGCTGCGGCACATGCTGCAGGTGGTACAGCACTTCGCGCGCCTGCTCTTGCTGCTCCGGATGGGTCACCCAGACCTCGGGCAGGCACTGGTCGGGCGGCAACTCGCCGGCAATACCTGAGAGGAACTGCCGCTGTACGCTGGTGGCGATTCCCAGGTTGCTCAGCGCCTCGGCCCACAGGTGGGCAATAGCCATGTTTGGGGCTTGGGTCAGGCGTGGCATAGGGTGCAGCATACGGCAGTTGCCGTCGCGCCGAGGCAGTGTCGCCACAGCCGGGTCGGCAACGCGACGATGCTTGCAGCACAATGCCGACATGCTTGACACAAGTTTTCATCAGCCAGATGCCGCGCGGCATACGGGTTACGCACGTGCACTTTTGCGCGCGGTATTGCTGCTGTTGGCGGCATCGACCCTGTCCGGTTGTGCCAACACCTCCTACTACTGGCAATCCGTGAGTGGGCATTTGCAGATGCTGCAAGCGGCAAGACCGGTACAGAGCTGGCTTGGCGACACACAGACGCCCGCGGCGTTGAGGGAGCGGCTGCGCCTGTCGCAACACATGCGCGATTTCGCGGTCACCGAACTGGGCTTGCCGGACAACCCGAGTTACCGCCGTTTTGCCGATTTACAGCGCCGTGCCGTAGTGTGGAACGTGGTGGCCGCAAAGCCGTTCTCCCTGCGCCTGAAGGACTGGTGTTTCCCGCTGCTGGGCTGCGTAACTTACCGCGGGTATTTCGACGAGGCGCAAGCCCGGCAACTGGCCGATGAGCTGCGCACCGAGGGCCTGGAGGCCACGGTGTACGGTGTGCCGGCCTATTCGACCCTGGGCTGGATGAATTGGGCGGGTGGGGACCCGCTGCTCAATACCTTCATCCGTTATCCCGAGGGTGATTTGGCGCGGCTGATTTTTCATGAGCTGGCGCACCAGGTCGTGTATGCCCGTGACGACACCATGTTCAACGAATCCTATGCCACTGCGGTCGGGCAGTTGGGCGGCGCCCGGTGGCTGGCCACCCGGGCATCGCAGGCGGTGCGCTCCGACGACGCCTTGCACGAACAGCGCCGCAAGGCATTCCGCGCGCTCGCCTTGGCCACGCGCGAGCAGTTGCAGCGCCTGTACGATGCGGTGGGACAGTCGGCGGCGCCGACCCCCGCGCAGTTGCAAGCCAAACAAGACGTGCTGCGCGACTTCCGCGGGCACTACGCCACACTCAAGGCGAGCTGGGGCGGTTACGACCGATTCGACTTATGGGTAGCGAATGCCAACAACGCCAGCTTTGGCGCGCAGGCTGCGTACGATGACCAGGTGCCCGCGTTCATAGCCCTGTTCGAACAGCAGGGCCGCAACTGGCCGGCGTTTTATGATGCGGTCAAGCGGCTGGCTGCGTTGCCCCCCGATGAGCGCAACAGGATTCTGGGGACTTATACCCCCAAGACGGAGACAAACGGTGGCTGACTTACACATAGTGCGCACACACAAACTGGGCCTGGCGAAGGCGCGCAAGATCGCGTTCGACTGGGCCGGGCAGGTCGAACGCGACTTGGGTATGGAGTGCACCTACGAGGAAGGACGCAGCGCGGACCTGGTGCGGTTCACCCGGTCTGGCGTGCAAGGCGAGTTGCAAGTGACCAAGGACAAGTTTGAGCTCGATGCACGGCTGGGTTTCCTGCTGGGCGCCTTCAAGGGTCGGATCGAGGCCGAAATCGTCAAATTGCTCGACACGATGTTGCCGCCAACGGCGAAACCGGTGGCCAGGAAGGCAGCGCCACGCAAATGACGCACGCTGCTGGTCCGTTGGCGGGCCTGAAGGTAATCGAGCTCGGTCAACTCATCGCTGGCCCGTTCGCCGCCAAGACCCTGGCGGACTTCGGCGCCGACGTGATAAAGATCGAAACACCGGCCGACCCGAAGAATCCGGCGCGTGGCGCTGGCGATCCGTTGCGCAAGTGGCGCCTGCTGAAGAATGGCACATCGGTGTGGTGGCAAGTGCAGTCGCGCAACAAACGCTCGGTGGCATTGGACCTGCGCCAGCGCGAGGCGCAGGACATTGTGCGCAAGCTGGCGGCGCAGGCCGACGTGTTGATCGAGAACTTCCGCCCTGGCGCGATGGAGGGTTGGGGCCTGGGGCCGGACGTGTTGCAGGCCGCCAATCCGGGCTTGATCATGTTGCGCATCAGCGGTTACGGCCAAACCGGTCCGTACCGCGATCGGCCGGGCTTCGGTGTTGTCGCCGAGGCCATGGGTGGCCTGCGCCACCTGACCGGAGAGCCGGGTCGGGTGCCGGTGCGCGTCGGCGTGAGTATTGGCGACACGCTGGCCTCCCTGCACGGCGTGATTGGGGTGTTGATGGCATTGCACCACCGCAACCAGAGCGTCAGTGCCGACGCACCCAAAGGGCAGGGGCAGGTGGTCGATGTGGCCCTGTACGAAGCGGTGTTCAACTGCATGGAGAGCCTGTTGCCCGAATACAGCGTGTTCGGCGCTGTGCGCGGCCCGTCCGGCAGTGCCTTGCCGGGCATCGCGCCGACCAACGCCTACCGGTGTGCCGATGGCGGGTACGCCATCATTGCCGGCAACGGCGACAGCATCTTCAAGCGGCTGATGGCGGCAATCGGGCGCGCCGACCTGGGCGACGACCCGCAGCTCGGTGACAACGCCGGGCGCGTGTTGCGGGTCGATGAAATTGATGCCGCCATCGGCGCCTGGACCAGCACGCACACCGTCTCCAAGGTGTTGGCGGCGCTGGAGGCGGCCGACGTGCCGGCCGGTCGCATATACACCGTGGCCGATATTGCCGCCGATCCCCACTTTGCGCAGCGCGACATGCTGCTGCCGGTGCAGCTTGAAGACGGCACCCGTGTCACCGTGCCGGGCTTCGTCCCAAAGTTGTCGCGCACGCCGGGCGGGCACAGACGCAACGCGCCGACGCTCGGGCAGGACACCGAGGCGGTGCTGCGCGAGGTCGGCGTGAGCGCCGCACAGCTACAGGCGCTGCGCGAGCGCGGGGTGGTCAGCTGAGGGACGCGATCAGATCGATGTACTGCTGCATCGCGTCGTTCTTCGAGGTGCCTTTGAAGCCGTTCCAGGCATCCCATTTGGCGCGCCCGACCATGTCGCCAAAGCCCGGTTTCTTGTCGGCGTTGTCGCCCACGCTGCCCTGCTTGTACAGCGCGTAGATCTTCAGCAGCGTGGCGTTGTCCGGGCGCTCGCTGAGATTTTTCGAGTCGGCGGCAGCGGCTTCGAACTTCTTGGTCAAATCGGCCATGGGTTTCTCCTGGTTGGGTTGTCGTGGGGATTGTGGTCCAGACCCGCTTCGGGTATGTGCCGGGTATCTTAAGGCCGGTTTTCACTCCACAATTGGCCCCTCGTGGCCAATTGGCGGACTGTCGCCATGCCCAAGCCGAGGAGCGACGCATGGTTACCCGACTCACCGCCCAGCAGACTGCACGCCATGCGGCACAAGCCATGGCGGAGACCGTTGGTCCGGCGGCGCGGCGTGCCGGCAAACAGGTGCGCAAGGCCGCGCAGGACGTGCGCGACAACCTGAAGGACGCGGTCGGCGGCACGCTCGGGCTGACGGGTGAACGCATGAGCAAGGTCGACACGGCCTGGCTGCGCATGGATTCGCCGTCCAATCTGATGATGATTGTCGGGGTGTGGGTGCTCCAGCCCGGGATCCGGCATGCCGACCTGTGCCAGCGCATCGAAGAACGCATGCTGAAGTACCCGCGTTTTTTGCAAAAAGTGGTGCAGGACGCCGCCGGTGCCACCTGGGTGCGCGACACTGAGTTTGACATTGCCCGCCATGTGGTGGTCGAAAAACTGGCCAAAAAGCCGAAAGGCCGGGAGCAAGAGGCGTTGCAGGAACGGCTGGCCGAATTGGCGGTGACGCCGCTGGACCCTGCCCGGCCGTTGTGGCAATTCCACCTGATAGAAAATTACATGGGCGGCTCCGCCATGCTGGTGCGCATCCACCATTGCATCGCCGATGGAATCGCCCTGATTACGGTAACCCAGTCCCTGGTCGATGGTGGCAACGCCCCGCCGGCACGCAAAGCTTCAAAGCAGCGCCGCGACGGGCTTGAGGGTGCTGAAGACTGGATCACCGATACCCTGATCAAACCGCTCACCGGCGTCGCGGTCAAGGCCCTGGATACTGCAGGCAGCGGCGCCGCCAATGCGCTCGATCTGCTGATGGACCCGCAAAAAGGCGTGGACAAAGGACTCGCCGGCTCGGTCGAACTGGCCAGGATGGCCTATCAGGTGATGCGCGACGCGGCGGCACTGGCCCTGATGCCCGACGACTCGCCGACCCGGCTCAAGGGAACTCCCGGGGCGAGCAAACGCGTGGCCTGGTGTGCGCCGATTCCGCTGGAAGAGGTGCGCGCCGTCAGCAAAGCGCTGAATTGCTCGATCAACGATGTGTTGCTCAGTTGTGTTGCGGGCGCGATTGCCGCCTACCTGCAGGGCCACGGGGACGCCGTCCGGGGCAAGGAGATCCGGGCCATGGTGCCAGTCAATCTGCGCTCCATCGAGCACGCCTACAAGCTGGGCAACCGCTTCGGGCTGGCGCCAGTGGTGCTGCCAATCGGCATCGACAACCCGGTGGAGCGCGTTTACGAAGTGCGTCGGCGCATGTCCCAGCTCAAGGGCAGCATGCAGCCACTGATGGCGTTTGGCCTGTTGGCGGTTGCCGGTTTGTTGATCAAGCCGGCCCAGGACGCGATGCTCAACCTGTTTTCCCGGAAAACCACCGCGGTCATGACGAACGTGCCAGGGCCGCGCGAGAAACTCAAGTTCCTCGGCTCCACGCTGGAGCAAAGCCTGTTCTGGGTACCGCAGAGCGGAACCGTCGGGCTGGGGGTGTCGATCCTGAGCTACGGCGGCGGTGTGCAGTTCGGTGTGATTACCGACGCCACCTTATGCCCGGACCCGCAGAAAATCATCGACGGGTTCGAGCCGGAGTTTGCCAAACTCTCCCTGGTCACGCTGATGTTGCCGTGGGGAGAATAGGGCGCGCCCTTTGCGCGCCGACCGCACTCAGGTATTGTCTTTGACCATGGTGCTTGCGCCGTTGGTTTTGACCGAGGCGATCCCGGCGTCGCGCGAAGCGGCCGTGGCGTACATCTGGCTGCTGCCGATGACCTGGTGGTTGGCGGCCTTCAGGTTGAAGAAGAATTTGCCATTGCTCGACTCCTTGCGCTCATAACGTTCCTCCAGCGGGCTGTTGGTCTGCACCGAGGTAATGCCGTTGTCGGCTGAGGCCCGTGACTTGTACAACTCGCTCGTGAGTATGGTCTCCGCATTGCCTGCTTTCAGCACAAACCGTACCTGACCATCGCTGCTGTTGCTGACTTCAAACCAACCTGCCATGAGAATACTCCTTGAATTGGGGTGGATGTCACAGCTGCCCCAGCAGCCACTGTAGCGCAGGGCCACCGATCAGGTTTGTAAAAATCGTGCAGCTCGATGCTGTACCTTTGCTCGATGCCGCATGTGCCGTACGGTCAATCTGCCAGTTCGGCCTTGGCCATCTCCACGTCGAGCCGCTCGGCTGCATCCATGGGCTTGAAAGTGGCCGCCTGCTGGTACAGACGCGTTGCCTCTTTCATCATCTTGTCGCCTTCGAGCATGATCAAGGCGTTCGCATACTCGACCATGGCGATGGCCGACTGGAAGTTGATGCGCAAGGCGACCTGGAACAGGTTCAGGCCAACATCCTTGCGTGCCCCATAGGTCATGCCGCCGATGAGAGAACCCACCTTGTCAATGACCTCGGCGTGGAAAGCGCCCAGGGCGATATGCGCGTCGGCGTGTTTGGGTTGCAGGGCAATGGTGTGTTCCAGTGCCGACTTGACCTTGCCGCCCAGGCCCTGGGCGAGCGCCTTGGCCACACTGATGCCCTGGCTGTAGCGCCCCAGCGCGTAAGCCTGCCAGTAGAAGGCGTTCGGATTGTTCGGGTCCTGCTCGGCCTGGGCCTGTGCGCGGTGCGCCACCAACTGGTACAACTCGAGCCGGGTTTTTTCCTTTTTCTCCAGGTAAGTCGCATAGATGCAGACGGCCTTGTTGGCCAGTGTGATTCCGTCGGCTCCGGCTTTCAGCCCGGCTTCGGCAGCACGCTGGAAATCGCCGTTGTGAAACAGCGCCCAGGCATCGAGCAGTCCGGCGTCGCGTGGCATTGGCTCCGCGTCGCCCTGGTGCAGGCGCGGCCAATGCTTCTTGACGAGTGCGGCATTAAATGCGTATTCGCCAGCGTAGGGAAAAGCGGTCCATCTGGGCATCGCGGTCTCCTCTTGTTGCTTGGGTCTGCGGCAGTGCGGGCGCGGCCTGCAACTGCTTCCCCCGACTTTACTTGAGTGGACTGCCGTACGCACCCACCAGCGTCAACAAATGCTGCCGTTGGCCCGGTTCCAGGTAGGGCATGAGCAGATTGAGCACGTGGTGGGCGCCACGCAGCAGGGCGGACTGGGCGCTCTCGGGCTCCAGCGCCTTGCGCGGGTCGCGCGCATACTCGAAGCTCAGCCAGTAGGTCAACACCACCACCATGCTGGTGGCCGTTGGCTCGGCCTCGCGCGCGTCAATGCTTACTGTACCAGCGCGGCCCATGCTGTCGAGCATGGTGCGCAGTGAGCGCGTCTTGTTCTTCAGCATGGTCTGCACATGCGTTTCCAGGCGGCGGTTCTTGGACAGCAGGTCGTTCAGGTCGCGGTACAGGAAGCGGTATTGCCAGATCAGCTCGAACAGCGAGTGCAGGAAGAACCAGGCGTCCTCGACGTCGCGCACGCTGTCGCTGGCGTTGAGCAGTTCGTTCAGCGAGCGCTCAAAACGATCAAACAAGGAGTTGATCAGCTCATCCTTGGCGGGGTAGTGGTAATACAGGTTGCCCGGGCTGATGTTCATCTCGGCGGAGATCAGCGTGGTCGACACGTTGGGCTCGCCAAAGCGGTTGAACAGGTCGAGCGTCACCTCGAGGATGCGTTCGGCGGTGCGCCGGGGCGCCTTTTTTGCCATCGCCGTCAGCCGACGCCAGCCGGGTGGCCAGTCAGGTGTCCCAGGTCGTCCATCAACTCTTGCAGGTTCGCAATCGCCCGGCCGATACGGGTGGGCGCCTTGGCCGGTGCGCACAGGTGCGCCTTGGGGTTGTCCAGCGCAGCGTGGTCGAGCGCAATGCCGTGCCGCCGCAGTTTCGCAGACAGGCTGGTGCTGCGCGAACGCAGCAGATGGCGCGTCTGCTGGAAGGCATGTTCGGCGAGGTGGCGGCGCTGCGCGTAACCGAAGGTGTTGGCCAAGTACAACTCGGGGTCGCGGTGGTCTGGTTCGATCAGCACGATGTCGGTGTCGGGGTAAGCACGTTCGTAGTGTTTCATGCCCAGTTCCATGCGTGAGTGGATCATCGAGCGAAAGGTCTGGCTCAGCACGGCGGGCAGGCCGCCGTCGACGATTTTCGGAATCTTGCGCCGCTCTGGCGCCAGTGCGCCCTGCATTACCTTGGGGTTGGCCGGTACCGTGGCATCAAACGGCACCAGCGGGTTAAGGCACAGCATCAGGTCTACGCCCTGGTCCATCGCCACCGACGCATGCAGGGTTTTCTTCAAGGCGCCGTCCACATAGTATTGGTCGTTGATTTCCACCGGCGGAAACAGGCCTGGCAAGGCGGAGCTTGCCTGCACCGCCTGCGAGATCGGCACATGGTCCCAACCCGGTTGCCCAAACGGAGCCGCTTCGCCGGTATCGAGGTTGGTGGCCACCAGCGTCAGGCGCGTCTTGAGTTCCCGGAAGTCGTTGGTGAATCCGTTCTGGGAGAACAGGCGGGCCAGTTGCTCATGGACCTTGTGGTTGGAGAACACACCGGTTGGCAGGCTGGCTCCGAGTCGCTCCACTACTTGTGTGATCGGCTTGCGTCCTGCCGTGAGGCGCCACGCCGCCGCGGCCAGCAAGCCCGGCAGCATGATGGCCCGGCGCAGGTACTCGCTGTAAGCCGGCACCATCAGCCACGATGGGTCAAAGATGCCCGCGTCGGAGGCACTGTCGTTTTCAATGAAGGACGCGCTCAAAGCGCGTGGCGTCATTCCGTTGGCAAGCCCGGCGGCGATGAAACCACCTGCCGACACACCCACATAGTGATCGAGGCGGTTCAACGCCAGCCCGGTCAAGGATTCTTCCAGCGCACACAGGACCCCGATCTGGTAGATCGCCCCCAATGGGCCGCCGCCGGCCAATGCCAATGCAATGCGGGGTTTGCGCGACCGGGTAGTGCCGTGGGTCATGGTTCCGAAGTGTAGTTTGATGGTGATGGCACCAATGCTGCAACGCAACACAGTTTGGCGCGCAGGTCACTGCGTCGCTGGTGCACAAGCTGGCGGGCGCCCGGGCGCCCTGTTATCGCCGAAAAGCGACCGGCCGCTCAGGCGGCTTTTTTTGCCGCCGGGCGTTTCGTCGCCGCGCGTTTTGCCGCTGGTTTGCTGGTCGCGCCAACTGCCTTTTTCGCTGGCAACTTCTTTGCAACCGTTTTAGCGGCCGGCCTCGCGCTGCGGACGGTGGCGGCTGAGGAGAGCTTCTGCACACTTTTGTTGAGTTCGTCGATGCGGGCGATCAGGGCGCTGATGTCCTTGGCAGACGGAACGCCCAGCTTGTTCAGGGCTTTGGCGACGCGCTCTTCGAATATGTTCTCCAGTTTGTCCCATTGGCCTGAGGCTTTGGAGGAGATGTCGGTTGCCATGTTGGTCATGCGGCTGGTGGCTGCGGTGATTTTTTCTTCCGTAGCCGCCTGTGTTTTGCGTTGCAGGCTGGTGCCCTCTTTGACCAGCGCCTCAAAAGCGCGTGTGCCCTCGGCTTGCGCCTTGGCAAAGGCGCCAAGCCCGGCCTGCCAGATCTGTTGGGCCGAATCCTTGACCGAGCCGGTCAGGTGGGAGCCGCTGGCTTGTGGCGCAGCAGATTTGTGAAGTTTCTTGACCATGGGATGCTCCTGGGTGTTTTCGGGTTGGCGCACCGACGGCGAATTGCCGCCCGGTGCGTGGGCGGTACTGTACGGTCGACAGCGGTTTTGGTGTAGGTGCATGGTACTAAATGCGCCGCGCCCCGGAGCGGCGAGCGCGGGTTACTGCTGAATCGCAAGCGGCAGGTTTTAGGGAAGAATGGCGGTTGACGCATCCCTGCGCCAACAACTGGACTAGGAGTTCCCCCATGCAGTATTTTGTGACCGGCGCGACCGGGTTTATAGGCAAACGGCTGGTCAAGAAGCTGTTGGAGCGCAAGGGCGCTGTGGTGCATTTCCTGATCCGCAAGGAGAGTGAGGGCAAAGTCGCCAGCCTGCGCGAATTCTGGGGCGCCAGCACCGCGCGGGCGGTTCCCGTGTATGGAGACCTGACCACCAAAAAGCTCGGCGTGTCGGCCGAGGCGGTGAAGGGACTCAAGGGCCAGATCGACCATTTTTACCACCTGGCAGCGGTGTACGACCTGAGCGCCGACGAGGAGAGCCAGATTGCCGTCAACATCGAAGGCACGCGCAACACGGTCGAGTTGGCAAAGGCAATTGACGCCGGGCACTTCCACCATGTCAGCTCGATCGCCGCCGCCGGCCTGTACGAAGGCGTGTTTCGCGAAGACATGTTCGACGAGGCCGAGAACTACGAACACCCGTACTTCATGACCAAACACGAGAGCGAAAAGATCGTGCGCAAGGAGTGCAAGGTGCCGTGGTCGGTGTACCGCCCGGCAATGGTGGTGGGCGACAGCACGACCGGTGAGATGGACAAGATCGACGGCCCGTACTACTTCTTCAAACTGATCCAGCGCATGCGCCAGTTGCTGCCGCCATGGATGCCGTCGATTGGCCTGGAAGGCGGACGCGTGAACATCGTTCCGGTTGATTTCGTGGTGAACGCGCTCGACACCATCAGCCACAAGACCGGTATCGCCAAGAAGTGTTACCACCTGGTGGACCCGGTCGGGTACCGCGTGGGCGACGTGCTCGACATCTTCAGCAAGGCCGCCCATGCACCGAAGATGAACCTGTTCGTCAACGCCGCCCTGTTGGGTTTTATCCCGCGCAGCGTGACCAAGGGGCTGATGGCCCTGGCGCCGGTGCGCCGGATCCGCAACGCGGTCATGAAAGACCTGGGTGTGCCGCCCGACATGATGACCTTTGTCAACTATCCGACGCGTTTTGACTGCCGCGACGCGCTGGCGATGTTGAAGGGTTCCGGTGTGGAATGCCCGAATCTGAAAGACTATGCGTGGCGCCTGTGGGACTACTGGGAGCGCCACCTGGACCCGGACCTGCATATCGACCGCTCCCTGCGTGGCACGGTGGCCGGCAAGGTGGTGCTGGTTACGGGAGGTTCGTCCGGCATTGGCCTGGCTGCGGCGCACAAGTTTGCCGATGCCGGGGCCACCACCATCATCTGCGGGCGCGACGCCGACAAACTGGAGGAGGCGTGCAAAGAGGCCCGGGCCAAAGGCTACAACTTCGTTGCCTACCCGGTGGACATCGCCGACATGGCCGATTGCGACCGCTTCACCCGGCTCCTGCACGACAACCACGGGGGGGTCGACTACCTGATCAACAACGCCGGACGTTCCATCCGGCGCGCCATCGAATCGAGCTACGACCGCTTTCACGATTACGAGCGCACCATGCAGTTGAACTACTTCGGCTGCCTGCGCGTCACCATGGGCATCCTGCCCGGCATGGTGGCGAAGAAGAAAGGCCATGTCGTCAACATCAGCTCGATTGGCGTCTTGACCAACGCGCCGCGTTTCTCGGCCTACGTGGCGTCCAAAGCAGCGCTGGACGCCTGGACCCGTTGTGCCTCCAGCGAGTTTGCCGATCAGGGCATCTCGTTCACCACCATCAACATGCCGCTGGTGCGCACGCCGATGATTGCCCCTACCGGCCTGTACAACAACGTGCCGACGCTGTCCCCCGAGGAGGCGGCAGACCTGGTGGCGCAGGCCTGTGTCTTCAAACCGGTGCGGGTGGCGACCCGGATGGGCATTACCGGGCAGTTGTTGCACGCCCTGTTGCCGCGGGTGGCGCAAATTGCCATGAACACGAGTTTTCGCATGTTCC
>Ga0163144_10018028_pt1 | contig 14324 bp, 12 predicted proteins | sample OliLak19BULKMAT1_FD_123175 | JGI IMG/M metagenome (GOLD analysis project Ga0163144, IMG submission 123175) | Freshwater microbial mat bacterial communities from Lake Vanda, McMurdo Dry Valleys, Antarctica - Oligotrophic Lake LV.19.BULKMAT1 | ecosystem: Environmental > Aquatic > Freshwater >... | reverse complement strand
TTGCCCTGTCTGGCGATCTGCATGCCGGCGATATTGATGGCTGCCTCGCCGAACTCTTTGCCGTACACCGCAACGATGCCCGGCCGATCTTGGTAAACCATCACGATGAGATGGTCCGCGATCGGCACTTCGACGTCGTAGCCGTTGATCTCTACGATCTTCTGGATTTGCTTCGTCCCGGTGAGGGTTCCGGCGACCGAGATCGCCGCCCCGGACGCCAACGAACCAGAAATCCGCAGCAGGTTTCGGTATTCGTCGCTGACGGCATCCGTCGACAATCGCACGGTGATGCCGCGCTGCTCAGCAAGCAGAGGGGCATTCACGTAGCTGACAGACTCGCTGACGATGTTGGAGAACACGCCCTTGAGGGCGGCAAGTTTCAGCACGTTGACGTCGAACTCGGCGATCTCGCCGCGCACCTCGACCTCGATCGAGGTGACCGGGCTGTCTGCAAGGCCCGAGAACACTTGTCCGAGCTTCTCCATGAGCGGGATGCCCGGCCGCACGCTCGAGTCGATCGCGCCACCGGCGACGTTCACTGCGTCTGGCACGAGCTCACCGTCGAGGGCGAGCCGCACCGAGCGTGCAACCGAAACGCCGGCCTTCTCTTGGGCTTCGTCAGTTGAAGCACCGAGGTGGGGAGTGAGCACGACGTTGTCGAGGGCGAGCAGTGGGGATCCGGTCGGCGGCTCGCTCACGAACACGTCGAGGCCGGCGCCGGCGATGCGGTTCGACTTGAGGGCCGCGTACAGCGCATCTTCGTCGATGAGGCCACCGCGGGCGACATTCACGACGAACGCTGTCGGCTTCATGAGCGCAAATTGGTCGGTGCCGATCATCCCGGTCGTCTCCGGGGTTTTGGGCATGTGAATAGTTACGAAGTCACTCGACTTCAAGAGATCCTCGAGGCTCACAAGCGTCACGCCAAGTTGCTGCGCCCGCGCGCTCGTGACGTATGGGTCGTAGGCGACAACGGTCATCCCGAATGCCTGCATGCGCTCGGTAATGAGGGCCCCGATCCGGCCAAGGCCGATGATGCCGACGGTCTTCTCGTAGAGCTCGACGCCGGTGTATTTTGACCGCTTCCAGAGCCCGGCGGCGAGGCTGGCGTGCGCGACCGGAATGTGTCTGGCGAGGCTCAGAATGAGGCCAACCGTGAGTTCGGCGGCCGAGATAATGTTCGACGTCGGGGCGTTGACCACCATGACCCCCGCGGCCGTCGCCGCCTTGATGTCAACGTTGTCGAGACCAACCCCGGCGCGCGCGATGACCTTGAGGTTCTTGGCCGCCGCGATTGCCTCGGCATCGACGATGGTGGCCGAGCGAATGAGAATGGCGCTTGCTTCTGCGAGCGCGGTGAGCAGTGCAGCTCGGTCGGAGCCGTCCACCATGCGCACATCGATATCGGGCCCGAGGGCTTCGACGGTTGCTGGCGAAAGTTCTTCGGCGATCAACACGATCGGCTTGGCCACGGGATCGGATCCTTCGGGTCGCTGGAGCGGGGCAGCTGGAGGGGAGAGCTGGAGCGGGAGCGGGAGCGGGAGCAACCTTCGCAACTTTACTGTGCGCGGAGGCGGGCCGGCTCACCGGGCCGCCGGAACTCCGCGGTGGGTGTTCGCAGGGGTGCAACGATTGAGCCATGGTCGAGTCGCTGCAGTTGGGTCTGCGAATTGTGCTGGCGCTCGTTTTCGTCGGCATGGGCATCCTGCATTTCATCCCAGGCCCGGCCCGCGCGATGGCCGGAATGATTCCGCCAGCCATGCGAGGTCCCCGCTGGCCGAGTCCGCGAGCGCTCGTAATCTTCACGGGGCTCTGCGAGATCGCCGGTGGCATCGGCCTCCTCATTCCGCCAACGCGAACCGCTGCGGCAATCGCGCTCGTGGTGTTCCTTGTCGCGGTCTTTCCCGCGAACGCCTACGCCGCGAAGTATCCGGAACGATTTGGGCGCGTGGCGATCCCGTTCTGGCCGCGGCTCATCGGTCAGGTCGTGCTCATGGCGCTGATCGTGCTCGCGATTCTCTAGCGAGCTGCGCCAGAGGCAGCTACACCCCGATCAGTGAAACCGTCGGGCGAATGAGCGACTCAAGCGCGATAACCCCCAGTCCGAGCCCGGATGAGACGCCAAGCCCGACGAAGAAGATCACGGCCTTCTCGCCGACGTTTCGATGCCGCCCAATGATGAAGGCAGCGACGAATACGACGACCGGAATAATCACGCCAATCCAGAGGAGCCACCACGGCAGCCCGGCCGGATCGAGGCCACTGGCCTGGTAGAACTGCGGAAGCGAGATCAGATTGCCGACCACCTCCCAGACGTCGTACGCGAAGAACAGTGCGAACACGCCCGCAACAACCAGACTGAGCCAGCCGTAGCGTCCGCGCTTGGTCTCCTTCGCGTCATCCGTAACGATCTCAGCGATTGGGTTCTCGGAGTCTGCGACCCGCTTCTCGGAATCGGATACGGGCTTGTCTGCGATCGGCGTCTCGTCGGTCATTGCGCCCAGGCTCCAAGAATGAACGGCCACGGCAGCACGGCTAGGAGCCCGACGAGCAGCCAAGCCAAACGGCTGAGCGGCTTCTGGCCCCGCGTCAGGAGGAAGATCGCCGCGAACCATAGCGCCGGGCTCGCTAGCGCGAGGAACGCGCCGAACTGGAACATGATCTCCGTGAGTGGGTCAGCCGATACGTTTCGAATTCCAATGAAGCGCTGAAGCGACAACAGCCAGCCGAATGTATAGATGAGGTAGATGCCGCCGAGCACCCCGTACGTAACGAGCAGCACGCCGGGGGTCTGCCCGCCAGCGGGAGCCGGCTCGACGACAATGCTCTGCGGTGGCCGGGATGCCTGCGCATCGCCCGCGAGACTGGGATCATCATCGCCAGCCCAAGCCAGCGCATCCTCATCTCGATCAGCGATCATGCACACAACATACCGTTACATATGCGTCATGCGGATGATGTTGACTGGGGCAACAATGGATCTGATCACTGTTCGCGAAGTGCGCACGCCGCGCACTCGCGCCGAACTCGTCTTCGCCCGTGGCGACCGCGCCCTCGGCGGCGGTACGTGGCTCTATTCGGAACCGCAGGAGGGCCTCGAGGCCCTCGTCGATCTCACGACGATGGGGTGGGCGGACGTTGAGCGAACCGGCGCTGGCCTCGTGCTTGCCGCCACCTGCAGTGTCGCAACCGTGCGTGAACTCAGCGATGTTCCACTCTTTCAGCAGTGCGCGGACTCGCTGCTGGCCTCCTGGAAGATCCACCGGTTCGCGACCATCGGCGGCAACGTCGCGCTTGCCCTCCCGGCCGGCTCGATGACCTCCCTGTGTGTCGCGCTCGACGCGGTCGCTGTGATCTGGACGGCAACAATGGAGCGGCGGATGCCCGTTGCCGAGCTTGTGCTCGGAGTGCAGTCGACCGCGCTCGAGCCGGGCGAGGTCATTCGGGCCATCGAGTTTCCGGCGGGCGCCCTCGCCTCGCGCACGGGGTTTCGACGCATTGCCCGTTCTCCGCTCGGACGCACTGGCACGCTCGTCACTGGGCGAGTCGATGACACCGGTGAGGCCGTCTTCACGGTCTCGGGCGGCACCACCCGGCCGCACCAGTTGCGGTTCGATGAGCTGCCGAGCAAGCTCGCCCTCGAGAGCGCGGTGACGGGCATCCACGGCTGGTATCTCGACGCCCATGGAAGCCCAGACTGGCGCCGGGCGATGAGCGTGCTGTTCGCAGAGGAGCTGCGGGATGAGCTGTCGAAGCCGCAGCGGCGCGACCCGCAGCGTGACAGGCAAGAGGGGCTCGCGTGAAGTTCGAAATCAACGGCGAACCCGTCGAGGTTGAGCCACGCCCTGGACAAGTTCTGCGCACACTGCTGCGCGAGCAAGAGCACTTCGAGGTCAAGAAGGGCTGCGACGCCGGCGACTGCGGTGTCTGCACTGTGCTGCTCGACGGCGCACCGGCGCATTCCTGCATCGTTCCGGCGCACCGCCTCGAGGGCGCGAGCATCACGACCGTCACAGGCCTCGGGACTGCCGAGCGAGTGCACCCAATGCAACAGCGGTTCGTCGATGCTGGCGGCTTTCAGTGCGGCTTTTGCACCTCGGGCTTCATCGTCACCGCGTCCACCTTCACCGAGGAGGACCACGGTGATCTCGATCGTCTCCTGAAGGGCAACCTCTGCCGCTGCACCGGATACCGCTCAATCCACGACGCGATCACGGGTGTCACCAACGTCGAGACTGCGCCATCCGGAGCCGCGGCAGGCCGCTCAGTCGCGCCGCCGGCCGCCATGCGCGTCGTGACCGGTACCGAGGAATACACCCTCGACTTCAAGACCACCTCGCTTGCTCATGTCGCTGTGCTCGGTAGCCCGCACGCGCACGCGCGCATCCGCTCGATCGACACGAGCGCGGCGCTTGCCATCGACGGCGTCCACGCGGTACTCACCCACCACGACTCCCCCGCAACGTTGTTCTCGACCGGTCGTCACGAGCACCGAACCGACGATCCGGATGACACACTCGTGTTCGACTCGGTGCTGCGGTTCCACGGGCAGCGAGTCGCCGCCGTGGTCGCCGAGAGCGTTGCGATTGCAGAGCTCGCGCTGGCGTCGATCGTCGTCGACTACCAGGTGCTGCCAGCGCTCTTCGACCCAGAGCTCGCGCGCGACGATGGCGCACCGCTCCTGCACGCTGGCAAGGGACCAGAGTCGCGCATTGCCGATCCGCGGCGAAACGTTGTCGCCGAGTTCCACGGGCACCTTGGCGATGTGGATGCCGCGATCACCGCGAGCCTCGCCGCTGGCGGCGCATCCGTCTCAGGTACCTGGCACACCGGCCGGGTCAGTCACGCAGCCCTCGAGACCCACGCAACGCGCGGCTGGCTCGACGCGGCGGGACGACTCGTTTTGCGCACCTCAAGTCAGGTGCCGTTCCTCGTGCGCAAGGAGCTGTGCCACATCTTCGGCCTCGACGAAGCCCAGATTCGGGTGTTCACGGCGCGGGTCGGTGGTGGGTTCGGCGGCAAGCAGGAATTGCTCACAGAGGACCTCGTGGCCCTCGCGGTGCTCAAGACCGGAAAGGCGGTGGAGTACGAGTTCAGTCGCGAAGACGAGTTCACGATCGCGCCAGCCAGGCATCCGATGCGCGTCGCGGTGACGGTGGCTGCGGACGTCGACGGCACACTGACGGCGCTCGTCGTCGACGAACTCATGGATACCGGCGCGTACGGCAACCACGGCATCGGGGTCATGTACCACTCGATTCACGAGTCGATCGAGGTCTATCGGTGCGCAAACAAGAAGGTGGATGCGGCTTCGGTGTACACCAACACACTGCCGTCCGGGGCGTTCCGCGGCTACGGCCTCGGGCAAGTGATCTTCGCCATCGAATCGGCCATGGATGAGCTCGCGCGCAAACTCGGCATCGATCCGTTCGAGTTTCGCCGGCGCAACGTGATCGTGCCTGGCGACCCGTTCGTCGTGACCGAGCACGAAGCTCAGTCCGACCTGAGGATGGCGAGCTACGGCCTCGACCAGTGCCTCGATCTGGTTGAGAGCGCCCTTGCGCGCGGTCCCGAGAATCCAGTCGCCGCGCCGGAGGGCTGGCCGATCGGCACCGGCATGGGGCTGGCGATGATCGCAACGATTGCGCCGCGCGGACACTTCGCCGCGGCATCCGTCACGGTACTTGATGACGACTTCTTCGAGATCGCGGTCGGTACCGCCGAGTTCGGCAACGGCACAACGACGGTGCACGCGCAGCTCGCCGCGACGGCGCTTGGAACGACCGTTGATCGCATCCGCATCAAGCAGTCAGACACCGATGCCTCGGGCTACGACACCGGAGCCTTCGGTTCGGCGGGAGTTGTTGTCGCCGGCAAGGCCGTGTTCGCTGCCGCCGAGGAGTTGCGAGACCTCATCGCTGCGCGCGGGCTCGTGCCAGGGCTCACCGCGACCGCCGACCACGACGGCAGCCCGCGATCGGTGTCGTTCAACGTGCACGGCTTTCGAGTCGCGGTGAACCCGGCCACCGGCGAGGTGCGAATCCTCCAGTCAATTCAGGCGGCGGATGCTGGCACCGTCATGAACCCGGAACAGTTGCGAGGCCAGATCGAGGGCGGCACCGCCCAAGCCATCGGCAGCTCGCTCTACGAAGAGCTCACCCTCGACGCTGACGGCCGCGTGCTCACAACGGCGCTGCGCAATTACCACGTTCCGCGCTACTCAGACCTGCCGCTGACCGAGGTTTACTTCGCCGACACGAGCGATCCGCTCGGTCCACTCGGCGCGAAGTCGATGAGCGAGGCCCCGTACAACCCGGTCGCGCCGGCCCTTGCCAACGCGATTCGGGATGCGCTGGGTGTGCGACCGATGGAACTGCCGATGTCGCGCGATCGGCTGTGGCGGCTGGTGCAGGACGCTCGCGCCTAACGGGTGACTCGAACCGCCGCCGGGTGGATGGCACCGTCAGTCGTTGACAGAGACCGAGTGCTCGCTGCGGTTCGTGCTGCCAAGACTTCCGCGAGAATCGAGATTGCGGTCTCCTCTGGCGTGCTCGCGCCGAGGTCGAGGCCGATCGGCGAGTGCAGTCGATCGATGAGGTGCGGCTCGACCCCGCGCTCGGCCAGCGACGCCAGCCTGCGCTCATGAGTAGTGCGTGAACCCATCGCGCCGACGTAGGCGGCTCGCGAGCGCAGTGCCAAGTCGATCAGTTCCGCGTCGAACCGCGAGTCGTGGCTCAGCACGCACAGCACGGTTCGCTCGTCGACCTCGCCAGCCGCGATGCGCTGGGCGAGGAACTCGGTCGGCCACTGCACGACGACGGCGGCACCCGGCAAACGCTCGGCGGTCGCAAACAGCGGGCGGGGGTCGCACACCGTCACGCGGTAGCCGAGCACGGCGGCAGCCGCGGCGAGCGCGGTCGAGAACTCCATCGCGCCGAAGATGATCATGCGCGCGGGCTCCGGTGGGAGTTCCACGAAGACCTGTGGCGCGGCGCCCTCGCACGGGACGATCGTGGTGATCGCTTCGCGGCGGAGGAGGAGCTCGGTGAGCCGAGCATCCAGCAACTGAATGTGGATGCGCAACTGGCCACCGCAACTCAGCCCGGCAACGAAGGCGGTCTCGTCCTCGATGCCGTACTCGACTGTGCGCGGCACGCCGTCCGCGAGCACTGCCTCGCAAGCCGCCACTACCTCGGCCTCGACGCAGCCGCCGGCGATGCTGCCGATGACCGCGCGCCCGTCGTAGGCCATCGAGGTGCCAACGGTGCGCGGGGCGCTGCCTTCGATCGACACCGCTGTCGCCACCGCGAGCTGGCGCCCGGCATCGGCCGCGGCAAGCAGTCGGTCGGCGATTTCGTACATGCGTTCAGCCTGCCACAGGCTGGATGTGCGGCAGCCAGCGCGTTCAGCGGCGCAGCGCCTCCTCGACGGCGGCCGTGGCGTGCAGCAGGGTCGTTGGGAACACCGGCTGCCGAGCCGATCACGCACGAGCTCGTTGATCAGCCGGTACTACCGCGCAGAACTCTCCCGGCTCATCCCGCGGATGAGTCCGATTATCGTTATGGTTTGACGGTAGTCGCTCGGAAATGTTTCTGACACGAGATGGTGCTACAACGGAGTAATGCTGACCACGAGGCGCGGCGCGGCCAAGTCGCTCCTGGACTTCAGGGACGTCGCGATGACGTTCCCTGACGGCACCGTTGCGCTCACCGGAGTCGACCTCACCGTGAATCGCGGCGAGTTCGTCACCGTCGTCGGTCCGTCCGGCTGCGGAAAGTCGACGCTCCTGCGCATCGCGTCAGGGCTTGAGACCGCCTCGAGCGGCACAGTGGAACTCAACACCGACCGCATCGGCTACGTCTTTCAGGATGCAACGCTGTTGCCCTGGCGCTCGGTGCAGTCCAACGTCGAGCTGCTTGCAGAACTTCACGGCACCCCGCGCGCGCAGCGTGCGGTGAAAGCCAAGGAGGCCATCGAGCTCGTCGGACTTACAGGCTTCGAGAAGTATCTTCCCCGAGCACTCTCTGGTGGTATGCGCATGCGCACCTCACTGGCCCGCTCGCTGACGCTTGACCCGGAGATCTTCCTGTTCGACGAACCGTTTGGGGCCCTCGACGAGATCGCGCGCGAACGGCTGAACGACGAACTCATCAAGCTGTTCACCGAGAAGCAATTCGCCGGGCTGTTTATCACTCACTCGGTGTCCGAGGCGGTGTACCTGTCAACGAGGGTGGTCGTCATGTCGGGTCGGCCTGGCAACATCGTCGACACCTTCGAGGTGCCGTTCGAGATGCCACGTGACCCAGAGATTCGATTCACCGCGGAGTTCGCGCACTTGATCGGTGAGGTCTCACACGCCCTTCGCGGGGGGCACAACTGATGTCAGTTCAGGATCAGCCGAACGACGCCATCGGCACCGAGAGCGCTGCGCTCGTTCAGACTCGTGTCGGACGGCCCGACTTCGGACGAGCCAGCATCTGGGGACCACCGCTGGCGGTACTCGCCCTAGTGATCGGCGTGTGGTACCTCGCCGCTTTGGTGATTCTCGAACCCGACCGACGCTTTCTATTGCCTGCACCGCACGTCGTTCTTGCGGTCTTCGCCAACGAGAACACCAGAGTGGATATCTGGGTTGCGCTCTTGAACACGGCGGCGGTCGCGATCACCGGGCTGGCAATCGCGATCGCGATCGGCGTGGTCTGGGCGATCGGAATGAGTCAGGCGCGGTGGGTCGAGCGTTCACTGTTCCCGTACGCGGTCATCCTGCAGAGCATCCCGATTCTCGCCGTTGTTCCGCTGATCGGGTTCTGGTTTGGCTACGACTTTGCGGCACGAACGATCGTCTGCGTGCTGATCGCCCTGTTCCCGATGGTGTCGAACACGCTGTTTGGCCTGCAATCGGTTGATCGCTCGCAGCGCGAACTGTTCCTGCTGCAAGGCGCATCCCGCTGGACGATTATCACCAAGCTCGAGTTCCCGACCGCGCTGCCAGCCATTTTCGCGGGGATGCGCATCTCAGCCGGTCTTTCGGTCGTCGGCGCAATCGTCGGTGATTTCTTCTTCCAGCGCGGCACGCCCGGTATCGGCTCGCTCATTGCGAAGTACGGTTCCCGACTGCAATCGCCCGAACTGTTTGCTTCGGTCATTGTGTCGGCGCTGTTCGGTGTCGTGATCTTCGTCTTCTTCGGCTGGCTTCGTCGACGTGCCGTCGGCAAGTGGTACGACGTCAGCTGAGTCCCGCCCACCAATCACAAACCACACAGCACAAGGAGAAGCAATGCGAATCACGCGTTCTCGCGCAATCATCGTCACCGGCCTCGTTGCCGGCTCGATGGCGCTCGCCGCATGCGCCCCAACCGTCCCAGTCGACGAGCCCACTGGACTCACGATCGGCGCGATCGACTTGGCCGCCGCCGGCTGCCCGGCCGACCTCAAGATCCAGACGGACTGGAACCCGGAGTCCGAGCACGGCCACCTCTACGAATTGGTTGGCGAGGGCTACACGGTCGACTCGAACGCGAAGACCGTCACTGGACCGTTGTTTGCAAGCGGCGAGTACACCGGTATCAATGTCACGGTGGCATCCGGCGGACCGGCAATTGGGTTCTCGCAGCCAAACGCGCAGATGTACGCGGATGACTCGATCTTTATGGGCTACGTCGGCACCGATGAGGCGATCGCTCAGTCAGGAGCTCTGCCGACGGTCGGTGTGTTCGCACCGCTTGAGAAGGATCCGCAGATGATCATGTGGGATCCAGAGACGTACCCAGACGTTGAAACAATCGCCGACCTCGGACGCGCAGGCGCCATCGTGCGCGTCTTCCCGGGCGGTACATTCATCGACTACTTCGTCGGCATCGGCTCACTTGCGGCTGAGCAAATCGACCCTACGTACGACGGGCAGCCGGCGGTATTCGTAAGCGAGGGCGGCGCGATCGCTCAGCAGGGCTTCGCCTCGGCCGAGCCGTACATCTACGAGAACGAGGTACCGGAGTGGGGCAAGCCGGTCAAGTATCAGCTCATCAACGACGCCGGCTACCCCAAGTACGCCGCGGTCATGTCGGTCAAACCCGAGAGCCTCACGGAGTTCGCTGACTGTCTCACGGCACTCGTGCCGGTGCTGCAGCAAGCAACGGTTGACTACTACGCTGCGCCGGATTCCACGAACACGCTCGTGCTTGAGCTGGTCGAGGCGTATGACACCGGTTGGGTCTACACCCAGGGCGTTGCGGACTTCTCGGTCGCAACCCAGCTCGGCGAGGGCATTGCCGCGAACGGGCCGGACAGCACAGTCGGCAACCTCGATGATGCTCGCATGCAGGAGCTCTTCGACATCGTCGTGCCGATCTATGCCGCGGCGGGCCTGCCCGTTGCGGAGGGGTTGAGCATCGAGGACATCTACACAAACGACTTCATCGACCCGTCGATCGGGTTCTAGGTCCTGAAGCTCGGGGAGGTGGACGATTGCCACCTCCCTCGGTCGGTCGGGCGGCAAATCTCGACGTGCTCGCCGGACCCGGCCTAGCGCGCCTTCGCTTCTGCGGCGACCTTCGGTTCTGCGGCTACCATCGGTTCTGCGGCTACCGTCGGTTCTGCGGCTACCATCGGTTCTGCGGCTACCGTCGGTTCTGCGGCTACCGTGCCTTCGCGACCAGCACCGAGTCGATCGCGGTGCCCTCCGCTGTCACCCGCTCGAACTGCGCGCACTCGATGATGTCGAGACCGGATGCCGCGGTGAGCAGTTCTTCGACCGTGTGGAGCACGGCCGGGTCCTGTGGCCCGCCGACGCCGCGGCGCAGGTTGTCGCGATCGTGGCCGATGAGCGCGAGAGTTCCGCCCGGGGCGAGGTATCCGGCGGCGTTGCCGATCGTGCTGGCGAGTTGAGGTGCGGGCAGCTGCAGGTATGCGACGACCACGAGGTCAACGACTTGCGGGGGCACCCAGGTCGTGGCATCCGCCGTCACCCAGGTCACCTCGAGGCCGAGTTCCTTCGCCCGCGCTGCACCCCGCGCGAGGCCGACCCCTGCGAAGTCCACGGCCGTCACCTGCCAGCCGAGCGAGGCGAGCCAGATCGCGTTTCGGCCTTCGCCCGCGCCAAGATCGACCGCGGCGCCAGGGCTTAGGCCGGCCAGCGTCGCCGCGATCCAAGCGTTCGGCTCGAGTGACCAGACGCTCGCGGCCTCGTAGCGCCGATCCCAATCCTCAGCCTGCATCCCAGCCCCTCACATCCCAGCCCCTCACATCCCAGCCCCTCTCAACCTTGCCCCTCACGCCCCGCACGCCCCGTAAGTCCCGCGCGCCCAACATTTTCCGTGAGTGGTCACTTTACGTCGCCTGGCCAGTCAACCAGCCGACGTAAAGTGACCACTCACGGGATTCGGTGTTCATGCGCGAACCTCTTGGCCAATTCGGGCCAGGGCTTCAGCAAACCAGGCTTCACGGCCGGGGCCGGGGCCGCCGGAGAGGTTGACCCCGACGACGCCGTCGACTGCGAGAAACTCTTGCGAAAGTTCCACCGCGGCGGCAATACCCTCGGTGAACGGGTCGCTCGCATCCAAGATGCGGTCAAGGTAGCCGGGTGGGAGCACCAGTGTCGTAAAGGTGCGAAGCCGTGCAGCACTCTCCCGGTCAACCACGATCGGCACGCACGGAATGAACTGCATCGCCGCCCCCAGCTGCTGGGCACGATCAACAAAGTCGGCCACCGGTGCCGCCCCGCCAGCGTGATTCACGAAGCAGACCTCTGCTCCCGCACGCATCTTCTCAAGCAAGCGCTCAGGCCTGCGCCCGACCGGCGGAGTTGCCGGGGCTTCGCCGACCGAGACCAAGTGCCCGGCTGCTCTGGCGAGGGATGCCGTCTCTGTCGAGTCGAGGTCGAACACCGGCGTAGCATCCGGTCGCTGGCCCGTCTTGGTGTGATCGCCAGTCACGCAGTGCACCGCGGAGACGCGAACGTGCGCGAGGGCAGCGAGCTCCCCCTCCATCGCGACACGGTTGCGGTCTCGGCAGGTCAGGCCGGTCCAGACGTTGAGCCCCGCCGCTTGGATCAGCGATGCTCGATAGGCCGGAGGGAATTGCACGCGCGCGCTGCCGGCATCCCCCGCAAGCACGGCGTCGACACTGCCTGCCAACAACAAACCGCATTCTGCGATGGATGCCACATCAACCGCGCGCGCTGGAAAGTCAGCTACCACGATCGCCCGGGTAGCGATGAGCTCGCGCATCGCGGTCGCGCCCGCGGACGCCGGTGCGGTCGGCACGGGATCGGAGTGCCCTGCCGGAGTGGTCGATGCCACGCCGTGCCAACGCACCGTTGGCACATCCATGAAGACGCAGCGGTGCGCAGCGACCTCGCAGGTCCCGTCGAACTCGACACCGCCGCACGGCCCGTACTCCATGTTTTTCGGGCACGCGGCAGTTGCGTTTCCGGCGACAGCGGTACTCATGGAACTAGCTTGGCACGAGCCGATTTCGGGCGCGTTACCGGCGGGAAACGCAGCTGTGTTTCACTGACTCCTATGTCATTCGACCTCGTCGTTCATGCTCACTCGGCCCTCATTGATGGCGCCTTCAGGTCGGCATGGATTGGCGTGCGGGACGGGCGCATCGCGGAGATCTCCGATGGCGCGCTCGAAAGCGACCTCGACAGCGACCTCGACAGCGCGCCCGACGGAAAGGTCGTTGCCCCACTCGACGGGCCTCTCGTCACGCTCGCCGAAGACGAAGTGCTGCTGCCCGGCATCGTCGACACCCACGTGCACGTCAACGAGCCAGGGCGTACCGAGTGGGAGGGGTTCGCGAGTGCGACCCGTGCTGCCGTGGCAGGTGGCGTCACGACAATCATCGATATGCCGCTGAACAGCATCCCGGCGACCACGACCGTTGCGGCCCTCGCGATCAAACGCGCCGTCGCACACGTGCAGATCGATACCGGGTTCTGGGGTGGAGCGGTGCCCGAGAACCTCGGCTCACTCGCACCCCTCCACGAGGCCGGGGTGTTCGGCTTCAAGGCGTTCCTGACGCCCTCGGGGGTCGACGAGTTCGGGCACCTTAACGCCGAGCAACTGGAGCGTGCCCTCAGCGAGATCGCCGCGCTCGGCAGCGTGCTGATCGTTCACGCCGAAGATCCGACGGTGCTCGACGCCAACACCAACGCCGGCGGCCGCAGCTATCACTCCTTCGTCGAGTCGCGGCCTGACGAGGCTGAGGTCACGGCCATCGAGCGCGTGATCGCCGGTGTTCGTCGCACCGGCGCCCGAGCCCACATCGTGCACCTGTCGAGCGCCGCCGCCCTCCCGGCGCTGCGTGCGGCACGTGCTGACGGCCTACCGATCACGGTCGAAACCTGCCCGCACTACCTCACGATCGCCGAAGAGCAGATTCCGGATGGCGCCACCCAGTTCAAATGCTGCCCACCGATTCGAGGCGACGCGAATCGTGACCAACTGTGGCAGGCGCTCCTTGACGGCGACATCGACATCATCGTGACCGACCACTCCCCCGCGACCGTCGAGCTCAAGACCGCCGGGGACGGCGACTTCGCGGTGGCGTGGGGCGGCATCGCTGGACTCCAGCTCGGTCTGGCGGCGGTGTGGACGGAGGCGGCGAGCCGCGGCATCCCGCTGGCTCGAGTCGTGCAGTGGATGTCGCGCGGGCCAGCCGACTTCGTTGGGCTGGCGCAGAAGGGTCGCATCGCGGTTGGTGCGGATGCCGACCTCGCGGTCTTCGCTCCTGACGAGCGGTTCACCGTACACGCGGACCAGTTGCTGCACAAGAATCCGGTGACCGCCTACGACGGCCGCGAGCTGCGCGGAGTCGTGCGCCGGGTGTGGGTACGCGGCGCGGCGCCGGGTGCCGGCCTGCACCTGCGGCCGGAGTGAGCGACCCGCGTGAGCGACCCGAGAAACGTCTCCGCAACATCCGCCTGAGAGAATCGATGCATGGCGATCATCCTCGGCGACAACCAGTACGGCAAGGCGGAAAGCCGCGTCGTGCGCATCTACCGCGACACCGCACGGCACGAAATTCGCGACCTGAACGTGTCAACTGCGCTGCGGGGACCGTTCGCGCCCGCCTACCTCGTCGGCGACCAGTCGAATGTTCTGCCAACCGACACCCAGAAAAACACCGCGTTTGCGTTCGCCAAATCCAAGGGCATCGAGTCGCTTGAGGGCTACGGACTCGAACTCGCACGGCACTTCGTGCACGACATCGACCCGGTTGAGGGCGCCCGAATCGAGCTCGAGGAGTTTGCCTGGCGGCGCGCCGTCGTCGACGGAGTCGAGCACAACCACACTTGGCTGCGCACCGGCGAAGAGGTGCGA
>Ga0163144_10018026_pt1 | contig 14327 bp, 11 predicted proteins | sample OliLak19BULKMAT1_FD_123175 | JGI IMG/M metagenome (GOLD analysis project Ga0163144, IMG submission 123175) | Freshwater microbial mat bacterial communities from Lake Vanda, McMurdo Dry Valleys, Antarctica - Oligotrophic Lake LV.19.BULKMAT1 | ecosystem: Environmental > Aquatic > Freshwater >... | reverse complement strand
GGTGGAGCTCACCTCGTTCAGCTACACCCGCCCGATCGAGCTCGCGGTGAACCTGGGCCAGCTCGGGAGCCGCCAGCGCACCGCGGTCGAGACCTACGATCCGAAGAGCGACGCGGTGAAGTTCGAGCTCCTCGTCTTGTCGCCAAAACCCCTTCGTTTTACCAACAACCTCGTCGACATGCAGCTCGAGGTGGTCGACCCGGGCCTGGTCCTGTCGGGGACCAACCAGCGCTTCGGGGCGCGCGGCCTGCTGCGCATCCGCCCGCAATCCAAGCTGCGGCTGCGCAACACCGAGTTCGAGGTGCGCGAGGGCTCGGTGAGGTTCGACGATCCGCACCGCATCGCGCCCAAGGTCGACGTGCGCGCGACCACCGAGTACCGCCGCAGCACGACGCTCACCGGGCCCGCCGCCGCCGCCGCCGCGCCGCCGCAGGAGGGCGCGGGCACGGGCGCGGTGCAGGGCACGCAGTCGGGCGGGCTGTGGCGCATCACGATGCACGCGTACGGCAACGCGGAGGCGCTCCAGGTCGACCTGTCGAGCGATCCGGCGCTGCGGCAGGAGGACATCGTGCTGCTCCTGACGTTCGGCCTGACCCGCGCCGAGATCGATCAGGGGCTGGCCTCGTCGGTCGGCGAGACGGTGGGCCTGGAGGCGCTGTCGGCGCTGACCGGCGCGGACAAGGCGGTGAAGACCATCGTGCCGCTCATCGACGAGTTCCGCTTCGGCACCGGGTATTCGTCACGCACCGGGCGGACGCAGCCGATGGTGACGGTGGGCAAGCGCATCACCGATTCGGTGCGCGCGACGGTGACCACGGGCGTGACCGAGAACCGCGACGTGAAGAGCACGATCGAGTGGCGGCTGAACGGCGGCGTCAGCGTGCAGGGCTCGTACGACAATTCGAGCGATACGTTCGGGCTGCCGATGGGGAATCTGGGTGCCGACTTGAGGTGGCGAATCGAGTTCGAGTAGGGGTGGCGGGGGTCAGCGCAGGAAGTGGCGGACGAAGTTCCGGAGGGTCTCGGCGCCCGTGATCGCGTCGGTGACGTCGGCGTGGAAGCGGTCGGCGTCGAGGCCTTCGGAGAGCAGGATTTCCCGGCGCATCTCGATGTAGCCACGCATGATGTCGGCGTCGATCTCGGGGTGGAATTGCACGCCGTAGCAGGCGTCGCTGAAGCGGATGGCCTGGTGATCGTCGAGCGGCGATTGCGCCAGGCTGACCGCTCCCGGCGGCAGGCGGCCGACCGTGTCGAGGTGGGTGACGTTGGCCTGGAACTCGTCGCCGAGGCCTTCGAAGATGGGATCGTGGGTGTGCCGGGTGATCGTCTTCGTGCCGATCTCGCGACCGCGCGGGTTCTTGACGACCTCGCCGCCGAGGGCCTGCGCCAGGATCTGGTGGCCGAAACAGATCCCAAAGGTCGGCACGTGCGAGCCCACGACGTCGCGGAGCCACGCCTCCATTCGAAGCATCCACGCGTCCCGCGTGGGCACGTTGGCCGAGGAGCCGGTGATGACGATCGCGGCGGCGTCGCCGGCGGGGGGCAGCTCCTCCGTGCGCGCGTCGATCACGACGTAGTCGCCCTGCCAGAGGGGCCCGATGGTGTCGGTGATCATCTTCGCGAACGGCCCGCGCCGAGCCTCGACCGCCGGGACGGGGTCACCGGTTTTCACCACGAGAATGGAGCGTTGGCCTTTCACGGGAGTCGCAGGAGTCACACAAGACAATGTACCAGCGCGGCGGCAGGCTGGCCGCATCAGCGCGGCGGGGCGGCGGCGGGGAGGCCGCATCGTCGCGCCAGCTCGGCGCCGCGGAGGCTGCACGGTCGTGGCGCGAGGTGGCCGCTCGGTCGTGGGACCGGGCTGGCCGCACCGTCGCGGGTGGTGGTAAAACCCGCTCCCGATGTCCGCCTACGTGATTGACCGCCCGGTGTGGCGCCGTTTTCGACCGATGTTTCTGGCGCGCGCGGCAGCGCACGTGCGGCACGGCGGGCACGCGGCGATCGTACACAAGACCGGCCGCGTCGACGTGCTGCTGACGGTCGACGACAAGGGCAAGATCACCGAGCTCGGGCTGTGGTCGCTGCTCGCGATCGAGCAGCGGCGGTGGCGCCGCGTGAAGCTCGGCCCCGCCAAGGACCTGGCGACCGCGCGCGTCTCCCCGAAGTTCACCGGCAGCGTCGTCGACTGGTGCGACCGCGACAGCATCCACGAGGGGCCGACGCGCACCATCGAGCTCGACTGCCTGAAGTGCGCGGCCTGCTGCCACGACTCCAACGTGCTGCTCGACGAGGTCGACTTCGATCGCTTCCGCGACGGCGGCCGCCCCGATCTCGTCCACAAGGACTACATCAAGCGGTCGCGCGACGGAAAGATCAGGCTCCGCTTCCTGCCCAACGGCCGCTGCCAGCACCTGCGCGGCAAGAAGTGCGGCATCTACGCCATCCGCCCGGACAACTGCAGCGTCTTCGTCGTCGGCAGCGAGGCGTGCCTGGCCGCGCGCGAGGACACGCTCGAGCTGCGAGACGGCCTGTGGGACGAGGATGTCCCCGCGGCATAGGGCGGGAGCCCGGCGGGAACAGGCCGGCAGCGGCCGCGCGTCGGAGCGCAGGGCGGGGAGCGGGCACCGGCGATGACGGCGACGCATCGACTCGAGATCTTGCACCGCGAGCTGGACGCGTGCCGCGCGTGCTCGACTGTGGTGGGGCCGGTGGTTCACGGCCCGGTGTTATTGAGTCAGGTGCTCCTCGTCGGGCAGGCGCCGGGTCCGCACGAGGGAAAGCTCGGAAAGCCCTTCGCGTGGACGGCGGGCAAGACGCTGTTCCGCTGGTTCGAAGAGAGCGTGGGAGTGAGCGAGGAGGCCTTTCGCTCGCGGATCTACATGGCCGCGGTGCTGCGCTGTTTCCCGGGCAAGGCCAAGGGCGGCGGCGATCGGCGGCCAAGCCCGGACGAGACTGCCAATTGCGGGCGCTTCCTCGCAAGAGAGGCTGCCATTCTGGAGCCCCGCCTGGTGCTGCCCGTCGGGACCATGGCGATCGAGCAGGTGACCGGCCACAAGGGGCGTCTCGTGGACGTCATTGGAAGGCAGACGCAGACAAGCTATCACGGGCAGCAGGTCGACGTGATCTGCCTGCCCCATCCGAGCGGTGTCTCGACCTGGCATCGGGTGAGCCCGGGCAAGGAGATGTTGCGAGAGGCGCTCGCCTTGATTGCCAATCACGAGGCGATCAAGACGGCGTTTGCGTGAGTCAATGGTGGTCCAGTGGCGCGGACGAGCCGGGCTCCGAGCCGTCGAGCCTCCATCGCGCCGGAGCTCTGAGCGGTGAAGGTGGGCATCGTTGCGGAGGGACCGGCGGACATCGCCGTCGTCATGAACATCCTCCACGGGAAGCTCGGCGTGGAGCAGAAAGACGTGCTCCCCATCCGACCCGAGCTCACGCTCGACGAGACCGACCTCGCGGCGAAGCGCAAGGCTGGCTACAGCCCACAGCGCCCCGAGCAGCACAGCAACTGGCAGCTCGTCCTGGAAGAGTGCGCCGCGCGAACGAGGTTGCGGGACTTTCTGGACAACCCCGTGGACGAGGAGCGCTAGATCGTGATCCACATCGACACGGCCGAAGCCGAGCTGGAAGGCTTCGACGTGAAGCGGCCCGACCGGCGCGCAGACGGCTACGGAGGCCGTGGGGCGGAACGTTGTCGCGGGGTCGGGGCTCAACGCGCGCACCACCGTGGGTGACATGCGATTTTTGAGAGCAGCTATTGGGGATTCGTTCTGACCGCGCTCTTCATCGGCGGACGGCCGAAAGCAGCGAGGGAACAGGGGACGGGGATAAGGATTGCGGAGCAGAGCTGGCTACGGCGCGTCCGGCGCCGGGTTTGCCTTGGTGGCCGGTGGCTCCGGCGCCACCTTGCCCGTCTCGCTGCTGCCGCCGGCCTTGACCGGGCTGTCCCGCCAGTGGATGAGCGGCGCGAGCAGCCGGGCGGCCATGGCCGCGGTGGTGGCGTCTTTCTTCTTCACCAGCGACGACACGGTCAGGACGTAGCCGCGCAGCTCGTCGATGGCGTCGGTGAGCGCCTCGCGGATGGCCGGGCTGTCCACCACCGGCTTGACCACGGTGATGCCCAGCGCCTCGCCATAGGCCTCGTGCGCGACGGCGAGCTCATCGAGGAACGGCTTGCCGCCGAGCTTGGCGATCGTGTCGTTGTGGCCGTCGTCGGCCAGGAGCTTCAGGCGGGCTTCGGCCTCTTGCCACTCGTCGACGGGCCTGATCTTGAGGAGCTCCAGCCCGGCGGCGAATACGCCGTCGAGCACGGTCTGGGCCTCGGCCGCCTCGTCGTGCCGCTCGCCGGGCAGGCGCGCGAAGGACTTCAGCCAGTCGACAAGCGCGCCAAAGGCGTTGTCCTCCACCACGTCGGCGGCGCGCACCACGGGCGGCTCCTCAGCCTCGCCGCTGATGCGCTTGGCGAGCTCGGCCACGAGGGCGTCATAGGCGGGAACGAGCGAGTCCCGCGCGTTGGCGATGGGCGCGAGGAGCCTTTTTCTCGTCCTTGGCGGCAGAAAGCAGCTCTTTGAGCAATCGAGCCGCGGAAATGGCTGTCAAGCGTGGCAGCGTCACGAGGCTGCCCGCGGAATACGATCGTGCCATGTGGTGAAACCTCCGTAGCGCCGCGGCAGAACGATCACGGCAGACTTGCCGCCATGGATACCTGACAAGAGAATTAACCGTCAACGGCCTCGAAGCGCCTGCGGTGTCGACACCGTTATCCGGATCCGCTCCGCGTTGGGCCTGCTGGTGAGGATCGGTTGTCCGCGGCCTCTCCACGGAGCGTGTCGGGATGAGGATCGGTTGTCCGGTGGCGCTTCACGGAGCGCGTCGGGATGAGGATCGGTTGTCCGACGGCCCTTGGTGTAGAAGGTTTGGATAACGGACCCTCCGGCGAAGGGTCTCCCTGTAGAAGGTTGGCAGGTGGCCATCACAGGTCGTCGGGGCGGAGGTGGCGGCGCGCGAGGTGGCGGCGAACGGCCTCGGCAAAGCGGGCGCGTGCGAGACGTAGGCGCGTGTAGTCGGTGTTGACGGGAATGCCGAGGTCGCTGGCCACCTGGGCCATGGGCATCTCGTCGACTTCGCTGCGGAGGAAGACGTCTCGATACATCGGAGGCAATTCGTCGATCGAGGCATGCACGGCTTGGTGCCTCTCGCGAGCCTGCCAGTCCTGCTCTGCGCTCGGCTGTGCCGGCTCTTCCGCGGCTGGCGCCGTTGGGTCAAGGGAAGCAGGCGAGGAGGGCCGAAGACTCTACCGGAAGGGGTGTCTTTGCCTTGGGGCCTGCTCTGTGTGCCACGAGCTCTCGAAAGCGGGCGCGTAGCAACGCCCAGGCGTGTTTGAGCGGCATCGCCAGATCCGCGCCCACCAAGCGTAATACCTCGACGACCACGGGATTGATGGTCACCCGATAGCGGTCATAGAGATTCCGAAGGCGGTAAGCGTCGTCGAATCCGAAGGGATTTGCGTCGTGGACGAGCTGGTTGCGTACCTCGTACACACCCATCAAGAAGCTTGTAGCGTCTCGCTGCCGCTGTTCGAGCCAAGCCGCAAGGTCCGCGCTGTTCTCCAGCATCTTCGCGAGACTGCGGAGCTGCCAGGCGATGAGCGGCGCGAACTTTTCGACGGCAACAGCAAGAGGTCGCAGCTCTCCGCGGAGCCCTAGGAGCTTCCTGAGGCCAGCATCGTCATCCACTTCGTGCGGCTTGGGCAGGGGGAAGATGGGTCCCGGTCCGCGTGTCGCGTACAGGGTCCACGAATCCGGCCCTAGCCAGCGCTCTGCCAGCTGTTCAAGCCGGGCGATGCTCGGATCTCGGCAGGCTGAAACGTGAAGCGCCGCCAGAGCATCCCGATAGAGGCGTCCTGCCGTCGCCCGGACGAAAACGAGACTGATTACTGGTCCAGCAATCTCGGCGACCAAATGCCCCTTTTGCTCGCCGTCGGCGAAGAGATGCTCGAAGGCCACCCAGCCATGGGACAATCGCTCAGCCGGACGTAAATGCGGTGCGTCCGCCAGTGCCAACCAATGCAGGGACCGGGCAAGGCGGGCGCGTCCATCCAGGGCAACTCCCCGATCAATAGCTGCGAGCGCCGGCAACTCTCGAACCACACCCACGAGGTTGCCGTCGAGCGGGCGAGCTTGGCGAATGCCAAGGTCTTCCGGGCGATTGAAGAACATGCCGATCTCTCTCTCGCTTGCCGGCTTGTAGACCTTATCGTCCTTGTCCACCAAGCGCCCGTCGCCTTGGCGTCGGATCAATGTGCGATCACTTTCGGTCCCCAGCGGCGTCCGTAACGTGCCCAGAAATGCGAGCCGAGATACTGCCTCTGCCGCGTACTCGGCGCCGCGCGCGACTGCCTGCTCCTCCGTTCGCGCTTCGAGGTCGACGACTACCGAAAGCACGTTCGCGCTGTCGGTCTCCTGCGGCCATAGGAGCGCCCCGGCCTCGTCCCGAAGCGTAGGCGCCGACCCGTCAGGGCTGCCAAACGTGCGGCTCATCTCTACCGTCGCGCCGTCGAGCTGCACAATCCGATCGCCCGGCTTGAGCTCAGCGAGCACATCGAGCAATTCGGACGGGACCGCAAATTCCTGCGTGAAGTCAAACTTACGGCCCGGGGTGCGGGCCGTCAGCTCCTCAATTAGCTTGAGCGCCGCATCCGCGCTTCGGTCATCGTTGAGCTTACCAAGGCGCGCGACCAGTTCTGGGGCGTGCCAGAATCCGAGGTGAAGCGTGTCATCGATTAGGCCGCGCGTCGCTTCGCGCACCATGTCCCAGCCGTCCCACCTGATCGTCACACCGTTTCGCTGCACGAACTCGCGGAGAATCTCGACCAACGCTATCGTGAGGCGGTCGGAGCTGGCGCCCGCCCAAAGAAACGCGCCGCGGAGATCGTTGACGTGGCAAGGCGTGCCGGCATCGGGAGCCCACAGACGGGCGCATTCGGCAAAGGCTCTGATCTCAAGCGTCCCGTCCAGGCGCTCGAGCCATTTGCGCAATGCGCTTGTCGCCGTCGTCGGGAGGCCATGCTCGTTGCGGTGCCTGTCCTGGGAAGCCGTGGGATCGCTGGGCGATCGTTTCCCCTTCAATTTGTCTTCGGGCATGTCGAGCAGCTTGCGCTGCGCGGCGATCCACGACACCGGGCCACCGCGGCGGATCCCGCCGACGTCGCCCAGCGCCGGGGGCGCGAGCAGACGCTCGACGTAGGAGAGCCAGAGCAAGGCATGGGGATTGAGCGGGGCATTGGAAACCACAGGAGGTTCCACCGCCGGAGGCGCGGGCGGTTCCACCGCCGGAGGTTCCGGCGGCGGGACGTCTGGGGTCGGTTCGATTGCGATCTCACGAGCGCGGCGCCGCGGTATCGGAGGGGCTTCGAGCCCATCGGCCATTGGTGCCGCCTCGATCTCGGCAACTGGCGTTCGGCGCGACGGGACTGCGGGTGTAGTCAGGTTAGATGTCGGAATAGCCCGCTCGGCAGTGACCCGTGCAGTCGAGTCCGTCCGCCACATGGTTGCATCTTCGAGGAACGCCCGCTCTCGCCAGGTGATGTTTTGGTCCTCACTGGACCCGCCAGACTTCAATCCTATTCGGCCGCCTGTCGTGCGCTCGAGCTCGCGGAGCAGGCGAGCTGCGTGCTCGACGTCCATCCAAAGACCCGGTGCCTGTTCGAAAAGTCGCGCCTGCGTGAGCAAAACAACCGTCTCAAGTGACGCCTCTGCGTGAGCGCCCGAGAGGGGGCCGGGCAGGTGCAAAAGAGTTTCGCGCAGGGCCTCCGCGCTCCCCGGAACACACAAGGTGACCCCGCTTGCGGCAAGAACGGCGCGTCCAAGGCCTCGCCGAAGCAGGTCATCGGCTGAGCCGCGCGCGTGGGCCAACAGGCCATTACCGGCGTCCGTGAGGACATATCCCCCCTTCTTCATCGTGCTCACATATCCGAGCTCGCGGAGCGGCTCGAAATGCGGGTGGACGAACGCTCGGTGGACGCGTTCATGAAATGACGGATCCATTGACCGCTCGCCGAGGGCGATCAGCTCTCGTCGCTCTTCGCTGACCGACGCTCGCGCGGCGAGCCCCTCGAAACAGATTGAGAGAAGGGCGGGAGTATCTGCCGATTTAAGCTCCCCCATCTCCTGCAGGTTTCTCAGGATTTGAAGCGCGATATCACCCGCCGTAGCGAAAAGGATGTGAGTTCCAATAAACTTCGAGCTGCCCTGCCAGCGGAAGGGTGACTTCGCCGCAGTCCAGCGGGCGGTGTAGCGGAGCACGTGCCCGAGGTCGGTAAGTGCTTGAGTATCACTGTCGTAGATGCCGTAAACAGAGGCCATGCGCACGATGTCAAGTGCCGCCCGCGGCGACATCTTGCCCTGTGGCGCGTCGAGCCCTGCCTCCGTGAGCCAGTGGGACTGTGCCACGCCCCCCTCCGCGAGTGCGATTTCCACCAGAAGCGTTTCCAGGTCGGCGCGAGACCAGCGCTGTTCTCCAACGATCTCGGCAATGACCGACAGCCACCCGAGGCGAAGCTGAAACTGGTTCGGCGTTCGGAGGTAACGCATGACTACACGGAGCGAGAGGGAAACCAGCTCGCAAGCATGGCTCGCGTGAGGGGCGGTTGCCGCTGATCGCGGAGAGCGAGCTCGCTGATGTACCTGAGCACACTCATCAAGTCGCGCTGCGTCGGCGTGGGAGAAGACACCTGGGACCGCAGCGAGATGGCGTTGCGCAGGTCTCGAAGCTGCGTTGCGATCATCTCCGCCGCTTCATCGTCGAAGAGAAGCGGTGCCGACCCTGGGCCGCGAAGATTCGTCCATAGTGCAAGGAGGAAACGGCGAACATGTTCGGGGTCACCGAGGGGCGAGAGCCCGCGCTGCTTGCCGATGAGTCGACTGTTAACATCTGCTTGAAGCATGGGGTGCAGACCCTTGCGGCTCGTGGGGGTGTTGAGCCCCAGCGCGATGCCTAGCGAGCGGTTATCGGCGTCGAACAAGGTGCGCATGCCCGAGCCCATGGCGGCCTGTGCGTCCGGGCTGACCATCTTGCTGAAGGCTTCGCCCTCGTCCATGAGGAGCATGAGCGTCCGGCCGTCCGCGGCGCGCTGGAGCTCGCCAGCGGCTCTCCAGAGATTGACTAGCAACACTGAATTGGCAGTCTCGAAGAGGCGTCCGCTTAAGCCGAGCTCGCTGCGCGCTTGTGTGGGAGTAGGTCCGGTGCCCCGGAGCCAGGAGCGGAGCATTGCCCGCCTTTTCAGTGGAGCGCTCGGGTCTGACAGGAGCACCACGGCTTCCTTGATATCTCCCTTCAGGGATGTGCTCTCAACAAGGAATTGCGATACATTGCCGACACGGCCGAGGTTGCCTTCAATGATCCCCAGGAGCTCGTCCATCACGGTAATGTGCAGATCGAAGAACGTCGACCTCTTCATGAAGGCACCGAGCTGGAAGTACACCGGACGAATGTTGCGTTCGGGCGCCAGCCTCTGCTCGATGTAGCGAAGGACGTGAGACTTCCCCGTACCGAAGTCGCCCGTGATGACGAGCTGAGGAGCAGAGGTCCCCATCGAAAGCCTGTCTTGGAGCCAGCCCACGATGCCGTCGAGGTCGATCAGAAGCCGAGCATCGTGCTCGGGGCTCAGCTCGAAAGAGACGCGCATGGGGTCGCGGAGGGCGAAGAGCTGTGCGAACGGCGTCACGGGATCTGCCGAACGCTACCCCGCGCCGAGCCACGTCGGCAAGGAAAGCGTGCGCACATGGAGGTGTGCGTCGGAAACTGGTCGTGGCGCCGACCCGCGCGCCGGTGCTGCAGGTAGCTCCGAAGCCGAAACCGAGCTCCGAAGCCGCTTGAGTCCGTGACCGCCGTCAGGTCGAGCTTCCGGCCGCTGCGCGCAGCCCGGTCGCGTGGGCTCGTTTGAAATCGAAATCGTAGGCTCGCGGGGAGCCCCAGACGTGACGCTCCCGTCCGTTCTTGGCCTCGCGCGTGAACCGCGGGAGGCCATTTGCCTCGGGAGCGGGCAGGGCGCCCTGGAGAGGGCTCTTCCACTCGATATCCTTTGAACAGCCCTTTAATCCTTCTCGCACCGCCTGGAGCGCGATCTCCGCGGAAGCTGTCCCGATCAACGTGTCTTCGGCGAAGCCGCGGAAGCGCCGTTCCAGGATCCACAGATCGTCGGAGCGCCACGCCGTGCTGTGCTCGCCGGTGGCCGCGTCGAACGGCTCGGCTCCGAGCAGACTGGCCATCTGCGCGCAGCAGGGCGCGTCGAGGCGGACGTAGTGCTGGAACAGGCGGCCTTCCTCGGGAGGGAAGAGGGGGTGTTCCATCAGCGCGACGGTCTCGATGAGCTGGTCGATGGAGTCGAACGCGGGCGAGGTGTAGCCGTAATCGTCGTCGCGGTTCTCGAAGTAGACTCTGCCTTTCTCGCCGGCGGACCACTCGGGATCTTGGCCTGCCGACAGGGGGTAAAGGGTCTTGTCTTCGTAGCGGAGGAATGCCTTCGGTTGGAGTCGAATGCCTTCGCCCGAGACGTAGGCGTGCTCCGTCTTGCGCAGCGGAGGGCGGCGCTCCCGGGACCGGATCGCGGCGAAAACGCCGACGTATTGTCCCGGATTCAGCTCGGCGCCGGCGACAGCCTCTTCGATGTCGAGCACGGCGGGTGGGGCGCCGACTCCGCGGTTTTCGAGGATCGCGCGCAGCGTGTCGCGAGGAGCGGTCCAGTCCGGATCGCGACGGATGTCGAGCGTGGTGAGGATTCCGACCGCGTAGTCACTCAGGCGGTCACGTAATGAATCTGCCAGTAATAAAGAGCGTTTCATGGCTGCCGGGCCTCGACCGTGCACGCTCGGTGCATGGGTCAGCGCCAGCCTGCCACAGGCGGCGTGGTTCGCACGGAATCGCCGCCTCCCTGGCTGCTGGAGCCCGGTTGAATGACACGTTCTTTGGGGACGCCCCAGCGGCTTCGCAGGTTACCGAGCATCTGGGAGCAGTTGGGGCAGGGGGCGCGGGCCTCGCCGTCGGCGTGCTGGGCCTCGATGTTGTTGATGCTGCCGAGGCACGCCTGGATCTTGTTGCGGTCGCGCGGGTTGTTGGCGTCGAGCGGGCGGCCGCCGTTGTTCTCGGCCTCCCATCGGCGAATGAAGCTCGACATGGCGCCGGGCTCGGCGCAGGTCGAGGGGGGGGCGGGTGCCGGCGGGGAACTGGCCGTTGTTCTGCCCCGGGAGGGCCTGTTGCACGATGGGGTGCAGCGGCGGATCGCCGTTGCGGGCGGAGGCGCTGGCGCCGCGGCCGGTGATGCCGCCGCCGGAGACGGTGGCGAAGACCGGTTCGAGGAAGTAGATGAGGCCGCTCGTGTCGGCGATGGTGAACCTGTCGCTGTCGCGACGCATGCGCGCGCCGCCGTCGAGCGTGACCTCGCCGCCCACGTCGGGCAGCGTGCGCACGACGGACGTCCCCGTGGGCAGGTGGACGGTCATGGTGCGCCGCCGTACCTCGAGCTCCCAGGCGAGCGAGTGGGTCCAGCCGAAGCCGAGCCCGACGTCGCGCTCGATCGCGAACGTCGAGCACGAGCGCTTGAGCTCGAAGACGAGCGGGCCGGTGAGCACGAGATCGGTCTGCGCGATGGTGTAGACGCGGCCCGTGACGGGATCGACGGGATCGCCGGCCGCGGTGCCGCCGCCGCCGCCGTGCGAAGGATTGGGACAGCTCCCGCCGGTCCCCGCACCGCAAGCGCCGGCGCCCTTGCCGCCGCCGTTGGCGTCCTTGCCACCGTTCTTGCCGTTGGCGCCCTGCTTGCCGTTCTTGCCCTTGCCGCCGCCTGCGCCGGAGCCGCCTCCGTCGCCGCCTCCACCCATCACGAAGATGCCCGGGTTCATGCCCGGGATCGCGAGCATATTGGGAACCGGTGCGGTGCGAGCCATGCGGCGAAACTCGCTCGACCCGCATCACGTTTTAATCGAAAGCATCGCGCGCGATGCTGATGATAGCAGTGATAGCAGGAGCGACTGTCTCGTGCGCCGTGCTCAGCGTTCGCCCATCACGGCGCGGCGGGCACGTCCATCACGCAGCGCACTCCGATCCACGCTTCGGCGGCCGTGGGGGGGACTTCGCGGCGGGTGGCGGAGCGGAGCAGGTCGAGGCTGTCGAAGAAGCTGCCGCCGCGCACGACGCGGGTCTTGCCGAAGACGTTGGCGCGCGGGTCGGTGCCGCCGAGGGGCTTGGCCAGGAAGCCGTCGGAGACCCACTCGGCGACGTTGCCGCCGAGGTCGAGGATGTCCGTCGGGGTCTTGTCGCCGGCGGTGCCGCCGGCGCTGCACGTCGAGACGTTGCCGCCGCGACACTCGGCGTTCTTGTCGATGCACGCGCGCTCGCAATCGGGGCGGCTGTTGCCCCAGGGGTAGGCGCGGCCGTCGGGGCCCTGCGCGGCCGCTTCCCACTCGGCCTCGGTCGGCAGGCGGCGCTTCTTCCAGCGGCAGAGCTGCTCGGCCTGCGAGTACGACAGGCAGTTGATCGGGTGATCCCACTGGCTCGTCGGCTCGGTGCAGCGGCCTCGCCAGACCTCTTCCGTGACGCGGGCCTCTTCGCTCGGGCCGCCGTCGACGCCGGCGTCGGCCGGCTCGGTGAGCCGCAGGATCGACGTCACCGCGGAGGCGGGCTGGCACGCGCCGGCCTCGACGCACGCGTGGTAGGCGCGGGCCGAGACCTCGCGCTTGTCGACGTAGAAGCCGCGCGTGAGGGTCACGTCGCGCGCCGTGGAGCCTTCGCCCAGGCGGGCGCTGAACGGCGCGATGAACACCATGTCGTCGGGCGGGGCGGGCGGCGCGCCGGCGTCGGCGCTCGCGGTGGCAGAAGCGGACGCCGTGGCCGAGAGGGCGGCGCTCGCGCTGGTCGCGGCGGCGGCGCTGGAGCGCGGGCCTGCGGAGCCTCGCGCGGCGGCCGAGGAGGAGCCGCGCGGGGGGGTGGGATCGCTCGAGGCGCCGGGGCGCGTGAAGTAGAGGTACGCGGTGAGCCCGGCGCCCGCGCCGATGACGCCGAGGGCCCAGAGGACGCCGCGGCCCGAGGACGACGGCCGCAGGGACGAGGCCGGCGCCGAGGGCGGTGCGTCGCGCGCGGAGGGCGTGGTGGTCTTGAGGTCGGGCGTCTTGACCACGACGGGCGCGGCCGCCTTCTCCACGATGCGCGGGAGGCGCGCGATGGGCGGGGTCTCGGCCATGGGGTCGTCGGCCGAGCGCCCGCGCGGGGGCAACGGCGCGCCGGGCTCCTGGGCGGCGGCGGCGACCTGCTCGGACGCCGGCGTCACCGGGAGCGGCAGCGCGGTGGCCTTGCCGGGGTCGCTGCCGGAGACGACGACCGAGGGCGCTCCTTCGCTCTTGTGCGACTCCATGGGCTTGGTGAGCGCGTTGGGCTCGGGCGGGCCGCTGTTCGGCCCTCGGGACCCCATCGGGAGCGAGGCCTGCTCCGCGAACTGGGCGGTCGCGAGATCGTCCGACGAAACAGGCTTGGCCTTGCCCGACGAGACGGCCGGCTGCGAGGTGCGCATCGCCTCGGGCGCGAGGCCGACGGCCTGCGTGAGGGCGTCCCAGAACTCGCCCGCCTCGGGGTAACGGTACTTGGGTTCCACGTGCAACGCTTTTGCAATAACCGCCTCGACCCCGTCGGGGACGTCGATGCCGCGGCCGCGGAAGGTGGGCCGCAGGGTCGGGTCGGCCGAGGCGACGTAGAGCTGCGTCGGGTCGTCGCCGTCGAGCGCGCGCTTGCCGGTCGCCAGCTCGACGAGGATGAGCGCGAGGGCGAAGACGTCGGTCCACGGGCCGCTCGCGCCGCGCTGCTTGTTGAACTGCTCGGGCGCGCCGTAGCGCGGCGTGAAGGCGCTCGGCCCCTGCCGGGTGACCGCGAGCGCCTCGGTCATGGTGGTGTCGGTCAGCACCTTGGCGATGCCGAAATCGAGCACTTTCACCGTGCGCTTGCCCGAGACGTTGGTGACGAAGAGGTTCGCCGGCTTGACGTCGCGGTGGGCGATCTTGTGGTGGTGCGCGACCGCGAGGGCGCGCGCCGCGGGGGTCAGCAGCTCGACCGCCTCGGTGACGGAAAGGCCGCCGAGGCCCTGGTCTTCGCGGTGCTTCTGGAGCTCGCCGAGGGTCTCGCCGTCGAGCCATTCGAGCACCAGGAACGGCACCCACACACCGGCGTCCGTGGTCATCGCGCCGACGTCGAGCGCCTGCACGATGCCGGGGGTCACCTTGGAGAGCTTGTGGAGCAGGCGGCCCTCTTCCTTGAGCTGCTCCAGCAGATCGCCGCGGTGCTTC
>Ga0163144_10018024_pt1 | contig 14329 bp, 19 predicted proteins | sample OliLak19BULKMAT1_FD_123175 | JGI IMG/M metagenome (GOLD analysis project Ga0163144, IMG submission 123175) | Freshwater microbial mat bacterial communities from Lake Vanda, McMurdo Dry Valleys, Antarctica - Oligotrophic Lake LV.19.BULKMAT1 | ecosystem: Environmental > Aquatic > Freshwater >... | reverse complement strand
CCGCTGAGCTGGATGATCCAGGCGTCGGCGATGGCGGCTCGGATGTCCGCCGCCTCGTCGATGCCCAGGTCCGCAAGAAAAGTGCTGAGCACGAAGCTCGCGGGCTCGAGCCCGATGGTCACGGTGATCTTGCGCGTGCCTTCGGCCAGATGCAGCAGGGGCGCGCTCAACGCCCAGCCCAGCACTGGCGCAGGCGCTGGTGCGGCGGCATCAGACTCGGGCCGGCGGCCGAAAGTCGTCCAGCGCGATGAGCCCGGGTCGGACGTTGCAGCGCGCGCGTCCGGCCATGCGTAAAGGTTACGCCAGCGCACATACAAGGCCACGGGCTCGGGCAGGCGCTCTACATTTCGCCAGGCCAACTCCAGCAGCTGGATCGCTTCGGGCCAGCTCAACGACTGTGGCGCCTCGGGGTCTCCGAGGCTGGCGCGAAAGTCGTGCAGCGCGTTTAACGCACTGTCCGGCAGCCGCCCGGCGCTGCCCAGCAAGGCGCGAGACGCCTCCCAGGCCAGGGCGGGCTGCCCTGGCTGACGCTGCGTGGCCAACACCCGCAGCACCACCGCGTCAAAAGCGGCCGCGCTGCTGGCGCCAACGCGCAACTCGTCCAGCGTTTCGCGACGTCGCGTGTAGGTGCGCTCACGGTGGGCGCCGGCCAGCATCTGGTCTATGGGCTCCCAGGCCGGAGCATCGGGCTGTTGCTCTGGCAACGTGGCAACAAGGGCCGCCAGCTCGTCGAGGCGCTCGACGGGCATGCCCAACTGCACTTCGAGGTCGCGCAGACGCTCCTCGAAGGTCTGCAGCGAGGTGGTGCCCCAGGGCCACGCAGGACCAGGGTCGCCCAGCGCTGTCGCTACGTTGCGGTCAAAGCTGGTGGGGTCGAAGTTTGTGGCCGGGAACTGCCACTGCGGGTTGCCGAGCCGGCGCTGGGCCATGCTTTCCAACTGCAAATTGATGGACGCCCAATCACGGTCGATGGCCTGCTTTAGCGGCATCAGAGTGACGAAGTTATCCAGTGGGTCCGCGCCAGGCGGGCCCAGGTTCTTCAGCTTGGCCGCGATGTACAGACGGACATCGGGCTCGGCCTGATGGGCGAAGAGGTCGTCGATGCTGGCCACTTGCGGCAGACCGTCGTTGTCGAAGTCCAGCACTTCGGGCGCGATGGCGGCGGCGAAGTTGGCGGCGAAGTCGCGTGGCTGCGCAGGAGCGTCATTGCCAAGCAGCATGTTGATGCGCTGCCATTCGAGGCCGGCGTTGCGCCGCTGCAGCAGGCGCATCAGCGCGCGCAACTCGTAGTGCGCCAGGAAGAGGCCGCGGTCGCTGCGGCACAGCGCCAGCACTGCGCGCAAGCCGGTCTGCGGATGGGGATCGACAAGCCAGGCATTGTCGATGGTGTTGCCGCGCCAGGCCGGCACGGGGTCGTCGGGCCCAGGCTCCCCCAGTGCCAAGCGCAGCATGCCGTTGATGGTCTCGTTCAGCGGCAGCGACGCATTGGTGCGCACATCCGGGATGCCGGTGATCTGGCGATCCACAAAGACTGAGCGCAGCTCGGCCACGACGGCGTGGTTGATCAGGCAATCGCGCTCGATGCGGTAGATCTGTGGCACGCCACTGCTGTCGCGGCCGGCGTCCAGCGCGGTGCCTGCCTGCAGTAGCGCGGCGCTGGCCCGCGGCGCCAAGCTGAAGAGCACCAGCGCACGGTCGGGCTCGGGCAGCAGCGGCTGCATGAGCAGGATGTCGCGGTAGTGGTGGTCGAGGTGGCGCTCGGCCAGTCCGTTGAGCTGCGAGCGCGCATGCGCCAGCAGCTCCACGAAGACGAGCAGCAGCGCGAAGTGCGGCCGTCCCAGCCAGGCCAGCCGCGCGCCTTCGAAGGTCTGCAGGCCGGTGCTGTAGGCCGCCATGTCGGCTGCCGACAGGCCCAGGCTCTCGGCAGCGTTCGCAAAGTCTTCCCAACTGCCAGCTTCCTCGACCGTGGTGCCATCGGCGCCAACACCATGGAAGCGCAACTGCCGCACATAGGCCATCACGTAGGCCAGCAGGTCGGCGCTGCTGCGCTCGTCGATAGGCACCTGTGTTGGGTCGAGCGCGGCCAAGGCGCGGCTGCGCTGGCTGGTGCCATCGTTGCGGTCGGCCGGCGGGGTGGCGGTGATCCTGGCCACGCTAGCTGGCGCGCAAGCGCGTGTCGGTGGAAACGAAGCTGCCCTTGCCCGAATAGCTGGCCGTGGCGTCAGGCACCGGCGAGCCGGACGGGGTCGGCTGCTGCGCCGGGCTCTGCACCTTGAAGCGAGCGCTGAACTGGCCGCCCACCAGCAGCATCGGCGTGCCGCCGGTGTGGGAGTGCGTGGCCTTGTGGTCGCGGCCAATGCCGCGATCTCCAAAGTGCCGGTGCCTGGGATCGGATGCTGCGGCGTGATGTACATGCATCCGGTCACCGAGACGCTGTTTTCGTCGCCATCGACGCAAAGTTTCTTGCCGCCCACCGTCGCAGGCCCGCTGCCTTGCAGCGTGCCCGGCCGCACCACCACCACCGCCGGTCCGAAGCTGGGCAGGAACATCGCCTTGTCGCCGTCGAGCAGCACCGTGTCCACTGTCTACCCTTGACCTGTGGTGGCGTCGTTCAGATAGAACGGGAACACCATGTTGAAGCGTGTGTGGGTCGCCCGCACCAAGTAGTCGAGCCGGATGCGCAGGACACCGGGCGCGACCCCGTCGGGGGTGACATCGACATCCTGCAGCGTGATGCGCGGCTCGTGGCGAAGCACCGCGTCGTCGATCATGGCGACAAGGCTGTTGACCAGGGCCTGGTCCACCGGCGCGAACATCAGTTCGTCGAGCCGACAGCCGTAGTCTTCGTGCATAGGCCGTTCGCCCTGACGGGTGGCGAACAGGATTTGCAGCGACTGCTGGATGTCCTCGACATCGCTGACCATCGACATCGTGGCACCACCGGCGCCGAAGCTGGGCGGGAAGGCCCAGCCGGTGCCCAGGAAGCCCGACACTGCGCTGGCCGTGGCCGTGGCTGTGTCTGCGCTATCGCTCATGGCCCCACCACCGGCCCGTCGGCCGCGCGCTGCACCTGGGCCTGCGCCTGCTGCTGGATGCGGGCGATCAGCTGATAGACGCTGACAAATGGCAGCTTACCCAAGGCCTCTAGGATGAGGTTGGTGTCTTGCACGTCGAGTTCGAGCGTGATGGTGGTGGGGCTGGCTTCCGGGCTCATGTGGGCTTTCGGTGGTTCACTGGATATCGACCTTGTCGCCCTTGATGGCGACTTGGCCGGTGGCTGCGATGGCAAAGTCCTTGTCGGTCTTGAGCTTGATGCCGTCTTTATCCATCACGATCTGGTTGCCGAGATCGTCACTGAGGCTGATCTGGCCGGCGCCGTCGTCGAGCACCAGGGTACGGCCGCCGGGTGTGCTGACGGTGAGGCGCACCTTGTCCTTGTCGATGTCCTCGTAGCCGATCACGGCGCCGCGGGGGCTCACAATGGCGCCCTTGGCACCATCCTTGACCGGTGCGCCGACGACCTTGGGTGGTGCCTGCGCCGAGCTGTGTAGGGCGCCCAGGATGACGGCCTGGCTCGGGTCGCTGGCCAGGAAACCGACCACCACTTCGTCGCCAGCCTGCGGCCAGAAAGTGCAGCCGCGCTCGGCACCGGCGTTTGCCTGCAGCACGCGCGCCCATATGCTGCCGTCATTCTGACCATCCAGGGCTGGCCATTGCAGGCGCACGCGGCTCTCACCGGCGGGATCGTCGTCGAAGTCGGCCACCTTGGCGATCTGCAGGCCGGCGATGGGCGGCAGCAGGCCGGCCGCCGGGATCTCGGCGATGTCGGGCTGCTGCGCGTACCACTGCGCCGGCAGGCCCAGCGCCAGCTCGGTCTTCCAGCCTTCGGCATCCAGCCTGTGCGTCACCGCAGAGACCAGCACGGTGCCGTTGAAATGGCCTCCGATGCGGCGTAGCTCGATGGCGTCCAGCGGCGCAAAGTGGGCGTCGCACTCGACGACCAGGCGGCCGCGCAGCAAGGCTAGGCGGCTGCGCAGCAGGCGCGCGCTGGCCCAGGCCTTGAGGGCGTCCTGTTCCAGTGCCACCGGGTGGCGCAGGTCGCAGCTATCGCCACCCAGGCTGCGCGCAATGTCGCTGGCGTTCAAGTCGCCGATGGTGAAGGCGGGCTGCTCTGCCGCCTCAGGACCGAGAAGCTTCTGCCCGGCGATGTCCCAGCCGGTACCTGACATCTCGGCCCATTGATGCGCGCCGTCAATCTCGAGCTCGAACTCGAACACCTCGTCACTGCCGTAGTCGAAAACTCGCGTGGTCTCTGCCTGCGAGTCCATGGCGGCCAGGGTGAACAAGCCGCGGTGCACGTCAACGACCAGGCCCTGCACGTCGGCGCGCGAGACGATGAAGTCCCAGTCGGAAGCGTGGTGCTGCACAAGTTCTTTGTGCACGGGGCCGGAGGGAGGACTGCCCGCGAGCTTGATCTTGGCCGCCCGCAGCAGTGTGTCGATCAGCGTGGCGTCGTCCTGGTTGGCGTGTACCGCGCTCTTGCGATGTCGGGTGAGCTTGAAGGCCGAGTCTTTCAGCTCGACGCGCAACGTGGTGCCTTCGGCGCGTGCCTGCACAGCATGCCGGAGCACCAAGCCCTCAAAGACAACAACAGCGACAGGCTCGCCTTCATGCTGCAAGGAGATGCGCACCGGGCGGCCGGGTAGAAGCAGGTTGCTGTCGCTGAGCGTGAATCTGGCTTGTGCACCACCGCCATCGAGCAGCACCAGCCTGGCCTCCGGCACGCGGTTGAGCTCTCGCCGCACCTCGACTTCCAGCACTTCGAAGGCCGGATCCAGCAGCGATTCACCGCACTGGACGCTGAGTCTGAGCCCGTCCATTTCAGCGGCGCCGCGCGCCGGTCAAAGGCGGGAAGATCAGCGCCTGGCCCGGGCTCAGGGCACGGAAGTTGTTCAGTCCATTGGCTTTGGCCACCAAAAGATAGGGCGCCGCCGAGCCATAGATGGCCAGGCACAGTTGCGGCAACGTGTCGATGCTGCTGACGACACGGCTCTGCGCGCCATCCGCTGCGGCCAACGTGGAGGCGCCCAGGTGCTCGAGAAACACCGCCGTCAACTCGGCGCGTAGCGGCGAGCCATCGCGATGGAAGGCGCTGTAGCGGATGTCCACCGACTGCATGCGGCATGCGAAGCCGCCTATGCCCAAAACACCCTTGTCCCAGATAAGCTTGAGGTGGGAGGTGTCTCGCTGCTGGTCCGAGGCCGCATTGCAGGTGTCCAGAAACTGCTGCACGCGCTGGGCGACGGTTGGCTGAGGCAGCAACTGTTCAACGCCCATCATGCCGACCTGGGTGCCGTCGACGACCAAGGCCACATTCAAGGTTTTGGCGCGTGGATGCAGATACTTGAGCTTGCGCGACTGGTAGCCGCTCTGGAACACCGCCTCGTGGCGCAGGCTCAGCGTCTCAGGGTTGAATTGCACCTTCAGTTCAGGCACGGCCGCAGGCCTGCCGGCGTCTATAAATGCCTGGATCGTCAGCTTGGACAGTTGGAAGAGTTCGCCGAGCGCCATGGTTTGCCGCGGGTCAGCGTTCGTGTGCACGTTCCAGCCGCCGCAAGACCTCACGCACGCAGGTCGCGATAAGCACCTGGCGTTCTTCGGCGGCGTCGAGTGGGCCGTTCGGCGGGCCAGAGACGGCGGCCGCGCTGCTGCCGCGCGCTGCGGCTGCTGCAGCGGACGGGGCCGCAGGCGCCTCATCGACGATGGCGCGGATGATGAGCTGATGAATCTCAATCGTCATGGTGGTCACAAGCGCAGGATCTGCATGTGGGTGTAGGCCAGTTCCAGGGTATCGACGAGCACGTTGTCGTCGGCGGCGTTCAGGTCTGCAGTGGCCCAGCGCACCGGGTAGGCCTTGATGAACATCCAGGCGGCCAGGGGCAACGCTTCTTCGCTGAACAGCGTGACGAGCACGTTGCTGGGCGCGAACTTGAACTGCCCCATCGCGATGCCGAACTCGATGTTGAGCGCCGAGCCGACCACGAAGCCGCGCTCGAGCACGAGGTTGCCGTAGTCCACTCGCTTGGGCGTGCGGTGGGTGTAGAGGTTCTGGCCGCCTTCGGTCAGGCTGTTCGTCTGCACTGTGGCCTGAAGCCCGCCCACACGCTGGAAGCGGATGTCCAGTGGATTGGGTAACACGCCGCCAGCGAAGAAAAACACCCCAAACCTGTGCCCCAGCGGTGGGCCGGTGAGCTGGTCAATAGACAGGGCAGACGGAAACGGAGGCATGGAGGTTTTGCAACGCAGGGGTTCAGACGTGCTCGACCGAAATGCCGGCCGCCTTCAGCTCGAGAGTGTCGATCACGGCTTCGTTGCTGCGCGCGTCGAAGGCCGGCGCACTGAGCTTCACGGGAAGCGCCTTCGCGATGCGCCAGACCACCGCAGGCGCGCCTGTTGCGTCGCAAAGGCTGAGCTCCATTACTGCGGGCGTTCTCTGTTCGAGCCAGCGCTGCAGGAAAAGGCTGCCTACGACAGTGCCTTGTTCCAGCGTCACCGTCTCGTAGCGGTCAACCCGAAACTTCGTAATCTGCTCGCCTTCCATGAAGCTCAGACCATGGCGGTAGCTGGCGGTCTGATGCTGGCGATGAAGGCCGGACACCTTGACGAAACGCATGCTCGCGCCATCGATGCTGACGCGGAAGTTGTATGCCGCCAGCGGAAAGCTGTTGCGTTGCTGGGCCGGTGTTTGCGCCACGGCTTTCAGCTTTCTTCGATGCTGACGTAGTCGGCCATGAGCTCCATGCTCTGAATGGCAGCCTCATTCGACTTGGCGTCAAAGGTGGGCGCATCGAGCTTGGTCGGGAAGGCATTGCCGACCTTCCACGAGATAACCGGCGCACCCTTCTCATCGCAGAGCCGGACGAAGATGTCTTTCTTCTCGATCTGGTTGATCTGCACCGTGCGTATCCAGTCGTACAGCATCTTCAGGCTGACCTGGCGCACGATGCCCTTCTTGAGCGTGATCTTCGGCGCTGTACGCTGTGCCGGCATGTGCATCACGCGCGGGCCGGGGGCGCCGCTGGCAACCGGGCTTTCCTTGTAGGTGATGGTTTCGACCGCGATGCTCAGGCCCGACACCTCGGAGAAAGCCACCGCCTCGCTGCCGATCTCGACGCGGTAGTTGTAAACCGGGAGGGGGTAGTCAGTACGAATGTCTTCCGCTGTGAGTGCCATGGTGTCCTCTTTCCATCAAGTGGGGTTGGAAGTAACTGGGCTCGGTTGCGCTCAGGCCGTGGCCACCATGTGAGAGAAGCGCAGGATGATGAACTCGGCAGGCCGAACGGCGGCGATGCCGATCTCGACGATCATTCGGCCTTCGAGCACGTCCTGCGGCCGCATCGTCCTGCCCAGGCCGACGCTAACGTAGTAGGCTGCTTCGGGTGTGGCGCCCTGCAGCGCACCGTTTTCCCAGAGGCCGTAAAGGTAGCTTTCGAGCATGCCCTTGACCTTCAGCCAGGTCGTGGCGTCGTTGGGCTCGAAGACTGCAAACGCAGTGGCCTTCTTGGCCGACTCTTCGACCATGATGAAGAGGCGCCGCACTGGCACGTAACGCCACTCGTTGTCATTACCAGCCAGCGTGCGCGCGCCCCAGACCAGTGTGCCGCGGCCTGGAAAGTCACGCAGCGCGTTGATGGACTTGCCGGTGTCGGGATCGACGTTCAGGGCAGCCTGCTGCTCGAAGGAGATTCGCTTAGCTGGCCCGACCACTGACATCACACCGACGTTGGCCGGCGCCTTCCACACGCCGCGCTCGCGGTCAACCCGGGCGTAGACGCCTGCCATCGCGGCACTGGGTGGCAAGGTGACACGTTGCGTGGAAAGGTTCTTTTTGATGCGGTTGTAGCGCTGCGTGTCGGTGGACTTGATCACCGACAGCTTGCTGTCGGCCCCAGCCGTCTTCACAGTCACCGTCGTCTCGTCGAAGACATGCACCAGCGCCGTATCTAGGTAGGGATGGTAGGCAGCGCCGTACGAAAGGTTGTCCACCAGAACGCCAGTTCGGAACTTGCCCACGTCGCCGTCTTTGACGTCGAGCAGTGCAAAGCGATCCTGCAGCTTGGCGCAGCGCTTCAACGCTTCCTGGTTCAAGGCGTCGTAGTCGGCCTGCGCCAGTGACACCGCCTGCGGCATCACGATGAGTGTCGGCTCGTCCTCCAGGTCCAGCGCATCCAGCCCGGCCATGAAGCGGGCTGCGTCCAGCTCAGCTGCTTCGGCATCGACCGACACCACATAGCAGCGCCCACCGCCATTCCTGAAGTACAGATTGATGGCGTACCAGAGCGCCTTTCCGGGCGCCAGCGGCGCGGGTGCGATGGAGTCATCGGCGTTGGCCGTAAATTCCGTCGCACTGGCACGGCCGAAGCGTTCCTGGTACTCGAGCACGCTGCTGATCTGCGCTACTTCGACGGTCTCGGCCCGACCTTTAGCGGTGGTGCCGATGAAGGCCGGAATCGCGGTCGAAACTTCGGCCACCGAAGGCGGCAGAGCGGCAATTTCCTCAACATAGACGCCGGGGGTCATGTAAGCCATAGTGTGGGTCCCTTTGTGATGGGCTGAGGTTCAATACTCGACCACGCGATACAGGCAGGCCTGCTGTGCGGCAGCGCCGACTGCGAGCATGGTGGAGCTGTGGGGGGATGGGCGGGGCAGGTCAGGCACCAGCAGCTCGGTACCAACATGCAGGCCCAGTCGCGGCGTGCCGGCACCGGGCATCGCCAGAGGCCGCCGCGACAGGAGGCGATAGCACCGTGAGGGGGCGAACTGGCGCATCAGTGCGCGCCCCATCGGGTCGGCGCGCAGCGGTGTGTTGCCCGATGTGAGCTGTTTGCAGCTGAAGCTGGGCGATGAACCGCCGGTGCCCGCTTCGATGCGCGGCGTGTCGCTATGCATGCGGCGAGTTAAGACGTAGTAGACCCACGGCAACTGGCGCACCGCCAACGCCAAGCCGAATTGCGGCGGTGCGGCCAGCCACGCGGGCCGCAGTCCACTCACCTCGACCAGGAGAACGACGCCGGGTGCCGGGCGTTCAACTTCGCCATGCAGCCCGAACTGCGCCGGGCCGGCGGCTCCGACACCATTGCGATAGATGGGCACCATCCCCTGGCCATGCGCATCCAAATTCGTCAAACTTGCGAAATCGGGGCCAGCCACTGTCATTTCGAAACCCAGCACCAGACTGTCGGGCCAGGCCAGCGCAGGGCGGATGCCGGTGGCATCCTGGTCCACGCGAACCGCAACTTCGATACCGCCGGGCCGCACGCGAGCAAGCATTCGGTGCCGCGCGAGCGCCCTCTCGCCGCTTGCGTGGGTAGGGTGCGAGACGATGCGTGCATCCATGCATCGGCCGTTTGGGTAAGCCGGGTGCTGCACGCTGATGTCGAACAAGCGGGAGTACATCATGGCAGCCTTCGCACCGACGTTTCGATAGTGCTGATCTCGGTCACATCGGTACTGGTCTGATCGCGGAAAGTGATCAGCTTGACGCGGTACAGCAGGTAGGGGTGGTGCGCCGTGCGAAGCGCATTCCAAACCTCGTTCTGCTCGGCCAGCGTCAGGGTCGCGAGTTCGAATACCAGGCGTTCGACACCCGGCGGAATCCCGGGCGTGGCTTGGGCGTCGAACACCCGCATGGTCTGTAGATAGCCGATGATGGACGACAGGTAAGCCCAGGAAGTGTCGTAGTGCTTGAAGCGCGCGACAAAGATCAGATGCAGGTTGAGCCTGATATCCGGCTGAACGCGCTGGGCACGCCCGGCATCCTCACGGCGCAGATAAGGTTCTGCGCTCCGGAGCCCACGCTCTTCTTCGAGGTTGATGAGCAGCAAGCTCACGGCGCCCGACTTGAACACGATGGGGTCCATGGCATCCCCGTCGACGAATACCACCTTGTCTGCCCCCGGCTCGTCCGGCGAGTCCTCCATGACAGCGCGCAGCTGATCGTCGAGGTGTTTCCGCACGAACTTCAGAACGTCAGCGATCATTCGATCCCATCGCGCTGCGCGTTTCCATCAACGGCAAACATCAGGCCGGAATAGGCCATACGCGAACCCTCCCCGGTTGCACTGCAGGATTTTTGCCCGGTTAATGTTCACTGCGACCGAACCGGATCCAGATCACACTTGGAATTCTGATATGCCCCCCGAGTGGGCGCCACCTTCAAATTAGGGGGCTTACGCATGTCTGGCGAAGCAGCAGTAAGTGACTTCACCCCAAACTGAGCGCGTCAACAGGCTGCGGGGGGTTCTCCGCCCTCGCAGCGCAATGCGCTGTCAGCCTCTAACTTGAACTCCAGCGTGTACCGCGCGCGGTGCTGATCTTGACTTTTCTTGCTCATCTCTAGCGCTCCATGAATGCATTTTCAGCTTCAGCTACGCTAACGCGCCGGATGGTGGTTTGATCGCGCACCTGCGGCTGCGACGCGCGCCGATCTGATCCGGACCGGAGATCAGGCCGCGCCGCCGAACAATGCTCAATCGCGCGTAAACCCGGTGTCGAAAAAACTGTCACCTTCGAGGCGGTACGGGTTGCATTCGCGGCTAAGTCATTGACGGGGAATGTCTGGCGCAGGAGTTGCTTCCTTGGCATCCGCCCCAAACCCGAACCAGCACTCAGGAGATTCCCGATGAATAGCACCTTCAAGTTTGCCCTTGCTGCGGTGGCGATTGCAGCAGCCCCATAGGCCGCCGCCGCACCACTGAACTTCGCCGGTTCGCTCTCCGTCACCGACCCGCTCTACAACCGCGTGCAGGCGGGAAACCCGCCGACCGTGCTTTCCGCCGCGGGCACCTCTGTTCGCTATGAAATCTACAACTTCTACGTCACGATGACGGGCAGCTATCGGATGGAGACGCTCAGCGCCGCCTTCACCACCGGTACCGCCGACGACACCTTCATCACGCTGTACAACGGCGGTAGCTTCAACGCCGCCAACCCGCTCTTCGGCGCGCTGGTAGCCGACGATGACGCAGGCGCAGGCTCCCTGTCGCTGATCAATCGCAACCTGCTCGGAGACACCAATTACGCGCTCGTGGTCACATCGTTCTCCAACGGCCAGTTGGGCAACTACAGCGGCATCATTGCGGCTGGCACAGGGCAGCCTGGCGACGTGATCGGTGGAGCGTTGCCGGTTTCTGAGCCTGCCACAGGCGCGCTGGTCGCAATGGCACTCGCCGGCCCGGCTTTATCACGCCGCCGCACCCGCTGAGCACGCGAGCAACGCGCTCATAACGCCGACAGCAAGGCCGACGTTTCTCATGGTGTGCCCGGTACTGTGCCGAGCAGGGCGAGCGGCCATGCAACCGCGAAGCTCTCGTGATCAAAGGTCAGGCGGCGTGAATCCGGCGGTCGTGCAGCGAAAGAGTGCGTTCTTGCCTGGGGAGATCTCGCCTGGTGCCTGAAAGGGCGACGTCGATGAGGCGGAGCAAGAAGTCAGCAGAAGTCGTAGCAGCCGGGGCCAGCCGAGAAGGCGGAATAGCACTGGCTTTGGCTCGGACCGGCCTGCGCGGCACTGGCCAGCAGGGCGGCAACGCCCAGCCCCGGCAAGTGCTGGGGCTGCGGGCAGAGACTGGGTTTCATGGCGTGCTCCTGTTCAGACCATCCGACGGGCTGGCCTGACAGGCATGATTTCTTGCAGGCGTTTTGGCGCCGTTGCAAGGCCCTTGTTGAGCTGTCGAGGCACTGCCAGCAACATCGCGCCAACGTGCCTGCTGCGCCGGGTGCGCGGCCAGGCTGTCGGCCAGGCGCGCATGCAGGGCAGCAGCCTGCGCCTCGTGTGCAGCCGAAGGGACGCGCAGTGCGCGCGCCGCCTGTGCGCATTCGCATTCCAGGCGCCAGGCTTCAACGGCTGGCAAGTGGCCGCCGGCCAGTGCCGCCTGGGCCACTGCCAGGTGCTCGGCGTGCAGCACGCCGGCGATGCGTGCAGCCCGCAGTCGGGTAGCTTGCAGGCCCGCCAGCAACTCCACCGTTGGCGCCGCTTCAGCCCACTCGTCGGTACAAGCCAGGGCCTGCTGCGGGTCGCCTTCGGCAAGGGCCAACTGGGCGCTGCGCAGCGCCCACAGACCCCGGTCTTCGGGTTGTTCCAGCGCAGCCTGCTCGCCCACTGTCTGCAAGTGCTGCAGTGCGGCCGGCCAGTCGCCCCGTTCGAGCTCGTGGCGCGCGCGTGCGCAGGCCAGCTTGATGGCGTAGTAGCCCTTTTCACGCGCGGGCGTGGAGCCCAGCAGCGCCAGCAGGCTTTGCACGCGATCGTCGTCGCGCAGCCCGCTGTGCAAGCCCAAGAGCATGGACACCGCATCGGCCCGCAGGCCGGGTTCGTCGTCGGCGAGCAGAAAGCGCTACGCCTCGTCGGCCAGTGTCGACGCGATGCCGAGTTCACCCAGATGCACATGCGCGGCGTGGCGGACCAGCATGAAACCCAGCTGCCGGTGGCGCCACGTGTAAGTCTGCGGCTGGCTGTCCAGCTCACCAAGCAGCGCCAGCACGCGGCGCGCCTGGCCACGGTGCAGTGCAACGGTCACCAAGTTCAGAGTGGCCTCGCGCTGCTGCTCGGATAAACCTGACACCGCAGCCAGCATGCGGGCAGCGTCCAGTTCCGCCAGGGCGCGGTCAAGGTCGCCCAGCATGCCGAACAGCGTACCCAGCATCGTGCGCCCGCGCACCACCCAGCGCGTGGCGTGCAAGGCCCGCCAAAAACCCAGCGCCCGTTCGGCAAAGGGCACCGCCTGGGCGGGCCGGCCGGCCAGATAGTTCCGGTAGATCAACATGTCGAGCCGCCGCGCGGTCTGCTCAGGGGGCAGTCCGTGTTGGGCCATGGCCGATTCGGCGGCGGCCTGACCTGCTTTCAGCTGGCCGCTGTTGAGCAGCGCCAACCTACGCGCTTCCAGCGCCCGCGCGCGGCGCACGGCATCGCCCATGGCCAGCGTAGCCAGCCTCGTGCAGCCCGATGGCGAGCTCCACTTCCATCTCGCGGGCAGCCTCGCAGGGCATCGGGTTGTAGACCTCGTACAGCGCGGGGACTAGGCGCAAGCCGTATTCAAGGACGAATCGGTTGGCCTGGATGCCCGCCTTGTGGCGGTCGAACCGCAGGGCGGGATCGAGTCCTGTCATGCCGACATAGACAAATGGTTTGCCGAGTCGATAGTCCGGGTTGGCGCCGCAGAAACGGGCTTCGTTCCCCACACGGTCAGACAGTTCCACCACGTACACATGATGTTGGTGTCGACGATCACGTTGGCCGGGCACGGCTGGGTATGGCTGCGTGTTGGAAGCGCCTCGCCGGTCCAGTCAGCGTCGCGAGGCCGGTCGACCGGTGATTCTCCGGTCGCGGTAGAGCCAGCGGGCACTTGGTGCAACATGCGGCCATGCCGCTGACTCGCGAAGAACTCGACCACATCGCCGCCTCGACGCTGGCGCATTACGACGAGCGCGCCGAAGATTATTGGCAAGGCACCCGTGGCCACGATGTCAGCCAGAACATCGCGACACTGCTGCGGCACATCGAGAAGGCTGCGCCGCTGCGTCTCCTGGACCTGGGTTGCGGCCCTGGGCGAGACCTCAAGACCTTCTCCGAACTTGGCCACGAGGCCATCGGTTTGGAAGGTGCTCCACAGGTGGCGGCCCTGGCGCGCGCGCACAGCGGCTGCGTTGTGTGGGAACAGAACCTGCTCGCGCTGGACCTGCCGACAGCCGAGTTCGACGGCGTGTTCGCCAACGCCGTGCTCTTTCATGTTCCAAGCGCCGAGTTGCCGCGCGTTCTGCTTGCCTTGCATGCAACGCTCGAGCCTGGCGGCGTTCTGTTCAGTTCCAACCCGCGTGGCCAGGGGCAAGAGGGCTGGCAGGGCGAGCGCTTCGGCGCCTTTCACGATCTCGCCACATGGCGCCGCTACATGGCCGCCGCCGGCTTCACCGAGCTGGAGCACTACTTTCGCCCTGACGGGCTTCCCCGCGCGCAGCAACCCTGGCTGGCGTCGGCGTGGCGCGCGGTGTGATCACGCTGGCGGTCGCGCCGCAGATCGCCACCGTTGATCTGCCTAACCAGCAATTGCCATCGGTGGCCATCGGTGGCGTGAAGAGTAGTAAACCTGCCACCCCGGTCCTCTTGATCTCCTCCTCGACAGAAGCGCCTCGCGCTCAGCCTGTGTAGCCACGATTGCTACTTGTTTTCGAGTAGTGAACTTGCCACCGTCGATACTTTGGTAGTAATGTTGCCTCGATGGCAACCCGCTGCCGCCAAGTACGCGTCCCCATTGCGTTTTTTCATCCTGCGATGCCCCGT
>Ga0163144_10018023_pt1 | contig 14329 bp, 15 predicted proteins | sample OliLak19BULKMAT1_FD_123175 | JGI IMG/M metagenome (GOLD analysis project Ga0163144, IMG submission 123175) | Freshwater microbial mat bacterial communities from Lake Vanda, McMurdo Dry Valleys, Antarctica - Oligotrophic Lake LV.19.BULKMAT1 | ecosystem: Environmental > Aquatic > Freshwater >... | reverse complement strand
CGAAACGAGGAGGCGCTCAAGCGCACCGCGCGCCTCTGGGACGGCGAGTACTTCAACCCCGGCCGCAGCCTGGGCTACCCGCCCTGCTGCACGCGTTTTTACTACACGCACGTGGTCGCCAAAAAAGGCCTCGATATCGTTCAATCCATCCACCACCGCACGAAAAACAAAATCTCTTTGCCCTTCCTGCTCAACGATGTCTTCTATCTCTACTCGCGCGTCCCCTCGGTGCAGTCCGGCGCCCGGCGCCAGAAGCTCTTCGCCAAGAACCCCGGACTCGACCTCGACATGCTCAACCTGATCCCGTGGCATCCCTGCTCCTATCGCTGCCCGGCCAGCCTCGAGAAAGGCGCCGCGATCTGGCGCACGGCCCTCAAGGCGGCCCCCGCTCTGGCCCGCGCGCTGCGCGACTGCTTAAGCCGCCCCGTCGTCTTCTGGGACTGGGACCGCTTCGCGGTATTAAAACGCGGCGCCGGCGGCGCCTACACGGCCGTCGAGCCTCCGTTCTCCTCGCTCGAGCCCCGCCTCCTGGCGCGCCTGAAGTCCGCCGACCGCGTGGAATCGACCGCCAAGGGCCTGATCCTCTGGAAAGGCTCCCGCCGCCTGGGCGCGCCGGGCGGCTCCCCCGCCCCGATCCTGCTCGACTTCAGCGCGCTTTAAGCACGAGCCACAGCGCCCGTTCGGGACCGTCCAGCACCGCGTCCCGGCCGTCGTAGCCGTACACGGCCTCGATGCGCAGCGGCGACTTTTCGATCAGGGCCGCCAGCTCGGCCGCGCTGTAGGAGCGCAGGCTGTACGTGGACTCGAGGACGTTCACGTCCCCCGGCTTCCCCTTCTTCGGCGTGGTCACGAAGTTGATGATGAGCTCGCGCCTGGTCTCGGGCTCGGCCGGCACGCTCATCAAGACGTGCATGGCACGCCGCCCGCCCTGGCGGCACTCGTACACCTCCTCATCGGGCTCGTCCTTGCCGTAAATCGACAAATCGAGCCCGAGGATGAAGATCCCGCCCGGCTCAAGCGCCCCCGCCATCAGCCTCAGGTGCGCGAGCGCCTCGCGCTCAGTCATCAGATGCCGGAACGTCGAGAGCACGTTCAAGATCAGCCCGAATTTTCGCGCCGGGCGATACGTCGTCATCTCCCCGCGCGCGAGCCTGACCCGCTTGCCCCAGCCCGCGAGCCGCTTGCGCGAAAACGCGAGCATCACCGGCGACAGATCATAACCCTCGACCGTCCAGCTCCGCCGCAGCAGCCCCGCGAGGTAGCGCCCCGTGCCGCACGCCGGCTCGAGCGCGGTCTTGATTCCGCAGCCATGGAGCTCCGCAAGCCGCGCCACCAGCCAAACCTCGTCGTCGGTGCCCTCCGCGTGGACCAGGTCATACAGCGCCGGGTCGGCGTAGATGGAGGGCAGCCGCTCCCTCAAGCGCTCGCCGTAAGCTTGCCGCCGCCCGCGACGAACACCGTGCGTGTCGGATACGCGAAGTCGAGGCCGCGCTTGCGCACCTCGGCAACGAGCTCGAGCAGCAGACGCTGCTGCGCGTCCATGTGCTTGTTATAGTCGGCGTCGAGGAAATAATACACGGCCTCGAAATCGATCGACGACTCGCCCAGCCCGCTCAGGTGCGCCCGGTCGAAGCGCAGGGACTTCTTGTCCTTCTCCACGAGGCCTTTGACGACGCCCGGCATCGCAGCCAGCGCGGCGTCCGGCGTGGAATAGAGCAGCCCGAATTGGAGGACGACGCGCCGCTCGCGCATCTTCTGAAAGTTGCGGATCGTCGACGAGGTCAGCTTCGAGTTGCCGATCACCAGCAGCTCTCCCGACAGCGAGCGCAGATGCGTGGTCTTCACGCCGATCCGCTCGACCGTTCCCTTGAAATCATCGATGGTGATGAAATCCCCGACGATGAAGGGCTTATCGAGATGGATCGCGAGTGCCGAGAACAGGTCCCCGAGCACGGCCTGCGCGGCCAGCGCGACCGCGATGCCGCCAATCCCGAGACCCGCGACCATCGACGTCACGTTGATCCCGAGGTTGTCCAATACGAAAATCAGCATCACGACCCAAATCACGCCGCGCAGCAGCAAGCTGACCGTCTTCGCGGTGTCCTTCTCCGACTGGTCGGCGCTGGGTCCCGTCATCACGCGGCGCACGGCGTACTCGACGGCGGCCTGCAGCAAGGTCAGCGTCCGGTAGGACAGCATCAGCACCAGCACGGTGCGCAGGCCGCGGTCTAGGCGCACGCCCATCACGAGCGGCCGCGTCGCGAAATAAAACGCCACGAGGTACATCTCGAAGTTGCGGATCTTGGCCAGCAGCTCGACCGCGAAGTCGTCGAGATCGGTCTCCGTGCCGGCGGCGAACGCCCGCAGCCGCGCGAGCACCAGGCGCCGCGCGAGCAGGAACACGGCGGAGGCCACCGCGAAGGTGGCGAGGGCGAGCAGAAACTCGCCGACCGAATTGCCGAAGTATTCGTGGCGCAGAAATTCGAAATCGGGCATCCGCCATTGTACCCTACCCGCGGGCCGCGAGTCAGGACCCAACCCCTCCTTGGGCATTACGACCTATTGAGCGCGCGTAACCCCCGTTCATGACCATGCGCATAGGAGCTTCCATCGCTCCGCGCTATACTGGCTGCATGATGACTCTAGTCTCCCTCGACGGTTCGCGCCGCAAGATCGTGGCTCAGGCGATCACCTCCGTGATCACCCCCGCCCAAATGACCATGGCCCACCAGCTTATGTCGGCCGAAAAGCCCGGCCGCCCCGCTCCCATGCCCGAGGAAATCCTCTTCTGGCTGCGCCTCAACATGCCGGTGGCCGCGGGCCAGATCGACGCGATCCTCCATCCCGGCGACTAACTTCCTATAATACGGGCCGATGCTTACCTTCATCGGCTTCATGGTCGTCGCGGCCATCATCGTCTATAAGCGCGCAACGGGCATCATTCGCGTCAATCCCATGCCGCTCCAGGGCCGCTCCGTTACATCGGCGGGGTCCACGGATGATGAGGCCGAGGACGACACCGAGGCTCCCTCGGCCATATCGGAGCAGGCCCGCGCCGCGATCCGGCGCCTGGTCGAGAACAATCAGGCCATGGAGGCGATCCAGTTGTACCGGCGCCTCTATAAAGTAGACCTCGCCACCGCGAAAAAGGCCATCGCCGCGTTGAGGTAGTCTTACGTCGAGGATTTGCTATAATTCCTCATTAATACCCGCCGCTAACAGGAGATCCAATGTCCACCGCCACCGCCATGAAAAACGATTATAAGGTCAAAGACATCACGCTCGCCGACTGGGGCCGCAAGGAAATCACCATCGCCGAGAACGAGATGCCCGGCCTGATGGCGCTTCGCGCCGAGTACAAGGGCAAGCTCCCCCTCAAAGGCGCGCGCATCGCGGGCTGCCTGCACATGACGATCCAGACGGCCGTGCTCATCGAGACGCTTCTCGAGCTGGGCGCCGAGGTCCGCTGGTCCTCCTGCAACATCTTCTCGACGCAGGATCACGCCGCCGCCGCCATCGCCAAGGCCGGCAAGTGCGCCGTTTTCGCGTGGAAGGGCCTCTCCGAGAAGGACTTCGACTGGTGCATCGAGCAGACTTTGAACTTCCCCTCGGGCCAGCCCCTGAACATGATCCTCGACGACGGCGGCGACCTGACGAACATGGTGTTCGACAAGTACCCCAAGCTCGCCAACGACATCGTGGGCCTCTCCGAAGAGACGACCACCGGCGTGCACCGCCTCATCCAGCGCATGGCGGCCGGCACGCTCCTCACGCCCGCCATCAACATCAACGACAGCTGCACGAAGTCGAAGTTCGACAACCTGTACGGCTGCCGTGAGTCGCTCCTCGACGGCATCAAGCGCGCGACCGACGTCATGATCGCGGGCAAGATCGCGGTCGTCGCGGGCTACGGCGACGTGGGCAAGGGCTGCGCGCAGTCCATGCGCGGCCAGGGCGCTCGCGTCCTCATCACCGAGATCGACCCGATCAACGCGCTTCAGGCGTGCATGGAAGGGTATGAGGTCGTCACGATGGACGAGGCCGCCGCTCTCGGCGACATCTTCGTGACCGCGACCGGCTGCCGGGACATCATCCTGCGCAAGCATCTTGACGCCATGAAGAACCAGGCGATCGTCTGCAACATCGGGCACTTCGACCTCGAGATCGACATCGCCTCGATGACCTCCGACAAGACGCTCAAGAAGGTCGAGATCAAGCCCCAGGTGGACCAGTTCGTGTGGCCCTCGGGCAAGGTCGTGACCGTGCTCGCCGAAGGCCGGCTCGTCAACCTCGGCTGCGCGACGGGTCACCCGTCCTTCGTGATGAGCGCCTCTTTCACCAACCAGGTGATGGCGCAGATCGAGCTCTGGAGCAACAAGGGCAACGGCAAGTACAAGAAGCAGGTGTACCTGCTGCCCAAGGCCCTCGACGAGAAGGTCGCGATGCTCCACCTCGGCAAGCTCGGGGCGAAGCTGACCAAGCTCACCAAGTCCCAGGCCGAATACCTCGGGATCCCGGCGGAAGGGCCGTTCAAGCCGGACAACTACCGCTACTAAAGCTTACGGCGAAATAAAAGCGGCCCCGGCAGGGATTCCTGCCGGGGCCTCCTTTTTTTAGGCAGCTTTTCGAAATCCTCGATCGTCTAGTCGGCAGGTCATCGGGCCCTTGTGGCTCGACGGCCCGGGGATTACAATGAGCGCCGAGATGATAGACGGTGGGCCCCAGCCGGTGTCGAAGGCGGATCGGCTCGACATCGCATCGTGCTCAACTGCGTCCGGACGCACCTGCGCACGGTGCGAGCACCCCGCGCCTAGCACTCCTAAAGGCCTACCCCCGGATTGGACCCAAAGACCTTAGGCAAGGAGCGACGGATGTATTAACATCGTCACCCGCCGAGGAATGCTTGGCCGCGCAAGCGGCCGGTCTGGAGTCCCGCATATGCACGCCTCAGCCTATCTCGCCGCCGTGCTCGTTTTTGCCGTACCCACCAGCGCCCTGACCAACCCTCCGCCCGAGACCTTGCTCGCGCTCAACGCCGTGCACGCCTTCGGAGTGGCCGGGGCGGAGTTCGGCAGGTTCTTCGACGCGAGCGCGCATCGCGCGCTTCTTCAGAAGCCCGAGAGCCCGGTCAGGCACGAGCTCGTCAGGCCGCGGCCCAAGCCCTTGGCCAAGAACGTCCCCTTCATCCTCGAGATCCCGCCCGTGCCGCCGCTGCCTTTCGAGCGGACTTTCTTCCGGCTGCTCGCGCGGCCCCAGACGAAAGGATACGACGCGCTCATTCAAGTCCACGCCGACAGGCTCGGCCTCGACCCGCGGCTCGTGAAGTCCGTGATCGCCGCCGAGTCGGAATTCACCGCGCGCGCCAAGTCCCCCGCCGGGGCGCTCGGGCTCATGCAGGTGATGCCCGCCACCTCCGAGGATATGGGAATTTCAGGGAAGGCATTGTATGAGCCGGAGGCCAACATCCGCGCGGGCACCGCCTACATGGCTTACCTGTTCGAGCGAGCCTGGAGGAAGTACCACCTGAAGGGCGTGTCCTACCGGAACGCGCCCGCCTGGCTCGTGCAGCGCATCGTGGCCGCCTACAACGCCGGCCCGAGATTTCTGGCGCATCGACGGTTGTACGTGCAGACGCGCGACTACGTGAGGAAGGTGCTGTTATTTTACCGCTCGAAAGTGAGCGAGGTCGCCGCCGCGGCCTGAAGCCGATTGCTATAATTCGGGCATGAAATCCATGCTCGCCATCGCCCTGCTCGCCGCCTTCGCCGCTCCCGCTTTCGCGGCGGAATCCGTGGACGCGCTGAACAAGCGGATGAACGCCGCCGCCAAGGCGGCCGACGTGAAGGCCAGCTTCAAGGCGCCCAAGTCCCCGGCCGTTACGGCCCCCGCCGCGGACTACGAGGCGGCGCCGGTGGAGGTGAAGCCGGAGACTCCCGCCGAGGCTTTGGTTCGCAACCTCGCGGAGGCCAAGGCAAAGAAGGCCGCCGAGGCGGAGGCGAAGGCCGCAGAGGCCGCGGCGAAGGCGGAAGCCAAAGCCGCCGAGGCGCTGAAGAAGGCCGAGGCCAAGGCCCTCGAGGCGAAAGCCAAGTCCGACGCCAAAGCCGCCCAGGCCAAAGCGAAGGCCGAGGCCAAGGAGGCCGAGGAGAAGGAAAAGGCAGAGGCCAAGATCGCCGCCTCGAAAGAGAAGGCGCAGAAGCTCAAGGACGCCAAGGCGAAAGCCGCGGCCGAAGCCGCCGAGGCGAAGGCGGCGTCCAAGGCCGCCGAAGCAGAAGCCAAGGCCGAAGCGAAAGCCGCCGCCGCGAAAGCCAAGGCGGAGGCCAAAGCCGCCGAAGCGGAAGCGAAGGCCGAGGCGAAAGCCGCCGCGGCCAAGGCCAAGGAAGAGGCAAGGATCGCGGCAGCCGAAGCGAAGGCCGAAGCCAAGGCCGCGGCGGAGCGAGAGAAAGCCGAAGCGAAAGCGGCGGCCGCCAAAAAGAAGGCCGACAAAGAAGCCGCCGACAAGGAGAACGCCGAGTACGAGTTCGCCGAGGCGAAGGCGGCGGCCAAGGCCCGCAAGGCGAAAGCCGAGATCAAAGCCACGCCGGCCGCGAGATTCAAGGCGAAGGCCGAGCCCACGATGACGAAGGCCGAGGAGGCCGCCGCCGCGAAAGCGGCGAGGGCCGAGGCCCGCGCCGAGGCGCTCGCGGCGGAAGCCGACGCGAAGGCCGCGCGCGCGAAAGCGAAGGCCGCCGTCAAGGCCGCCACCGAAGTTCCCGTCACGCTCATCGAATAACGTCGCTCCAAAATTCCTCACGCGGACGTTACCTCGCCGCAAACTCGCGCGCGACCATTGCGTGTTATCGTACGGTCGTGCAATTCATTCCTCCCCTGCAGCACCGCCACGACGAGCCCGAGCTCATGGACTCGGGAACCGCCAGCGAGTCGGAGCTTAAGGACGCGCTCGACTTCCTGGCCGCGTCGAACTCCTTTCTGGGCGGCTGGACCGTGCTGCGCGACCGCCTCGAGATTTGGAGCCGCGCCTGGGACAAGCGGAAGATCGTGACGATGCTCGACGTGGGCACGGGTGCGGCCGACCTGCCCAACCGGATCCTGAGCTGGGGCCGCCGGCGCCGCTTCAACATCAAGATCGTGGGCATCGACACGGACCCCAAGGTGCTCGAGCTCGCGCGCAGCCGCAACGAGGGCGAGGAGAGCCTGGCGCTCATCAACGCGGACCTCAAGACGTTCGCGACCATGGGCGGCCGGTTCGACTACGTGCTGGGTTCCCTCTTCCTGCACCACCTGCCCCACGGGGAGCTCGTGTCCTCCCTGAAGCTCTGCGACGGCCTCGCGGTCAAGGGGATGCTGTTCAGCGACCTGCGCCGGTGCGCGGCCGCGTACGCGGGGGTCAGCGCGCTCACGTGCATGGCGGGCCGGGTCTCGCGCAACGACGGCCCGTTGTCGGTCCGGCGCGCGTTCCTGCCCGCGGAGCTCGAGGCCGCCGCCGAGGACGCGGGCCTGCTCTACCTGCGCGTGCGGCGCGGCCCGCTGTTTCGGCTCACCTTGGCCGGGGAGAAATTCTAATGGCTCGAGTGCTTTCCGTCGGGACGGCGCTGCCGGACGTGCGCTGCCCTCAGAGCGTCATCCGGGAGCGATGCGAGAAGGCGTTCGCGGGCACGGACGCCGCGGGACGCGAGGGCGTCTTCGACCGCGCGGGCGTGGAGACCCGCGCGCTGGTGGAGTCGCCGGACTACTACTTCACGGGCGCGTCGTTCGCGACGCGCAACGCCGACTACGCGCCCCACGCCGCCTCGCTCGCGCGCCGCGCGCTCGAGAGCGCCCTGGACGAAGCGGGCGTCGCGCTCGAGGAGCTCACGCACCTGTTCAGCGTGACCACCACGGGGCTCATGACCCCCAGCCTCGACGCGCACCTCGCGCAGACCATGCCGTTTCGGCGCACGCTCAAGCGCACCCCGCTGTTCGGCGTGGGCTGCGCCGGCGGCGCGGTGGCCCTGACCCGCGCGTACGAGTACCTGCGCGGTCACCCGTCGGAGACGGTGGCCGTGCTGTCGGTCGAGCTGTGCAGCCTGACGTTTTTACCCCAGGACGGGACGATGACCCAGCTCGTGGCGGCCGCGCTGTTCGGCGACGGCGCGGCCTGCGCGATTCTGTGCGGAGAGAAGTCCCCGTACGCGCGGCGCGCGAAGCTCGCTTTCGTCGACAGCGAGAGCGTTCTGATCCCCGACTCGCTCGGCGTGATGGGCTGGGAGTTCGGGGCGGACGGCATGCGCCTGGTGCTTTCCCCGGACGCGCCCGCCGTCGTCGAGCGCAACCTGGAGGACGCGCTGTGCCCGCTGCTCGCGCGCCATGGCGTCTGCGTCGACGAGCTCTCGCCCTTGGTCCTGCATCCGGGCAGCGCGCGCATCCTGGACGCGTGCGAGCGCGCGATGGGGCTCCCGGACGGGGCGGCCGCGCTGTCGCGCGCCTTTCTGAAGCGCCACGGCAATCTGTCCTCGGCGTCGGTGCTGTTCATCCTGAAGGACGCGCTGGCCGAACGCGGCCGCAGCGCCCGCTGGGGCCTGCTCGCCGCCCTGGGGCCCGGCTTCGCCTGCGAGGCGCTGCTCATCCGCAATTCTTGACCTGCGACTCGAGCAGCCCAGTTGGAGAGCGGACACATTTCATAGAATGTCTCCGAGATGAAGCGCGCCTCCCCCCTCCGACGTCTTCTCGCCTACGCCTCGCCTCACCGCCGGGACGTGTACCTCGCCTCGCTGTTCTCCTTCCTCAATAAGGTCTTCGACATCGCCCCCGAGATTTTGATCGGCATGGCGGTCAACCTCGTCACGGGCGCGCCGGTGCCGATGCTGGGACCCGTTCCTCCGGTCACCGGCCTCTACTGGCTCGCGGGACTGACGCTTCTCATCTGGGTGCTCGAGTCGGCCTTCGAGTTCCTCTATGAGGTCCGCTGGCGCGGCCTGGCGCAGACGGTCCAGCACGAGCTGAGGCTCGACGCCTACGGCCGGGTGCAGAAGCTCGACATGGCCTTTTTCGAGGACCGCAGCACCGGCGCCCTGGTCGCGACGCTCAACGACGACGTGAACCAGCTCGAACGCTTCCTCAACGGCGGCGCCAACATGCTGATCCAGGTGCTCTCGACGGTCGTCCTCGTTGGCGGCGTCTTCTTCTATATCTCGCCGAAGGTCGCCGTGCTCGCGATGCTGCCCATTCCGTTCATCCTCGCCGGGGCGTTCTTCTATCAATTCCGCTTAGAACCGCTGTATGCGGGGGTGCGCGAGCAGGCGAGCGCGATCGCGGCGCGCCTGTCGAACAACATCTCCGGTATCGCCACGATCAAGAGCTACACCGCCGAGGAGCGCGAGCTCGAGGCGATCCGCGCCGAGAGCCTCGCCTACACGGCCGCCAACACGAAGGCGATCAAGGTCAGCGCGGCGTTCATCCCGATCATCCGCATGGCCATTCTCGGCGGCTTCCTCGCGACCTTGGTGGTGGGCGGAAAGCTGGCGCTCGCGGGAAGCCTCGGCGTCGGCTCGTTCTCGGTGCTCGTGTTCCTGACGCAGCGGCTGCTGTGGCCCCTTACGGGCCTGGCGGAGACCGTCGACATGTACCAGCGCGCGATGGCGAGCACGGCGCGCGTGCTCGATCTGCTCGAGACGCCGATCGCTCTTTCCCATGAGGAGAAACCCCTCCCGCGCGAATTGGTCAAGGGCGAGATCCGCTTCGAGGAGGTGACGTTCTCCTATCCCGGCCGCGCGCCGGCGCTCGACGGCATCTCCTTCACGATCCCCGCGGGCACCACGGCGGCCTTCGTCGGCGCGACGGGATCGGGAAAGACGACGCTGACCAAGCTCCTGCTGCGCTTCTACGACCCGACGGCGGGGCGCGTATTGCTCGACGGCCAGGATATCCGCGGCTTCGATCCCCGCGCGCTGCGCCGCGCGATCGGCTTCGTGAGCCAGGACACGTTCCTGTTCCACGGCACCGCGAGAGAGAACATCCTGTACGGCGATCCCTCGAAGGGCGCGGAGCTCGTGGCGGCGGCCGCGCGGACCGCGGAGGCGGCGGACTTCCTGGACGCGCTGCCCCAGGGCTACGACACGGTGGTCGGCGAGCGCGGGCAGAAGCTGTCGGGCGGCCAGCGGCAGCGCCTGGCGATCGCGCGCGCGGCGCTCAAGGACGCCCCCATCCTGATCCTCGACGAGGCCACCTCCGCCGTCGACAACGAGACCGAGGCCGCGATCCAGAAGTCCCTGGACCGCATCGTCGCCGGGCGCACGACGATCATGGTCGCCCACCGCCTATCGACGATCGTGAAGGCGGGGCGCATCTTCGTGCTGGACGAGGGCCGGATCGCGGAGAGCGGCACCCACGCGGAGCTGCTCTCGCGGCCGGGGCCCTACGCGGACCTCTGGCGAGTGCAGACCGGCGCCGAGCTTCCCTAGTCCCCGCCGCCCCAGTCCGCGGCGTACGGCGTCGCCGCGCGCCCTTCCGAGAGCAGCCCGTCCACGGCCGATAGGAGCTGCCTCCGGCCGACAGGCTTCATGAGGTAGCCGCTGCTGCCGGCGCTCATGCTGCGGTGGAAGTCCTCGTACTCGCGGGACGCGGTCAGGAACAGCACGGGCAGGTGCTCGAGACCGGGCTTCGCGCGCAGGCGGCGGCACGCCTCGAAGCCGTCGTCGCCGATCAGGTGCAGGTCCAAGATCACGAGGTCGGGGACGCGCGCGCGCAACGCCCCATAAAGCTCGTCGGCGTCCTTGAGCGCGACGGCGTCGTACGCCGGGCCGAGCCACGAATGGACGATCGTCTGGAAATCCGGCTCATCGTCAACCATATAGATGCAGGGCTTCATGCATCTAGTGTAGGACGGCCGCGGGCAGGCGGCCAGTCAATTAAAAGTTAAATCTTAGGCGCCGCGCTTCTTGCGGGCGGCGACGGTCTCGCCCGCGATGCCCCAGCTGTCCGCCGGGACCTCTTCGATCACGACGTGGGTGGTGGCTGGATTCTTGCCGAGGACGGAAGCCGCCAGCTTGGTGACCTCGTCGATAAAACGGGCTTTCTGCTCGGCCGTGGGGCCGGGAGTCATCTTGACATTGATAAAGGGCATATTACCGGCGGCCGTGCTTGCGGCCGGCGCCCTCGGGGCCGCTCTGCAGGAACAGGAAGCTCACCGGGAAGCCGTACTCCTGGGACAAGGAGGCCTCCTTTGACTTCAGGAAGTCCATGAGCTCGAGCTTGCGCAGATCCTTGGGCATCACGTTGGCGCGGTCGACGTTGGGGTCGAGCGCTACGTCCATCGAGAACACGACCGCGTCGAATTTCTTGCCGATCATCGCGTCGAGCTGGCCCTTGAACTTCTTGTAGGTCCGCAGCTTGTACTCGACCTTGTCCTCGAGGACCTCCTGCGGCGGCAGGCCGACGCGGGCCGACTTCGCCTCGACGACGGAGATCTTGCCCTCGGGGCTCTCGACGACGACGTCGAGCTCGGAGACGTAGAGTCCCTTTTCGTCGAACAGCTCACGGCCGCTCTGCAGGATCTTGTAGCCGAGCTTGTAGTAGTGCTCGACCGTCTTGAGCTCGAGCAGCAGGCCGACGTAGCGGGAGTAGATCACGCCCTCGTAGATCTTGGAGAGGCCCTCGGCGTTCTCCGACCCGTACTTCCCTGCTAACTCGTTGAGGCGGGCGCGGACGCCGGCCTGGTCCTTGGGAAGCGGCGCGATGTCATCGAGGAATTTAAAATTGATGCGGCCCTTGCTGCGCGCCGTGACGTCGGCGCCGATCTTCTTGATGTGGTCCTTGATCTCCTGGTAGCCGCGGGCGTCGAAGACAAGCTCGACCTCGTCGAGCTTGCCCATCTGCTGCTCGGCCTTGCCGCCGCGGGCGAACATGGCCTCGGCGTCCTTGATGACGCCGGTGACGCGGCGGATGCCTTCGGCGATCTCGGACTGAGGATTGTTCGCCTTGTGGAAGAACACGCGGTGCGTGTGCACGGCGACCGTCTTCTTGCCGTCGTCGAGCACGCCGTCGACGAACGTGAGCGTCTCCTCCAGATGGGTGTTGACCTGCTCCAGGCCGCGGCCCTTCGCGACCGCCTCGACCGCCGAGACCTTCGCGACCACGTCGGAGTACGCGTCGTCCATCACGTCGAGGCTTTCCTCGAGGTCGATCTTGCCCTTGTAGAGCTCAACCATGCGGCGGACCTCGGTGTAGTAGAGCGCGGCGCGGTCGTTGATCTTGACGCCCTCGTCGTTGACGATGAACGCGGCCGCGGGAGCGGCGGCCCGCTGCGAGGCGCCGTCGAACATCGCGCCGCCGCTGCGGCCGCCGTCGCGCCCGTGGCGGGACGCGGCCGACAGGTCGGCGGCTTCGAGAGCGGAGGCGGCCGCGTTGGGCCGATGCCCGTCATGGCGCGCCGCGGCCGGCATCGGGCCGGCGGCCGGGGAAAGCGCCAGCGCCACCGCGTGCACCGCGGCGACGGGCGCCGCGACGGCGGGAGCCTGCATGACGGAGAGCGTCGGGGTCAGAGAGAGGACGGGCGAAAGGGAGAGCGCCGACTGTCCCCCGAGGACGCCGGGTGCTACGCCCGGGGCGCCCGCCATCCCGCCGAGCGTCGGCGTGAGCGTGACGCGCGGGACCGAGATCGTCTGAGCCGGGGCGAGCGACGCGAGGGCGACCGTCAGCAGGAGGAACAGGGGGGTTCGCTTCATGCTTGAAGGGTACCACCGTTGCGCGCGCCCGTCCTGGGCCAATAGGCCGCGCGCCCCCCGCCAAGAGACCTATGCCTTGACCTGTCTGATGGGATGCGCTACCCTGGCGCATGCGCATACTCCTGCTGATGGCGGCGGTGCTGACGGCGTCCTGCGGCTTCGTGAGCTTCGGGCGCCAGGTGTCCAACGACGAGCTTCGCCTGCGCGCGAGCGTGCGCGCCTACTACGACGAGGTCGCCCAGGCCTTCGCGGCCGGAAATCACGAGTCGCTCGCTTTGCTGTTCGACGCCGCGATCGCCAAGCCGATGACCCGCGAGCAGATCTCCGCGTGGGGCAAGGACTTCTTCGCTAAGCACGGGCCGGCCGGCTTCAAGGTCGAGAAGGTCGAGTTCGAGCGTCTCGGCTTCGAGAACGCGGTCGTGCTGCTCACCTATCGCGTCGAGACCACGGACGGCAAGGGGAGCTTCGGCGGCGTCGAGCGGGACGTCCTGACCAAGCGCGGGAAGCGCTGGGTCGTCATGTCTTGGGAGAAGGTTTCGGAGCCAAAACCCGCGCCTTGATCGCCTCCGCGAGCTTTCTCGCGGACGCAGGGGCGTGCGACAGGTACAGCGAAGGCTCGATGAGCTCGACCTCGATGACGATCAGCTCCGAGCCGCGACGCACCCCATCCACGCGCGCGTAGAGCCAAGGCCCCGGGGACGCGATCGCCGCGTCGCGCGCCTGCACGACCAGACCCGGCGGCGGCTCGCGGCGCTCCGTGCGGCCGCCGCGGTCCTCCTGCACGCGGAAATCTCCCGCGCGCGGCCTTTTCAGCACCGCGTGGGAGTATTCCCCGCCCAGGAAGACGAAGGACCACTCGCCCTCCGTCGTGATCTCCGGGAGGAACGGCTGCACCAGCGCGGCCGAGTGGGCGAGGACCTCATCGAGCGCGGCCTGCGACCCGTCGCCGCCCGGCCGCACCCGGCTCGTGCGGTAGGCGCCCGCCGAGATCGCCGGCTTGACGACCGCGTCGGTCAAGCCCGCCGCGGCCAGCACCTCGTCGAGGCGGGCCCCGCTTCCCCGCTCGACGCGGACCGTGGGCACGACCGCCACGCCCGCCGCCCCGAGCTCCGCGAGATAAGCCTTGTCCACGTTCGCGCGCACGACCGCGGGCGGGTTCCAAAGCTGCAGGCCGAGCGCCTCGACCCGCGACACCCAGGCGAAGAACGCCACCGGGCTCAGGTGATAGTCCCACGCGGAGCGGATCACGGCCGCGTCGAAGGCCTTCCAGTCCACGGACGGGTCGTCCCAGACCGCCGGCTCGGCCTTGATCCCGAGGTTCCAGAGCTCGGCCAGCAGAGGGCGGTCGTCGTCGGTGAGCTCGCGGACGGAGCCGCAGGTGACGAGGGCGACGCGTTTCACGCGCTTATAATAGGAAATGACGCCGTAACACGAATAAATTATATTTCTAGCGATGCGATTTTTCGCGCATGACGGCACCTCCACGCACGGACCCGCGGGGATCGACGATCTGTTGAAGCTTCCGGGCTTCGACGGGGACACCCTCGTCTGCCCGGTCGGCTCCGACGACAGCGCCGACTGGAAGCCCGCCATCGCCTACGCGCCTTTCAAGAAGGCGCTCCTGGAGGCGG
>Ga0163144_10018020_pt1 | contig 14330 bp, 5 predicted proteins | sample OliLak19BULKMAT1_FD_123175 | JGI IMG/M metagenome (GOLD analysis project Ga0163144, IMG submission 123175) | Freshwater microbial mat bacterial communities from Lake Vanda, McMurdo Dry Valleys, Antarctica - Oligotrophic Lake LV.19.BULKMAT1 | ecosystem: Environmental > Aquatic > Freshwater > Lake... | reverse complement strand
GGGGCCCGGGCCGGAAATTTTCGACGCGGCCTTGCCGTCCGTGGCCCTGGGGCTGTTGTTGATGTAGGCCTCGATGTCAGCGAGGCGCTGTTCGACGGTGGGTTCAGCGCGCACTGCGGCTGTTTCGGCTGCGGTGAGGCGCGAGGGCGTCAGGGCACAGATGAACAGCAGAGCAAGCAGGAGGGTTTTCATTGTTTCTTTTCCAAAGGCTGACCGTTGGGCCGCTGCGCCTAAACTGCCTGGTCGCCTTTTTCTTCGGTGCGAATCCGGATCGCTTCCTCGATGTGCGACACGAAGATCTTTCCGTCACCAATCTTGCCCGTCTTCGCGCCCTTGATGATCGCGGCGACGGCGCGCTCCACGAGGTCGTCCGTGATGACGAGCTCGATCTTCAGCTTGGGGAGGAAATCCACGGTGTATTCGCTGCCGCGATAAATCTCGGTGTGCCCCTTCTGGCGTCCGAACCCCTTGGCTTCCGTGACGGTCATTCCCTGGATGCCGAGTTCGTGGATGGCATCCTTCACTTCTTCGAGTTTGAACGGCTTGATGATGGCTTCGATCTTTTTCATGATGTCTTTCTCGTCAACGGCTGTGGGCGCACGCATGGCGCGGGATGTGGGCCGATTGAACGGCGAGACGATGCACAGGCTGAATTCATCGGGCAACGCTTTTCTATGAGCCGGATTCATGTGGCGTCGGGCCTCCGGCCTGACATGGAGCCGGTGCGTCCCGCCCGGCGGAACAGGCCGGGCCAACGGAAGTTCACTGGAGCAATCCACGCCTGCATTCAGCGGGACATCTCCACGTCAGGCAAGCGTCTCAAGATGCCTGATGCTACAGCCTTGTTTGAAATCAGATTAAATGGCCGCGCCAGCATTCGCGTCAGCCTCTCTTGCCGCCGTCACCAATGATGTCACGCCACGCCATCCTGCTTTTGAGTTCTGTCTGTCTGCTCTTCGCAGGCGGGAGAGAACTGACGGCGGCGATGAACGAAGCCGTCTCGCGAACTTCTGACCACTGGGCGTTCGCGCCGCCGATTCTTCACGAACTCCCGGTGGTCAGGAACCGGCGCCGGGTGCGCAACGAGATTGATTCGTTCGTGCTCGCGCAGTTGGAAAAGGAAGGCGTTGAACCGTCGCCCGAAGCGGATCGCCGAACCTTGGTCCGACGGCTGAGCCTGGATTTGATCGGTCTGCCGTCCAGCCCGGAGCAAGGCCGGCAGTTCGTGGAGGATCGTTCGCCGGACGCTTACGAGCGGCTCGTCGATTCGCTGCTGGCCTCGCCGCACTTTGGCGAACGCTGGGCGCGGCACTGGCTCGATCTCGCGCGGTACGCGGATTCGTCCGGCTACCAGATTGATCGTCCGCGTCCGTTCGCCTGGCTGTATCGCGACTGGGTGATCAACGCCGTGAACGACGACCTGCCGTTCGATCAGTTCACCATCGAACAGCTCGCGGGCGATCTGCTGCCCGACGCGACGAGCGGGCAAAAGACCGCCGCCGGTTTTCATCGGCTCACCTTGATGAATCACGAAGACGGCACCGATGCGGAGGAATTCCGCTGCAAGGCCAAGGTGGATCGCGCGAGCACCACGGGCACCGTCTGGCTTGGGCTGACCGTGGGCTGCGCCGAATGTCACAACCACAAATACGACCCGGTTTCCCAGCGCGAGTTTTACCAGCTCTACGCCTTCTTCAACAACGCGCAGGAAGTGGACGTGCCCGCGCCTCCGCGAACGCAGCAACACGCCGTTGCAGGCGCTCACGCTTTTGAACCACGGACTCTTTGTCGAATGCGCGCAGGCACTCGGCAAACGTCTCGCCGAAATGCCCGGAGCCACTTCCCGAGAACGCATCGCCCGCGCATTTGAACTGTGCCTCACGCGCCCGCCGACCAGCCAGGAACTGGCGCGCCTCGAACAGCTTCACCGCGATCAAGGCAGGCTGTCGCGCACCTCGTCCGAAACCGGATCCTTCACCGCCCTCAGTCAAATCCTCCTGAACCTCGACGAATTCATGACGCGCGAGTGAGCCGATGGCTCGCGGCTAAGGTGACGCTGGATTCAGTCGAAGAACTCCCAAATCCACTGCGGCGTCCATCTGCGCATCACCAGCTACTGGCACGACGATCTCCATCTTCAACGCGCCGATGGGCTTGGTTCCGAACCGTGGAAGAACCGTTCCGCCTCCCGCCGATACGACGGGGGCGGGTGGTTCCATTGGCGTCACTGATAATTCATAGGTGCCGGGTGGGACATCGTTCACGCGGAACGAACCGTCGGGATGAAATTGCAGCGCATACGTCCTTTGCATCCGCTGCGCTTCTTTGCCTGCTTCGGACAACCAGAACGGACGGCTGCGTTCGGCGTGGCCGTTTATCGCGCTCACATATGCAGTTTCAGAGGCAAAATCTCCACGCATAGGCATCACGGCTTCGGGCGGAATCTCAACTTTCAACGTGAGGATGTGAATGTCGTCCTGCTGCCAGTTGACCGTCTTGCCGATGCCGTCCGTGGAAATGCGGCCGACTACGGCTCTCCCGCTGCCGCCCAAAGCCACATGTGTTGTTTCACCGGGCTTCACGAATAAAGGCTGGTCTTGATTGATGGCCGCCGCGCTCAATCTTCCGTCTCTCAACCTCGGGCCAGAAGCGATCTTGCGTTCTCCGGGCGGGACGCCTTCAAAAACAAAGCGTCCCTCCGAATCCGTCTTGGCTGTGAGTCGAATCATCAGCGTGGGCCATTTGCCGAAGCGCCAATGGAAGTTTTCCATTAGGACTGCGTGATCCGCAGCCGGTCGAGCGCCGGCTTTGAGCACACCTTCAACCCGGCCCCAGGGTTGAAGGACGATCTCTTCGGAGGATTTCAGTTCTTCCACGGAGATCTCCGCAAAGCCCAGCGTGTGGGAGGCTATGATGCTACGCATCTCCAGCTTTGGCGGGAAGCTGAACCGGCCCTGGCCGTCTGTCCGAGCACGTCCGCTGATGCGAAAGTCGTCGGCCTGAAACTGCGCCGGATGGTGCATCTGGATTTGATCGCGCTCCGCGAACAGCAGGACCTGCGCGCCTTCGACTGGCTGGCCGTCCGGCGAGCGCACCACGCCACGAACTGCCTTCCCTTTCCTTAGCTCGAAGTCGAGCGTCAGTTCGCCCTGGCCAGAATTGACGTTGGTGAGGCGCGTGGGCAGATAGCCGTCCGCTTGTATTTCAGCGGCAAACTGGGTGGTGTAGCTGCTCAATGTCACCGTGCCGACGCCTGCGCGTCCCTCGCCTTTGGGCTCCGGGGTGGAGAGTCCAAGACCGAAGATGGAATTTCCGTTGGTCACTGGTTCCCGCCCCTCCGCGAGCGCCACTGTGAAAGCCTCGATGGGTTGCCTTGTTTCCGCGTCAAAGGCCCTCGTCGTGAGACGAAGCCGCTTGCGCACGTTCTTCGTCAGCGTGATGACGTGCTCCACGCCGTCGGCGGGCAGTTCCACGCCCGGCTTGGAATCATAGTCCGTGGCGCTGGCGGAATACTTCTGCAGCGCAAGCGGCGCGTTCAGCCACTCGAACCGCCCCTCCTCATCTGTCTTCCCACGCCACTCGAAGGTATCGCTGCTCGACCCATCGGGCGCGACCCGAACGGTGGCCTTGGCGATGGGCTGGCTGGATTCATCCAGCACGCGTCCGCGCAGGATGCCGCCCTTCGTGAGAGTGAATTTTTGTTCCTCCAAGTCCACCTGGGGCTTGAGCTGCCGGTCTTGTGGTGCAAACCCGCTGGCCTGAACGGTCAGAGTCGTCTCCTTCTCCCGCGCATTCTGGAAACGAAATCGCCCGTCGCTGTCTGTGACCAGACTGGCTTCTGGTTTTCTGAAGTCACGGCCTTGCGTCACCTTCGCGTTGATCACGGGCTGGCCGGCTTCGTCCACGATGATGCCCGCAATGATCAGGCCGCGCTTCATCGGCATCAAGGCGCGGCCCGCCAGAAAGTCCGCCTTGGGCAATCGGGTGAAGCCGAACGAACGATCCGCCTCTGGTGCCGTAGTGCCATAGGTCACGTCTTGATGGCCGCGATGGATGAGACGCCACGTAATCATGCCGAACTTCTCTGGCACATGATTGCAGTTCCACCGGCCTTCTGCGTCAGTGAACTCCTGATGATACTCGCCCATCATCGTCAATCGCTCGCGCTCCTTTGAAGTGCCGGGCGACACGCCGCCCACGCTGAAGACCACGCGCACGCCAGAGATTGGTTCACTGTTCTCGTTGAGGACAACTCCACCAATCGTCACGCCGCGCTCCAGCTTCGTTGTGTATTCCGTGGGGAACTCCGCAAGCACATCGCCCTGGCTCGCGCTCCAGCTCACATACTTCGGCACGTATCCATCCCGAAAGGCTTCGACGCGATAGTTCCAGTTCTTTACGTCAACGCGCGGCGGGGGAAACAGCCCAAAGCCATTCCGGTCGGTGACAAGCACGTTGGTGGAACGACTCGGGAGATCTGTGAACTCCATCAACGTGAGCTTCACTCCAGACAACGGCGCGTCATTCGTCGCGTCCACGACGCGGAATGCGAAACGTCGTTCGCCGGGCTGAAGCGCCGTCGATGCTGCGGCGAATGCCGGTGAAGCTGGGCCGGTGGAGCCCGGCGGTTCCGTGGCGGGTGTCTGAAGCTGAACCTGAGCGGATGGATATTCAGATCGCTGCGTCTGGTCCACAAGCAATGCCATCGCGACGATCAGAAACGCGCCTGCGCTTCGCCATGCGAACATCTTGAACCGGGCGCGGGCCAGCATTTGCAGGGTCGCCTGACAGAGTGCCGCGCCCGAAACCGCCGCCGCTCCACCTTTCACCAGCACTGCCGTGGTGATGGAGGCCGCCAGCGCAGATGGGGCAGCTTGAACGCTGTTCGCCGTCAACGCTCCGGCCAGCAGGACCGTTGGAATGATGTGGCCGTGGCGGCTGAAAAAGTTTCGTAGCTTGTCGAGCGCACGGGCAACGCGCTTCTGCGCGTTGTCTTCGCTGGTGCCGAGCGCGTCTCCGACTTCGCGAAAACTTTTCTTCTCAAAGAAGCGGAGCACGAGCGCGTCGCGATCCTTGTCGCGCAAGCCGACCAAAGCCTCATCAAGGAGTGGCGCGATGCGTTCCCAGGCGGCATCAGATTCGGAGAGTTGCAACGTCGCGGTCATGGCTTCCCTTTCATGGTGCTGGCGGGTTTGTTCACGCCGGATGGCATTTGCGGCGGCGAAGCGCGTGGTGCGGATGAGCCACCCGGACATGATCGTGCCGGGCGGAATGGACTTGGCCTTGTGCGCCAGAATCAGAAACACCGCCTGCGCGATCTCCTCGGCCAGATGAGGGTCTCGCACCTGACGCTGTGCGGCGGAATGGACAAGGTTCACGTAGCGTCGAGCCAGGGTGGTGAAGGCCTCCTCCGAGTTGTTTGCCGCGTATTGTCGTAACAGTTCGAGGTCGTCCATAAGAATTGCGCTTTCACCCCGTGGATGTAGCGAGGGTGAGGGAATCCGACAAGAAAGTTTGAGCTGCTGTTCGTGAATTCTGCTCCCGGCCTGCCAGTCCAACGCCGGCCGACCCAGACATCGTTCATGGACGCTCAAGATTACAACTCTTGAGGGAGGCTGCCGGAGCCCACTGTGTCGCATGTGCTGATATTTGTTTGTGCGTTGTTGAGTTTGAGGGTCCAAGCAGTTAGATTTCCCGCCGATAATTCAGAAGCTATGTCATACCCTAACTGGCGTGCCTCCTTGCCGGCACTGTTGTGCCTGGTCCCATTCTTAACGTGCTTTGGTCTGCCGTCTTCCATGACGGCGGCTTCGCGGCGGGTGAATGCGACGCTGTCGTTTCCCCAGGAGCCATATGACTATTCGCTGGAGGATGCCTTTCCGGGCATCGTCTTTGAAGGAGGCGCGGTGGCCACGGCAACTCCTCCGGGAGAAACGAACCGTCTGTTTGTGGTCGAAAAGGCGGGGGCGATTTACGTGATCAGCGATTTGTTGAACCCGGTGAGAACCGTGTTCCTCGACCTGAGAGGAAAGGTGGACGCCAATGGGGAAGGGGGCGCCTTGGGCCTGGCCTTCCATCCGGGGTATGCGAGCAACCGCCTGTTCTTTGTTTTCTACACGCTTCAGACCTCGACGGCGGACGGAAGCGGGCTGCACGACCGGCTGGCGCGGTTTCAGAGCTCTCCGACGGATCCAAATGTGGCTTTGAACGACTCAGAAGTTCCCTTGATTACTCAATATGATGAGGCGGGCAATCATAATGCCGGTGGCCTGCATTTTGGTCCTGATGGTTACCTGTATGTTTCGCTCGGAGACGAGGGAGGCGGGGGTGACGGCTATGGCAACTCCCGGACGATCACGAAAGATTTCTTCTCCGCCATCCTTCGTCTTGATGTGGACAGGCGTCCAGGGAGCCTGCCGCCGAATCCGCATCCGGCCAGCTCGAGCAACTACGCCGTGCCGTCCGACAATCCGTTTGTGGGCCGGACGAGCTTCAACGGCAGTCCGGTGAATCCAGAGGAGGTGCGGACGGAGTTTTGGGCGGTGGGCCTGAGGAATCCGTGGCGGTTCAGCTTCGACCCGGTGACGGGACGGCTGTTCTGCGGCGATGTCGGGGAGGACATGCGCGAGGAAGTGAACGTGATCGTCAAGGGCGGAGATTACGGCTGGAACTATCGCGAAGGGACAGTGGGTACGGGGAGTCTGCCGCCGGGCGTGACGCTGACCCCGCCAATCTTGGAGTATCCTCATGGCTCCGGAAATTTTGAGGGAATGTCGGTGGTGGGCGGGGTCGTGTATCGAGGGCAGAAAATTTCCGAACTGCACGGCCATTACATCTTCGGCGATTATGGGTCGGGCAACATCTGGTCGCTTCAATACGACGGAACCAATGTGATGGATCTTCGGCGCTTGGCCGGACTGGTGGGGCTGGCGAGCTTTGGCGCGGACCCATCAAACGGCGACATCCTGCTGTCTCAGGCATGGTCTGGTCCGCTCTGGAGACTGGTGCGAACTTCTGTCAGTGGATCGTTGCCCGCGAAACTTTCAGACACCGGAGCCTTCGAGAATCTCACGGTGCTGACGCCTGAGCCGGGGATCGTGGACTATGACATCAACGTGCCCTTCTGGTCGGACAACGCGAAGAAGCGACGCTGGTTTTCTGTTCCAGAACTGAGCGACACCATCGGCTTCAGTGCAAACGGAAACTGGAGTTTCCCATTGGGAACCGTCTGGGTGAAACACTTCGAGCTGGAGCTCACCAATGGCGTCGCGTCCTCTGCGCGCCGCCTGGAGACGCGTTTCCTGGTGAAGACCACGTCAGGAGCCTACGGCCTCACATACAAATGGAATGCCGCGCAGACAGACGCCACCTTGGTCGGTGAAGACGGAGCCAACGAACCGATTGCCATTCGCGATGGAGGGACGGTTCGCACCCAGGTCTGGCGCTACCCGTCGCGCAGCGAATGCCTGACATGCCATTCCGGCGCGGGTGGGTTTGCGGCTGGCTTCAACACGCATCAACTGAACCGTCTTCGCGACGACGGCGGCACGCTGGTGCAGCAAATTCCGTGGCTCAGCCAGATGGGTTACTTCAATGCGCCCGTGACCTCCACCAATGGTCTGCTGGCCTACGCCCATGCCACCAACACGTCCGCCACTCTGGATCATCTGGTCCGCTCCTATCTTGGTGCGAACTGTTCGGCCTGCCACCAGCCCGGCGGCACCGGGCATGGCTATTGGGATGCGCGGCTTCAGACGCCTTGGGCTCAGTCGAGGCTGATCAATGGACCGCTGATTGCGGATCTGGGCAATGCCAACAGCCGCGTGATTCGTCCGAACGCACTCGCTGACTCGATGATTTATTCGCGCATCTCGGCCCTCGGCGCGCGTCACATGCCGCCTTTGGGGACGACGGTGCTGGATGCCAGTTCCATCGCGCTGCTTTCGGCGTGGATTTCGACCGGCCTCACCGGAGCGCAAATCACCGCCGCTGCGTTGGGTGCGGACAATCGGATGCACCTGACCTTCATGGGGGTTCATGGGAGAACGTATCAGATTGAGGCGTCGTCCAATCTCGGCACCTGGATTCCGGTCGGCACGGCGCAGGCCCAGGCAGATGGAACCGGGCAGTTCATCGATCCGGCTGTAGTGATGCCTGGCGCGCAGGTTCGAGTTTATCGCTGCGCCTGGCCGTGATGAATTCCACGAGCCAGACCGTTGGAAAATCCAGGGCTGTTTGAAGACATCTGGAAGCCCTGCCGTAAGCCCAGCGCTGGGCTTTTATTTGTCCAGCCACTTGATTGGCACATTGAGTCGTTGGCGAACACAGTCGTCGGGAGACAGGATGGAAGCCTGTCTTGCTGAGGCCAACACCGCCTCTCGACTTTTTCCACTGCATTGTTCCGGCTAGACGAAAGGACTGTTCACCGCACGGGCTGGAGGGATTTCAAGTAGGCGTGGAGGTCGGCAAGATCCTGCGGCTTCGCGCCGGTGAGAAGTCCGCTTGGCATGAAGGATAGCGCGCTGGGCTGGCGGCCCGCGATGTCCGCTTCGGACAGGCGCAGCGTGGACCCAATGCCGGTGTGAATCATCACGCCATCGGCGGATTCAAACGCGAGCAGCCCGGTGTAAGCCTCCCCGTTGCGCAGGCTGAAGGTTGTCATGCGATACGCCGGCGCGACGTCGCGGCTGGGGAAGACGATGGAATTCAAGAGATCGACGGGAGAGAACCGTTGCGCCGCGCCGGCGAGATCAGGGCCGGCCATCAAGGAGCCGCTGTGACAGGTGGCGCAGGCGCGCTGGGTGAAGAGCGCCGCGCCGCGCGTTGCATCACCGCGATTCCACGGCGTCACTTTGTAGAGCTGCTCCCATTGGGCCGGATTGTCCGGAGCATCCAGCTCAAGCTGGGAGAGGAGGCCGGGATATTTCACGTTGAACCAGTCGAAGATGGGCTGATACGCCTTCGCGAGATCGGCGGCGGGTTCGGGCACGGCAAACTTCTGGCCAGTCAGGCGGGTGAGCAGCGTGATTGCCTGGACGCGCGTGGGCTGCTGCTTCGGATCTTTCAGCAACGTGCGCAGGGCGCGAAGCGTCGCGAGATGCGTCCGCGTGTTGCTGAGGTCAGCGGGAAGCTGCAACAGCGCCGACAAGGAGGCGCGCACAGTTTCGGGACGAGTGGAGCCGAGGCCGGCGACGAAGTGATCGCGATCCGGAATGAGCGGCTTGGCGGCGAGTTCGATGAGCAGCCGGTCGCGCAACGCAAGGCTGGTGAGCTGGCGGCGGAAGAGCGGATGAATCTCGTTGTCGGGAAGGGTGGAGAGAAGATCGATGAGCGGTTCGGTCCAGGGGAAACTTGGAGTCCGTTGAATGGCGGCGAAGTAGAGCCGGGCGGCCGGCAGACGCCGGTTGGGTCCGAGCAGCTTGACCAGATGCAGATGCGCGGCGCGGGGGAATTCAGCGTGCCGCAGCATCGCGTCGGCGAGTCTCGGATCGTTCTTGAGCAGCACGGTGACGAGTTCGTTGAGCCGCGTGTCCCAGGTTTGCTTGGGACGCTGCTGAAGTCCGGAGAGCTTGCGATCCAGGTAGAGAACGGCGGCGGCGATGGAAGCCGTGTGATTCGTGACGGCGGCTGTCATTAACCTTGAGAAGGCAATCAGGTAATGGAAGTCGGAGGTCGCCGTCGTGTTCGCTTGAATCATCGAGACCAGCTTCGCGGGCACGGATGGATCGGAGGATTGCAGCACCGCGAGGAGCCGGGCGGCTTCGGCGTCCACTGTGGCGTCGCCGGAGGGAATCATTTTGGCGAGCGACGTTTGCAGTCGGGCGAACAGCGTCTCCTGAAAGTTGAGCGGCAGGGCGGCGTCGTAGGCGGTGTAAAGTTCGAGCGGCGGCTGTTCGAGATGATAATCGCCGAGCGCCATCATGATGAGACGGAGGGCGTCGGTGCGAAGCTGCGGCGCCGCCATCTGGTTCAACACGCCGAGCGCGGTCTCGACGACGGAGGTGTTGATTTGCGACGGGCCGCTGCGCCAGACATGTGCGAGCGCGGCGGTGAGCCGTGCCTGCGGAACACCGGACTGCTGCTGGGCCCAGAGTGCGTTCCAAGCCGGAGGCGTGAGCTGCAACGCGAGAAGCGCAGCATCTTGGCGGACGCGTTTGTCGGGATGGGCGAGGTTCGCGGCGAGCGCGGGTTGTAGCGTGACGGCGGCGAGTTCACCGGCTTGACGCAGCATCGCTTCGAGCGCGTGTGTGCGGACGTAGGGTGAACTGTCGCGGGTGAGAACCAGCAGGAGGTTGGCGAAGTTTTCCGTGGGGTGAATGCCGAGTGACCACGCGGCGCGTGCGCGAACGAGCGGCGTGTTGGCGTTTGCGGCGGCGACGGCGGTGCGTGAGTTGAGGCCGCCGTGCAGGTCCGTGAGAATCTCGATGGAGCGGACGCGATCTCCGGCGAGCGAACGGTTGTCCGCAGCGAAGAGTTCAAACGGTTCCGGGCCGAGGCGTTGGGCGATGGGCTTCCAGATGGCGCGCGACCAGGCTTCGAGCGGCTGCGGCGCGTCGAGGACTTTGCGCAGATCGGAGACGGCGAGCAACTGCCAGTTCGTCGCGTAGCTCCAGCGGGCCGGGTCGGCGACGTATTGGACGCGATAGACCGCGCCGCGCGTGCGCCGTCCGCCGGAGCTGATGTAGAGCGAGCCGTCGTAGCCCACGGCGAGGTCCGTCGGGGCGAAGCCGGAGGTGCCGATGGATTCGAGGAAAACTTCCGGCATGGCGTTGTAGCTCGCGCCGTTGTTCTGGCCTTGGAGCGAAACGAAATGCATACGGCCAAAGGTCCAGTCGAGCGCGAACAGGCCGCCGCGATAATCTTCCGGGAACTGGCGATGGTCGTAACAGGCGACGCCGGTGGGCGAGCCGCGATCCATGTCCGCGAGGATGTTCACGGTGTCCGCGAAGTAATCGCGGCGCGCCCAACTGCGGAGATAGCCTTCGAGCCGCCAGCCGTGATGTCCGCCGGGCGCGACGTGAAAGATGCGCGTGGGAGTATGCCAGGGCAGGAAGTAATCGCGCTCACAGTCGCTGTCGTAGGTGAACAGGTCACCGCTGGGATTGAAGTCGAAGTCGTACGCATTGCGGAAGCCGTGGGCGACGACTTCGTTCGCGCGCCCCTCCTTGCCGAGACGGATCAGCGCGCCGCCTTCTATCTTCTTCGCGGCGGTGGTGAGGGCATTGATCTGGCCGGGATCGAACTTGCTGTCGTTCCCGCCCATCACATACCACGCGCCGTCCGGCCCTTGGCGCACGGCGTGGCCGCCATGTTCACCGAAGGCCAGCGAGAGCAGTCGTTCCGGTGCGCCGTCCGCACGTCCATCGCCGTCCGTGTCGCGATGGCGCCAGAGCGCGCCGTTGCCGGTGAACATCAGGTCATCGCCATCGAAGCACAGTCCCATGCCGCCGGTGGGCGGGCTGGCGAAATTCTCGGCGGCATCGGCGAAGCCATCGTTGTTGCGATCCAGGAGCGTGCGGATGTAGCCGGGGCCGGTGACGACGACGTTCCCGCGCGAGTCGATGGTCAGCGCGGAGATGTCGCCCGCGAGCGTGTCATCGGCGAAGAGCGTGACGCGGAAACCGCTGGCGACGCGCAGCCCGAGGTCAGGGACGTTGACGAGATCGGCGGCGGAAGGCGCGGATGCGGATGCCAGCAACAGCGCGAGAGCGAGCGTGGGAAACCAATTCCGAGCCGGACGTGACGCAGCGTGGTAAAGGCGTGGCATAGCGTGAGGCCCGAGGCTACCAGCGGAGGTTGAGATTGGGAAATTGGAAAACCAAACTCATCGCGGCTGTAGCGTCAGGCATCCTGCCTGACGCTACAGCCGCAGCCCGCTGACCAGTTTCGTTAGTTGTTTAGGAACGTGCCGTCGCTGGCTTCCACGCGGAGCGCGACTGGCGGGCTTTTCGGATCGATGCGCACGGTGACGGTGTGCGTGCCTGCGCTGAGTTCAATGGTCTGGTCCGCGCCGGGTTTCTGCGGCTTGCCATTGATCCAGAGCGGGGCGGCGTCGGCGCCGCTGAGCTTGAACGTGACCTTGCCGGCGCGCTCAAGCTGGAGCTGTGCGGCGGCGTAGAAGGCGGTGACGCCGTGACGCGAGTAATCGTTGTGCGGGAACACATCCTGGAAACGCGTGCCGGGGAAACGGCCATCCACATTCGCGAAGAGTGGAACCCACGGACCTTTGTTCACGTCCGCACCCACGATCCTTGCTTCGGGCGACTGTTCGTCGGTGTGCTGGCCGAAGCGCACGCGCCACGTCCGCGCGATGGAGCCCTTGGTGGCGTCGAACGCGCCGGGCTTGCCCAGTTCGCTGAGGAAGCGGAAGAGGTCGATGCGTTCCTGGGCGTTGAGACCGTCGAGCAATCCGGCGGGCATGAGCGAGAGCGTGCCGATGCGGCGGTTGGCGACGTTGTTCTTGGCGACGGAGAACTCGCGTCCGGTGGCGTCGCGCAGAACGATCTGTTCGTTGCTCTCGCGGACGAGCACGCCGGAGAATTCCTCGCCGTCCTTCGTCTCGACCATCACGGCGTGATAGCCCTCCTTGATCTTCTTGTTCGGGAACCACACGGACTCGATGAGGTAATCCGCCGGCGCGCTGGCCCCGATGCTGGTCATGTCCGGGCCGACCTTGCCGCCCGCACCGCCAATGGCGTGACACGCGACGCATGAAAGTTCCTTGCGACGATAGATGGCTTCACCGCGTGCTGGATCGCCTTTCGCCGCGATGTCAGTGACGAGCTGTTTCAACTCCGCTTCGGTCAGCGAGACTTCGCCTTCATCGAGTCCGCCGCCCCGGGTGATGGCGAGGATGAGGTCGGGCTCGTTGCGTCCGCCTTCACGCGCGGCGCGGAGACCGGCCTTGGCGACGGGCTGCGGGATGCCGGACTTCGGCAGCGCCTTGGCGATGGCGGGCGCGGCTCCCTTGATGCTGAGCAAGGAACGCCAGAGCGCGAGGGCGTCGGCTTCAGAAGTGGATTCGCTGAGAAGTTCCATCGCGGGCGGCAGCGCCTTGTCGAGCTTGAGCGCGGCGAGCGTCGTGACGGCGGTGCGGCGTGTGTTCGCCTCAACGCCCTTGGCGGTGAGCGGCGTGAGGCTGTCGATGGCGCCTTGTCCACCGATGTCACGGAGCGAGGCAAACGCGGCGGCGCGCAATGCGGCAGCAGTGTTCGGAGCACCGGCCAGCTTGCCGAGCTCAGGGAAATATTTTCCAAGATTCTTCCAGGCGCCGGCCAGGCGGACGGCTTCGAGACGAACGGCTTCATTGGCGTTGGCGAAGAGCGACCCAGCTTCGACCGTGCTGCCGCCGGGCTTCGCGTTGCGGAGACGGCTGGCTTGATTCAAGGCCGCGAGCGCGCGGGCCGAGGCGGCGTCATCAAAGCCGTTCGCGAGCACCTGATCAAAGAGGCGGCGCAGTTCCTTCGCCGTCCCGGCCTGGCCGATGAGATCGATCCACGGGCCGGAGCCGTCCTTCGGCAGCGGCTGGTCGCCGATGAGCTGGCCGAGCACGGCGCTGGCCTGCGCGGGCTCGATGGCCTTGAGGCCGTATTCGAGCTGCTTCTCGCGTCCTTCAATCTTCCACGCGCCGGACTTGAGCGCGGCCAGCCAGGGCTCGGCGAGGTCGTTGATGGTGAGCCAGAGGGCGTATTCGAGTTTCGGATCGAGCGGCTTGTTGAGAACGCTGAGCGCGAGTTCGGCGGCGCGGGCGGATGGAATGCGGGCGAGCGCTCGGAGGGCTTCGAGGCGGACGCGCGGATGTTCATCGGCGATGCGCGCGGCGAGAAGATCGAGCGTGCGAGCGGTGGGGACTTCAGTGCGGGCCAGCGGCAGCGGAGCAGGGGACCAGCCCTGCCAGGGGGCGTTCGCGGGGAGCCGTTCCTGCCAGAAGGCGAGCACGCGGACGGCGGCGGCGCGGACGCGACCGTCCTTTGCATTGAGCAGTTGATCGAGGAGCTTGGGCTCGACGTTGTCGATGGCCTGATGGAGCCAGAGAGCTTCGAGCAAGTTCTGTTCGGCAGTCTGCTTTTCTGTCCACGATGCGAGTTCCGGGAGAATCACTAAGCCACGTTCCTTGAGCAGGCGGCGGCTTTGTTCCTTGGTGAAGAGCGCGGGCGACGTGAGGTTCGCGAGCAGCGCAGGCGTCGTGGCGTTGTCGAGCTTCGCCGGCGTCACGGGCTTGCGGCCTTTGTGGCTGATGCGCCAGATGCGGCCGTGCTCGTGGTCGCGGCGCGGATCGCGGAAGTCCACTTCGCCGTGCTGGATGATGGGGTTCGACCAGTCGGCGACGT
>Ga0163144_10018018_pt1 | contig 14331 bp, 13 predicted proteins | sample OliLak19BULKMAT1_FD_123175 | JGI IMG/M metagenome (GOLD analysis project Ga0163144, IMG submission 123175) | Freshwater microbial mat bacterial communities from Lake Vanda, McMurdo Dry Valleys, Antarctica - Oligotrophic Lake LV.19.BULKMAT1 | ecosystem: Environmental > Aquatic > Freshwater >... | reverse complement strand
TGCAGGGCGACCTCGACCGAGAACGCCTCGGCGCCGAGCGCGCCCTTCTGGACGCCGAAGGCCGCAAGACCGACCAGGTCCTGGCGAAGCTCTACCGGGCGATCTCCGAGGTCGCCAAGCGCGAGGGCGTCAGCGTCGTCGTCGATAAAGCCGCGACGCTCTACGGCCATCCGGCGGTCGACCTGACCGACCGGGTCTTGAAGCAGCTGCGAGGAGCCGTGCCCGCCCAATGAAACTTCTTCCCAAGCCTCTCACCATCGCCGAAATCGCGGAGTTCGTCGGCGGCGAAGCGATCGGCGCGCTGGACTATTCGGTCACGGGCGTCGCCGATCTCGCCGACGCGCGTCCCACGGACGCCGTGTTCCTCGAGAACCGGAAGTACACGGACCAGGCGGCCATGGCGCAGGCGGGCTGCCTCTTCCTGACGCCCGAGCTCAAGGAGACGCCCTGCGCCGCGAAAGCGAAGATCCTCGTCGAGGAGCCGCGCGCGGCGTTCGCGAAGCTCGTGCGCCTCATCGACGACCACGGCCGGCCCAAGGTCCTCCCCACGCACAGCGCCAAGGCGTCGATCCACGGCAAGGCGACGCTCGGCCCCAACGTGACGATCGGCGACTTCTGCGTCATCGAGCGCGGCGCCGCGATCGGCGAGCACACGATCATCATGCCGCAGGTGTACATCGGCGTCAACGCGAAGATCGGACGGAACTGCCTGATCTATCCGCAGGTCGTCATCCGCGACGAATGCATGATCGGCGACGGCGTGATCATCCACTCGGGCGCCGTGATCGGGGCCGACGGCTTCGGCTTCTTGACGGACAAAAAGACCGGCCACCACACCAAGATCCCCCAAATAGGCAACGTGATCATCGAGGCGGGCTGCGAGATCGGCGCCAACGTGACGATCGACCGCGGAGCCGTCGGGTCCACCGTGATCAAGTCCGGCACCCAGATCGACAATCTCGTGCAGATCGGCCATAACGCGAAGCTTGGCCGCGACTGCGTCGTCGTCTCGCAGACCGGGATCGCGGGCTCGGCGACCGTCGGCAACAACGTCATCCTCGCGGGCCAGGCGGGCGTCGCGGGCCATCTGACGATCGGCGACGGCGCGATCATCACCGCGCAGTCGGGGGTGATGAGCGACGTGCCCGCAAAAGCCGTACTATTCGGCACGCCGGGCCGTCCGCATCGCGAGGCGTTCAAGCTCCAGGCGCTGTTCAACCGGCTTCCGGAGCTGTTCGACCGCGTCAAGGCGCTCGACAAAAAAATCGGGTCGGCCACCGAGGACTGAGGACACCACTATGAACAACGACAATCCGCTGCAGATCACGATCGGAAAAGAAGTCGAGCTCGAGGGCGTGGGCCTGCACACCGGCAACAAGTCCAAGATCTCCTTCCGCCCCGCTCCGGCGAACACCGGCATCCGTTTCTTCCGGTCGGACCTCGCCGGCACGCCGATGATCCCCGCTCGCCTCGACTTCGTGCTCACGACGGTGCGCGGCACCAACCTAGGCCTCGGCGACGCGAAGGTCCATACGGTCGAGCACGTGCTGTCGGCCTGCACGGGCCTGGGCATCGACAACATCGACATCCTGGTGACGGCCAACGAGCCGCCCATCATGGACGGCTCGGCGCTGCCGTTTATTGAGGCACTCATACGAGCCGGCTTAAAAACGCTCGACGCCCCGAAGCGCTGGCTGCACCTGCCGCACGAGGTCGTCTACACGGCGAAGGACGGAGCGCGCTATCGCGCGACCCCCTCCGAGAACTTCGAGATCGTCGCGACGCTCGTGCACGACCATCCGCTGATGCCGAAGATGACGCTCTCGATGATCGTCGAGCGCGAGAGCTACCTCGCCGAGGTCGCGCGCGCGCGCACCTTCTGCTTCGAGCACGAGGTCGCCTATCTCAAGTCGCAGGGCCTCGCGCAGGGCGGCAGCCTCGAGAACGCGATCGTCATCGGCAAGGATCGCTTCCACACGAACGAGGAGGGCCTGCGTTTTCCCGACGAGTTCGTCCGCCACAAGATGCTCGACCTGATCGGCGACTTGACGCTGATCGGCCGCCCCCTGTTCAAGATGAAGATCGAGGCCGAGCGCCTCGGACACGGCCACAACGTCGAATTCGCGAAGCTCCTCGACGCCGCGGCCAAGAAGCTGCGCAAGACCAAAACCCCCGCCTTGGAGGCCAACTCATGAGCGCCGAAACCGCCGGCTCCGCCGTTTCCCCATTCACCGCCGCGCCCGTCCGCTCGCTCGACATCATGGGCGTCAAGAAAGCGATCCCGCACCGGTATCCGTTCCTGCTGATCGATAAGATAGAAGTGATCCAGGAAGACAAGTACTGCATCGGGATTAAAATGGTGACGGCCAACGAACAATTCTTCGAGGGACATTTCCCGGGCCAGCCCGTCATGCCGGGCGTGCTTATCGTGGAGTCGATGGCGCAGACCGCGTGCGCGATGCTCCTGTCGAAAGGCGGCTTCGAGAACAAGATCGCGTTCTTCATGGGCATCGACGAGGCGAAGTTCCGCGCGCCCGTCCTTCCGGGCACCGTGCTCAAGCATCATATCGAGATCCTGCGCCTCGGACGCGCGGGCAAGTTCAGGGGCGAATCATACGTCGGCGACAAGATGGTCGCCGAGGCGACGATGACCTTCGCGCTCGTGGACAAGGCCGCGGCCGCCGCCTAATCCCATGGCCATCCACCCCACGGCTATTGTCGATCCCTCGGCCAAAATCGACCCCACCGCCGAGATTGGACCGTACGCGATCATCGGGCCCGAAACGATCATCGGCGCGCGCAGCAAAGTCGGCGCGCATACCGTGGTTGAGCATGCCACGCTTGGCACCGATAATATTTTACATCCTGGCTGCTACGTCGGCACGCCGCCGCAGGACCTCAAGTACGCGGGCGAGAAGACCCGCCTCGTCATGGGCGACCGGAACGTCGTCCGCGAATGCGTCACGATCAACCGCGGCACCGCGCAGGGCGGCGGGCTCACGAAGATCGGCTCCGGCTGCCTGTTCATGGCCTGCTCGCACATCGCGCACGACTGCGTGGTCGGCGACGGCGTCATCATCGTCAACGCGGTCCTCCTCGCGGGGCACGTGCACATCGGCGACGGCGCGGTCCTCGGCGGCATGTGCGCCATCCACCAGTACAACCGCATCGGACGCCTCGCGATGCTCGGCGGCGGCTCGATGAACGGCCAGGACGTCCTGCCGTTCGCGAACACGCAGGGCGACCGCGCGGTCCTCCGCGGGCTCAACCTGCTCGGGCTCAAGCGCGCGGGCGTGCCGCCCGAGTCGCGGTCCGCGTTGAAGACCGCGTACCGCACGCTGTTCCTCTCCGGCCTCTCGCAGGCCGCCGCGCTCGCCCTGCTCAAGGCCGAGAAAGCGGACCCTATCGTCCAAGAGTGGATCGACTTCATCGAATCCGCCGGCAAGCGCGGCTACATGCGCCCCGCCGTCGGCGCGACCGAGCTCGAGGAAGCAGCCTAACGCCCATGGGAACGGAGCCGCTCGGACTGGTCGCGGGCTCCGGCCGTTTCCCGATCCTCGTCGCCGAGGAGGCGAAGCGCCGCGGCGTGCCCGTCGTGGCGCTGGGCATCCCGGGCGTGACCGATCCCGCGCTCGAAAGCGCAGCCGGCGGGTTGACCTGGTTCAAGCTGGGCCAGATCGACGCTCCCATCAAGGCGATGAAGGATAAAGGCGTCCGCAAGGTCGTGATGGCCGGCAAGGTCCAGCACGTGTCGCTGTTCGGCGGCATCATGCCGGACTGGCGCGCGGCCAAGCTGCTGCTGACACTGAAGGACAAGCGCACGGACACGATCCTGAAAGCCGTTGTCGATGAATTTCAGAAAGACGGCCTTGAATTCATATCGTCCGCGATTTATCTGGAGCACTTGCTGGCGCCGAACGGACCGCTGACGAAGAGACCGTTTTCGCGGGACGAGCTGAACGACGCACGGCTGGGCTGGCTTGCGGCCAAAGCCGTCGCGGGGTTTGATATCGGGCAGACGGTTGTCGTCCAAGGCGGCGCGGTCATCGCCGTCGAAGGTATGGAAGGCACCGACGCGTGTGTCGAGCGCGCCTCGACCCTGGCGCGATCCTCGGGTCGAGAGCCGTCCCTTGTCGTCGTAAAAGTGGCCAAGCCGAAACAAGACTTTCGCTTCGACCTTCCCGTCGTCGGCCTCGATTCTCTGGTTCATTTCAAGAAGATGGGAGTGAAGGCGCTGGCCCTCGAGGCCGGCTCCACCCTTATCTTCGACCGCGAGCGTTTCGCCGCGGATGCCGACGCCTCGGGCCTCTCCGTGGCGGGCTATCCTCCGGAGGGACCAATTTCATGACTCCTACCTCGAAGATCCGCGTGGCCGTTATCGGCGCCGGCAAGATGGGCACGCACCACGCACGCGCGCTGTCGAAGCTGCCCGACGTGGAGCTTGTCGGCGTCTGCGACACGAACGTCTGGAAGGCCCAGCTCGCGGCCTGGCAGTCGAACACCGTCGCGGTGCGCGACTACAAGGACGTGCTGACCCGCGTGGACGCGGTCATCGTGGCCGTGCCGACGCCCCTGCATCATGAGGTCGGCAAGGCCGTCCTCGGCGCCGGCGCGCACTGCCTCATCGAGAAGCCGCTCGCGTCGTCCGTCGACGAGGCGAAGGAGCTCCTTGCCCTCTCCGAGGCTAAGGAATTAATACTCCAGGTCGGCCATATCGAGCGGTTCAATCCGGCCGTGCTCGAGGCCGTCAAGCACATCCGCGACCCGCGCTACATCACGGTCGAGCGCCTTGGCCCCTATGACCCGCGCATGGCGCACATCGGCGTCGTGATGGACCTGATGATCCACGACCTCGACATCCTGCTGACCCTGGTCGGCTCCGAGGTCGAGTCGATCGAGGCGCTGGGCGCCTCCCTCCTCTCCGGCCTCCACGAGGACATCGCGAACGTGCGCGTGCGCTTCAAGACCGGCTGCGTCGCCGATCTCACCGCCTCGCGCATCTCGCTGACGAAGAGCCGCAAGCTGCGCGCCTTCCAAAAGGACTCCTACATCTCCCTCGACTACGGAAACACGTCGCTCAAGGTCTATCGCAAGAAGGCGCCGATGATCAAGAGCCTCAAGGACGTCGAGTACCTGAGCCCCAAGCTCTCGTCGATCGATCCGCTGCGCAACGAGCACCAGCACTTCCTCGATTGCATCCGGCACAACCGCAAGCCGTGGCCGAGCGGCGAACGCGGCGTCGAGGCCCTGAAGCTCGCGCTGCAGATCTCCGACGAGCTCGAGCGCTACGAGCTCTCCGGGCACGCGGGCTCGCGCTCGCTGATCCCCAGCTGGGCGCAGGATTTAGGGAAGATCGCGAAATCGGTGGGTAAAGACATCTTACGCAGCTGACCGGAATCGAGCCGTCCGCCGGTTTACCAGGGGTAAACCGGTGGATAAGTCCAGAACAATTTTGACGACGCAGAATGAATCAGCCGGCGCCGCGAGCAAAGCGTCCGTTCGTTTATCTCAGGATAAACAAGCGGCGAAGGCCGCCGTTTTCCTGATCGTCTCGGGCGACCCCTCCGGGGATCTGCACGCCTCGAACCTGATCAAGGCGCTCAAGCGCCGGGATCCGTCCGTCCGCGTGGCTGCCGTGGGCGGCCCGCTTTCGCGCGCCGTCGCCGATGAGTTCATCGAGGACCTCGCGTCGCGCGGCGTCACCGGGTTCTGGGAGCCCGCGCTCAAGATCGGGTTCTTGATTACCCTCGCGAAAAAGCTCAAGACTTTTCTGGCCGAGCGGCGTCCCGCGGCGCTCATTTGCGTCGACTACTACGGCTTCAACCGCAGGATCCTCCCTTTCGCGAAAGCCGCGAGCATTCCCGCCTTCTACTTCGTGAGCCCGCAGGTGTGGGCCTCGCGTCCCGGGCGGATCAAGGTGCTCAAGCGCCTGGTCGACAAGATGCTCGTCATCTTCCCGTTCGAGGAAAAGCTCTATCGCGACGCCGGCGTGCCGGCGGAGTTCGTCGGCCATCCGCTCTTGGACCTCATCCCCGAGCCCAAGGCGCGCATCGAGGGCTCGAACCTCATCGGCCTGCTGCCCGGCAGCCGTTCCTCGGAGCTGAAGCGCCACCTGCCCGTCTTCCTCGAGGCCTTCCGGCTCCTGCGGCTCAAGAACCGGTTTCTCGAGGCCCGGCTGTTCGCCGCGGCGTCGCAGCCCGACTCCGCCTACGGCGAGCTCCCCGAGAACGTCATGCTCGTGCGCGAGCAGGACTACAAGCTGCGGGGCGACATGGACCTGGCGATCTGCTCGTCGGGGACGGCCACGCTCGAGAACGCGCTGCTCGGCGTGCCGATGGTCGTCGTCTACAAGCTTTCCTGGCCGACGTACGCGATCGCGCGCGCGATCGTGAAGGTCAAGCACATCGCGATGGCGAACCTCATCGCGGGCCGGACCGTCGTCCCCGAGCTGATCCAGCGCGAGGCGACGCCCCAGCGCGTGTTCCTCGAGGCGTCCGCGCTGCTCGACGACGACCGGCGCCTCGCTGAGGTTCGCGCGGAGCTCCTCGCGGTGCGCCGCTCGCTCGGTTCGCCGGGCGCGGCCGATCGCGCCGCGGCCGCGGTGATCCCATGACCGCGCGCAAGCGGCTCACGCGCTACGTGAAGCCTTATCTCGGCCGCTTCGCCTGGGCCTGCTGCGCGATGGTGGCCGTCTCGGCGTTCAACGGCCTGGCGATCCTTCTGCTCAAGCCGATCGTCGACGAAGGCTTCATCGCGAAGGACCTGCGCATGCTCGGCCTGGCGGTCGCCGTCGTGCCGCTGCTCGTCTCTCTCAAGGCGGTCGCCTCCTACGTGCAGAACTATCTGATGAGCTGGATCGGGCAGCGCGTGAGCCAGCAGATCCGGGAGGATCTGTTCCGGCATCTGCACCTGCTGCCGCTCGAGTTCTACTCGGGCCTTCGCGGCGCCGACGTGCTGTCGCGCGTGACCGGAGACTTGACGCTCGCCCAGAGCGCGCTGACGACCCTTCCCGTCTTCATGATCCGCGACAGCCTCACGGTGCTGTTCCTCGTCGCGTCGCTGTTCAAGCTCGACTGGCGCCTCGCGCTGCTGACGGTGCTCGGCTCGCCGCTGTCGCTGGCGGCGCTTTGGGTGCTATCGCGCAAGATGCGCGACGCGAGCCGCCAGTCGCAGATCGCGGTCGACCGGCTCCACCACCGCTTTCAAGAGAGCGTGCAGGGCATGATGACCGTGAAGGCCTTCAACTACGAGGAAGGCGCCACGGAGAAGTTCCAGGAGGAGAACGAGTCCTTCTTCCAGCCCATGATGCGCTACCTGCGCGCGACGGCGCTGATGAATCCGCTCCTCGAGCTCGGCGCGTCGGTGATCGTCGCCGCCGTGATCTGGTTCGGCGGCCGCGAGGTGATCCGCGGGCGCATGACCCCCGGCGCCTTCTTCGCGTTCATGGGCGCGATGCTGGCCGCTTACGCGCCGATCAAGAACCTCGCGCGCGTGAACGCCGAAGGGCAGCGCGCGTGGGCCTCGGCGGAGCGCCTGTTCCAGGTGCTTGACGAGAAGACGGCTGTCCCGACCAAGCGGATGCCGGACTTCAAGGTCCTCAACGCGAGCCTCCGGCTCGAGGGCGCGGGCTTCCGCTATCCCGGCGCGCGGACGTGGGCGCTCCGCGGACTCGATCTCGAGATCCCGAAGGGCGCGCGCACGGCGATCGTCGGCCCCAGCGGCTGCGGCAAGACGACCATCGCGAAGCTTCTGCTCCGCCTGCACGATCCGTCGGAGGGCCGCCTGACGTTCGACGGTTCGGACGCGCGCGAGCTCGACGCGTCCTCCATCCGCGCGCGCATCGGCATCGTCTCGGCGGACGCCGTGCTGTTCAACGACACCGTTTTCCAGAACCTCGCGCTCGGCCGCAAGGTCGTGACGCTTTCCGAGGTGGAGCGGGCCGTGGCGGCCGTCGGCGCGTCGGAGTTCGTCGCGGCGCTGCCCGAGGGCTATCACACCACGCTCGGCGACTGGGGCTTTTCGCTCTCGTCGGGGCAGAGGCAGAAGCTCGCGATCGCGCGCATGCTGCTCAAGGACCCCGAGATCGTCGTGCTCGATGAGGCGACCGCGCATCTCGACGGGCCCGCGCGCGCGGAGATCCTGAAGGTGCTCGATACGGCTCTCGCCGGGCGGACCGTCGTCACGATCGCCCACGATCTGGCGTCGGTGGCCCCGGCGGACCAGATCTACGTATTGAACGCCGGCGCGCTCGCCGAGTCCGGGACTCATGCGGAGCTCATGGCGGGCAAGGGCTTGTACCGCCGGCTTTTCGAGCTCCAGAGCGTCGCGCGTGATTCCGCGGAGGCCGCGTGAACGAGATGATCGACAAGGGCGCCCTGCTCGCGAAGTTCGCCCTTTACTCCCCGCACGTGGACCCGACCGCGCTCGAGCTCGCGTGGGACTTCGCGGAGAAGGTGCACGTCAACCAGTCGCGCGCCTCCGGAGAGCACTACCTCACGCACTGCGTCGCGGTGGCCGAGTCGCTGATCGAGTGGCGCATGGACCTGCCCTCCGTCTGCGCGGGCCTGCTCCACGACACGATCGAGGACACCGCGACGACGGAGATGCAGCTGCGCGCGGAGTTCGGCGAGGAGATCGCGATGCTCGTGATGGGCGTCACGAAGCTCGACGCGCTCAAGTTCGAATCGCGCGACGAGGCGCAGGCGGAGAACTGGCGCAAGATGCTCCTCGCGACCGCGCAGGACATCCGCGTCATCGTGGTCAAGCTCGCCGACCGCCTGCACAACATGAAGACGCTCAATTTCCTCAAGCGCGAGAAGCAGGAGCGCATCGCCGCGGAGACGATGGCGCTGTACGCCCCCCTCGCGCACCGCTTAGGCATGTTCAAGCTCAAGGGAGAGCTTGAGGACCTCGCGTTCAAGTATCTGCACCCCGACGAGCACGCCGAGCTGTCCGGAAAAGTCGCGGCCATGCTCGCGAACAGCGAGAAGAACCTCATCGAGACGCGCGCGGCGATCGAGAAGGTGACGGAGGGCACGAACATCCCCTGCCGCATCCTCGCGCGCAGCAAGACGCTCTGGTCCATCTACGGCAAGATGGAGCGGCAGCAGAAGCCCTTCGAGGATATCCAGGACGCTCTCGGCGTTCGCTTGATAACGGATACCGTCGCCAACTGCTACGCGCTCCTCGGCATCATCCACACCCACTTCAAGCCGGTGGCCGGGTCCTTCACGGACTACATCTCCACCCCTAAGCTCAACCTGTACCGGTCGCTGCATACGACGATCGTGAGCCCGACCGGGGAGCTCGTCGAGATCCAGATCCGCACCGAGGAGATGCACCGCTCCTCCGAGTACGGCATCGCGGCGCATTGGCGCTACAAGACGGGCGAGTCCGCGCGCGACGCCCACATGGAGGAAAAGCTCAACTGGCTCCGGCAGTGGATGGAGTGGCTGCAGGACTTGAACTCGCCCCGCGAGTTCCTCGACAGCCTCAAGACGGATCTCGAGTTCAACCAGGTATTCGTCTTCACCCCCGCCGGCGAGGTGAAGGTGCTGCCCGTGGGAGCCACGCCGCTCGACTTCGCCTTCGCCGTGCACACGGCCATCGGCTTCTCTTGCGTCGGAGCTCAGGTCAACAACAAGATGGTCAAGCTCGACCTGGCTCTCAAGTCCGGCGACATCTGCAAGATCATCACGAAGAAGGGCTCGATGCCGAAGAAGGATTGGCTCAACTACGCGAAGACCGCTCGCGCGCGCTCGAAGATCCGCCACTATCTGAGGGAGCAGGGGATCGTCGCTTGAGACGGCTTCTCGCCCTCGTCCTCGTGGCGCTCGGCGCGAGCGCCTGCTCGAGGCAGCAGACGCTCAATTACCGCCACTGCTTGAAGCTTCGCATCGGGATGACTCGCGAGCAGGTGTTCGCCGCGATGGGGCCGCCGGATGAGACGTTTCCCTACGTCGAGGGCAAGACCTTGCCGCATCTGAAGGGGCGCACCTCCTACGAGTGGAGCACGCCCGCTTCGATGCCGGCCGCGAACGTCGTGTCGGTGGACGAAGCCACGGGCAAAGCCTCGAGCATCCGCTGCGGAGACTCCGTCGTCACGACGGCCGTCTATATCGAGCCGCCCGAGCCCGCCGCGCCGGCGGCCGAGCCCGCGCAATACGGCGTCGAGCCGCGCCCGGCCCCCGCGCCGCGTTCCAGCCCGCGCGAGCACGGCGGCGAGAACGCCGCCGGTCGCCCCTTGACCGAATGAGCCGCCTCGCTCTCGCCGCGCTGATCGCGCTGGCCGCCTGCGGCAAGCCGCGCCCGGCGGGAGGGCCGACCGCCGCCGAACTCGGGTCCGAGGCCGCCACGTTCGCCCAGGTCCTCGTGCCGCTCTCGACGCAGACGCTCGCGGGCTTCGAGGAGGCCGTGAAGCGCAATCCCCGGACCGTGACCCCGTCCGACTTCCCTCTGATATACGAGCTCGGCTACGCGACGATCGACGGGCGGACCGTCCCGGTCATGGTCGGATACGCGACTCCCTGGATGGCGCCCGCCGACGTCCTCCACCAGCCGATGAATGTCCCCCAATTCCTGCGCGCGTGCCAGCTCGAGGGCCGCGACGCCGTGCTGATCGCGCCCAAGGGCAGGATCTTCATCCCGCGTTCCCAGCTCGAGGAGGTGCGGGCCAAGGTCGTCTCGCTCGGCCCGCCCAAGCCGGACCTTCCCTTCGGCTTCATCCGCGGAAACTTGCGCTAGGCGTCAGCGCGCGTGGCGGATCCGTTCGGCCTCGACGGCGGCCTCGAGGGCCTCGCCCCGCGAGAGGGCATCGGAGAGCGCCTCGCCGTCGCCGGGCCGCCACCAGCGGTACTCGTGGGCCTCGAGCCACGCGGCCGGGACCTTCGCGCGATCCACGAACAGCAGCGCCCGGGGATCCCACCAGACGAGCGCCCAGCGCTCGCGCGGAAGATACGTCACGTACCACGGGCGCGTGAGCTCCCGGCGCGAGCCGTCGGGATAGACGCGCGTGCCCGCGAGCCGCTCGGGATAATGGCGGATCAGGAGAGCGTCGAGCCGGTTGCGCTCGACGAACGCGGCCATCGGCTCGCCGCCCGACAGCGCCTCCTGCAGCTCGTCAAGCTGGCCGTGGAAGAGATAGCGCCCGTCGCCGTACACGCGGCCGTCCAAGCCCAGGCGCCAGCCGAGGTAGCCGCCCCACTCGTACGTATTGAACAGGCGCAGCGGCGCAAAGACCGCCCGCGCCGAAACGACGAAGTCGACCGCGCGGCGGGCAACGAAGACGTCCTGGTATGGAAGGCCCCAGGCGACCGAGCGCAGGGACGCGGCGAACAGGACGCTCAGCACGACGACGGCCCCCTCCGCGGAGACGGCCGCGGCCAGCAGCGGCACGGCGGCCGCCGGCCAGTACACGTTGAAGCGCGTCGAGAACAAGGTCGCCGCCGTGAGCGCGAGCGTCGCGGCGGCGAGCCCCGGCTCGCGCCGGCGCGCGCGCCACGCGGCCCACGTCCCGGCCGCGAGCACCGCCGCGAGCGGCCACTGGAACGGATACCGCAGGGAGAACGGGCCCCATTCGGCGACGCCCGCGCGCACCGGATCGAGCGCGTGCGTCATGAAGACCGCGTACAGCTTTAGTCCGTAGGGATTGAGCAGCGAGCCGAGGGCCGCGCCCCACGCCTCGGCCGCGAGCCCCGCGGGCCGGTCTTTCTTTCCGAGGTAGAGCGCGAGCGCCCACGCGGGATAGAGCGCGAGGCCGAGCGCGAACGCCGCGTGCAGATTAGCCCACAGGGCAAACGCCGCGAAGCCCGCAAGAAAGCTCGCTCTGTGCATCGATAGGCGCCGCAGCTGCCAAGCGAAGAACGCCGCGGACACGACGTCCGCGCGCAGGTCGGCCTTCGGCAGCATCGCCGCGGCCCAAAGCGCCGCGCCCAAGGCGCGCTCGAGGGCGGACGCCTTGCGGTCGCGCAGCAGCCCGTCGATGGGCCCGAACGACGCCAGGAGCAGCAGGACCTTCGCGCTCCACAGGCCCCAATCTCCGAGCAGGCCGAAGGGATACAGCAAAAGCTGGAAGCCCCACTCGAAGTCGATCCATGGGGAGCCGCCCTTGGTGAAGCTGAACGAGTCGACGGAGGGGACCGCGCGGTGCGCCCACATCCACCGTCCCGCGGAGAGATGCCACCACACGTCCGGGCTTAGGACGGGCAGCATTAAAACGATCAGGGCCAGGGCATAAGCCCAGGCCCTGAGCGCGCGGCCTTCCTTGTACGGGAGGGCCGGGTTCGCTATTATCGAATCGGGCGGACGGCGCGCCCGGACTTGATGCAGTCCGTGCACACGTAAACGGTCTGAGTCCGGCCTTCGATCGCGACCTTCTGCCTCTGAAGATTAGGGCGGAAGACGCGACGGGTGGCCTTATGCGAATGGCTATAGCTGTTGCCGGACTTGGGACCTTTGCCGCAACCGGGAATCTGACACTTGAATGACATGGGTCGATTCTAGCAAACCTCGACGGGCCTTAACAAGTTGACCGAACAAGCTCTCAGCACCCCCATCCAGTACCTGAAGGGAGTCGGTCCCCGTCGGGCCGTCCTCTTTGAGCACCTCGGGGTGAAGACCTTGGGCGACCTTTTGACCCATTATCCCCGTCTGTGGCAGGATCGCCACGAGACCCAGGATTTGAAGCACACCGCGGGAGGACTCGTCGTCTTAAGAGGGCGCGTCCTGCGGGCCTCGAAGCACGGCGCCGGCCCGACGCTCGGCATCTACAAGGCGACGCTCGCCACCGCGCACGGCAAGGTCGAGTGCCTGTGGTTCAAGCATCTCTCCCGCAGCTACGACGCGTTCGCGTCCTTGAAGACCGAGGCCGCCGAGGGCTCCGACCTCTGGGTGGTGGGCCGCGCGGAGGCCGATCTCACGGGCGTGCGCGAGATCCGCGTCGACGAGCACTACACCCTCGGCGACGAGCGCTGGCGCATGCACGCCGGGCGCATCACGCCCATCTACGGGCTTACGGAGGGCATCTCGCAGCGCTTCATCCGCGAGGCCACCCATAAGGCGCTCGAGCTCTCGGCGGACTCCGCGCGCGACGTCGTGCCCGCCGAGCTCATCTCGAAGCGCAAGCTCCTCGCCGCCGCTCAGGCCCTGCGGGGCATTCACTTCCCGCGCTCCGACGCCGAGCTCGAGGCCGCGCGCGCGCGGCTCGCGTACGAGGAGCTGCTGCTGCTCGAGATCGCCTGGATCCTCAAACGCAGGCAGACGCGCGGCCTGCTCAAGAACTTCGCCTACGAGGTCAAGCGCACGCTGCTGACCCCGTTCCGCCGGAAGGCGGGCTTCGAGTTCACGCACGCGCAGAAGCGCGTGATCAACGAGATCTTCGACGACATGCAAAAACCCTACCCGATGACGCGCCTTCTGCAGGGCGACGTCGGCTCGGGCAAAACGGTCGTCGCGCTTTCGGCCCTTCTGCTCGCCGTGGAAAACGGCGGCCAAGCGGCGCTGATGGCTCCGACCGAGATCCTCGCCGACCAGCACCGGGCCACGCTCGACCGCTTTCTTAAAGGCCTGCCGGTTCGGGTGGCCTCGCTCACGTCGCGCGTTCCCAAGAAGGAGCGCGAAAAAATATTGACGGCCGCGCGCGCGGGCGAGATCGACATCCTCGTCGGCACCCACGCCCTGCTCGAGGCCGGCGTCCAATTCCCGAAGCTGCGCCTGGCCGTGATCGACGAGCAGCACCGCTTCGGCGTGCGCCAGCGCACGACGCTGCGCCAGAAGGGCAATCTCATCGACCTGCTCGTGATGACCGCGACGCCGATCCCCCGCACGCTCGCGCTCTCGCTCTACGGCGACCTCGAGGCCTCGACCATCGACGAGATGCCTCCCGGCCGTCCTCCGATCAAGACGTTCTTCTCGCCGGAGGCCGAGGCGTTCGACGCCGTGAGAAGCGAGGTCGCGAAGGGCCGGCAGGCGTACGTCGTGTACCCTATCATTGAAGAGTCCGCCGGCCTGGACCTTCAATCGGCCAAGTCCGAGTTCGAGCGGCTCAAGACCTCCGTGTTCGCGGGAACGGAAGTGGATCTCATCCACGGCGCCATGACGGGAAAAGCCAAAAGCGCCGTTATGAAGAATTTCGCTTCAGGAACGACAAAAATACTTGTCGCGACCCAGGTCATCGAGGTCGGCATCGACGTGCCGAACGCGACGGTCATGGTGATCCAGAACGCGGACCGCTTCGGCCTCGCCTCGCTGCACCAGCTGCGTGGTAGAATCGGACGCGGAGCGTCCGAGTCCTACTGCCATCTCGTCGGCGACCCGCGCACCCCGCACGCGCGC
>Ga0163144_10018017_pt1 | contig 14331 bp, 15 predicted proteins | sample OliLak19BULKMAT1_FD_123175 | JGI IMG/M metagenome (GOLD analysis project Ga0163144, IMG submission 123175) | Freshwater microbial mat bacterial communities from Lake Vanda, McMurdo Dry Valleys, Antarctica - Oligotrophic Lake LV.19.BULKMAT1 | ecosystem: Environmental > Aquatic > Freshwater >... | reverse complement strand
GGAAAAATGATTTAATGGAATTGGTTTCACAATCTCAGAAATCAATAAAAATCACATCGCCATTTATAAAAGAGAATATCTACAATGAATTAATATCTAATAAACAAACAGAAACACAATTAGAACTAATTACTTCTTTTAATTTCTACAAATTAAAACTTATAAGATGCCCCTAACAAAATAAACCTGTTTAAAAGTTTTATACTTCTATTTATATTTATAAAATCAGAAATAGCATTGGATATGAATTCCTTGGTATTTGTGAGATTCCGAGCATCAATATTAATAGAGAATTTGCTTTTAATAACTTCATACAAAAATGAAGCGTTCATAAAATAGTAATTCTGCCTGCTTATACCATCACTTTTTACAGTAATTAATTCTTGTGAAACATTCAGTTTTATCTTTTTACTAAATTTAAAATTCAAGTCCAAATATGTATTAGTATTATATTGAGTAAAAATGTTTTTTTGTGAATATATATTTTGCCAGACAAGATTAATCCCCAGATTATAATTAAATACTTTTAGAAACCCAGATTTTATCGATGTGTTAAGTTTATATTCCCATACTGTATTTGTTCTGTTTAAATCACTATCATTAAGATTATTCTGATAGATGCCTTGTGAAACAGATGGTCTTATTTTGATAGTAAAGGAATATTTAGGGAAATACTGTTCTATTCCCAGCATTATATTGCTAGTTTGATTGGCAAAGAAATTTTCCACTTTTTCAGTACTATTAAAATCACTGCTTATTAGCCAATTTGAACGATAACCTCTTGGTTGATATGTAAAAATACCATTGATGTAGAAAAGAAAATCTCCTTCAAAATTTCCATAAATATAGTTAAGAAGACCCGTATGATTAAACTGAGGAACTAGTAATGTGCTTCCACTTTCAAATGAACGATACCCCACAAGCCTTTCACCTGTACTTATATCAAGCACTTGTGGCATTTTAGTGGTGAACATATAGGTAGTTGATATTGTGTGATTATTTTTATCTATTCTTGCTCCTATGGAAGGCAATATATAAAATTTATTATAATTTTTAGACTGTGCATATTGTGCTTGATAATATCCTAGCAAGAAATTTGAAAAAATACTTAAAGATTTATAATTGTATCTTATGTTTAAAAAAGATGTATAATCTTTTTGAATAAAAAGTTGATTGTTTTTTGCGTTATCACCCAAAGAAAGTTGATCATCCTGATTGTAAGCACTTAACTGACTATTAAACGTATCATTCATTCTAGAAAAATAGATTCCGTTCGTAATCTGGAAGTTTTTAGTACGATAATACAAAGTAGATTTAAAGTTTTTAATATCAGTATTTCCATTATTATTCTGAAAAAGGGAAGAAGCTTGGAACATCCCAAGTGTAGCAGGCAATGTCCTAAAATTAGTTTGAGTAGTTTGATAAGTCTGTGAGTAATCATACTTTTGCCAAGCTGATTCTAACATCAACACTAATTTATTATTAAACTTATAGGTATATTCAAGTCTATGTCCCCAATCTAGTGTATTATTATTATCATCTTCATTAATGGTATTTTGATTAGCAACTGTTTGTTGCTTGTTAAACAATTGATGTTTTCTGATATATTTTTCGTATTTTAATGAAGATTTTAAATTAATTTTCCAGTTTAATTCAAACTTTCCTAACAGTGTCACAGGAGCTACTTCTTTAATAATATTTTCTGTCAAGATAAAAAGTGAGTCTTGGAATATGTACCTAATATCATTATTCAAGAATAACTGATTATTATCTTGAGTAACAAGTACCGTAAACTTAGCTTGCACATTTTTATTAATATGTGCTATAAGACTTGTAGAACCTGCTATAGATTGATTGAATAATACATTTTGATTTCGAGAAATAGAACTAATATCATTATTTTTTATCCAAGGAGTTTGGTAATTGATGATTGAATAGGTAGAACCATCGTTATCTTTTATACTTTGAAACTGTTCATTATTTAACTGCTCTGCAATGCTATTTTGTCCGATATTATTAGCTCCAATAAAAGAAAGTGTTTTTATTTTTTTGCTAAACCTCATAAGATTTGCATACATTTTATAATGTTCATTATTTCCTATATTCGCATCTAGGTTACCCACCCATTTGCTTTTATAAGTATCTTTGAGATTGATATTTAATACTATATCTTCTGAGTATTCTATCCCTTGCAAAAGACTATTATCTGTAAATCTGCTAATTATTTCAATTTGTGAAACAATATCAGCAGGAAGATTCTGAGAAGAAAGTTGGTAGTTTTTACCTGTCAAATCATCGCCATCTATTAGAATCTTTTTAATAGGTTTGCCTTGTACTGTAATTTTGCCTGTACTTTTTTCTACATCAATGCCAGGTATTTTTTGTAATAAATCTTCTAAAGTATTTTCTGTGCTATCTCTGTAAGCATCTGCCAAGAAAGTAACTGTGTCTTTTTGCTGAATGACATCTTTTTTTGCTTTCACAACAATATCTTTCAAGGCTATAATATCAGGTATTAGCTCAAAAGTGAAAGAAGTTACACCCAAAGAAGAGTTATTAATAATCTGTTCTTGGCTCTTGTAGCCTAGCATAGAAACTTTTAGAACATACACTAACTCTGCAACTGGCACACTCAATTTAAAAAAACCAAGCTCATCAGTCTGAGCAAATGCTATGATTTGCATTGTCTCTTTTGATTGTATAAAAACATTGGCAAAAGGAATAGGTGCTTTTTGATCATCATAGACATATCCCTCGAAACTGACTTTGTCTTGGCTCAGAACGCTCAGTTGCAGAGTGATAAAAATAAAAGTAAGCTTACTTTTCATAGCTTTTTTCAAGCAGATTTGGAGTAACCCTTTGCACTTCTAATTCGCCAGAGCCTTCATGCTGAGAGACTGCTCTTTTCTTCATCTTCAAAAACTCTAATTCATCAGCTTTTTTATATTCTTCAAAAGATGCCTTTAATCCATCAGTAGGAGGAGTAATTTCATCGAGATTTGCAGAAGCACTAGGGATTTCTAAATCTGTCAATATAAATTTCACTTCTTCCTTGCTATCATAGGCTTCTAAAATAAGTCCAGGCAAGCCTTGTAATTTCCAAGGACCATCTGAAATGGGAATATCCAAAGTAAACCAAGCTATATAATGTCTTCCTCTAAAATCTGCTTCGGCTTTTTGACACATAAATCCTCCCACTTCTTTTTGCTCACCTTGTATAGTCCAGTTGATTTTTGGAAGAGAAGGCTCTTCTGTTAGATAAGGTTGCATCCAGACTATCTCACGAAGAATCAATTTCTTATTTTTTAAATCTTTATAATATACACTCCCTATTTCATCTTGAAACCACCCATCCATCACACTTCCTTGTGAACCATCAGAATCATCAGATGTCTTACTGACAAATCCCTTTTCACCCTTACTATAAGTAAAGACAGAAGCTTCACTGGTAAATATTAGTACTGCATCTTGCTCCAAAGTAAGCAAACGTAGTTTAGTAATCATTTTGTAATTTGCTTTACCTACTACTTTCTTTTTATCAGAAAGATTATTATCTTGACCTTGTAATGGTAAGAAAGACAAAACAAAATAACATAACAAAACATGATGGATTTTCGAAAATAAAATCATAATAATATAAAGTTTAATTTAAAATTCAAGAACAAAGTTTTGGTTTCAAATATAATATTTGAAACCAAAAGTAATCATAAATTAGATGACTAAATCTACATTAATGCTTGCAAAAAAATCGTTTACAGATTTTTTATTATCAATAGATAATTTTTCTAAAGAAGGAATGAATTTTTCCGCTTTCTTATGGTAATTTTCAAATGATTTTTCTTTAAAATCCTGTACCATATCTTTCAATAATAAATAAGATGTTAAAGTTTCTTCATTTTTAAGAAGTGAAGCTAATTGCTCTAAGTTCTTATATTGTAATTCATCAATAGAAACAGGTGTTCCATTTTCAAGATCCATTGCTGATAATTGTTCATATCGTGAACAGCCACAAGAAAAAAGATTACAACTACAAGCGCAATTCGATCCATCACACTCCTATTAACATGACATAAATGAACCAGTACAACTACAAATCCCTACATCAAAAGTTAACGAAACATTATAAATAGGAAAATCAGAAATTTCGTTATTTTGTGTTGTATTTACAAAATTAACAAAAGAAAATGTAATAATAGTTAAAAAGATAAAAAGATACTTTTCCATTTTAATATCTGTTTATGTTTTTAAAAATATCTGTAAAGCACCGTGCTTTACCTGCTACAAAGTAAAATAAAGTATTTTTAAAGAGCTTTTCAAACTATGAAAAATCTTGTTTTTCTTTCATCTTATCTAATAATATTTGCTCAAAGATATACTGTTCCAAATCATTCCAAGTATCAAAATCTAAGAAAGTACAGAAACTTGTACGGGTACGTTGATTAAAACTTGTATGTTGATAATTTTGAGGCAAGAAGATACGCCTTAGTGATGAATGACTTACTCCTATCAATTCACTCGCAAGTTGATAGTGTTTTTCTGTCCATTCCTCACAAGTTACCAAGAGGATTTGGTAATCAGTAAGTTTACGTTTTTTAACCTGTTCTTTCAGTGTATAGCATAGCATTTTTGCTAGTTTTTGTTTGAAATGTAAGTGCTGCATGAAGACATATAGTTTTGGTCTTTACATTATTTTAGTGAAATGAAGTGCTTCATCTCTACAAACAAAGATAACAAAAAAATAACAAAATACCTTTTCAATTTTCAAACTTTGAAAAGTTTTTATAATTTAAAATACAGGTAACTACTCAGGTCTAATTTAATATTAGAGTGCGACAATAGATTTAAGGAAAAACAGCACATTAAGATTTCTTTTCCTTAAAGTATCAATAATAGAGCGTAGGACATAAAAAGAATGCTATCTAGATTTGAATTGACCACCCACGCTTATCCCTCCAAATATAAGAATAAACGCTTGAGTAGGTAATAAAGAAAGGCTTTTTTACTGTGATTTATTTTTCTCATCTCAAGCATCAAATCAGGAGTAAACTTGATTCACCATGAGGCACATCAGGTTAAGTGCTATCAAATCCATTTTGCTTGAAAACTTTTAATATGATGTGTTATTTGAATGGGATTACTCAATTTCTGTTTCAATAGCGATTGAAAATTTAGTGCTGGGTTCTATAGTTTTATAGCTTGTTTTTTGAGTCAAATCAGTAGATTCATCCTCTCGGTCAGGAAGTCCGAGCCAAGGTTCTATACACACATAATCAGCAGATGGTTTTGACCATAATGCAAGATGAGGATAGTCTTTAAATCGAACTACGATTCCTTTTTTCTCATCTTTCTTGCGTAGCCTAACCCAATCACATGCTATGTCAGAGAATATCAAGGCATCTTCATTAAATAGCGTATCCGAAAGTGGAAGTATCTCTTCATTGCTTTCAATTTTACGTTTGTGATGTGATAGTAATCCAGATGCCCCTAGTGTGTCGGCATTAAGGTCAAATTGAGTGGGAAATTCAACAACATAGTCAGATAACTTTATATTTTCACTTAAAGGACAGGTGTATGCTGTATGTCCACCACAAGCGAATTGCATAGGAACGGAGTCTCTATTTTCAATTATATAGGTCATAACTAAACGCTTCTCAACAAGGGTAAACTCTACCGAGAACGAAAATTTGAATGGATATTGTTTGAGCGTTTTCTCAGAACTTGTAAGTATAAAAACACACTTAGAAACTCCCTGTTGCTCGAAAGTAAGTAGATTATTGTTTCGAATAATCCCGTGCTTAGGCATTGCATACGCTTCCCCATTGAAGACAACTTTGTCCTCTTTAATTTTCCCAATAGCGGGGAATAATACTGGTGAACTGCTTCCCCATACTGACTCGTCTATTTGCCAAATGTACTCTTCGCCAGTTTCCTTGTTTTTTAAAGAACGTATCTCTGCTCCATTAGACTCAATAATGCAAATTAACTTTTCGTTTTCTATAGTATGTAGCATATTAAAAGAATAATTATTATAAAATGTCTATTTTTTGAGTGGTGTATAATATTCTAGGGTTTGCTGAGGTAGGGGAATTAGAAGCATAAGTATTCAATTTAGCATTTTGACAACTATTTTTGTTTTACTTGATACATTCCTATCCAATCTACAAAGTTAAATTTCATTTTTTTTGCAAAATCTTCTAATCTATCAGTTTCTGTTACACTGCTGATGTCATAAATGGCAAATGTCTGTAATGAATTATCTGCGTTTAGTTGTCCGTAAAAATAAGTTCCTAACGCACTTATTACAAAAGTATTTTCAGCAAAACCCTTGTAATCATTACTAAAGCCCAATGCTCCAATTTTGTCAGTTTCCAATGCTTTCTGAATGTCTGTTAAATGAATTTTGTCTTTTATTTTGGTTGTTGGAAATTGTCTTACAAAGCATTTTTTATAACTTGTCATTTCTTCATGCTCCTCATGTTCTTTTGCACTTTCTCTGATTTCTTCAAGCATTTTTTCAATTTCTCCTGAATTTTCTGCCGAAATAAATTCTTGTTGTAGCCAATCATCTCCGTGAATTTGAATTGTAAAGTCAGTAAATAATGCTTGCTCAGTTAAGTTTGGAAAATCGTTTTCAATGGTTGGTAAGGAAAACAAGATATCCTTAGGATTCATATATTCTACCTTTCGCATTTTCAAAATAAGTTGTTTCGATTTTATGAATTCTTCTGAATTTTCTGGAACAGCTTGTTCGATTGTCCAATCATTTCCTTGAATGTGTAATGTCGTTGATACTGAAAATGTTGTTGGTAATTGGGCTGCTTGTATTTCCGAAACACCGAGTATTTGTCCATTAGAATTGTCAATGAATTGAACTTTTATTTTGTCGTTTTTGTCAGATAATTCCACTTATATATTATTTTTTATTAATTGTTGTTTAGAGTGTCAGCCGTAAAATAACTGTAAACACCCAATCTACAAAGTTAAATTTCATTTTTTTTGCGAAATCTTCTAATCTATCAGTTTCTGTTACACTGCTGATATAATTATCTTGGAGAAGCTAAGGATAGCAAATATTAAGGCAGACCATGCTTAATTTTCTCTGCAACTTGATTTAGACTTCCTTTTAATACTATATTTCCATGACGGTCTATTAAATAGTAGGTTGGAACCATACTTACATCATAGTTTTTAACAACGATGCCATTATATCCTCTCAAATCACAAACATTATTCATTCAGTCTTTTCATTTGATAATACCAAATTCATTGGGCGAGTATCATTATAACTCTCAACGATTAAATGGAATAAGGTTGGTATTTTAACAACATCTTTATATAATAAATGATGATTGGATATTAGTAAAGTATTAGTCTTATTTGTTAGTCTATTTAAAAGAACTACTCTTCCAGAGTCTAAGGAATTAAATCGAATATCAAGTGTAGATTGAGAATGAACAATCTGTGTTATAATGACTAATATTAATGTTAAAGTGAGATTTTTCATATCGTAGTGAAGTAGTGATTCTTTAAATATTTAGGAGTGTAAAACATCTAATTTTATCTCCAAATATAAGAATAAATGCTTGAATAAATATTTTTTCTTGTGATCCATTTTACTGTTTTGGGTAAGCAATTCTCACTAAGATTAGACTGATTTATAGTCTCAAAATTCAAACTATTTTGATATACAAGTACTTTTAGTAAGTGAATTAAGTGCTATACTTATCAAATATTTCACAAAATCAAAAAAAATATTCTCAAAAACAATTAACTTTGACTGCTCAATGTTTTCACAGTCCAAATTAAAGAAATATGCTTCAAGAATCCACTAAACAAACCAAAAGAATCAAACCTGATTGGTTAAAAATACAATTACCCACAGGCAAAGAATATATAGAAGTCAAAAAAATCATCAAAGAACACCGTCTGCATACTATCTGCGAAAGTGGCAAATGCCCCAATGTGGGTGAATGCTGGAGTGCAGGAACGGCTACTTTTATGATTTTAGGTGATATATGCACTAGGGCTTGTCGCTTTTGTGCAGTCAAAACGGGGCGACCTGAGGCTATAGATTGGGATGAACCTGTGAATGTAGCTACTTCTATCCAATTAATGAAACTCAAGCATGCCGTTATTACCTCTGTAGATAGAGATGACCTAGCAGATGGCGGAGCTTCTGTCTGGTTCGCTACTATCAAAGCCATCAAAGAACACAATCCTGAGACTACTATTGAAGTGCTTATCCCTGATTTCAAAGGCAAGGCTGAGTCTATTTTACAAGTAACTGAGCAAAAGCCCGATGTGATTTCTCACAATATGGAAACAGTCAGAAGACTTACTCGCCAAGTTCGCCGTAATTCGGATTATGATAGAAGTCTTTCGGTACTTAAGTTAGTAGCCGAGCAAGGCATCCGAAGCAAATCTGGTATTATGCTTGGCATAGGTGAAACCGAAGAAGAAATCTTAGAAACAATGGATGATTTGCGTAGTGTAGGTTGTGAGGTAATGACCATCGGGCAGTATCTACAGCCTACCAAAGAGCATCTAGAAGTGCAGGAATTTGTAAGACCTGAAGTATTTAAAAAGTATGGAGAAATAGGTTTGGCAAAAGGCTTTCGTTTTGTAGAAAGTGGTGCTTTGGTGCGTAGTTCATACCATGCCGAAAAACACGTACTTTAAGTTTTTTTATGCAAAGTATTGATAATCTGACCGTGCATCCTTTTCAGACTATTCCTTACAAAGAGGCTTGGCGATGGCAAGCTTCTTTGTTTGAAGAAATGCAATCACAAAGTAAAGAAAATGAATACATCGGTCATTTGATTTTTTGTGAGCATCCTCCTGTCTTCACCTTGGGAAAAAATGGTCAAAAAGAAAATCTATTAGTTTCAGAAGAAAGACTCGAGAAAGAGCAAATTGAAATTTTTCAAACAGACAGAGGAGGTGATATTACTTACCATGGCTATGGGCAGTTAGTTGTCTATCCCATTTTGGATTTAAACAAACTCAAAATAGGTATCAGAGAATATGTAGATAGATTAGAAGAAGTAATTATACAAACACTCCAATCTACAGGCATTCACTCAGGACGTATCAAAGGAGCTTCAGGCGTATGGATAGAAGAAAATAGAAAAATATGTGCCATTGGGATTAGGGCAAGCAAAGCAATTACGATGCACGGTCTGGCATTAAATGTAAATACTCATTTAGCACATTTTGAGTATATCACGGCTTGTGGCTTGGAAGGCAAAGAAACTACTTCCATAGAGAAAGAGATTTCCAAAAAAATAGCTTTATCAGAGATAAGTCAAGAAGTATTGAAGAATTTTATAAGCGTTTTTGAGCTTAGTGAGAGATGAGTTATAAATGATGAGTTATGAGTTCGTAATAATCTGATAATCAACCTCTTACATAAATTAAATCAGACAATTATTCTAAAACTATTCCTTTACAGACTTTCATAAAAAAAACCCAACATAATTAAATCACATTGGGTTAAGTTATTCTATATCAATAGCTTACAAATTGTCAGAAGTTATTTTTGCTGAATAGTACTCACGGTTCATACGAGCAATGTATTCTAGTGAAATATCCTTAGGACATTCGGCAGAACAAGCACCTGTATTGGTACAAGCTCCAAAGCCTTCGGCATCCATCTGGGCTACCATTTTTTCTACACGGTTTCTGCGTTCTGTCTTTCCTTGTGGAAGTAAAGAAAGCTGAGATACTTTAGCACCTACAAAAAGCATGGCAGAAGCATTTTTACAAGCCGCTACACAAGCACCACAACCAATACAAGTTGCCGCATCAAAAGCCTTGTCAGAAACACTCTTTGCGATTGGAATCTCGTTGGCATCTACAGTTACACCTGTATTGACGGATACATAGCCACCTGCTTGCATAATTCTATCAAAAGCACTTCTATCCACCATCAAATCTTTGATTACTGGAAATGCTTTGGCACGCCATGGTTCTATATAAATGGTATCTCCATCATTGAAAGAACGCATGTGTAGCTGGCAAGTAGTAGTCCCTTGCTGAGGGCCGTGAGGACGACCGTTGATGTACATACTGCACATTCCACAGATACCTTCTCGGCAATCATGGTCAAATACGATAGGTTCTTTGTTATTGCGAAGCAGGTCTTCATTCAATACATCTAGCATTTCTAAGAAAGACATATGGTCAGAAACATCTGCTACTTGGTAGGTTTCCATTTTACCACCACCAGAGATTAGTTTTCCATTTTCTACTTTATCAGGCTTGCTTTGCCGCCAAACTTTAAGAGTTAATTTCATATCTTTATTTTTTTATTTCGACTATAATTTAATGTTTCATAAATTTGGTCTAAAGATATATATTTAGACCAAACTCTTCTTGAAGAATCTAAGGAACAATAATTAAATAAAGTGATAAGTTAGTTTAAGTAAAATACTCATTATCAGATTATTACAGACTCATGATTTACAACTCATCTCTCACTAAGAATGATTACTTATAACTTCTTTGAGTAAGTTTTACATTTTCAAATATTAAATCTTCTTTGATTAGCTCTTCTTGTACATCTTCGCCAGTAAATTTCCAAGCGGCTACAAATGAGAAGTTATCATCATCACGTTTGGCTTCGCCTTCTTCGGTCTGATATTCTTCACGGAAGTGTCCTCCACAAGATTCTTCACGCATTAAAGCATCATCTATCATTAGTTCGCCTAGCTCTATAAAGTCAGATACACGAGAAGCTTTTTCTAGAGTAACATTTAGTTCTTCATTGCTTCCAAGTACTTTTACATCACTCCAAAATTCTTTACGAAGTTTTTGTATTTTCTCTTTGGCAATTTTTAAACCTTCTGCATTTCTAGACATTCCGCAGTAATCCCACATGATTTTACCTAGTTCTTTATGGAAGTCATCTACTGTTTTATTTCCATTAATAGAAAGTAACTTCTCGATATTGGCTTTCACATTGGCTTCTGCTTCTTTGAAAGCCTCATGACTTGTAGGAATTTTGTCATAAGGAAGTGTAGCGACATAATCACCCATAGTGTAAGGAATCACAAAGTATCCATCTGCCAAGCCTTGCATCAAAGCACTTGCTCCGAGTCGGTTTGCACCATGGTCTGAAAAGTTAGCTTCTCCCAAAGAGTAAAGCCCTGGTACAGAAGTCATTAAATTATAATCTACCCACAGTCCACCCATCGTATAGTGAATGGCTGGATAGATTTTCATAGGTTTTTTATATGGATTATCATCTGTGATTTTTTCATACATTTCAAACAGATTACCATATTTGGCTCTTACCAAATCTTCTCCATCTCTCTTGATTGCATCTCTAAAATCTAAGAATACTGCCAATCCTGTAGGAGCTACACCACGACCTTCATCGCAGACATATTTGGCATTACGAGAAGCTACATCGCGAGGCACTAAGTTACCAAATGATGGATATTTACGCTCTAAGTAGTAATCACGGTCTTCTTCAGAAATATTTTCAGCTTTGAGTTCTCCTTTGCGGACTTTCTCAGCATCTTCTAGTTTCCTAGGCACCCACACACGTCCGTCATTACGCAATGACTCTGACATTAGCGTAAGTTTAGACTGATAATCACCCGATACAGGGATACAAGTAGGGTGAATCTGTACATAGCATGGGTTAGAAAAGTAAGCTCCTTTTTTGTGTGCTCTCCAAGCGGCAGTTACGTTAGAACCCATTGCATTGGTAGAGAGATAAAATACATTGCCATAGCCACCTGTGCAAAGCAATACTGCATGAGCAGAGTGTGATTCTATCTGACCAGTTACTAGATTACGGGTTATGATTCCACGGGCTTTGCCATCAATCGTTACCAGATCAAGCATTTCAGTACGTGGGTATAATTTTACTTTTCCATTGGCTACTTGGCGACTTAAAGCACTGTATGCACCCAAAAGCAACTGCTGACCAGTCTGACCACGTGCATAGAAAGTACGGGATACTTGTGCACCACCAAAAGAACGGTTATCTAATAATCCACCATATTCACGTGCAAAAGGAACTCCCTGAGCTACGCATTGGTCAATGATATTTACACTTACCTGTGCAAGACGGTGTACATTGGCTTCACGAGAGCGATAATCACCTCCTTTAACCGTATCATAAAAAAGACGAAATACGCTATCACCATCATTTTGATAGTTTTTGGCTGCATTGATTCCTCCTTGTGCTGCGATACTGTGTGCACGGCGAGGACTATCTTGAAAGCAAAATGATTTTACATTGTAGCCTAACTCTGCCAATGAGGCGGCGGCTGAAGCACCTGCTAGACCTGTACCGACCACGATTACATCATACTTACGCTTATTGGCAGGGTTTACTAATTTTATGTTGAATTTATGACGCTCCCACTTTTCTGCTATGGGACCGTCAGGGATTTTTGACTCTAATTTCATAATATTTATTTTTTATTCTTGATAATTTATGTTCTAGCTGAGACTTTTGACATACATCAAAATAGGAATCACTGCAAAACCTAGTGGTACTGCAATGCTATAAATTAAGCCTAATGTCTTGATGAAAGGCGTATATTTCACGTGATTGATACCTAATGTCTGGAATACACTCTGAAAACCATGCATCAAGTGATAAGAAAGCCCTATCATAGAAACTACATAGATGCCCACAATCAATGGATTCTGAAACTCAAACACTACCAAATCATACAGATTATGCATGGTTTGTCCATCATAAGTTACTTGCTCAATGCCTCCAAATTTAGATTTAGCCCAAAAACTGACAAGGTGAAGCACTAAAAAGATAAGGACTATAGAGCCTAGCCAAATCATATTGCGAGAGCTAAAAGAGCTATTAGCACTTGGCTTGCTGTAGGCATATTGCTTAGGGCGAGCAGAGCGATTGTAAATGGTAAGCACTACTGAAACAATAATGTGTAAAATAATAAAGAAGAAATTACCTATAGAGATAATCTGAATCAGTTCATTATGCCCCATAAAGTGAGCATATTCATTGAAGGCACGTCCGCCATCATCAGAAAAAATCATTATCATCTGCAAATTCCCAATTAAGTGAACTGCTAAAAATAGGATTAAGAATAAACCAGTAAGAGCCACTAAAAGTTTACGTCCTATGGTACTCGTAAAAAATTGTATAAACCAATTTGGTTTTTTTGAAATAGTTGGGTTAGATGCACTCATTTTTTTAAATCATTTAATAAAGAATATCCTTTGTTCAAATTTACATCTCCATTTTTAGAAATCAATATAAATAGTGAAACAATCTTTATATTTTAAATTGATTCTAAATTTTAGAAGCGATTTAAATTTAATTATTTAAAGTTTTGTGCAGTCAAAAAGTTTGTCAGAAGGGAAGATTTTAGGGGTTTTAGCGTAGTTTAGGCATAAAAAAGGCTTGCCAAAGTGAGGCAAGCCTTTTTTTTAAGCTTCTACTTTTTTATTTTTTTCGTAGCGTCTTGCTACTCCCTCAGCAATAGTTACTTGCTGTTTGGTATAAATGAGCGTTTCTTTATTTTTTAAGATTTTTTTAGCAACACGTATCGTCATGATTTTGCGATTTTGATTAAACGGAATTATTTGGAGTGCAAAGTTAATTAATTTTGTGTAAAGATGGACTTTAAAGTCAAGATTTATAAGATTTTTTAACCCATTAAAAAATTAAGCTCATAAGCTTCTTAAATTAAATCTCCCACCTAGTGCAAGCACGATTGTAGCGGTGCTTGTACTAATCTATTCCGAAAGCGTCCACTTTCTGCCGTAGGCAAAGGTCTTTAAATTACTAAATTGCCGAATAAAATAAAAATATTCTTAATTTACATTTCATCAAACACTCCAGCATACCAACTTCTGCACCTGTAATGGAAAGCGGACACTTTCAGAAATTTCTAGCACAAGCCGTGCTCTGCAAGGCTTGCACTAGATGTACGACCAGTAGGAGTACAGATAATAAATTTGCAAATAGTATTAAATTTAGTATATTTAGAAAATGTATTAAATAATACTCATATTTCGATAATAATTTCTACTGATAAAAATAATTTAAGTATCTGATATTCAATAATTTAAATTAATAAATACCGTTCAAGCGAAGACGCTTGAACGAGGTGAGTATTACAGGACATCATGGAGTCAGAGTAACAGATAAAAGAGATGGAAGAGTATATATATGTGATTTTCACAGTGACGGAACGTACTATACTAGGGGTTAAAATCAAATCATCTTATCAAAAATACTAGCTGCTTTAAGTCTTCCAACGGGATACTTAAAGCTAAGCAATAAAAAGCAAAGTCTATAACTTTGTCTGTTTTTGCAAAAAATAGTGAATG
>Ga0163144_10018016_pt1 | contig 14332 bp, 13 predicted proteins | sample OliLak19BULKMAT1_FD_123175 | JGI IMG/M metagenome (GOLD analysis project Ga0163144, IMG submission 123175) | Freshwater microbial mat bacterial communities from Lake Vanda, McMurdo Dry Valleys, Antarctica - Oligotrophic Lake LV.19.BULKMAT1 | ecosystem: Environmental > Aquatic > Freshwater >... | reverse complement strand
TGCCATCGCCAACGAGGCGAAGATCGATGCTCGGCAGATCGGCGCCATCGAGATCGCCGACAAGTTCTCGCTGGTCGAGGTGCCGCAGGAGCTTTCAGAGCCGATCATTCAGGCGCTGCGCGGAACGACGATTAAGGGCAAGAAGCTGACGGTGCGCCGGGATATGGCGCGTCGCACCAACGGGCCGCGCACGGTGTAACGTCGTGGTGGCAGGCGAGCGGGGCGGGGGAGCCATCCGGCACCTCCGCCCCGCTTTGTTTTTGTAAGCTGATGCAGGACAACCGTTTGCGGCATCATGCGCAGCGTGTATCACGGCATGCAAACCGCGAATGTATTCGGAGTCTTGCGGGGTCCTGCGGGGCGCAATACCTTGAATCCAGAGATAGCACCTTTTTTCACAAATGGAGTGGTCGGCTAGGGCAGACGCCGGAATATCTCTGTCGCACTGCTTGCACTTTTTTTCACATTCTGCGCGAAGCGGCATGCACCAATTTTCACGAGCTTGCCGCCTGCTTTGCGCTTTTTGTCACCCGTATCGGAGAACACCATGAAGACCACGATCCTTGCCGTCGCAGCGCTGCTCGCCACCGCCCCCCTGTCGGCGCAGACCGTCCGCCCGGTTATCTACCCGGCGCCGAGCGACAAGGCGATGACCACGACCTGGAAGGTCGACCTCGTGCACTCCAGGCTGAGCTTCCGCGTGCGGCACCTCGTGGGGAAGGTGGAAGGCAACTTCGGGGCATGGGATGCCGTGATCCGCACCAACGGCAGCGACTGGACGCGCGGCACGGCCGATGTCGCCGTGAAGACCGCGACGATCGCGACGCGCAATGCGCAGCGTGACGCCGATCTGCGGAGCAAGCGCTTCTTCGACGTGAAGGCGCACCCCGAGATGACGTTCATGAGCACCGGGATGATCCGCACGGACGATGTGGTCGAGATGGGTGGCCTGCTGACGATCAAGGGCGTGACCAAGCCCGTCGTACTTCGCGGCCTCTTCCTCGGCCGCGGCAAGGGCGCCGACGGCCGTGAGCGGATGGGCTTCGAAGCGAGCACGATCATCAAGCGGAAGGACTTCGGCCTCGTCTACAATGACGCCATCGGTGGTCTGCCGATTGTCGGTGATGAAGCGACGATCACCATCGAGATCGAAGCCGTCCGCGCCAACTGACGCACGTTCGTGACCTTGGGCGGCACGCGTCGGCACTATTTCCGGTGCTGTTCGTGCCGCCCCAATATTTTCGGAGACGCTCATGAAGCTTCTGTCGCTCGCTGTTGCCGCCCTTTTCGTCGCCGCCCCGCTTACCGCGCAGAAGGTGCGTCTGGCGGTGGTGCCTCCGGTCGACAAGTCACTCGTCACCACGTGGCGCACCGACCCGACGCACTCGCGCATGAGCTTCCGCGTCAGGCATCTGGTGGGCAAGGTCGAAGGCAATTTCGCCAACTGGGATGCCGTGCTGCATACCAACGGCGCCGATTGGACCAAGGGTGCCGCCGACGTCTCCGTGCGCACCAACTCGATCGCCACACGGAGCGCCCAGCGCGACGCCGACTTGCGGAGCCCTCGCTTCTTCGACGTGAAGAAGTTTCCGATGATGACGTTCTACAGCACCGGTGTGCTGCGCACCGATGACGTGGTGGAGATGGGCGGGTTGCTGACGATCAAGGGGATCACCAAGTCGGTGGTGTTGCGGGGCCTCTTCCTCGGGCGGGGCAAGGGCGCCGATGGCCGCGAGCGGATGGGCTTCGAGGCGAGCACCATCATCAAGCGGAAGGACTTCGGGCTGATGTACAGCGAGATGATCGACGGTCTGCCGATCGTCGGCGACGAAGCGACGATCACGATCGAGGTCGAAGCGATCCGAAGCAACTGAACTTCCGGGCGTGCATGCACGAGGGGCGGGCCTGCGCTGGCAGACCGGCCCCTCGCTGCGTCGGCGGGTCAGCTCGACGGCCGCAGCAGCATGAAGAGGCCCAGGCCGATCAGCATGCCGGCAAACGCACGCCGCAGCAACTGATCGGAGAAACGCCCCGCCAGCTGCGTGCCCGCGACGGTCCCGAGTGCTGCCGTCCCGCCGAAGATCAGGGCCGGGCCCCAGGCCACCGCCACCTGGCCCGCATAGCCGAGTGATGCGGCGACGGCGTTGAGCAGGATGACCACCAGCGACGTACCCACCGCCCGCCGCATCGGTACACCCGCCAGCTCCGTCAGCGCCGGCAACATGAGAAAGCCGCCGCCGACCCCGACCACGCCGGTGAGCACACCGACGCCCAGCCCCACGAGGCTCAGCACCGTCGGCGACTTGGGTGCACGCACCTCGTGCCCGGGCGGCCGCGGCCTGAGCATGGCGCCGGCCGCCACGATCATCGTGATCGCCAGCAGGCTGAGCTGCACGGCACCGGGTACCCTCGCCGCCAGGCGTGCACCGACGAACGCACCGGCCATGGCGACGGGAGCAAAGCGGAGCGTCACGGCGCGATCGACGTTGCCGGCGCGTGCATGGGCGGCCGCACCGACAACGGACGCCATGCCCACCACCACCAATGAGGTCGCGATCGCGACCTTGGCCTCGAGGTCCACCAGATAGACGAGCGCGGGCACCGTGAGGATCGATCCGCCGCCGCCGAGCAGACCCAGCGCCAGCCCGATGGCGAGCGCCGCCGCGACGCCGGCCGGCGGCACCAGGGTGACGAACGGCACTGTCAGCCGGCCATCGCGTCACGCTGCGCGGCGAGCTGGGCATCGAGCTTCGCGCACATGAGGTCGCAGAGCTGCGCGACGCGCGGATCTGCCACCGCGTAGAAGACGAAGAGCCCCTCCTTGCGACGCATCACGAAGCCTGCGGCATGCAGCTGACGCAGGTGCTTCGAGAGATTGGCCTGCCCCAGGCCGGTGACGGTCTGCAAGTCACCAACCGAACGCTCGCGCGGCATCAGCGCCTGCAGGATCGCCAACCGCGCCGGCTCCGCGAGCGCCTTGAACTGCTCCGCGACGAGTGCCAGCTGGGCTGGCGACATCGGGCGTGCCGGCATTACGCGGCGCCGGCGGTGGCGAGCACGGGGCCCGACTCCACCGGGAGTCCTGCACGCAGCCAGGCGCTGTAGCCGCCGATCAGGTTGGTGAGGTCAAGGAAGCCGGCCCGGAGCAGGACGCTGGCGGCGATCGCCGATCGTGCGCCGCCGGCGCAGTGCACCAGCAACGGTGCGCCAGTCGGGAGCTCCGCCAGCCGGTGCGGCAGTTCGCCGAGGGGAATGTTGTGGGCGCCGACAAGATGCCCTGCGGCAAACTCGGCGGGATTGCGCACATCGATCACCGTGGGTGACGCCGCGCGCAGAAAGGTCGCGGCCGCGGATGCATCGAACTGGGGTACCGTCGGCAAGAGGCCGCCCCGTGCCTGGCGCTCTGCCTCGAGCGTCACGGCGTCGAAGTATCCCGTCACCCGATCGAGTCCGATGAAGGTGAGTGCCGTGCGTGCCGCATCGGCCTGCCGCGCGTCGGCCGCAATCAGGTACAGATCCTCATGGTACGGCAGCAGCCACCCGGCCCACGTCACGAACGACTTGCCGAACGGAATGTTGAGCGAACCGGCCAGATGGCCCATCGCGAAATCCGTGGCGGGCCGTACATCCACGAGCACCGCTCCGGAGGTGCGCCCCTTCGGCAGCTCGGCCGGTGCGAGCATCGGCACCGGTACCAGCGGTCCGAGGATCGCAGGTCCCACCTTGTTCACATCCTTCATCTGCGCGAAGTACGCCGGCGGTGCCGGCTGCCCCTCGAGAACCGCTGCCACGAACGCCTCTTCCGTCATCGGCTGCAGGCCCCAGTTGGTCCGCAACTCATAGCCCACCGTGCTGCTCGGCAGCGCCCCGAGCGACTTGCCGCAGGCAGAGCCGGCGCCGTGCCCCGGGTAGACCTGCACGAACTCGGGCAGCGCGCGGAAGGTGGCCAGCGCGTGGTAGAGCGTGCGCGCGGCCGCATCCATCGTATTGGCGACCTTCGCCGCTTTCTCCAGCAGATCGGGCCGGCCCACATCGCCGATGAAGACGAAGTCGCCGGTGAAGATCGCGTACGGCTCGGTGCTCGCGGCGCCGTCGGTGACCAGAAAGCTCAGATGCTCCGGCGTATGCCCCGGTGTGTGCAGCGCGTCGAAGATGATGTTGCCCACCTTGAAACGGCTCCTGTCGCGCAACTGCACCGCCCCTGCCGCCTCGGGGAAGGTGTACTGCCAGTCCGGTCCGCCTTCGACGCTCAGATGCAGCCGCCCGCCGGTGCGCTCCGCCAGTTCGCGGCTCCCGGAGACGAAGTCGGCATGGATGTGGGTCTCGGTGACATGCGTGATGCGCATGCCCTCGTCGCTGGCAGCGTCGATGTACTGCTGCACGTCGCGGTTGGCGTCGATCACGATCGATTCGCCGGTCGCGGCACAGCCGATGAGGTAGCTCGCCTGCGCGAGCTGGTCGTCGTAGAAGCGCTTGAGCAGCATGGGTCAGCTCTCCTGAATCAGGGTGCGAACAACGGCAGCCGCATCGCACGTGGCGGTGCGGTTCCACGGGGCCTTGGCGATGAGCAGGCCCATCATGCAGGTGTCCGTCACGCCGGCGAACACAAGTCCCGAACCGACGAACGCAGGCAGCGCGGCGAATCGGACATCGACGAAGAGCGCCAGGAAGCCGCCGATGGCGGCCAGTCCCCCTGCAATGATGCGCACCTGCCGCTCGATGGACATCCGGGGGGCGCCCTTCACCGCGGGCCGGCCTTCCGCAAGCCAGCGGTTCACGCCGCCGTCCATCACCGCCATGGTGGTGATGCCGGCGGTCCTCAGCAGATCGGCGGCCTTGGTGGCGCGGGCGCCCGATTGGCAGACCAGAATGATCGGACGGCCGACATGACTGCGGATTTCGGTGGCATGCTCGGGCAGCATGTCGAGCGGGACATTGTAGCTGCCGGCCACATGGGCAGACGCGAATTCGGCGGGGGAGCGGACGTCGAGCAGGCGCACCTGCTGGCCGTACTCGAGTACCGCCTCGGGCGTGAGAATCGGCGGCAGGGACAGCGCGGGCTTGGCAGCGTTCGATGCTGTGGTGGTCATTCCAATCTCCTTAGTTGACCATATAGTAATACAATGCGTCTTTGGCGTGCAAGGGCCGGGCTAGGCTGGTGGCACCGACCCCTTCAGCTTTGACAAATGACTGTCTTCCGCCATCTCTGCGTTCGCCTCACCGCGCTGCCGCTCGCCCTCTTTCTTCCGCACTCAGCCGATGCCACCGCCGTACAGCAGACGGATTCGGTCTTTGTGCAGACGGTGCGCAGCCAGCTCGATGCCGCGCGACTGCCGTGGACCCGGTGGCCCGTCATCACCGACGTGCAGACGGAGGTGCGCCGCGCGTACGACGCACAGGCGTGGAAGCCGCTCTGGATGACGGACCGCCTGCCGACGCCGGCGGCGCTCGCGATGCTCAGCGAGCTCCGGCATGCTGATCGGAACGGTCTGGAGCGCGACGACTACGATGTTGACTCGCTCTCGGCCCGAGTGCCGCGTGTACGCTTTGCGCCGGACGATTCGTTGCAGGTGCGCCGAGCCGAATGGGATCTGGCGTTGAGCGTCGCCGCGACGCGCTACGTGTTGGCGCTGCAGCGCGGCCGGGTCAATCCGCGCAAGCTCTTTGCGCTGCTCCGCTTCGATCGCGACAGCACGGACGGGGCCAACCATCTGCTGGCGCTCCGTACCACGCTGCGGCCCAACGACTACGTCAATCAGTTGCAGCCGCCGTTCGCGGCGTACCGCTTGCTGCAGGCGAGCCTGCCGCGCCTGCAGTCCATGGCCAGGGACACGGCGCTTGGCATGCTGCCGTCGCTGCCGCGGCGCCTGCGGCCGGGGATGCGTTGGGAAGGCATGCCGCTGCTTCGAAGGCGATTGGCCGCGATGGGTGACCTGCCGAGCGATTCGCTCGTGCCGCGGGACACGATCCTGGTGTACGACCGCACCGCGGCGGAAGCCGTGAAGGCGTATCAGCGTCGGCAAGGATTTACCGACGACGGTGTCATCGGTGACTCGACCGGCGCGCGGCTGCGCCGTCCGATCACCGACGAGATCCGGCAGGTGTCGCTGACCCTGGAGCGCTGGCGCTGGCTGCCGAAGCGCTTTGCCACGCCGCCGATCATCGTGAACCTCGCGGCGTTCCGGCTCTACGGCTTCCAGGGCACGTCGGACGCGGAGGACTCGCTGCTCACGATGAACGTCGTCGTCGGCTCATCGATCGATCACTCGACGCCGCTGCTGGCGGACACGATGACCTCGGTCGTCTTTCGGCCGTACTGGGATGTACCGCGCTCGATCATGCTGAACGAGATCCGGCCCAAGGCCTTGCAGCAGCCCGGCTGGTTCAGCAAGGAGAATTACGAGCTCGTGCAGGACGGTACCGTCCTCGCACCGACGCGGGCCAACCTGGCCAGCATCGCGAGCAATGGGGTGCGCGTGCGGCAGAGACCCGGTCTTTCCAATGCCCTCGGTGACATGAAGTTTCTGCTGCCCAACGAGGAGGACATCTATCTGCACGACACGCCGTCGCGCACGCTCTTCTCTCGGGCGCGACGCGACTTCAGCCACGGCTGCGTGCGCCTGGCCGATCCGCTGGCCCTCGCCAAGCTGGTGCTGCGGGATCGTCCGGAGTGGACGGAGGAACGGATGCTCGAGGCAATCGCCAAGGACGTCCCGACCACCGTCCGACTCAAGACGCCGGTGCCGGTGTACCTGTTCTACGGCACGGCGGTCGCCCGTTCCGACGGTGCGGTGCAGTTCTTCGCCGACCTGTACGGCCATGATGGCACGCTCGACGCCACGCTGCGCCGCGGCTATCCCTACTGAACAGCTCGATGAGGCGCTTCATGCAGTTGCTGCCGTCACATGTACGGTGATGCCTCCGACGTGCCTGTGGATGCCGATGGCGACCGCGTGAGGGACGACCTCGACGGCGTTGGCCGAAGCACGGAGCGTGATGCCGAACTGCTGCTGCGCATTGCCGAGTCGGTGAAGGACGCGCATCCCGACCTGATCGGCGTCCCGTCTGCCGTTCAGCTCGGGTGTGTCAGCTGCCGCGCAGCACGTCGAGCCATGCCTGGCCATACTTCGCGGCCTTGGCCGGTCCGATGCCGTGGATGTCTTCGAGGGCGGCCAGGGAGCGCGGCTGCTGCATGGCGAGGTCGCGCAGCGTGCGATCGCTGGCGACGACGTATGGCGGCACGCGGTCTTCCCGCGCCAGCGTGAGGCGCTGTTCGCGCAGGGATTGAAATCGGCGCTCGGCGTCGGCGTCCAGAACCTCGGCGTCCACGGGGCGAGCGGCGCCTGCGGGTCGGCGCGTGCCGGAGGCCTTCGGCGCGGCGCCGTCGGCAACAGGGAGCAGGAAGCGCACTGGGCCGGTATCGAAGAGGACGCGCTTGCCGGCATGCGTGAGTCGCAGCACCGGGCGTTCGTCGCTGCTCAGATCGGCCCAGCCGGCGGTGCAGAGGCGGCGCAGGAGCAGGGTGAGCCATGGCTCGGCGTACATCGCGAGCGTCCCGAACGTCTTCGTCTCGGCGAGGCCGCTCTTCGTCAGCCGCTCATCGGTCGCGCCCTTGAGCAGCTTCACGGCGGCCTGCATGCCGTAGCGTCCGCTGATGCGCGCGACGGCAGAGAGCGCCTTGCGGACGATCGTGGCGAGCTCGTCGGGGTCGGTGCCGTCGGTGTCGCCCGACGCGATACGGCGACAGACGTCGCAGCGTCCGCACCCGTGCAGTGCCTCTGCCTCATCGCCGAAGTAGCGCAGGATCGCGTCGTGTCGGCACGAGCCGCCCTCCGTCCAGCGCATCAACTCGTGGAAGAGGCCGAGTCGATGCTCGATCTGGGCCGGGTTGGCTTCGGCACCCTCGGCGGGCCGTTCGATGAGCCGGCGGCGCAGCGGATAGTCGGACGGCGCCACACAGAGCACGCCGGTGGCGTCGTGCCCGTCGCGTCCCGCACGACCCACTTCCTGATAGTACGCTTCGATGCTGCTCGGCGGCGCGAGATGGACGACCGCACGTACGTCGCCCCGGTCGATGCCCATGCCGAAGGCATTGGTGGCGACGACGACATCGAGCGTACCGTTTCGGAAGGCGGCTTGCGTCGTCTCGCGTTCGCGTCCGTCCATGCCGGCGTGATAGCCGCCGACACGCCAGCGCTGCGCGGCGAGGCGTCCGGTTTCCTCATCGACGCTCTTGCGGGTGGGCGCATAGATGATGGCGCTGCCGGTGACGTGCGGCGGTGCGCCGAGCGCCTCACGGAGGGCGGCATCGACGGTCTTCTCGCGTTCGCGCACACCGCCCACCTCCGCGACCCGAAGGGCGAGGTTGGGCCGTGCGAAGCCATGCACCAGCTGTGCGGTGCTGGCCGGCAGCCCCAACCGTGCGATGATCTCGTCGCGAACGACGGGCGTCGCGGTGGCGGTGCAGGCCAACAGGTGCGGCGGCTCGAGTTCCGCCACCACGTCGCCGATCTGGAGATAGTCGGGCCGGAAATCATGCCCCCACTCGCTGATGCAGTGCGCCTCGTCGATGGCCACGAGCGGGCAATGGAGGTCGCGCAGGAGGCCGCGAAAGCCGGGAAAGCTCAGGCGTTCGGGGGCCACGTAGGCCACGGTGTACTCGCCCCGGGCAAGGCCGCGCATGCGCGCCGCGACTTCATCGCCGTTCAGCGTCGAGGCGAGGTAGGTGGACTTCACCCCGCGCGCGGCGAGCGCGGCGGTCTGGTCCTGCATCAGCGAGACGAGCGGCGAGATCACGAGCGTGGTGCCACCAAGGAGCACTGCGGGCAGTTGATAGCAGAGCGACTTGCCGCCGCCGGTGGGCGCGATGAAGAGGAGGCGCCGATCGCGAAGCAGCGTCTCGACGGCGTCGCGCTGGCCGGGACGGAACCCGGTGTACCCGAGCCGCGCGAGGGCCGCGTCGTAATCGTGGAGCGGAGCGACGGTGGTCATGGGCGGAGGCCGTTCCGGGCGCTGGGGGCACGCGTCCGCTTGAAGACCTTCCGGGGCGTCGCATTGGGCATGATGGACCTAAATTCTCGGAGGGAGACGGGTCTCGCAACTCGGATGTGCATCGACGTTGCGCCCTCGCACCCCGCCGACTGTCATCCGATTCGCGCCTGCCGGTGCGATTTCCCGTCTTTCAGCGCCGAGTCTGCATGTTCGATCATCTGTTCCGACAGCTGAAGGAGCGCTGGTTCGAGCCGCTGGCATGGCGGATCGGCCGTCGGGTCTCGCCCAATGCGCTGAGCCTCGCCGCGTGCCTGCTGGGGCTCTGCGCGGCGTGGGCAGCGGCGCGCGGACATCACGACATCGCATTGCTTGGCTGGCTCGCGAACCGGATGCTCGACGGCTTTGACGGGACGCTCGCACGGGTCACCAGTCAGCAGAGTGATTTCGGCGGGTATCTCGACATCGTCTGCGACTTCATCGTCTACGCGGCGATGCCGATCGGGGTCGTGATCGGTTCGGGCGCACCAGGCGCAGAGAAGGCACTTGTCTGGCTGCTCGCGGCGTTCTTCGTGAATGCGGCAAGCTGGATGTATCTCTCCGCCGTGCTCGAGAAGCGCGCGGTTGGCGCCAATGTGCGGGGCGAGCTGACGACGGTGACGATGCCGCCCGCTCTGATCGCCGGTACGGAGACGGTCATCTTCTTTTCGCTCTTTCTGATCTTTCCCTCCAAGGTCCCGACGCTGATGTGGGCGATGACGGTGCTCCTGGGCATCGGCATTCTGGGGCGGTTGGCATGGGCCCGCCGGAGTCTGACATGACGAGCGTGCTGCTTTGCGGAGGCGGCCACGCGCAGCTCTTCGTGCTCGAGGCACTGGCCCAGGCACGGCCGGGTGGTGCGACGGTCACCCTGATTTCGGCGCGGCGGCTTCACGCGTACTCCGGCATGCTCCCGGGGATGATCGGCGGGCGCTATGCCGAAGCGGAGATCTCGGTGGACCTTGCCGCGCTCGCCCTAGCTGCCGGTGCGAACTTCGTCGAGGGGGAGATTTCCGGGTTTGCGGCGGGGACGCGTACCGTCTCGCTGCGCGATGGGCGGCAGTTCAGCGGCGATCTGGTGTCGCTTGCGGTGGGATCGACGGTGGCGGGCTTGGAGCTGCCGGGCGTGCGGGAGTTTGCGTGCATGGTCAAACCGATCGAGCGGGCGCTGGCGATTGGCCCTGCGCTCGATGCCGCTTCGGCGCGTGCTGACGGCCTGGTGCACGTGGTGGTGGTGGGCGGCGGCGCGGCGGGATGCGAGCTTGCGTGGGCGGCACGGGCTCGGCTGGCAGCGCAACGGCGACCGGCGCGTGTGACGATCGTGGAGCATGGGGCATCGGTGCTGGCGGATCGCCGCGCGACGGTGCGACGTGCCGCCATCGTGGCGAGTGATCGGCTTGGCGTGGCGATCGAAACCAGGGCGGTGGTGGCGAGTGTCGGACGCGACGCGGTGACGCTGCAGGATGCACGTGTCTTGCCCGCTGACGTGTGCATCTGGGCCGCCGGATCTCGGGCGTTACCGTGGCTGCTCGAGTCGGGGCTGACGTGCGACGCGCACGGCTATGTGCAGGTGGATGCCGAGCTTCGTGCGCTGCACCACGACGGCATCTATGCCGCCGGCGATACCGCGGCGCCCATCCTCGCACCGTCCACGCCGAAGGCCGGGGTCTACGCGGTACGCGCCGGGCCGATCCTGGCGGCCAACCTCCTGGCGACGATCCGCGGCGCAGCACCGGCGGCACAGTGGATGCCGCAGCGCGACTTTCTCGCGCTACTGAACACTGGCGACGGCCGGGCGATTCTCTCGTGGCGTCGGATCGTGCTGAAGGGGCGGTGGGTGATGCGCCTCAAGGATCGGATCGATCAGGGCTTCCTGCAACGGTTCCGGTCCATCGGCGCCGCTCCGTAGCGCGGCACCACTGGACCTCGCGTCGGGGCTGGCGAAGCGGTCCTACTGGAACTCGAGATTCCGCTCGAAGTCGGCCGGGCTCGTCGCGGCGGCCTTGGCCGCTTCGACGGAGATGAGGTCGGCGCGGTAGAGCTCCGTGAGGTGCTGGTCGAACGTCTGCATGCCGTACTGGCTGCGGCCTTCGGCGATGAGATCGCGGATCTCGCTGGTTCGCGACGGATCCAGAATGATCTCCTCGATCGCGGCCGTGTTGCGCATCACCTCCACGGCGGCGATGCGGCCCTGCCCATCCTTGCGGCTGATCAGGCGCTGCGAGATCACGCCGCGCAGGGTCTCCGCGAGGCGCATCCGCACACCGGCCTGCTCGCCCGGGGGGAAGACGCCGATGAGGCGGGAAATCGTCTTCACGGCGTCGGTGGTGTGCACCGTGCTGAACACGAGGTGCCCCGTCTCTGCCGCCTTCAGCGCGATGTCGATCGTCTCCATGTCGCGCATCTCGCCGACCATGATGATGTCGGGGTCCTGACGCATCGCCGCACGCAACGCATGCGCAAAGCTCTTCGTGTCGCTGCCGAGTTCGCGCTGGACGACCACCGAGCGGTTGTCCTTGTGCAGAAACTCGATCGGGTCCTCGATCGTCACGACCTTCGCCTGTCGGGTCCGATTCACATGCGAGAGCATCGCCGCAAGCGTGGACGACTTGCCGCTGCCGGTCACGCCCGTCACGAGGACCAGCCCGCGATCCTCTTCGGCGATCTCGCGTACCACGGCGGGCAGGCAGAGCGAATCGATGTCCGGAATGGTGCTGGCAATGCTCCGCAGGGTGGCCGACATGGTGCCGCGCTGGCTGCAGAGATTGACACGGAAGCGGCCAAGGCCAGGGAGCGAATACGAGCAGTCGAAGTCGTACAACTCGCGGAGCACCTCCGTGACGTTCTCCGGAGTGGCGCGGCGTGCGCCGATCAGGATTTCGGCCGCGATGGCGCTCACCTGCGGGCCATCGAGGGTCGGCGTCCCGTTGACCGGAACGACCTGACCGCGGAGACGGACCCGAAACGGGCCGCCAGCGCAGATGTGCACGTCGGAGACACCGAGCTCCAGCGCCTTCTTCAGCACGGCCTTGAAGATCGGGACGATGTCGCGCGGTGGTACCGGTGTGGCTGCCGCGATGGGGGCAGCGATCTGGGCTGCATCGGTCGAGTCGGGCGTCACAGCGGTCACGGGGAGGCCAATGTTGAGCGTGAGAAGCGGTCTTCAAGCTGCGATGAAATAGAAAGAAGCGTGCCGGGCGCGAAAGTGCTCATCCGGCACCTCTGACAGGAGTATTTCGGTGGTTTGTGCCGGTGTAAGCGTCCTCCGGCCAACGACGTCTCGGGCCACACCGGTGTCGCCTCGGATTCCCTGCGGCGGTCTTGGCGATTTGCGCGACTGCGGGCGCTCTACGGATCGACCGCGCGGTGTGACCTACTGACGCATCGGTGCGCAAAGCTCCACCAGCGTGCCATCCCAAGGCCGGACACCTGAAACAACTTGCCCCCACGGCGTGGTCCGGGGGGGTGGCAAGTCCTGATCGTCTGCTGTGCGGTGGCGCTTGATGAATGTCTAGGCCGGCGAGGCCGGAAAGACGTGTAGCCGCTCCTCATGGACCTGCAAACGTACGGGGCCGGGTGTGAGGTCGTCGGCCGTCTGACACTCGAATCGTTCGGCCCCGAGGCGGAGCTGCGCGGTCGTGGCGGTCGGTCGGACGCGGATGCCTTCCACCATCACTTCGAGCGAGCCTTCGGGATCCGGCGTCAGGGCATCGGCACGGGCGGCGATGACGACGGGCGTGCCCGGCGCCAGCGCGACGAGCGGCATCCGGCCGGGCCGCACGCACCCCAGCGCGCAACTGACCCCGCCATCCGCCTCGACGAACCCGGCGAGGATCGTCGGCCACCCGAGGTAGCGCGCCACGCGCAGGGAGGCCGGATGGGCAAAGAGCGCACTCGGCGTACTCAACTGCGCAAGTTGGCCGTCAAGCAGCACGCCAACCCGGTCGCCGAGCAGGCCGGCATCATCGAGGTCGTGCGTGACAAGCAGCTGTGCCGGACGATGCGGCTCCGCACTCGCCGCGATGAGCGCATCGCGCACATCCTGCCGAAGTTCGGGATCGAGTGCGGTGAGTGGTTCGTCGAGCAGCAGTACTGGTGCCCCGGCGACGAGCGCCCGCGCCAGAGCCACGCGCTGCTTCTGGCCGCCGGAGAGCGTCTGCACCCGCCGCGTCGCAAAGCCGTCCAACTGCACAAGGTGGAGGGCCGCCGTGACCCGTGCGGCAAGATCCACCGGCCGGGGTCGGCGCAGTCGGAGGGCGAACCCCACGTTGCCGGCGACATCGAGATGCGGGAAGAGCAGCGGCATCTGATGCAGATACACCGTCCCGCGCTGCTCGGCCGGACGTGTGGTCACCTCACGACCCGCGACGAAGATGTGCCCGGCCGAGCTGGGCGTCAGGCCAGCCGTAGCACGGAGCAGCGTCGTCTTGCCGGCGCCGCTCGGTCCGAGCAGCACCACGCGTTCGCCGGGGTCGATCGAGAGCGAAAGCTGCTGCAGGCCGGCCCGCACCCCGAACGGCACGTCGAGATCGGTGATCGCCAACGCCGGCGGTGCTCCTGCAGCATCTGACGCGAGGCGTGAGGTGCTCATACCGGTGCCACATCGACGGTGCCGCCGGCTCGGCGCACCAGTGCCAGGACGGTGATCGCGGGAATGACCAGCAAGAGCGCGCCAGTCGCGGCAAAGCGGTCCTGACCGGCCTGCACGAAGGCGAAGACTTCCACCGCAAGTGAACGCACTGCGCCCCCTCCCACGAGGATCGTGAGCGGTACCTGCGACCACGAGACGAGCCAGCCCAGCGCAAACGCTTCGACCAACGGCATGCGAAACAGCGGCAGCACGACGAGCCGAAATGTCTGCCAGGGCGTGGCGCCGAGCGTCCTCGCTTCGTCCTCCATGCCGACATCATGCGAGAGACAGACGCCGAGCAGATAGATCGCGGCGTAGCCGGTGGCCGGAATGACATGCGCCACGAGGACACCGAACGGCGTACCGCCGATGCCGGCGCGGAGCAGGACGAACTGCAGCCCGGTGGCGAGCGCGATCGGTGGCGTGATCACCGGCAGGAACGCCGCGGCCGCACCGAGCTGACGCCAGGCCGCGGTAGCGCGTGCGAGCGACCGGGCAATCACCAGCCCCAGGATCATGGAAACGACGCCGGTGACCACCGCGAGCGTCAGACTCGTGATGAAGGCCTCGCCCAAACGCGAAGGGCCGCCGAGCAGCTCGCGCCATGCGGCGGTGGTCCAGACGGTCGGCAGCAGGGCGGGGGCAAACCACTGTTGGCCGAGCGATGCGACGCCG
>Ga0163144_10018014_pt1 | contig 14332 bp, 11 predicted proteins | sample OliLak19BULKMAT1_FD_123175 | JGI IMG/M metagenome (GOLD analysis project Ga0163144, IMG submission 123175) | Freshwater microbial mat bacterial communities from Lake Vanda, McMurdo Dry Valleys, Antarctica - Oligotrophic Lake LV.19.BULKMAT1 | ecosystem: Environmental > Aquatic > Freshwater >... | reverse complement strand
CGGGCGGGTCGCGCGGGCGCGCGCGGCGGGCGGGTGGGGCCGGCGGGCTGGGCGGGCTGGATTGGCGGGTGGGCTTGGCGGGCGGACTTGGCGGGCACGGGTCCTCGGGAGTACGAACGAACGCCGGCGCCGACCCGAGGGGCCGACTCCGGCGTTCACGGATGGCTCCCACGACGGTGTCGAGGCCGATCGCCGTGGCGGCCCGAGCTTCCGCTTCAGGCGCTCGATCCCGACGGGCGTCGGAGCACATCCACCATCGAATTCGCACGACTCGGCACGTTGGATTGCCCGTGTGCCGCGGCTGGTTCGCGACCCCGAAGCCCCGTCCGCACCGCGCCGAAACGTGGGAACGCTGTCAGCGCCGAGCCGACGCCTTCTGGCTGGCGGCACGGCTGCGGCCGTCGGCACCGCGTTTCGCCGGCGGCGTCCGTCGCCCACGGTTCGGGTTGGACAGCGCCAGGAACCGGCGATACCAGGCCGCGGCCGATGCGAAGAGCGCGCCCATGACCGGGGACAGGAGGAAGCCGGACAGGATCACATCCTGGGCGAGCCCCGGCGTCGGGGCGGCGGCGGCGACGGCGGAGAAGACGGTCAGGATCAGAAACGCGTAGCAGGCCGCCGACACGAGGCCGACGATCACGCCCAGCAGCCACGACGCGCGCGGCGCCAGGAAGCCCGCCAGAAAGACTCCACCGATGGCCGGTGTCTGGATGAAGTAGGCGAACACGAACCGGGTGACGATGTCCGTGCCCTGGGTGGCGAAGAACGCCACGGTACTCGCGAAGGTCAGCGCGAGGGGGATCCAGAGCGCCTTGCTATGCAGGGCGATCCCCGGCAGCGCCGCCAGGTCGCCGCGCACGTCGAGGGGTCGGAACGACTGTCGGAAGGCCTGCACGATCCCGACGCGTGCGGGCGAATCGCCGGTCGACTGGCGAGCCCCAGCGGCCTGCGGTGCCGCCCCGGCAGCGATCTCCGCCTCAGCGTCGAACTCCTCGTCCGTCGTGCCGATGTCAGCGCGGTACCGACGTCGGGCATCGGCGCGGGCGGTCCTCTTGGCGCGGGCCACGGTCTCTCCTGGGTGGTTCCGAACGAGATGGAAGGTGGAGCCATCGTAGTCGATAAGTCCGGGGTAAGTGCCGAGTGGTATGACTGTCTGCGCCGCCATCTCTTTCCCCGCCCGTCCCGCCGGGAGGTCTCGCATGGGTCGCGCCAGGCGCGCGGGTATGGCCGCGCTTGTTCTCGTCATCCTCGCTTCCACGGTCGCCCCGGCGAGTCGCCTGGCGATCGCCGGTCCGGTCGTTTGGCCGATATCGACGCTGGTCATCTCCGAGCTCGCGACGGGCGGCGCGTCGGCCTCGGACGAGTTCGTAGAGATCGCCAACCAGGGTTCGTCCCCGATCGACCTTGTCGGTCTGGAGCTCATCTACGCCACATCGTCGGGCTCCACGGTCACCCGAAAAGCGACGTGGCCAGGTTCGGTGATCCTTGAACCGGGCCGCCGCACGCTCGTCGCGAACAGCGCGGGCTCATTTGCAACTGTTGCCGACCTCATCTATTCGAGCGGGTTTGCGGCAACGGGCGGAGCGGTCGCGTTGCGCGTCGCCGGTGGGGCGGTGGTCGACGCGGTCGGCTGGGGCGATGCGACCAACGGCTTCGTGGAGGGTCTCGCCGCGCTGGCACCGCCGGCACGATCGAGTCTGGAGCGGCTGCCCGGCGGCATCGACGGCAACGACATCGACACGAACGACAACCGCAGCGACTGGTTCGTTCGCTCGACACCTGGCCCCCAGGGTCTGAGCGCAGCGCCGGTGCCCGATCCGTGGCCGACTCCGACGCCGACGCCTGTCGCGACCCCCGACCCGACGCCAACTCCTATGCCGACTCCGACCGCCACGGCCACGCCCGACCCGACGCCAACTCCTATGCCGACTCCGACCGCCACGGCCACGCCGACCCCGACCGCGGAGCCGACGGCGACCCCCACGCCGAGCCCGACACCGAGCCCGACCCCCACGCCGAGCCCCACGCCGAGCCCGACACCGAGCCCGACCCCCACGCCGAGCCCCACGCCGAGCCCGACACCGAGCCCGACACCGAGCCCGACACCGACCCCCACGCCGACCCCCACGCCGACACCGACACCGACACCGACACCGACACCGACACCGACACCGATCGTCGGTGTCGACGCCGCGCGCGCCGCGCCCGACGGTACGACGGTCACCGTCGTCGGTACCCTGACAACCGACCTTGGCGCCCTCGAGTCGGGCCGGACCGGGTTCCTTGAGGACGGCACGGCTGGCATCGCCATCTACCTGGATGCCGCCGTGGCCCAGGTCGTGCGCGCCGGAACGAGGATCCAGGCGACCGGTACGGTCGGATCGCGCTACGCCCAGGGCACGTTGCGGATCACCGAGTCGACCCTGTTCGCCCTGGACACGCCCGGCCTCCCGGACGGCGCCGCGATCCCCACTGGTTCGGCGACAGAGGGATACGAGGGCCTTCGGGTCGCAGTCGAAGGCACCGTCCTGGCCGGGTCGGACCAGCTCGCCGACGGCCTGGCGATCTACCTCGACGACGGCAGTGGCCCGGTCCGGCTGGTGCTCACTCCGACGGCCCTCGACGGGCGCTTCCCGGAGGTCGGCAGCATCCTGCGCGTCAGCGGCACCCTGGGCCAGCGCGATAGCACGGGCACCGGTACGGCAGGGTATCGGCTGTATGTGACGCTGGCGCGGGACCTCGAGATCCTGCTGCCCCCGACTCCGACACCGACTCCGACACCCCGGCCCACGCCGACGCCGACCCCTACCCCGACCGCGACACCCAGGCCCACGCCCACACCGACACCGACACCGACACCCAGGCCCACGCCGACACCGACCGCGATCCCGACACCGATCGCGACGCCGACCCCGACCGCGACCGTCCCGACGGAGATCGCCGCCGTCCGGACGCTCCCGCTCGGGACGTCGGTGACCGTGCGCGGAGTCGTGACCGCGGAGGCCGGCCGGCTCGGGACGCCATCGCTCATGGCCATCGGCGACCCATCCGGCGGCATCGTGGTCCGTCTGCCAGACAGCTCCGATCGCCCGACGCGGGGCCGGACCGTGGAGGTCAGCGGGGTCCTCGCCGACCCGTACGGGCAACTCGAGGTGCGACCGCGGGGCGCCGCCGATGTTCGCATCCTGGGCCAGGGAGCCATGCCGTCGCCGGTCGCGATCGGAGCGAGCGGACCGGACGACGCAACGGAGGCCCGCCTCGCAAGGGTCACCGGATCGGTCGTCTCGAAGCCGTCCAGGTCGACAAGTGGCGATATCGCGTTCGATCTCGACATCTCCGGCGGTGCCACCATGCGGGTCTTCGCCGATGGGTCGAGCGGGCTCGGCGTCACGTCGGTCAGCCTTGGCTCGACCTACGAACTGATCGGGATCGCTGGCCAGCGCGCCAGCCGAAAGGGCGCGCCGGACGGATATCGGCTGTGGCTTCGGGACGCCGCCGACATCGCCACCCTGGCCGATGCGCCGCCGCCGAGTGCCTCCACGCTCCCGAGTGGCGCCGCGCCAACATCCAAGCCGAGTCACGGCACGCGTCCCACGGCCGCCCCGGCACCCGGCGGTTCGCCGACACCCAGTCCCTCTGTCGCCCCGACGATCGTGCCGATCGCCCAGGCCCTGACCCGGACGGACCGAGACATCCGCATCGAAGCCGTGGTGACCGCTGGCGCGACCCTGCTCGATGCGAGCGGCCGACGGCTCGTCGTGCAGGACGCCAGCGGCGCCATCGAAGTCCTGTTGGCTGCCGATGTCGCTGCGCCCCCGATCGGAACGCGGCTTCGCCTGACCGGACGGGTCGGGATCGCCTACGGTGCGCCGCGGCTTCGTGCCTCGAGCCTGGAGCGGATCGGTTCGGGTGCCCTCCCGCCACCCCTCGAGGTTCGCGGGCCCCTCACCGATGGGCACACCTGGCGACTGGTCACGATCAGTGGTCGGGTCGAGGACATGAAGAAACTGGGCGACCGCTGGCGAGCCGAGATCACGATCGGCGCGCAGCGGATCGTGATCGTCGGCCAGCCCGGCGCGGGGATCGACATGGCCCGCCTGCCGGAGGGCGCGACGGCGACGATCATCGGGATCGTCCGACGCGCCTACGCGAACGCGATCGATCAGCGCCCGTCGCTGCTCCCGCGTTCCAGCGCGGACATCCGCCTCACGTCGTCAGCCACCGGGGGCGGCGCCGGGGCAACAGGTCATGGCGCGACGACGAGCGCCGGCGCCGCGTCGGCGTCCGGCGCCGCGTCGGCGTCCGGCGCCGCGGCCGGTCCCGTGAGTACCCGACGAAGCCCGGGTCCCGCCCTCGCGGCAAGCCCTGTCGCGGACGCGGACTTGCGTGACCTGGCGAACGTCGCCGGGCAGAAGGTGCGTGTCGGAGGCCTGGTGACCGAATTGACCGACGTCGGCTTCACGCTCGACGATGGCACGTCCCTCGGGACCATCGTGCTCACGGGCTCCGCCCTGGAGTTCCGGTCGCTCATCGAGCCCGGCGACGCGATCAATGTGACTGGAAGGGTCGATCGGCAGGACGACGCCACCTACGCGGTCACGGTCGAGGACGGAGCGGCCGTCGTCCTCGGCGACGACCTGGGTGCGCACCCGTCAGTCAGCCCGGTAGCGTCCGTCGGCTCCGTCGCCCCCAGCGCTGCCGCTCCGGCGGGCGTCCGCGCGGCGGGCCTGGGCGACGGCTTCGGCACCCTGCCGGCGACCGGCGCGGGGGTCGCGTCCGTCCTGCTCATCGCCCTGGCTTCGCTCGCGGTCACCCTGCTGCGCCGCCGCCACGCCCGTCGTCTCCTGGCGTCCAGGATCGCGGCGCGACTGGCCGTCTTCGCCGGGCTGCCGGCAGCGACGGCGGACGGACAGGCGCCTGAGCGTGGCGTGAGCGTGGACCACGCACGATGACGCCGGTGGACTTCGGCTTGACGCTCGTGATTCAACGGGTCTATCCTCGCCCGAGTTTCGCGCCAGCGAAGCAGGCACACGAGCGAGGGAGAGGTCTTGCCGATCGCGGATACCCGCGTGGACAGCCCAAGGGATCGCCGCATCGCGATCCCCGAAGGCGACCGGCAGTACCACATCGGACTCGGGCCGGGAGACCTGGCCGAGTACATCCTCCTCCCCGGTGACCAGGATCGGACCACCCGCATCGCCGCGTCCTTCGACTCGATCGAGATGGAGCACCGGCATCGGGAGTTCGCCTCGGCGACCGGGACGTTTCGGGGCCAGCGTGTCTCGGTCGTTTCGACCGGGATCGGCACCGACAATGTCGAGATCGTGGTTGCTGAGATCCTGGCGATCACGGAACGACCCACTTTCATCCGGGTCGGTTCGTGCGGAGCGCTGCAACCGGAGATGGACCTGGGCGACCTCGTCATCACCACCGCGGCGGTCCGTCTCGAGTCGACGACAAGCTACTTCGTCCACGATGGGTTTCCGGCGGTGGCCGACTACGAGGCCGTCAACGCACTCATCGAGGCCGCGGAGCGGCTCGGTCATCGGTACCACGTCGGGATCACGGCGACGGCTCCGGGGTTCTTCGGTGCGCAAGGGCGCCCTATCCCGCAGCTACCCATCCGCTACCCTGACCTGGCGGAGGACATGGCGCGCCAGCGCGTCCTGAACTTCGAGATGGAGGCGTCGGCCCTGCTGATCCTCGCTTCGCTCGCCAGATGTCGAGCCGGCGTGGTCTGCGCGGTCTACGCCAACCGGACGACCGGCCAGTTCATCGGTGGGTCGGACAAGGATGCAGCCGAGGCGGCATGTGTCGAGACGGGCCTGGAAACCCTGCTCGTCCTCGCCGAGATGGATGCCCAGAAGCGTGCGGCATCGACGGACCGCTGGCGGCCGTCGTTGTGGGCGAGCACGTGAACCGCGAACCAACCAGAGGACCCGAAGTGCGGATGCGGGACAAGGGTTCCCGCGACGCGTCGCCGAACACCCGAGGAGGAGCCCGATGGCTGAGGCCTACTGCGTCAAGGACAAGCAGAAGGTAGAAGTCCAGAACCCGCAGCAGATCACCATGAAGAACGGCAAGCCGGCACTTCAGGGCACCTGCCCGATCTGTGGTGGCAAAGTCTTCAAGATCGGCGGCTGACGCCACACCCGCCAGCGCGACGAAGACGGCCCCTGCCGGCAACGGCGGGGGCCGTTCCACGTCCGGCTCCGGGGCCCTCTTGACGTCAAGGGCCGTCCGGCATGTTGCCGTTACGCCCGGGTCCCACGGCTCGGCACCCTTTCGCATCCTTCGAAGTCGAGCGCGACGACGTACGATTGTCGCGCCGCGGGTCCGGGTGCCGGTCCATCTGACGAGCATCCGACCCGCCTGCTGATGCGTCCCATGTTCGGCCGGGTCGGCGACGGTCGCCGGTCCGCATCGCGAGGAGAAGTCCCATGACCACCAGGGTCGGTATCAACGGGTTCGGTCGGATCGGCCGCCAATCCCTCAAGGCCATGATCGAGCGCGCGCCGGACGTCGAGGTCGTTGCGGTCAACGACCTGGTCGACGCCGAGATGAACGCCCTGCTCTTCAAGTACGACTCGACGTACGGGCGCTTCGACGGGGACGTCAAGGCCGGCGACAAGTCGATCATCATCGATGGTCGCGAGATCAGGATCCTGGCCGAAAAGGACCCGGCGAATCTGCCCTGGGCCGACCTCGGCGTGGACATCGTCCTGGAGTCGACGGGCATCTTCACGAGCGCCGAGAAGGCACGCGCCCATATCGACGCGGGTGCCCAGAAGGTCATCATCAGCGCCCCGGCCAAGGGTGAGGACATCACCATCGTCCTGGGCGTCAACGACGAGAAGTACGAGCCGGCCAACCATCACATCATCAGCAACGCGAGCTGCACGACGAACTGCCTGGCCCCCGCCGCCAAGGTCGTGCACGACCTGCTGACGATCGAAAAAGGCCTGATGAACACCATCCACAGCTACACCAACGACCAGCGCATCCTGGACGTCGCGCACCAGGATCCGCGCCGCGCCCGAAGTGCCGGCCAGAACATCATCCCGACGACGACCGGGGCGGCCAAGGCGCTGGCCCTCGTGATCCCGGACCTGAAGGGCAGGTTCGACGGCTTCTCGTTGCGCGTCCCGACGCCGACCGTGAGCGTGGTCGACTTCACCGCGACGGTCAGCCGCGATACCAGCGTGGAAGAACTCAACGACGCCTTCCGCGCCGCCGCTGCGGGGCCCATGAAGGGCATCCTCGGCGTCTCGGACGAGCCGCTCGTGTCGATGGACTTCAAGGGTGACACCCGCTCGTCGATCATCGATGGCGCCTGCACCATGGTCATCGGCGGGAATATGGTCAAGGTCATTGCGTGGTACGACAACGAGTGGGGCTATAGCTGCCGGGTCGCCGACCTGGTCGCCCTTGTCGCCGCGCGACTGCCGGTCGCGGCCGCCTGAGCGCAGGTCGCGAACCGCGCAGCCCCTCCAAGGAGCCTAGATGGATAAGCTCACGATCCGCGACGCGGACGTCGCCGGCAAGCGCGTGTTCCTGCGAGTCGACTTCAACGTACCCCTTGCCGACGGCAAGGTCACCGACGACTCGCGCGTCCGTGCGGCCATCCCGACGATCAACGCCCTGCTCCAGGCCGGGGCGAGCCTGGTCCTGGCCAGCCACCTGGGCCGGCCGGACGGGAAGGTCACCGACAGCCTCCGACTCCGACCGGTCGGGCTGCGCCTGACCGAATTGCTGCGACGCAATGTCCCGGTCACCGGCGACGCGCTGGGGGTCGGCACGGAGGACGCGGTCAAACGGCTGCGTCCTGGTGAGATGCTCATGCTGGAAAACCTGCGGTTCCACGCGGAAGAGGAGCAGAACGACCCCGACTTCGCGGCCAAGCTCGCCTCATACGCGGACGTCTACGTCAACGACGCCTTCGGGACGGCGCATCGGGCGCATGCGTCCACCGTGGGCATCGCCAAGTTCCTGCCGGCCTACGCGGGGCTGCTCATGGAGCGTGAGCTCGAGGCCCTGTCCAGCCTTCTGGAAGCGCCCGCCCGCCCGTTCGCGGCGATCCTTGGTGGAGCCAAGGTCAGTGACAAGATCAAGGTCATCGACCATCTCCTGACCAAGGTGGACATGCTGATCCTTGGTGGAGGCATGGCCAACACGTTCCTGCTCGCCCAGGGCAAGGCGATCGGCAAGAGCCTGGCGGAGCCGGACCGCGTGGACGAGGCCCAGCGCATCCTCGCGACGGCGGAGAAGCTCGGCGTCCGGATCGTCCTCCCCGTCGATGTCATCGTCGCCAAGGAGGTCACCCGCGGGACGGAGTACAAGACGCTGCCCGCCGAGAAGATCCCCGCCAGCTGGCACATCGTGGACCTCGGCAAGGCTTCGCAGGAACTGATCCTGGATGCGCTGGCGGAGGCCAGGACGGTGTTCTGGAACGGGCCACTGGGCGTGTTCGAGATCCCATCGTTCGCCCATGGCACCCATGCCGTGGCCCGGATGCTGGCCGAAGCAGCGGAGAACGGCGCCACGGTCGTGGTCGGCGGAGGCGACTCGGTGGCCGCCGTCACCCAGCAGGGCCTGGCGGACAAGATGACCCACATCTCTACCGGTGGCGGAGCGTCACTTGAGTTCCTCGAGGGCCGCGAGCTGCCGGGCGTGACGGTCCTGCTGGACCGCACCGAAGCCCGGACGGAGACCCTCGCGTGACGACCATCGACTTCATCGACGCTCGCGAGATCCTCGATTCGCGCGGAAATCCGACGGTGGAGGTCGATGTCGTCCTTGCTGACGGATCGGTCGGGCGAGCCGCCGTGCCGAGTGGCGCGTCCACCGGTGCCCATGAAGCGGTGGAGCTGCGCGACGGGGACAAGGCGCGCTTCGGCGGCAAGGGCGTGCTCCGGGCCGTGGCCAACGTCACCGAGCGGATCGCACCGGAGCTGCTGGGGCTCGACGCCTCGGATCAGGCCGGCATCGACGCGCTGCTGATCGACCTGGACGGCACGCCGAACAAGGGCGAACTCGGCGCCAACGCCATCCTGGGCGTATCGCTGGCCTGCGCCCATGCCGCGGCGTCCTCCTACGACCTGCCGCTCTACCGATACCTTGGTGGGGTCGGGGCCCGGACGCTGCCGGTGCCGTTCTTCAACATCCTCAATGGCGGCAAGCACGCCGTGAACTCCACGGACTTCCAGGAGTTCATGGTCGCGCCCATCGGCATGGCCACCTTCTCCGACGCGTTCCGGGCCGGTGCCGAGATCTTCGCCGCGCTCCGGGCCATCCTCCACGACGAAGGCCACGCCACAGGTCAGGGCGACGAGGGCGGCTTCGCGCCATCGCTTCCCTCCAACGAGGCCGCGGTCGAGGTCATCCTGCGGGCCATCGAGCGGGCCGGCTATCGTCCCGGTGAGGACGTCGCCCTCGCGCTGGACCCGGCCGTGAGTTCCATCCTCGTCGAGGGCACCGGGGTGGAGGGCGTGACGGGCCAGTACCGCCTGGAGCGCGAGGGCCGGACCCTCGACACCGGCGAGCTGATCGACCTCTGGGCCGACTGGACCGCCCGCTACCCGATCGTCTCCCTGGAGGACGGCCTGGGCGAGGACGACTGGGCGGGCTGGCGGGAGCTGACCACGCGGTTGGGCGGCAGGGTCCAGCTGGTCGGTGACGACATCCTGGTCACCAACCCGGCGTTCATCGCTCGGGGGATCGCCGAGAAGGCGATGAACTCCGTGCTCATCAAGCTCAATCAGATCGGGACCTTGACCGAGACGATCGACGCGATCGAGCTGGCGCGGCGCGCCGGATGGACGTCGATGGTGTCGCATCGGTCGGGCGAGACCGAGGACACGACGATCGCCGACCTGGTCGTGGCCATGGGCACCGGCCAGATCAAGACCGGGGCCCCGTCACGGTCCGAGCGGGTGGCCAAGTACAACCGGCTGCTCCGCATCGAAGGCGAATTGGGCGATGCCGCACGCTACCCGGGACGGGCGGCGCTGGCAGCTTCATGAGCCGGTTCGTCGATCGCGGAGCCATCACCGCCGCCTATGTCGGCATCGGCATGGCGGTCACCGTCGGAATCAGCTTTCTGCTGATCATCCCGATCGAGCCGATCGTCTGGCTGCTGGCCCTGCCGACAGGCCTGCTCATCGGCTACTACGCCAACCAGCGCTCGGACCGGCGCGCCGGTCCGTGGCGTCGCATCCTCGCCAACGGGATGTTCGCCGGGATCGCGACCGGCCTCACGATGGCCCTCCTGCTGCTCGCCGTGAAGGCGCTCTTCTTCTATGCCGACAACGGCTACCGCGACCCTGGGCTGGGCGGGTCGCTGTCCTGCGCGTCCGGCCCCGCGTGTGTCTACGCGCGCTACCTGGACCTTGGGCGCAGCGCGGACTTCGCCGCCGCGGGGGTGACGGACGTCGGGTCGTTCACCTCGTTCTACTGGTCGCAGCAGGCGTCGGCGGCGGGGCTGATCGTGATCCTGACGTCGATCGGAGGCCTGGGCGGAGCGGCCATCTACGGGGCCACCCGGGTACGGCGATCGGCCGGCCCCGGTGGTGGGGTCCCGACCTCCGGGTGACCCGACTGGCCGGGGCGTCCCGGACATGACGACGCCCCGAGCGGTGCCCGGGGCGGTGTCAACGCGGCCGCGGCGAGAGCCTAGCTCTTGTCCGCAGCCTTCTTCCTGGGAGCGGCCTTGGTCGTCGCGGCCGTAGCCGCCTTGGTGGTCGCGGCCTTGGGGGTGGCCTTCGTCGTTGCAGCCGTCGACTTGGCGGCGGACTTGGCGGCAGTCTTGGCCTTGGTGGTCTTCGCGGCCGGCTTGGCGGCCTTGGCGGGTGCCGTGGTCGGGGCGACGGTACCGGCGGCTGCCGCAGCCGCTGCTGCGGCAGCCTCGGCCCGGGCCGTCTTGCTGAGCGCCGCGCGTGCCTTGCCGGCGGCGGTCTGGGCGCCCTTGGCCTTGACCGACTTGCCGGCGGCGATGCGGGCCTTGGCAGCCTTGGCCGTGGCGGACTTGCTGGTCTGTTTCGTGACGTGGGCAGACGTCTGGACCTGCGCGCCGCCCAGGGCCGCATTGACCTTCCTGGTCAGACGCGACTTGCGGCGCGCGGCGGCGTTCGGGTGGATCGCACCGGCCTTGGCCGCGCGGTCCAGCGCCGAGAGGGCGTCGGTCAGGGCCTCCGTGGCATCCGAGCCTTCCACCGGGTTGGCGGCAAGGGTGAGGGCCTTGGCGACGTAGGTCTTGGCGGCGGTGCGGCGCGGACCCAGGACGTCGTGACGGCGCGACGCCTGACGGACGCGCTTGAGTCCCGACGGGGTGCGTGCGCCCGACCAGGTGCGGGGCGTCTTGGCCAAAGGGGCGACCTCGTGGTGTTGTACTGGTGATGATGGGCACCGCGGCACGAGGTGAGCGCCGGGCGCGAAGGCGGATGGTAGCACAGGGTCGCCCACACCCCGGGGCGGCGACCTTGTGCCAGGTGCCCGCGGGCCGGACCATCCGCGGTCGGCCAGCCGGTACGACCGGCACCCTGTGCGGAACCGCGTGCGCCAAGTACCCTCACCCCCATGCCAACGTTGACCCGGACCGCGAAGGTGATCGGTGCCGGCACCATCATCGCGCTCGCGGTCGCCACGACCACCTTCCGGGTGGGCATCGTCGGTGCGTTGGCCGTGGCCGCGGTCGGCGCGGTCGTGATCGCCACGCTCGTGGGCGCCATGGCCATCCACCGCGTCCTTGATGCCGCCGGCGTCGCCGAGCGCCTCGCCACGGGCGAGCTCGGTGCGACCGTGGAGCAGCCCGGCCACTGGCTCGTGGGGCGGCTGGAGCATGCCATCAACGAGACGTCCGCCCGCATGGCCATCACCCACGATGCGGCCACCGTCGACCGCCTGACCCAGATCCCGAACCGGGGCAGTGTCGTCGGCACGCTGCACCAGGAGGTGGAGCGTGCCGGGCGTCACGACCGGCCGCTGTCGATCGCCTTCGTCGACATCGACCACTTCAAGGACGTCAACGACACCCACGGCCACGGGGTCGGTGACGAAGTGCTCCGGATCGTGGCCGGCCTGTTTCGATCCAACCTGCGCGTCAGCGATGTGGTCGGTCGCTACGGCGGCGAGGAATTCATGCTCGTCCTGCCGGAGACCACGCCGGAAGAGGCGACCGACGTCGCCGAGAAGGCGCGGATCATGGTGGAGCAGCATCGTTTCGAGGGCGGGAATGGCGCGCCGTTCCGGGTCACGATCTCCATCGGCATCGCCGGTGGTCACGGCGCCACGCTGCAGGTGGATCCGTTCATCCAGTCGGCCGATCACGCGATGTACTCCGCCAAGTCCCTTGGTCGCAACCAGACCTACGTCTTTCGCGAGCCCGACGACGATGCCCGGGTCGTGGGGGCGCCCATCTCGTCCGCAGGCCGCGCCCGAGCCCTGGAGGTCGGGGCGATCGGTCGGCGTGCCGCCGAGGCCGCCCTGAGTGCGCTCGTGACCCCGCTGCCGCACTACCGGGGGAAGCCATCATCACTGATCGCGACGATCGCCGTGCAGCTGGCGCGGGATATCTCGCTGCCGCCGCAGGAGGTGGAGCGGATCCGGGTCGCGTCGCTCCTCCACGACATCGGCAAGGTCGCCGTGCCGGACAAGATCCTGGAGAAGCCGGCTCCGCTGACCGACGCTGAATGGAGCTTTGTCCGCCAACACCCCCGGATCGGCCAGCTGATCATCGACGAGGCAGGCGGCCTTCGTGACGCCGGCAAGATCATCCTGCACCACCACGAGCGGTTCGGTGGCCACGGCTACCCGCACGGTCTGCGCGGCAAGGCGATCCCGCTCGGCTCGCGGATCGTGTCTATCGCCGACGCCTATGACGCCATGGTCCACGACCGTCCCTACAAGCGGGCGATGGACCACGAAGCTGCCCTGGTCGAACTGCGTCGACATTCCGTCACCCAGTTCGATCCCGACCTCGTGAACCTGTTCGTCCGGCGCTTCTCCGACCTGGTCCCGGTGCCCGACCTGACGCTCCTTTCCATGATCCCTGCGGATGCCATCCTGGACATCGGGGACCTTCACCAGATCACCGCCTGAGCGTCCGCTCTCCGCGCGACCAGCCCGCGACCAGCCCGCGACCGGCGCCGCGTTTACGTAGCGGACACGCCACACTGGTGTCGTGACCGCGATCATCGGTGGCCTGGGCGCCGCCATCCTGTGGGCGACCGCCACCCTGGCCTCATCTCGATCCAGTCGGATGATCGGGTCCCGGGTCGTGCTCGCCTGGGTGATGATCGTGGGCACGATCGTCGGCGTGCCACTGGCCCTCGTGACGGGCGTACCCGCCAGCGTCCCGCCGGAAGCGCCGATCCTCCTGCTCGTCGCCGGTCTGTGCTATTCCGGCGGCCTGTACTCGGCGTACCGGGCGCTGACCGTCGGCAAGGTCTCCATCGTGGCGCCGATCATCGCCACGGAGGGGGGCATCGCCGCGCTCATCGCGGTGACCCTGGGCGACGAACTGGCCCTCGGCGCCGCGGGGCTCCTCGCGGTCATCGCGGCCGGCGTCGTCCTGTCGTCGATCGAGCCGGCCCGACCGGACGTCCCGGCCGGCACCATCGAGCTCGCGGCCGATGCCCTCGACGGGCCGCCGGATCCCGGCGCGCTGCCCGCCCCCGGAACGCTGGATCCCGCCGAAGAGGCGCGCCGGACCCGCCACGCGGTCGCCTTCTCGCTGATCGCCGCAGCCGTCTTCGGCGTCGGGCTCGTGACCAGCGGCAAGGCGGCGCTCCTGGTGCCCCCGATCTGGGTGGCACTCTCCGCCCGACTGGTCGGCCTCCTCATCGTCGCCCTGCCACTCGTCCTGCAGCGGCGCCTCGTCGTCTCGCGGGCTGCCCTACCCCTGGTCGTCGTGGCGGGCGTGGGCGAGATCCTGGGCTCGACGCTGTCCGCCTGGGGCGCGACGCAGAGTATCGCCATCGTTGCAGTCCTGGGATCGCAGTTCGCGGCGATCGCCGCCGTGGTCGCGTTCCTGCTGTTTGGCGAGCGTCTGTCGCGGAGCCAGGTCCTGGGCGTGATCCTGATCGTCGGCGGGGTGAGCGCGCTGGCCGCCGTGAGCGCATGACCGGCTACACTCCCGCCTCGTGACCATCCCCCAGGACCGCCTGCGCAACTTCAGCATCATCGCCCACATCGATCACGGCAAGTCCACGCTGGCCGATCGACTGCTGGAGTTGACCCACACCATCGACGCGCGCCAGATGACCAGCCAGGTCCTGGACTCGATGGACCTGGAGCGCGAGAAGGGCATCACGATCAAGGCCCGCGCCGTCCGACT
>Ga0163144_10018012_pt1 | contig 14334 bp, 6 predicted proteins | sample OliLak19BULKMAT1_FD_123175 | JGI IMG/M metagenome (GOLD analysis project Ga0163144, IMG submission 123175) | Freshwater microbial mat bacterial communities from Lake Vanda, McMurdo Dry Valleys, Antarctica - Oligotrophic Lake LV.19.BULKMAT1 | ecosystem: Environmental > Aquatic > Freshwater > Lake... | reverse complement strand
GTTTTCCAGTCCTCAGTCTTAGCGATGTCGGCGGTTTTGCCCGCTTGGATAGCTTTACGCTCCGCCACTTGCGATCGCACTTGCCCAAACCAGTCTCGCCAACGTGGGTTTGGTGAGTTTGCGTACTTCTGCGATCGAATGTCCGCATCGTCGAATTTGCCTTGGACCATGTCCAGATAAGCGGCAAAGTAGTCGTACTGTAGCTTACTCTCCAACGTTGCCACATCCATTTTTGCAAAGTGCAATATCGCTTCTTCGACTCGATTTTGAAGCAACATGTAATAGACCAAAGCAAGTCGCTGTTCCGATTCGATTGTCTTCTGGTGGGCCAGGATTCCCATCATGCGTTCGTATTGTACGGCGAGTCCGTCGTTGAGAATGACTCGCTTTGGACCAAGCTGGTGCATGCGGGCTACGACCAAGGGCCGGAAATCCAAATGTTCGAACTGCAGCCTATCGACCGATTCAACCGACATGTGCTCGGATTGAAACAGCGGCCCGACGCGATTCACAACTTCGGCATTGCTGTCCAAGAACTCACGCAACCTCGGTGTATCATTGTGTTTCATGGAATAGGCCCACAGCGTAGGATTGTAGATGCCGTAGTCGGTCAGTTGCGCTAGACAGGCTTCAAAAAACTTGCGATTGGCCATTCGCCAAGCTATTGCCTCAAGGTTGATCTTGAACAGGTTCGCATTCTTGAGATGCGCAAGCACTTGAGCGTCGGTTCCCCAGGCAGCGACGTAGGTCCAGGAGGATTCGTCCACCGAATCCGGAGCGTCCAGGACAGTCAGGCTGGTCGACGGTACCGCGATGGCGATCTTGTTGTTGATTGCAATTTGGGCGCCGTAGTGTTCGAAGGAACCTGATTCGGGGAAATAGAACTTGGTAATGAGTTCTTGCGTCGCGAAGGGAGCTAGGTCCAGTTTTTGGCCCGCCGCGATCTTGGCGTTTTCGACTGCGATGGCTCCTTGCGGAATTTGTTGCAGCACATTGACTCGCACGACCGAAGCGCTCGGGTTAGTCAACACGACTCGCAATCGATAAACCGTTCCCTTGATGAGCGATTGCTCTTTGACCGGTTTGGCTTCTTCACCCGCGTCGCTTGCTAGGAAGATACTTTGGCTAGCAAGAACGGTAGCAGGCTCATTGCTTTGCTCAATCGCTTCGAGCCCTTGAACGAATGCAATCGAATCGCTATTCGTCGTTGCAACCAATCGTCCTTGTTCGAGACTCATTGTTGCTGGCTTGGAGTCTAACGGCAGGCCGAGGACGGCGATGGCAAGAAGTGCTTCGTGGATATTGCCTGCGGCGAGTTCAATGTTCTTAGACAAGAACGGTGCATCGCCGGAGTGGTTCAAGTAGTCCAACCAAAATGCGTTGGGTCGGACTAGTTCCGCTTTTTGATTGGAAAGCGGAAGGCGGAAGTAGTTGCTCTCGGCCCATTTTCGAGTGGACTCGAGCGATTCGTAGAGGCGAGCTAGTCGACTGTCGATTCCGACTCCAGCCCTGCGTTTAGCTGAAAATGCTCGCCCAAGTTCCAATCTGCCTTCTTTTTTGCTATCTGTGTCAGACTTGTCTCTTGCGAGTGATTCGAGCTCGCCCTCAATAAGCATTGACTTAAGCGGTGTTAAGCCCAGCTCGAGACCAAGGCTTTGTTCTTTAAGAGCCATCCACCGTGAGTCGGGAATTGCATTCCCATCATAATCGAACGCCCACAAAGCCGAGCTCATTAGCCCCTTTGCAAATCGGACCGACTGGGCAGCCGAGTCGATTGGGACCGAGCTGACCAGGTCTCCCATCCAGCGTTTTGTGCTAACCGACTGGGTATCGATTCGTTTGGCCAGCAGCACGCGTTCGACCGCGTTGAGCTGCGCCAGTTTCCATGGCTGTACATACTTGCTCAGGTCCAACCCTAGTACATAGTCGTCCATAAACTGCTTCTGCATTTTGTTGGCCAAATACGGACGCACAACGCGATCAAAGAAAGCGCGGTCGTGGGCCAACAAGAACAGATTGAGTTCATGGCAAGCCAAGTCCGAATAGTGTCGTTCCTTTTCCTCGTCTTTGAGATTCGGCCATCGAGTGAGGCATTCGAATCTGTCACAGGCTGGGTTGTTGTTCAGTAAAGTTCGATAGAGCTGAAATACATCCGGAATCGAAGTGTAGATTTTGGCTCGAGTCGATGCCGCGTCTCCCAAGTCGTTCTTGTCGGACGTTGGCAAAATTCGGACGCTTTGAATTTCCGTCAGATGGACTTTGGCTGAAAATGCATTTGCCAACCGTCGATCGCTGACCGCTCGTGGTTCGTTAAGTGGCAAGTGGATTGTTCGATAGGTCGTGCCGCTTGGATGAACCACGACCACCGTGACACAGGTCAAGCCAGCGAGGGCCTTGCGATCGATGGACAACATGCCCTTGTCATCGCATTGTCCATTCGTCAACATCACGCAACCTCGCTTGAGGAATTCGTATTCGGGAGTGGCCTCACCGGCAACCCTATTGAACGAGTCCTCTGCCAATCGGCCGGCTGATCCAGGCGCCTCCGCTTTCGGTGCGAGGGAAGCCATTGGATCGCCTGCTGCTGCAGTTTGTGAAGTGTTCTGCGTCACCGACAGCTCCCACGGATTCAGGATCGCACTTGGTTGCGGAAGGAGGCTACCAAGGTACTTTTTCAAAAATTGCCGTTGGAGTACGTATTGGTACTCTTCGTCCAGCTTGAGTGAGTTGATGTAGAAACTCGGGATCCTCGCACGTGCCATGGTCAACATCGGAAACTCAGGTGCAATCAGATTGAGTCCTTGATTCCAACGCGGTTCGTACGCGTCCGCAACGATGTGAACCCTTGTGAAATTGTCATGATTGCCGAGCTGCACTTGCAGTTTGTCGTCGGTTATCTTTACGTCGCGTACATGGACGGTACGGACTCGGTTGGTTTCAAGAAGTCGCGATTGTCCGACGAGCACTTCACCTTGCTGTTCGCCTTTGACGATGGAGATCTGCATCGAACGACCGGACCAATGGTCAACAAGTCGATAAGAGCCTGGCTCAAGTCCTTTGACTTTGACCAAGCCGGTTTCGATGGATACTTTTTCGGAATGATTTGCAAAGACAATTCCGCTGCGAAGCTCGATCAAGCTGAGCCGTGGAAATGCTTTGTCATTCGGACCGAGTTTCACGGGACCTTGATCTGCACCATCTGTCGCGTGCCAAACTGCTTCTATGGGCTGACCGCTCAAGGCGTGATAGGCTGCAGGCCAAGTTGGCCCCAGTCTTGAAAGGATAAAGTCCCGAGGAGCCACAGAGTCAGCAGATGCCTTGAACCGTTCGACGTAGGTGAGAGGTCCTAAATCAATATTGCCATTCATGTCGGTTGCTAAACGCACACTGGTATTCGGACCGATTCCGAAGAGTTTCAATACCAACTGGACTGGCACACGTGTCGCAGGTTCGCCGTTGCGACCACGGACTTCTAGGAAGTGCCCCTTGTCGGTCCGAGTCAAAAAGAAATCGCGAATTTGTGCGGTTTTCGCAATCCCGTTAATGGCAATCGAATGCGAAGCGGACACAGGCACTCGCGAGTCGTTGCTTATCTTGAGCACTTGGCCGCTGAGCGTGATGGCGATGTTGGCAAGTCGCTGAGGCACCAGAAAGGAGTGGACCAATTCTCCGTTGTCGGCGAGTTTGATGTTAGGAATAGTTTGAGTCGCGTCGATGCCATCCAAGTCGGTCGAAGTGATCGTGAGCAAAGGCTTTTCGAGTTGAGCAAGCGAAACCAATTGGCCATTGCAAAGCAGATTGGGACGAATGACAACGCTCGCCTTGGCCCCGGCCAAGAGCGACTGAGGATCGAGTAAGAACCCGGCTTGAAGCTGGTAGTTTTCTGCATTATGAACAAACAATTGCACCGAAGCGATTGCGCCATCGATCAGGATCAACGAATCGGTTCGGACTTCGTTGCCGAACGGGATGACAATGTCGCCTTTGTCATCGGGTTCGAATTCCCGAGTGCCAAAAAGGGCCTTGGCGGTTGGCAAATGTTTGCCTTCCGCGTCATAAACTCGAAAAGTATCGCCCGCGTCGGTCATACGTTGCATAGCGTGCAAGTGCCCTTTGTGGATGAGCGTGCGGCTACGTTGACCACCTGCCAGGGCATCGACAACCCATACGCCACCCCCGTCGAGTTCTGGCATTTCGAGGACTTCGCGGTGTCGCTGGTCTGCTGGCTGAGCGTAAGTGAAGCGTTTTTCGATATTGGCCACTAGCCCGTCCAAATCGAGATTGGTACCGATCGGTTGCTTTTGTTGCATCAGAATGTTGCGAGCGTTGAGACGGTAGACTTTGACCAGCAGCTCCGGTGCGTTCTTGATGTCCAGGGTCAAGCGTACCGAGTCGCTGGGTCGGTAGTAGGCGGGATTACTTAGTGAAAACTTGAGTTCGACGCGGCCTTGAAGTTCGCGTTGTTCGTCGGGTGAGAGTTGGGCGTAATACGTCTTAGAGTCACCGATACCGTAAAGGATTTTGGTGGAGGCAAACACGCGTTTCAGGTAGTCGCGATCGAGTATTGTCGAAAAGGCATCGACGTTTGCGTCGGTCTTGAAGAAGTGTTCGAGGTAACGCAGGACGAGCGCGGAGTCGTCGCCAATCGCATCGAGCAAAGTTTCGCCTTTGAAGTTGGCACCGAGATTGACTTGCGGTCTGTTGCTTTGGCGAGCAATGTATTCTGGATTGTAGAACGGTCGATTGCGTGGCAGTTTGATGTAACGGAGGAAGCGCTCGCGATCCATGTTGCCATCGCGTTCATCGAACTCAAGCCGATTGTAAAGGACCGAGGCGATGAGACTGTTTTGGGATTCAGGCAGGCTGGAGACAAAGGTCTCAAGGGCCAGGAGGTGGTTTCGAAGAACGGCTCGATCCTCAATTGAGGAATCGTCATCTGGACGAATGCGGCGCAGTCTCGCTTGGACAAAGGCGTTGGACTCGATCAATTTTGGAATGCGTTTTTGGAGATCCAGCAATTGCTGAGTGGTCAACAGATTATGGATTGCAGCCCAACCGAAGCCACGCGAGTCGGGCAGATTGAGCTCACGCTCGATGATCTCAGGGAGGCCCGGCACATCCACGCGATCCATGCGTTCGAGCCAAGTTCGGATGATAGCGGGTTGCTCGAGAAACGATACGAGATGGGGGAGAGCGACACTTTCGATGGCAGCTGGATTGTTGGCGTGGGATTTGAGAATGGCTTTCCAGTCGAGAAGGTTTGGATCGAGTTTGGTTTGCAGTTCCGCAGCTTCGTCCTTGCGCGGGGCAGGATGGTCGATATTGATTCCGAAATTGGAGCGTAGGTGGTCGAGGGTAGCTTTCGAGTTGGTGTTGTACTCGAGCAAGAACTGGCGGGTTTGCATGCGTTGGGTTAGTTCGTTCAAGCCGACTTTGGCGATCCACACGTCGAGATGCCCGCGAGCTTCGGCGATTTTCCCAACCGTTTGGCAATGCAAACAATGGTAGTAGAAATAGTTATCCGTGCCCGGGATCAGCTCCTTAAGGGCAGCTTCACGGTTTTCGGCCAATGCAAACCGTTCGCTAAACCCAATTTCCTGAGCGGATGCCGCGGGCAGGTTTGAAAGGCTTACGAGAGAAATGCAACAAAATATGCCAATCGCACGGTTGAAGTGGAACATGTTTTTACTCGAAACGGGATTGAGAAGATGCTTGGATTGTTTGGATAGACGAGTGAAAAACAGTCTAGTTCCTGAAAATATGGCGGATACCGTAAACAATAGCTCGCAAAATTCACCCGTGCCGTCAGAAATTCGGCTTGGAGGTCGATGCGGGTGGCACGCCCTGAGGCACGAAGGGCGTGTGAGTCGCTAGTTCCAAAAGTCTTCAGTCCCTTCTGTTTTTCGGGATCTTGATTTGCAGGTGGCAGGGCGTCCATTGGCACAGCGATTGAGACCACAGCCAGCTCGTCTGGTTGGTGAATAAGCTTGGTAGCCAACTAGTAGCGTAGTTGAAAGCTCCCCCCATTCACGCATCCCGCCGGAGGCGGGATGCGTGAACGGGGAGAGCGGTGGGGCCTTTGCCTTAGCTTCTAAGCTCCTTCACCCACGGCCAAAGGCCATGGGGGGTCGAACAGCAATCTAACGCTCTGAGCGGCTGTGATTTTATTGAATCCGAAGAAAGTACCCATCACACTCCGTGTGATGTTGCCTCAAACCAACGGTTTTTGAACTGCGGAAATCACACGGAGTGTGATTGGTACCATAAAATCACAGCCTCTGAGCGTGCTACCCAGTACCAGCGAAACAAAAGCTGTACGCCATTCCGTCGTTTTAAAGCGAGACGGCTTCGTCAGCCAGGAGGCCCGCGATGCCGTCGTGAATACCATAAAACCATCGCCCATCGCTGCTAACTAGACCTTGCGACGGAACCTCGGAAATAGTACGACCCAATACTGAAAAAAGGGTGCCGTTGCGAACGCGTTCTGAAACTGCGTTCATCACGGCCTGAGAAGCAAGCACAAGTTTCCCGCCAGATCGTGGGCAACGCAGGTATTCAAGGATCCAATCCGGCAAGACTATGTTCTCCAAAAGCTTCGCGGTCTATCTGTTTATTTGTTTGTTATCCGCCTGGCTACTCTGCGTTTCAAACGCCATCGGAGTTCAAGCTCCTCCAACGAATCAGCCCGTCGATCCAAATCAGTCTGCTGTCCCCACCAGCGGCTTAAACAATGATAGCAACGCTTTTGCGGCAAGAACACCCGTCCAAACGTTTGTTGACCCTGCTAGCGGCCAACAGTATGGGCGATATGTGATCCATGAGCCCGTACCTGTTTTGACTTATTCCTATCAAGAGGTCAAAGAAAGCGTTTACCGCCCCAAAACCGTAACGGAGCTTCGAACGACCACGGTCACTCAATACATACCGATTCAGTCTCAGCAGCTCCAGCTTCGAAATGTCCCAAGTTGGAATCCGTTTGCTCCACCGCAACAAGTTTGGCAGTACGTAACTTTTGTTCAATACCAGCCCAACAACGTTCAAGTCACTCAGCCTGTGACCTTCCAACGCTATGAAAAGGAAGAGGTCACCCGCATGGTGCCCGTGTTAAACACCAAAACAGAACAGATCCCCAAGTTCGTTGATCGCCCACTCGGGCCATCCGCCAACGGAGGGAATGCAATCGCAAGCAACCCAAACTTTTACCAACAAGCAGCCCAGATCGCACAAGCGAATCGAAATGCTCCTCAATACCCAACGCGACCTATCAACTATCCAGCAACCTCAGGCTATGCCGCCCCAAACCGAAACTATGTTGCGCAAGCGCCCGCACCCTATTACCCAATCCCAAACTTCAATCCGATACAAAACATCGCGTCGACTCCCATGCCAAGTGGCAATCCAAAACAGAATCAGAATCTTGTGATTCCCGCAGTTCCTTTGCGACCCAACATGCAACCCAACAGTACGGTAGCCGGTTACTATGGCCCCGGTGCGAACGGCTACGCAATGGCCTCGGCACCCAATGGCGTCTATCCCAACTATTCGGCAAACGGTTCTCCGGTCTTCAAATGGCCAACGTTTGCGTCGGGAACGGGTAGCCTTTTTGGTTCGAGTTTGTTCAATAGCAATCGCAACGCAAACTACGTTGCCTCGAACTCACCTGTCGCACAACCTTATCTATGGGGCAACAGCACCCAAGGTGACTTGAGCTTTCGTCCCAACACCAGTCCGTATGCAGCGCAACAAAGTTGGGGTATGACCACAGGCAATACGTATCGCGACCCGATGCAAGGTGGCATGCCGGCAACCGTACTTAGGTGAGTAACATCGACTTTCCTACTCGCTGACTTTCTTACTCGCTCACTGTTTGAAGTTCGACCGGCATCGTATAGCGGGCAGCGAGATCGACTCGAACATTTCGGCATTGGCTCAATAGGAATTGCCGTGGCTCCTCTCTCGAAAGACAGAGCGCCAAAAAACGATCGGTACCTACAAACCGAATCGGGCTGACCACTCGCCGCGTAACCGATCCATTCTTGCTGAGGTACTCAAGCACAATCACCAGATCATCCGTCTGCTGCATGACCCGCGAGATGAGTCCAGTGATTCTGTTTGCGATGCTTCGGTCCGATGGTGCAAAAGCGGGAACAGAATTGGCAGTAGTAGCAGTGAGGATCATGGTCGGCTTGTGCTTTCGTTGAACAAATTGGCGGAGGGCGGTTTGCTTTAAATCGCAAAAGGACTGTTCCTTTTCATCCTTAGCAATCATCGGCGAAAGAATGACACGTCTGGTCCATGGCGGGGTTTGGATCGCTTTTTCCGCCAGTTTGCACTGGAAAGTCATCGAAAGACGGAGAACCTGCCCCCTCTCATGGGTTAGGCTATTGCGTTTTTTTCAACGCAGGAGAATGATATTTCCGTTGCAGAATCCTCTGCATAGCAGTTTCCTCTGGAAAAATTCATCGTGAGCGAATCGGACATTAGTCCTGGATCATCGGGGGGTGCCCCCCAATCAATCCCTTCTTTCCCATCTAAAGAAAATGAATCCCAACCGAGAGCCGACGACGATAGTCATGGCTCGCATGAACATGTGTCGGGCATGTTCACGAAAATCCGTGAAGCGTCGGGGACGGTTTACGGCGATATCGGAACTTCGGTTCTGTATACCGTGATGGAGTTGACTCGCGAGACGATACGACTCAAGAATCATCTTTTGCCAACGGATCAATTCAAAGCGATTGTGGCTCAGGGCGGCCCTGATTTAATTACAGCGAATGAGGCGCTAGGCAGTCTGAGTTTGATTTTTTGGGCACTGGTATTTCTCACCGTGAAATATGATCTGCTCATCATGCCGGCGGACAATCGGGGCGAGGGGGGCGACTTTGCGCTTTGGGGCTTGCTGCGTGGTCACACGGGCAAGATCTTCGGAATGAGTTTACTGGGGTTTTTGGTCGCGTGTGCGGCAGGACTTCTGGCAGCCGATGGCATCATTACGCCGGCGATGAGCATGCTGGGAGCCTATGAGCCGCTGGGTGAAACCTGGGCGATCATTGCGACCTTGGCCAGCTTGTTCGTTCTCTTTAAATCTCAGTGGCGTGGTACGAGTAAGGTCGGGGGGCTCTTTGGTTGGTTCATGCTGCTCGTTTGGTTTCCTTGGATCGCAGCCAAGGGATTGCCGTGGGTGCTTTCGAGTCCGGCGGTCTTCAGTGCCATCAACCCAATGTATGCCTGGAGTTTCGTAATGAAATTTCCAACGATGGGAATGTTGGCCATCTTTGGCGTCGTTGTCTTGGCCATCACCGGTGGGGAAGCCAAGTACGCGGACATCGGGCATTTTATGCGTCGCACCAAGAAGCACTGCTGCGATGGCATGAGTATCGATCCGATGGATTCCGGGCGAAGACCGGTGATGCTAGCTTGGTACTACATCGTGATGCCATGCCTGTTGATTAACTACGCTGGCCAAGTCGGATATTTATTGTCCAATGGCGTGCCACCTCGGGCTAGTACTTTCTTTGCCATGACACCTCAAATTGCTGGTGCTCCTGCTGCGAATTATGCCATTTACGTAGCCGACTTGTGCATTGCAGCCTGCGCAGCCTTTATTGCCTCGCAAGCGTTGATCACTGGCATGTTCTCGATTGTAAAGCAAGCGATTGCGTTGGGCTTTGCTCCGCGTCAATTGGTCAAGTACACGAGCCACGAAGCAGAAGGCCAAGTTTACATCCCGTCCGTCAATTGGGCGCTCTTTGTAGGTTGCGTTTTTGCAACTTTATCGTTTCGAACAGCCAGCAATCTTGCATCCGCATACGGCATCGCTGTGACTGGCACGATGTGGATCACAACGGTAATGTTCGGATACGTCGCCTTCTATCGTTGGAACTGGAAGTTGTGGCAAGTCTTGTCGATCTGCTTGCCAATTCTCGCAATTGATATGCTCTTTTTCATTAGCAACATGACCAAGTTTGCGAGCGGTGGATACTTCCCAGTTGCTATCGCATCTGTGCTCGTCCTCATCATGATCACGTGGCAATGGGGGCGGTCCCAAATGGCGAAGGCCTTTTATGACTTCGGTTTTCGCGAGGGGAAAAAGATCGACTGGCTCGTTATGCTTCGAGAAAAGGTCGATGAGATCCAAATCGCAATCGATGAAAACTTGCCGTTGGCCAGAACGCTTATCCAAGGAAGGCGTCGATTGGTCGAAAGCGATCGAGCCGCCGTCTTCCTTTGCTCGCAGCCGATCCGGACGCTTGAGGATTACACGCCAGTCACGCTCCGGGTGTTCCTCAAAAAGTACGGTGTGCTCCCCTCGCATGTGACTTTGTTTCACATCAATCAAATTTCTGTTTCAACCTACGATAACGCGAATCGTTATGAGGTCATTAAACTTGGTAACGATATTTATGCTGTCAACGTGACGTACGGTTACATGGAGCAGACCGATATTCGTGGAGCGTTAAAGGATTTGCAGAGACGGGGCAAAATCAGTATTGCCGCGGAACGTTGGATTGTCGAAGTGGGCGAGGAAGAAATCATTAGCCAACCTGACTTGCCCTTCTTTCAATCGATTCGCATCGAAATGCTGCGATGGGTGTTGCGACTCTCTGCACCTGCACACAAGTATTACGGCTTGACCTATGACGCGGGCGTTTCGAAAGAGCTGATTCCCATTGTGTTTGGGAAGAATGGAGTTCGCATTCGATTGCCAGAGCTCGAGGTGACATCGGACGAAATACCGAAGCCGTGATAACGCAGGCCAACGCCTCATCTTTACCCACATCTTTGTGCTTGCTCCCCTCGCCCTTTTTTAGCTTTTTTAGGGGAGAGGGGCCGGGGGTGAGGGGAGGGCCAACGCCTCCGGCGTTGGCATGAGAGGGGGATGCGGACGTTTCTGGGGAGACGCTTCCTAGCTGTGAACCTTAGGCTCCGACGAGACAAGCTCGTCGGGGGCCAGCGAAAAACAAACCTCCCAAACGCTTAAATCCATCATGCATTCTCATATCCAAGAACGTGCTTTAAACAGCCCTCTAGCTGAGGTGACCGAAAGGGGAACCCGTCGTCCAAAAGTCGCTTGCAGTGGGCACGTGTACTAGCCAACAGCATCGCGTCTGCCATTTCTCCAAGCAGGATTCTCAGAGCAAATGCGGGCACAGGCAATAGCGAGGGACGATACAGGACACGTCCAAGCGTCTTTGAAAACGTGCGATTGTCCGTTTGCTCCGGTGCAACGAGATTGTAAGCTCCGACACACTTGGGATTGGCAGCCAAGTACAAAAAGCCAGCTGCCGCATCGTCGACATCAATCCAGCTCCAGTATTGCCGGCCACTTCCGACAGGACCACCTACGGCTAGATGGAATGGAAGAAGGAGTTTTGCTAACGCGCCCTGCCGAGGATGCAATGCGATGCCAAGTCTTCCGATAGCGACGCGGTTGCCGGATCGTTCGAACTCTACCGCAGCTGATTCCCAATCGCGAGCAAGATTGGCCAAAAAATCGTTTCCAGGCGGCTCGGTTTCGTTCAAAATGTCCGAGGAACGGTCGCCGTAGATTCCAACTCCCGATGCGCAAACAAACGCTTTCGGTGGCGATGCCAATCTGCATAGATCCCGAACTAGCTGTTTCGTTCCCTCGATGCGACTATCGCGAATCGATTGCTTCGCAGCATCGGTCCATCGTCCTGCGGCAATTCCTTTGCCCGCGAGATGGATAACCGCATCCAAATCTTCCATCGCTTCCGTGTTAGAAAACCCCTCACCGGGCTGCCAAACGACGGAAGTTGATGATACTGGAAACTCCACGTCTCGATCGCTGGAGGTCGGGCGCAGGATGCGGACTGCGGTGTGTCCGAGCACCGAAATCAGATCGACAAGTCTGCGTCCGATCATCCCCGAACTGCCCGTTACACCGATCCGAAGCACTCGATTTGAAACGATCGGCTTGAGAAAACTCTGAAGACGCAAGTCCGCAATCGTGGTGCGATGCCGATAAGCGAACATCGCTGCCAGTTTGGCACGCACGATCGGCCAGCCAATCTTTCCGATCAAACCAAACTTGTTTTCGAACTGGATGCGATCTTGTAGAATGGATCGCCCGATCCCATCGCTTCGAAAATGATGATCATGTACCCATGTTTTGAATGGGCCCGACAACTGAATGTCTTGAAAACTCTCTGGGATCGACAGATGGGTGTGACGTGCTCGCCAAGTGACAGGCACACCAAATAATGAGTTCCTAATGACCACCTCGGACCCGATAGCGAGCGAATCGCTTCTCTGCTTGATGGTAATATTTTCCCAAGGCGGGATCAGGCGATTTAAAGCTCCCGGACTTGCGTGATAGTTAAAGAGATCTTGAACATCACTATCGATCGGCGATTCATACTCGAAAACTGGCATGCACTACATTTCGACCTCAGGTAGGGTAACGGCGTCTGACATACCTCGGAGTTTATCCAGGGCACGTTTTTCAAGTTGCCGGATGCGTTCTTTGGAGACCCCAAGTTTATCCGCTAAAGTCTGCAGTGTCTGGATACGACGATGTCCTCCCAACGAAAACCTGGCGCGAATAATGAACTTCTCACGTCGATCCAAATGGTTGAGCATGACCGACAACTTGGCTCTGAGATCATGCCAACGTTGTTCCGTCATTGATGATTCTTTTTGATCATCGCAGATGTCGATTCCATTTTCATGGATGCTGCCGTAGTTTCGTTGTCGGTCAGCTTGCTTCTCCATTACGCTCCGGTAGGTACTTCGGCGGACTACTTGAGTAGCGTATGTGCTAAATCGAAAGCCGAGTCCAACATCAAACTTATCTACGGCTCGAATCAACGCAACGATCCCGTCACTCAGTAGGTCGTCAAAAGCGTTTTGCGGATTAACGAATTTCTTGACGATCGAAATGACGAGTCGCATGTTGGATTTCACGATCCAATCGCGATACCAGTCGGCGGCCTTCAGAAGGCATTCGATGCGTCGGACATTCCAACTGTTTGAGGTGTCGACTTTCGTTTTGAGAACTTCGGCCCTGAATCGCAGGTAGTTCATGCGGTTGAAGACACTCTTTTCCTCCGCTGGGGTCAAAAGTTTTGCTTCACAAAGCCGAGCGAGGTGCGCTGGCAAAACCGGTGCCTTGGAGGGTTTCGTTTCCGCTTCCTCAAAGCCAGACCCCAAAAAACAATCGCCGAGGATTTTTGATTCTGAGGAGGGCTCGCTGAACGAGGCACTTCCAATGAATTCGATTTTCTGTGTTACTATTTCCTTGGAAGCGAGTTCCATTTCCCGTTGTGACCGAACTTCTGGGCTCGACAACTGCATGAAATGGACAAAGGCTTCTTCGAGGGCCTTTCTCCGAAATGTCCTAGTCACTTTTGCTTTCGGCACGCCAACACGATTTTGCGATCGGCTGGGTTTCGACAGTGTTGTTTGAATCATTGCGAACTCCTGATTTTCATTTCCGGCGGGTCTAAAAGCGAGACTTCATCGTGCCCGCTCGAATAGCTAGTTCGTTCCAGAACACTTTTTGGATTCGTCCAATTCGATCATAATGAATATTTGTACGGATCATTGAGTTATGGAATCAAGCCACCCGAATGGCGCCCCAAGCCCCCTGTCCATAAATTGCATACTAAAATTGCGCCGGCTTCTGCATTGAAAAACAAGTAGCCTCGTTGCTATACTCCTACGTGTCGCTAGTTTATCGGCCTCGAAAACGGCCAAATCGTTCAAAGTGCTTCCTGAGGATATTCTGTGAGTGAGAATTTCACCCCAAAGCAAATCGCTTCGGCACTGCGGGTTAGCGAATCTTCTGTGAAGCGGTGGTGTGATCGCGGAGATATTCGGACCGATAGGACAGTTGGTGGACACCGAAGGATTCCGTTGGGGTTTTTGCTCGAGTTCCTTGAATCCACAAACAGAAGGATTGTTGACCCCGTCGCCATCGGTCTGGAGCATCTAGGCAATCAAGCGAGAGGTGCTGATGCCAACTTGATAGACGCTGGGGAAGCGGTCGTTCAGTTTGAAAACTCGCTGCTCTCGGGTTCGGAATCGGAATGCAGGAGAATGATGAGTTCGTGGTATTCAACGCGAGGCGGAGTGACTTCGTTGGCGGACGATTTGCTTTGCCCTGTTTTTCGATCCATTGGCCAAAAGTGGAGCGAGGGCAGTATCGATATTTATCAGGAGAGGCAGGGTTGCGAAATCAGCTTAAGGTTGATTATTGAACTTCGGCGACTACTTCCCGAGCCTGTGGGAGCATCACCGCTTGCTATGGGCGGAGCTCCCTGTGGCGACCACTACAGTCTCCCCACTCTGCTGACTGAAATGGTGTTTCGC
>Ga0163144_10018011_pt1 | contig 14334 bp, 9 predicted proteins | sample OliLak19BULKMAT1_FD_123175 | JGI IMG/M metagenome (GOLD analysis project Ga0163144, IMG submission 123175) | Freshwater microbial mat bacterial communities from Lake Vanda, McMurdo Dry Valleys, Antarctica - Oligotrophic Lake LV.19.BULKMAT1 | ecosystem: Environmental > Aquatic > Freshwater > Lake... | reverse complement strand
GGGAAGGTGATGTCGGGGCTGTCTTGCGTGGTGTTGCCGGCCAGGCTGCCCACGGTTAGCCAGCTGTTGTCGGGCTGACGCATTTGCACCGTTGCATTCCTGAGCACGTAGTCGGCTAGGTAGCTGGTGGCGCGGTATACCTTGAGGTGGTTCAGGCTCTTGGTAGCACCCAGCTCAAAGGTGAGTGTGGCACTGCCACTGGCCATGTTGCCTATCCAGACATTGGTGGCGCTGCCAACTATGTCCCCGTCAATGACCTTGGCACTGGGGTAGGCACCTTCGTTGTAACTGTTGGTGGGGGTGACGCTGGTGGCGGTGATGACGGCACCGGGCACGATGTCTCCGGCTGCGCCCACGATGCTGCCCAGGCCGTCGGCCAGGTAGCTTTGGGTGGTGGCATCGGTGCCACCGCTGTTGCCAGTCAGGCGCATCAGGGGGTCATCGGTGCCCGCTCCATGGGCATAGGCCGCTGTGGGGGCGCCGCTTAGGAGCGCGCCACTGGCAACACGCCACTCTGCGGCGATGTCTTCGCCGTTATAGATGAAGTGGGTGGTGGCTGGCGTGCCAGCGGTGCTGGTCTTGCTAATGCGGCTGCCAGCGTCGTCATAGGCATAGGCTTCGGTCAAAGCGGCGGTTCCCGCCTTGGCCAAGGCCACCATCTCGTCCAGGCCATTCCAGTTCATCGTCGTGGTCTGGCTGGCGGTGCAGTCATTGGCACCGGCACTGGCCACACTGGTGCCTTCACACAGTTTTTTCAGATTGCCGTTGTCGTCATAGCGCAGCATGGCCAGGGTGCTGGTGGCACCGCTGATGGTTTGCTGCACTTGGTTTAGCTGCTGCGCCGCATCGAACTGGTAGTTCTGGGTGGTGGCTACCGGGTTGCCGATGGTGCGCGTGGTGCGGTTGCCAAACAGGTCAAAGCTGTAGCCTTCGGTTTGTGCCGGTGTGCCGTTGTTGACCGTTTTGAGGCGGCTTAAGGCGTCGTAGCCATAGATCAGGGTTTGGCTGCTGCCATTGAGCAGGTTGGCCGCCGTGGCCCGGTTGCCCCAGATGTCATAGGTGTAGCTGTTTTGGGCCAAGACTGTGCCACTGGCAATGTGGCTCAAGCTGACCAGACTGCCATCGGGGTTCCATTGGTAGGCACTGGTCAGGCCGTTGCCAAAGCTGCGCTCCTTCAAACGCCCGGCTGCATCCAGCGCCAGACTGATGGTCTGGCCATTGGGGGCGACGATGGCCGAGAGCCGCCCAGTGGCATCGTATTTGTAGTCCCACTGGTGGGTAACGGTGGCGTTGTCAGCCAGAGTGACCTTGGACAGGCGTCCCCCTGGTGTCCAGGCATAAGCCAGGCTCTTGGCTCCGCGGCTATCGGTGATGCTAGCCAGGCGGTGCGCTACGTCGTAACCGTAGTCGTAGGCCACCACCAAGGTGCCAGCACCGTCGCGGGTTTCTGCACGGGTGACCTGGCCTACGGCGTTGTGGGTGTAGTTGGCGGTTTGCCCGTTGCTGGCGGTGCCAGGCACGATGCGGTTTTTGAGCACGCCGTTGAGACTGCTCTCATAGCTGTAAGTGGTCTTGGTACTGGCCGAGACTTTGCTTTGCTCCGGGCTCTGGCTGCTGGTGAGGTTGCCGTACAGGTCATAGCCGTAGGCCCAGACTTTGCCCAGCGCGTCAGTACGGGTGAGTTGGTGCCCAAAGTCATCCCATGTTTGGGACATTTGCACCACAGGACTGCCTACGCAGATACTGCTGGTGGTGTCGGTGGTGGCACCGGCCCTGAGCTGCGTCAGGTTGGACAGGTTGTCATAGCTGGGGCAGGTTTGCAGGCGGGAACCGGTGTCATCCGGTGCGCTGATGCTGCGGGTGGCGCGGCCCAGTTCGTCGTAGAAGGTGAAGCTCTGGCGAGTGCTGGTGCCGTCGCCCGCTACTATTCTGGTGCGGATGACGTTGCCGCTGGCGTCATAGTCCATTTCAGTGGCACGGCCACTGCTTTGGCCGGGTATTGCAGGCTGCGTGATGCGTTGCAGGCGACCGTCAGCCGTGGCACCCCAATATTTGTAATTGACGGTGTTGCCATTGGGGTCGGTCAGGGCCAGTGGACGGCCCAAGGTGTCGAGTTGGGTGAAGACGCGGTTGCCTTCTTGGTCAAAAGCAGCAAAGGGACGATTGGTGGGGTCGTACTCAATGCCCAGGGTGAAGTTGTCGGCACTGGTGCGGCTGGTGAGGTTGCCCGCAGCATCGAGACCCACGGCGGTAAGGTTGCCTGCGTGGTCCAGCACACGGATAGCCCGGTCTTGCCCGTCAAAGGTGGTAGCGCTGCTGTCGATGCGTGTGCCACTGTCGAGTAATTCGGTCTGTGTCACGTTGCTGTTGGCGTCAAAGCTTTGCTTGCGTGTTTTGCCCAGGGCATCGGTGGCGCTGCTTACCCGGTCTAGTGCGTCATAGCTCTGGGTGATGGGGTACCAGCGCGCGTCGACACCAGAAGTCATGCGATTGAGGCTGTCGTAGCCAAAAAGCGGGCTGGTCTCGTTGACGGCACTGCCGTTGCGGTTGCCTGTTCGGGTGAGGCTGACCACATTGAGCTTGTTGGTGTCCCAGTTCTGCGTAACGCTGGGGCCACTTCCCGTGCTGAAGTTGGTAACAACGGTACGGGTGACGGGATTGCCTACGGCGTCATAGGATGCTTTGCTCCAGGACACGATGTTGGCAGCTGCGGGTTGGGTGCCTGCCACGGGGGTGATGCCGCTCTTGACGGCAATGCGGTCGGTGGGGTTGCCTGCCGCATCAAACTTCAACCAGGTCCAGTTGCCTCGTGCGTCTTTGATCCGCTGGGCCTGGGCGAAGGCGTTGTAATCGCGGTATTCCAGCACGGCGCCCGATGGCAGGGTCTGGGTTTCCAGCAGGTTCAGATTAGCGCCTGTGTAGGTTGGCGTGGTCGTGTAGGTGTACTGGGTGGTTCGTCCCACCGAATCTGTCTCCGACAATCGGTTGTAGGGGTTGGCCGAGTCGTAGGTGTAGATGTGTTCGGCCCCGTTTTCTTCCACAATGCGCAGCGGATTGCCACGGGTGTCAAAGGTGATGTGGTGCTCAAAGCCGCGCTCGTTCACGCTCCAGCTTTCGCGGTTGAACAGGTTGTAGTGAAAGCTGGTGGCGCTGGCGTCGATCAAAGAGCCGTTGGTGTCCACCGGGGTGTGGCGAAAAACCTGGCCACCGCTGTAGTATTCAAACTCCATGCCGTTGCCCCGTGGGCGGGTGTGGCGCTTGAGGTGGTGGTTGAGCTTGGTGCCGTCCGTGTTGCTGTAGTACGTGTAGCCGTGGGTCTGGTTCAGTGCGTCGGTGAACTGGGTCAGGTTGTTGTTGCCATCTGCATAGGCGTACTTGACGACTCTGCCGCTGTAGTCAGCAATCTGGCTGATATGGCTACCGCTCCAGGTGAAGGTGAGGACAGTGCGGCCCAGGCTATCGGTCACATTGCTCAACTGCGGACCGCTGTAGTTCAGTGTCAGTGCGTTGCCATTGCGGTCAGTAATGGACAGCAAGCGGGCCACGACGGCGCTGCTGGCTGTGGGAACTGCGCTGGGGCCGGTGGCGGAGGCAAACAAATACACGGTGCCATCACGCTCGCGGATGCGGTATTTGCCATCGTCCGCACCGCCGGAGACGCGGCTCAACTGGATATTGACCCCTGACGGGTTGACCAGCACCGTGCCACGGGTGATGTCGCCACTTGTGTGGCTGGTAGTAGCAAAGTAGGTTTCACCACCGCTGCCATTGACCCACCCGAGTTTGGCCGACCCGGCTTCTACGCCGTAAAGTTTGACGCTGTGGTTGAAGCTGTGGGTCCAGCCAAAGCCCAGAGGTCCATCCACGGGGTCGCCGCTGTTGTACCAGCGGGAAAATATGACAGGCAGGCCGCCACGGCCCTTGATGGAAAGGTCGGTCTCGTTGTGGCTCAGGTTGCCAGTGAGCATGTTCACCGGGTCGCCTGCCCAAGTGGCCAAGGTGCTGCTGCCCTGGGTGCCAGTGGGCATTGTGACGAGCTGACCCAGGCCACTGTTGGCGACGCTTTGGAACGTGGGCGCGGCAGGGTTAGATGTAAACAGGTTCGCCGTCGGGGTGCTGGATACCAGCGGGTAGCCACCCGATAGAGTGCCGCCAATGATGGCGCCATAGCCCCCGGTCGTGGTGTTCTCGCTCATGTAGACCGCGCCACGCCAGGCTTTGGCAGTGTCCACCGGGTCGGTGTAGGCGATCTGGGCGCGTGGCACCGTTACGGTTACCGTTGTCGGGGCACCAGCAGCAATTTGTGCTTGAATCTGTGCCTGATAGCTAGCCATGCTGGTGGCGCCGCTCATCTGCATCAGCGTCGCGTATTGGCCAATGTTGGCGCTGGTAAAGGTGACAAGGGTGTTGCCCGTTTCACTCGCAAACTGCAGTCCACGTACGGTGGACACCGCATCGGTGCGCAGCGCTTCTTGCCACACACGGTGCTCAAGGGCGGAGGATGCGTAAATCGAGAGCTTGGCCAAGTCCAGTTGCTCTGTTTTGAGCGTGGCGCTTCGACTGGCTGTGAAGTCTGCTGCTGAGTCCATCTTGGTGAAGCCATAGATGCCGCCCTTGAAGTCCACGTAGGCTCCTGCAGGTTTGACGGTCAACGGAAGGTCAAAGGCATAGTCTGTTTTGATGTCAGAACCGGTCAGACCAATGTCATAGTTGCCAACGCTGCGAAAGCCTCGCAGCGCGGCAATGCGCTGATCCGCCAAGTCGGTTTGTTGGATATAAGTTTGCAACACCAGATGCAACAGCTCACCCACTGTGGCGTCATACGCGGCACCACTGGCTGGAGTAGGCGCGCTGGGGTTGGCTTGAACACCGGTGGCCAGCAGCTTGGCGCGACTCTCCAAAAGCGTGTCGGACATTTGCTTGGCGTTGACGCCGATCGCGAAGTAGCCCCCGGCCTTGGGCGTGGTGTAAACCGTTTTATTCAAGCAAGTCAGGTCAGCATCTTTGGCATCGGTACTGACACCGCTGTCGGCAATGCACTGCCCTTGACTGATTTCGCCCTGGGTCAGCTTCATGATGACGGTGTGTGCACTACCCACACCAAGGGTTCCGGTGCCAGTGGCGACCACCGTGCCGTCGAGTTTGATTTGCGGATAGACGTTGACGCTGCCCGCAGGTAAGGCTGACAAGGAACCGCCCCAGCTGTTCCACAATGCCTGGCTGGCGGCATCCGGCGTGTAAGACAGCGTGATTTTGCCAAACACGTTTTGAGGAAAACTCAATGTCTTCGTGGCCAAGGTCACACCAGCAGCCGTCTTGACGGTTACCGCAAATTTATGGCGGTGTGCATCGGGGATGGTGGCGCTCTCGGGCGCGGTGCTTCCCGGCCAGTTGTTGAACTGGACAACCGCAGCAGGCATCGCACTTGGCAGCACGTCCATGCGCACGGCGCGCGAAGTACCTTGGTAGGGAACATCTTCCAGGGCCGCATCGGACTTGGTTAGCCGGGCTGCAGATTCCACCCGTGCCCCCAAGAAGTCGGGGGGCAACTGGTCTATGCGCTTGGACAAAAGGCTGGTGTAAAAGGCTGCATCTAGCGGCACATTCACGGCAATGCCGGCTTGGTAATCATGGTCTTTGATGGACGGGTCCAGCGGAACCCAGCGATAGCCACCGCTGTCAGCCAATGCGCCCCGGTATGCGGCAAAGGGCACGCAGGCTTGCACCCACACGTGGTCAAAGGTAATGCCTTGCACAGTGCCGCTGACCGAGTAAGCGCCGGAAGATACCCCTTGGCCCAGATAGGCAACAGAGCCGCTGTAGTTCTTGGTGCCAAGCCAGCGCTGGGCGCGGCCATTGGCGTTGTCGGTGGGCTGCATGTCGTACAGCGCGACGGTGCCGCGCACGAAGCGAGCCGGTATGTGGGAGGCACGCAGCAAGGCAACGAGCAGACTGGACTGGTCGGTGGCATTGCCTCCCCGGGTTTGCAGCACGCCAGATGAACCCTTGAGTGAACCCCAATAGGGCTCGAATGCCACCTCTTTGAGCATCCATTGCAGAATGCGGGCTGGTGAATACTGGAGCTGCTGGGCCAGGGCTTGTATCTCGGGTGTTAGCACAACTTCAGCGCCATCAGCAGCCACATCAGCTGCGGTGGCACTGCAGTCGGTGGTGGTATCGGGAGCCACCGGAGGGAGCGTTGCGGCAACTTTTACGAAGCCATAATTTGCGTAATCCGGGCGGCCGTTGGCAGTATCCGCGTATCGGTTTTGCGGTGACGCATGGAGCATGTCCAGTGCGTATTGGGGTAACTTCTTGCTGGGTGTGTCCTGACCTGGGGGTTTGGTTTGTGGCAATCTGGGTGAGCGGGTTGGCACAGGCCCGATGGGCAATGCCTCTACCGGCGCTTGCAAACTGGCTACCAACTCAGAGAGTGACTTGCGGGCCAGCCGCTCCTGAGCGTTGCCACGGGCTTGCTGCACGCGCTGGAGGCCTTTGTTGACCCGCTCGAAGCGGTCCTCTATTTGTTCGGCCAAATGCGCGACCTCAGCCGCTTTGGCACTACCAGCAAGCGTCTGCACCTGGGCTTGCAAGGTCGTCAATTCCTGCTTCAACGAGTTGCGCAATTGTTGAAATTCAACGCCAAGGGCGACCGCAGAGCCTGAGCGCAGCGAGGCCTTGCCATACACCCCAGTCTCGGCTTCGTCCGAACTGGCTTCGCGTAGTTCTTCTAGCTTTTGGCGCAGCGCGGACCGCACAGCAGAATGTTGACCCGCCAAATTGGTGCGCAGATGCGCGACCGTGTCGTCAGGTAGTTGAGACAGGGCCGACGGCCCCGCATTGACGCCTTGCGCCAGGGACATGAGGGCTACAAGTGCCATCAGGAAATTTTTACAGCGCATGGAACTCTCCGAAGCGATAGTCGGTTTGACTCAAAGAAATGAAATGAAGAGAAAAGTGGCTGCGTGTCACACCGCAGACTGGCCTGACTTGCGCTTGCGTTGGCCAATGCCCAGCAACGCAACAGCGAGTGCAGCCAGTGCCCACTCAGGCAGCGGCGCATCCCCATCCCCAGAGCTGGCGACCACCACGGGGTTACCAATGTCGATTCGCCCAATCACCAGACCCGTGCTCAATTGGTAATCAAAGCTGTAGCTACCAGTCTGTGTGGGGGTACCGCTGATTAGTCCGGTGCTCGGATTCACGGTCAAGCCGGGCGGTAGGTTTCCTGACTTCAGGGTAAAGGGCGCAGAACCTCCCAGGGTGTAGGAAAAAGCCTGCCCGGTGGTTGCACTCAAGGCAAATGCGGTTGTATTGGCGCCGGTCACAGCCAGCGTGGGCGTGCCGATCTGGTTGCGGGCATCGGCGATGGCTTGGTTGCTGCCCAAGGCGGCTTCAACTGTGTTGGTAATGCCATCGCGGTCTGTATCGACCAGATGAATGCCTGCCGCAGCGGGCAACACGGAAAGCACTTGCGCCGTGACCAATGGGTCGTTGCGCCAACTGCCGGAGACGTTGTCTTGCTGAGCCAGTAGCCAGTTCTGGGCATTTCCAGTTGTCGGCTGGGGTGGCGTTGTTTGCGTATTCAATGCACGGTAGACCAATGCCGTGACCAAAACACTCGATGTACCTTTGCTGCCATCGGTGCGTTGCTCACCAAAACCACCGCCCGCGTTTTGCTGATCAAGCAGCCAGGCTTGGGCCTCAGATTGCAGGGTAGCGAAGGTGTACGCGGTCCCATTGCAAGTAGCACTGGCAAAGCCAACAGCCTTTTGCATGCCGCGTAGTTCGGTGAGTACCAACGCTGTGCTCATCACGGATGGTCGCCCCTGCCCGCTGCTTTGGTTGGTGGCGGCTTTGGTCACTGGCCAGGCCTGTTTGCCGCTTGCAACGCTTACGCGATTGGTAGCCAGTTCGCAAAAGGCGCCCAACAACACATTGCCGCTGGCGACTAAAGACTTGGCGCTATAGGTGCTGTCACCCAGGCGCAGCGCGGTAAGGCCCAGTGCCGTGTCCAGAAAATCAACCCCGCTGCCACCGTATCCACCCCAGGTGGCAATGGTGCTTTGGCTGCGCAACCCGTACAGACGGTCAGAGGAAGCTTGGGCGGATGCGTTTAGCCCCGCTGAGGCAAGGGCTTCGGTTTGCCGGGCCATGGAATCGATACTGTCTGCATCCGCATTGGCTAACCAAGCCGCAGCGGTTCCAAAGGTTGGGGACTTGGAAAGCCCGCTGTTTTTGAGGGCGAGCACTGCGGCAGCGGTCGACTGGACGGCCAATTCGCCGTTCGCATTGGCCCATGAGCCGTCGCCGCGCTGTTGTTTGATAAGCCATGCAGCGCCGCTGTTGCGGGCGGAGTCGGCGTCGGCCCAGGCCATAGGCGACAAAGTTGCCAAGACGGCAAGCAGCAACGGATATGAAAACGGACGCGACCATAACGATGCGGATTGACGCATGACTACTCCCCCTTAAGTTTGGGGAGGTCGCAAATGCTCCCCCCTCGTTACTTGATGGCGCATGCTTGGGGCATGCTCCGGTTATGGGATAGATGCTATTGACGCCGTATTTCAGGCAGATTTACAAGAGACACCAACTCATAGGCTGAACGGCTGGCATCAACTTCCGCCATCGCTCCAATTGGGTGCGAAAGTACTACTTTGCTCGCGCCAGTTCCAGCGCACCTCGATGTTTGCGGGCTAGACGCGGCAGTTATTAGCGGAGTTTGAGCATCTTGCGCGTCAATCCAACGGACATTGCGGCAGCGGCAAGTCCGAGGAACAGTCTGCCGCCGGACTCCAAGAATGACACCCAAGTCAGCAACGCAGAAAAGCTACCCGTTGCGAAGGCATCGATGTAAATTCTCCAAACAGAGGCCCATAGTTCCATAGGCAACTCCAATATGCTGAAACCGAACAGCAGCGCGGACAACACCAACAATCGCACGGGCCATTCCCGTGCCTTGCGCACCGGCCATGCCAGCACAAAAGGGAGTGCCACAACCATGGCCTGCCACAGGTAGGCGGTGAGCACGGTGACCTTTGCCCACCCTTTGGGGTCCGTTGAGACAAGCCGGTCCCCCACAAACACAATTGCCCTTGGGGCGACTACCAGTTGAAAGACATGGTCACTTCCACGTACTGCACCCTGGGTCTCGATGGTGAGTGTCAATATCCGGTGATCCGTATCAAGGTGGCTGTAAGACCAATGGAGTAAGGGCAGATAAGCATGGGCTATTTGGTTGCCGCAGGCCCAGACAATCCAAATAGACAGTGCCGCGCCCAACACCAGCCGCAAGGTGATGCCCAACAGTCGGGCGTAGTTGTCGGCCGATGCAATAGCGCCGGATGTCGCGGGCACTTCCGCACTCGCACTAAGTGCCATTGGCGTTGCCATCAGGGATGGGCAATGTGCCTACTGGCTTGAGGGCGGCAGTAAACCAAACAAAAGCGACAGCCACGATCACGACCAACAGCAATGGAGCAACCGTTCCATGCAGCAAGGCAAAGAGTTCTTTATCCGCACGGTTGGCGAGAAATAGCCCGATGATGCGAATCTGGTTGAGACTCCAGACAAATGGAATTCCAAGTAACAGCCCCATCAAGCGGTGTCGCGGGGCCATGGGCATGATGACCAAGGCGGCAATCAACAGAAAAGCGATCTCGAAACCTTCGCATCCATTGAGAATATTGATGCCGCCCCCTGGGGCACGAAGGCGTGCACCCACGGCTTCAACCATGAGGTCAGGCGATAAGGTATTCAGAAGCCACGCGGCGGGCTTGACCGTAGCCATGTCAACGGCAATGTGTTCAACAGCCGTTCCCCTTGCATAGGACCATCCACCTTGCAGAGCGAAAAACACCAGTGAGAACACAGCTATTTGCAACCAAAATGGCCAGGGTTGCCGGTGTGGCGGCGATTGTGACGGTTGAGCGCTATTCAACAGGTTTTGGTCGGTGAGGCGCGAGGCTTTGGACATGTTGAAGCATATGCGGCAGAAAACCTGAGGTTATGTCATTGGTATGACAACGATATGTCGGTGCATGCAGCATGACTGGTGGCTTGCCATGGCGTACGTAAAACCATTAGACCTCGCCAAAATCCACACTCATGCGTGCGGCCATGGGCTAGGCAATAAGCAGAAATTGCGGTGACTCGAAATCAGTGGCGGCAATCCGGCGGATGCCAATAGTGGCCCAGTCCGCCGGATTTGAATTTCGATTCTTATTTTTTCTTCTTTTTCTTCGCAGCCTTTGGATCTGCTTTGACTTCTTTAACCGCCTCAGCAGGTGCTGCTTTGAGTTGCGTACGCTGGTCCTTCAGTGCATTGATCTCATCCGAGATATTGGATTTACGTTCGGTCAGTTTGGCAATGCTTGCGTTGATCTTGGCGATGGCCTTGGCTGTTTTGGAGACGGGCGCCGTTTTTTTTGGCGCTTCTTTGACTGCAGGTTTTGCAGCTACCTTGGGAGCGTCCTTTGGGGCAGCTTTTGGGGCCGCATTGACTTTTGGTTTTGTGACTGCTTTCGCTGCGGTCTTCTGCTCTGGTTTTGCCGCAGCCATTTGGGTTGGTTCGTCGGTTGCAGTTGCCATGGTTTTTCCTTTGATTGATATGTTGGCCAATATGGTTCAAGACACGAATTTCTGGCCGCGTCAAATTCATGTTGGTGTGGAGGATATCCACAATAACCAAATCCGCAATAAGGGGTGTCATTCCATTAACCAAAGCCCAATAGCCGAACGATTCAATGGTTACTGCGCCCCATGGAGTCGCATGGGTGGCGGGACTCCCGTTCGTATGGACGCGTTTTCCCAATAATCAAACCGCTTCCAGCCTTTGAACCATATCCGGGAACTGCGCCACCATGCGGATCAACAGTGCCGCTTGCGCATTAGGTTTGGCGCGGCCTTGCTCCCAGTTCTCCACAGTGCGGGGGTTAGTGCGCAGATAGTGGGCAAAAACCGCGCGGGACAGATGCAACTGTTCGCGCACCGCCAGTACTTCTTGCGGCTCCAAAACAGGTACAGGATTGGCCTTCGCCTTCACTTGGCGCAGGGTTAACTTGCCTTCACGCTGCGACTTCAAAGCGTCAAAGCCCTCAACGAGTTCAGAAAAGATATTGCGTTTATTCATGGTGTTAAACCTCCTTGGGTTGGCGCTTGTCACGTTCGGTCTCAAGCAATCGCTTCACGGCTTTGCGTTGCTCCGGTGTCAAATCATCGGCCTGGTCCTTGTCGTAGACCGTAAACAACCAAAACTGCTCGCCGCCCAGCCACCAGTAGTAGATGACGCGCAGCCCGCCACGTTTACCTTTGCCCCGTCGCGGATCCGGTTGGCGCAGCTTGCGCAAGCCGCCCGTGCCTTCCATGACATCCCCCGCAAGCGGGTTCAGCATCAGTTCGTTTTGCAATGCCTTGTAGGCATCGTCGTCCATGTAGCTGGACCGCAATCGCTCGAAGGGTGGCAATTCAACGAATACGGCTCTCATATGCATTATTGTACGTTACTTGCGTATATATCGCCATATACAGCCACATTCATCGGCAATTCGCATTGCCAGTGCCTCGGCCATCCATCATTACGCGGCGGCGGTGCGCGCGTTGTAAGTTGCAGTGCTCTGTTTGATCAGCGCCTGGGCATACTTCTCGATACCAAACCGAAACGGGTTCTGTCGCAATAGTGAGCAAGGGGCGGAAAAAGGTGGCGACGGCGCTTCGAGATCAGAAAGCCAGACTGTAGAACTGGTCAGCTGCAGACATGACTTGTCCATCAGGACAGTGCAACTGCCCCTTCTTGATCATGTGCATGGTCTCGATTCCGGCGAGCAGTTTCCTTGCACTCCAGAACGACTTGAACCCCAGCATCGGAGCCGTGACTCGTTTCACAGCCCTGTGATCTTGCTCGATGATGTTGTTGAGGTACTTGCATCGGCGTAGTTCAATGTCAAGGCGGGCATCCTCATTGACGCTGTGGATGGCCGCCGTGTTGGCGCCGCTTTTGTCAATGGTGATCTTCTCAGGCAGGCCATGCAGGTTGATGGCTATCTTCAAAAAGCGCCGTGCCGCAGCCTTGTCGCGCTTGGCCGTTAGTAGAAAGTCCACCGTATCGCCTGCTTTGTCCACCGCCCGGGACAGGTATTTCCACTGACCAGCAACTTTGATATAGGTCTCGTCCCAGTAGTGTCCCAACGTTGTCTTGTCGGAACGTTGTAAGCTCTTGATTTGGTTGTTAAATTTGGTGTTTGAGTCTGGTCTCGATTTGAACGTCATGGTGCGTCAGACTGTCGGTTTTTTGCGGATTCCCGCCCCAAACCGTCATGCACAAAGGCACGCTCGTATTTGCGCAACTCATGCTGTACCTTCCACTGAGCACGTTTCGTCGCTGTGTGGCCGATCACAACGGCGAACACAAGGTCAAGAACTTCTCGTGCCTGGACCAATTTTTCGCCATGGCATTTGCCCAGTTGACCTACCGCGAGTCCTTGCGCGACATCGAAGTCAACCTTCGCGCTCAGGCTCGGCGGCTGTACCACATGGGCTTTCGTTGTCAGACGATATCGCGCAATACGCTGGCCAATGCGAACGCGACACGCCCATGGCAAATCTACGCCGACTTTGCACAACACCTGATTGGTTTGGCACGTCCCTTGTATGCCACGGAGCCGTTCGGACTGGAACTCGACGCGGCGGTTTACGCGTTCGATGCCAGCACCATTAACCTGTGCCTGTCGGTGTTTGCATGGGCACCATTTCGGTCGACCAAGGCGGCCATCAAGCTGCACACGCTGCTGGATTTGAGGGGCAACATCCCCAGTTTCATTCACATCACCGACGGCAAGACGCACGAGGTCAATGTGATGGACGATCTGGTGCTGGAGCCGGGCGCGTTTTACCTGATGGATCGGGGCTACCTGGACTTCGCAAGGTTGTTCGTGATTCACGAGGCGCAAGCCTTCTTTGTCACCCGCGCCAAGAGCAACACCAAGTTCAAGCGACGTTACTCGCATCCGGTGGACCGCGTGGGTACTGCAGTGCTGTGCGATCAGACCGGCGTGCTGACAACCTATCAGTCGAGCAAGGATTACCCCGCGACCATGCGCCGGGTGGTGGTCAAGGACGACAGCGGAAAACGGCTGGTGTTTTTGACCAACAATTTCAGCTTGAAGCCCGAGCTGATTGCCGATCTTTACCGCCAACGCTGGCAGGTGGAGTTGTTCTTCAAATGGATCAAGCAGCACTTGCGCATCAAGGTGTTCTTTGGCACCAGCGAGAACGCCGTGAAGACGCAGATATGGATTGCCATATCGACATATCTGCTCATTGCCATCGCAAAGAAACGCTTGCATCTTGATGATCACAGCCTGTACGAAATTCTACAAATCCTGAGTCTGTCCATGTTTGAAAATATCTCAATAAATCAACTGCTTACGCCACCATCGAAAAATCCCGAGTCGGATTTCGAGTCAAATCAGCTCGCTCTCCTCTGAAGAACGTTGGGACACTACTGAAAATCACTCTTCAAAAATAACATATCCTCAATCACCAGAACGTCAAGCCCACTTGTAAAAAATACGGAAATTGCGTCTTCCACGGAGTGGATGATTGGTTTACCCATGACGTTGAAACTGGTGTTGAGCAAAATGGGGACGCCGGTGATTTTATTGAAGGCCGAAATCAACCCGTAATATTTATCATTGCCTTCACGTGTAACGCTTTGCAATCGTCCCGTTTGGTCCTCATGCACAACCGCGGGAACTTTGTGTAAGACGGCGTCTTTGAACTTCAACGTTCTCTCCATGTAGGGAGCAAACTGGTAATTTTCAAAATACTCATCTCCATATTCATGAAGAATGGACGGAGCAAAAGGTCGAAATTCTTCCCGAAATTTCACGCGCGAGTTGAGTGCGTCTTTCATCTCTGTTGATCGTGGATCGGCCAGAATGGAACGATTACCTAAAGAGCGAGGTCCAAATTCTGCCTTGCCCTGCACCCATCCGACAATACTACCCTCGGAAAGTAGCGTGGCAACTCTGTCATAAAGTGCCTCGCCACTCAAAACAGTGTGTTTCAACCCGCTGAACTTTTTGCAGTTATCTAGGGTCTCTCTATTCATCGAAGAGCCAAGATACGGCGTCATTTTTGCGGTGGGGGGCTTGTTTCCTGGATTGTCTTGATAATAGGCCAGCAGCGCGGCCCCAATTGCGTTGCCCTCATCACCGGGCGCAGAGTACACATGCAAACTCTTAAATGGAGTTTGTCCTACGATAAACCCGTTGCATGCGGAGTTGAGTGCACAGCCACCTGCCAAAACAAGATTATCAGAGATTTTGAGTGCGT
>Ga0163144_10018009_pt1 | contig 14336 bp, 1 predicted proteins | sample OliLak19BULKMAT1_FD_123175 | JGI IMG/M metagenome (GOLD analysis project Ga0163144, IMG submission 123175) | Freshwater microbial mat bacterial communities from Lake Vanda, McMurdo Dry Valleys, Antarctica - Oligotrophic Lake LV.19.BULKMAT1 | ecosystem: Environmental > Aquatic > Freshwater > Lake... | reverse complement strand
TTTTCTTCAAGGCGTATGGGCTACAAAAAGTGGGGCTTTTTTTGTTAACATAGCCCACCTCTTACACGCGCCATGCGTAATGCGCGTTGCGCTTATTGCCAGTATATGGGTATAGTAGTTTTGAATCGGACTTAAAGCGCATCCGCACCCAGAGATTAACCCTCTAGGCACGTATACGAAATAAGACCAACGCCTAGTAACCTCTGCTCGCCAGATTTTGCTGATTGCGTAAGCTCCGCCTGTCCATCTGCCTGCAGCCCTAGTACCCCTCTGTGTGTACAAAAGGTTTAGGTTGGTAAACTGGGGGGCAGTCTGCACCGCTCCCATACGGTAGGTGCTGCCAGAGTCTATGTAGCTGTGCCTTTTTTAGGCACGCCTGCACAAGCACTGCGCAGTAACCCCGCATAGGCACGGCCAGCTGTACCCCGGTTTTAGCAACCCTTGTGGGATGGAGCTTACCGATCAGCCAAATCTGGCCTTAGCACAAAAAGAGGAGGCTAGGCACCCAAGCCAACGTTCCTTTAATCCAAAAAAACTACCTGCTACGTGCATGGCTCAGGGCATTTGCGCCTGCCTGCATCAGAAGTCGGCCCACCCGTACGCCCAGCGCACAGGTGTCCGTTTCTGATGTTGGATAGAAAAAGCAAATACCCGGCAGCTGGCTAGCAGGATAAACGGCACTCACCATGCGTGAAGATTTACTAGCCAGCCTTATGCAGCTCTTTGCCATTTTAGGCAAACTAGAGCAGCATAGTGGCGCCCACAGAGATGTTCTGCTCCATTTTTTAAAAGAGCAGCTAGGCATAGAAGATGCCGAGCAATGGGTACAACTATACGATGAAGACCGCGCCAGCCAGCAACAAGGGCAGGTAGTGGCCCACCACGGCTCGCACTTGTCTGTAAAAGACTCTAGCCGCCTGCTGCGTATATGTCTGCAAATAAATGAAGAGCTGGGCCAGCGCCAGAAGGCGTTATTACTGTCTATACTGTTTACTTTTCTTACCAGCACAGGCGAGGCCCTAGCTACAGAAGAGCGCGATTTTTTGGTCTCGGTATCAGACCTGTTTAACATTACCAAGCGTGAGTATAGCCTTATGGAGGCCTTTGCTATGGGCAGCACCGCAGCCGATAGTACCGCCAATGATATCCTCACCATTACCGGCCCACAAGGTAGCCACCCCCGCAAAGGCAACTATTTAGATGCAGACCTAGCCGACCAAGGCGAGCTTGCCGTGCTACGTATGGAGGCCATAAATATGTACCTAGTGCGCTACCAAGGCACTGGCACCATGCTGCTAAACGGCGCCCCCATGCGCACGGGCACCATGTACAACCTAGACAATGGCGCCTCACTACAAGGGGGCTCTACAAGCCGCGCGGCGGTTTATTACTCAGATATTGTAGCCAAGTTTGCAGCAAGCCGTACCCAAAACCGCCTCACATTTGAGGCCAGAGACGTAACCTTCCGCTTTCCAAATGGCCGGCAGGGCCTGCATGCCATCAGTTTTGCAGAAGAAGCCGGGGCAATGGTTGGGCTTATGGGCCCCTCTGGCGCTGGCAAAAGCACCCTTATGGAGGTGCTAAATGGCAACCTGCGCCCCACCACAGGCCAGGTGCTCATAAACGGAAAAGACCTCTACAACAACAAGGGCTTATTTAAGGGCGTAATTGGTTACGTGCCCCAGGATGATCTGCTTATAGAAGAGCTTACCGTGCAGCAAAACATGTACTACGCTGCCAAGCTGTCTATGGGCACCTATAAAGAAGCCCAGCTGCTGGCCCTTGTAGCCAGCACTTTAGAGAGCCTTGGCTTAAGCCACATTGGGCACTTGCGCGTAGGCTCTCCGTTATCTAAAACCATATCTGGTGGCGAGCGCAAGCGGGTAAACATTGGCCTAGAGCTGCTCCGTGCACCCCAGATACTGTTTGTAGATGAGCCTACCTCTGGCCTCTCTAGCAGAGATTCTTTAAATGTGATGGAGCTGCTAAAATCTTTAGGAGAGCAGGGCAAACTCGTTTTTGTGGTAATACACCAGCCCTCATCAGACATCTACAAAATGTTTGATAGGCTCTGCATATTAGATACGGGCGGCTACCCCATTTATTACGGTAACCCTGTAGAGGCTGTACGCTACTTTAAGGCTAGGGCCGGCGTTGTAAACAAAGACACGGCCGTCTGTCATGACTGTGGCAACGTAAACCCAGAGCAGGTTTTTGACATTGTAGAAACCCGCGTGGTAGATGAGTATGGCCGGTTTTTAAACAAACGCCGCTACAGCCCCACCTTCTGGTACGAGCAATACAAGCAACACATCACTGCCCCAAGCCTGCGTGTGGAGGTGGGCAAGTTTTTAACCCACTACACAAAAGCGCCCATATTTAGGCAGCTGCTAACCTTTATCCAAAGAGATATTATGGCCAAGCTGCACAACCAGCAGTATCTGGCCATAAACATATTAGAGGCGCCGGCCCTGGCTGTGCTGCTGGCTTTTATATTTAAGTATTACGAGGTAGACGAGCTAGACCCCACCGTATACAGCTTTTACAAAAACGAAAACATAGTTGTATACCTGTTTATATCTATTATAGTAGCCCTGTTTATGGGCCTTACCGTATCTGCAGAAGAGATTTTTAAAGACCGCAAAATCTTAAAGCGAGAAGCCTTTTTGCACCTTAGCCGCCATGCTTACTTTATCAGCAAGGTGCTCATCCTGTTTGTCTTATCAGCTCTGCAAACCGCTCTTTTTGTAAGCATTGGCAATCATATTTTAGAGTTTGGCAGCCTAGGGCTACAAACATGGCTGGTGTTGTTCTCCACGGCCTGCTTTGCCAATCTGGTGGGGCTAAACATTAGCTCTGCTTTTAACTCTGCTGTTACCATTTATATCCTTATTCCTCTTTTGTTAATACCGCAGCTGGTGCTGGGGGGGCTGGTTATAAAGTTTGATCAAATTAACCCTGCAATGCGCCAGGGAGACCCAGTGCCCGTTTACGGTGAGGCCATGGTAAGCCGCTGGGCGTTTGAGGCACTGGCGGTAACCCACTTTAGAGACAACCCCCACTTTGCCCCGCTCTATAACTACCAAAAAGAGCTTAAGCAAATGGACTATAAAAAGACCTACTTGCTAGATAAGTTAGAAGCCAAAGTAAACTTTTGCAACCACAATGCCCACACCCGCAACATTGCCACCATTGCCCGCGTAAACCAAGAGCTGGGCATACTCTGCCACACCCTGCAAGAAGAAACACCCCTGCATAAAAATCTGGGTATAGACCCTCCTTGTAATCTCACCTATGCAAACTACAGCACCGCAGCCGGCAATAAAATTCTTGCCCTGCTGGCCCGCATAAAAGACAGGTACATAAACCGGAGCGCACAAGTGCGCACCGCAGAACAAGCCTACATACGCACCCATATCTCAACGCCGGCCGCACAGGCAAACTACCAAGCATCGGCATATGCCCACACAAATGAGGCCCTAGAGCACCTAGTGCTTAATGACCGCAGCGATGTACGCATAACCCAAGAGGGGCAGCGCATTATCCGCAAGGTTTTCCCCATATACCACAACCCAGAGGTGCGCGCGCCCTGGTATAATTTTCGCACGCATTTCTTTTCACCCACTAAGCATTTTGCTGGGGTGCTTATAAACACCTTTTGGTTTAACATTGGCATAATCTGGTTTATGACAGCGCTGCTGTATGCTACCCTATACCACGGCACCATGCTACGGCTTGTGCGCGGGCTAGAGAGCCTGCGCCGCCGCTAACAATATCGGGGCTTAGCTGGCACACCGGCACGGCCCCACCCTCACTTTTTTTTGGATTTAGTTTGGCTTGAAAAATAGCAAAGCCCACAGGCACTGCCCGTGGGCTTTCTGCATTTTGTCTGCTACCCTGCTAGTGCGAGCTAACATCTAATGAACCCATTTTTTTAGTCTATCTTTTAAAATTGTACTTGTGCTGCAAATAGTGGGCGGCAGCCTAACACTCTTGTGTAGTATCGCAGCCTTGTTGGCTAAAAAAACCCCCTTCTGGCGCCACTTGTTGCACCACTTGTTGCACCACTTGTTGCACCACTTGCAGCGCCCCTTGCAGCACCACTTGCAGCACCAAACCTTGGCCTGAGCCTCTTTACTTTACAGCAAGTTTATGCTGATAGGCCCGCCCCTTGGCATCTGTAAACCGAGCCAAATACATGGCCATTGCTCTTGTCTGTTAATGTTAAAACAAGGCGCCCGTGAGAAGGTCTTAATTTATAACATTAAAAACCACGGCCTTGCCTTAGTTTCTTACGTGGTGGTTACCTATTGGCACGGCCAGCATATATACAAAAAAGGTGGATTTTTATAGGTATAGAATATTTCGCCGAAGGAAACAGATATTTGGCCGAATGCCGCATTACTATTTCATTAACAATCTTACTTTTGTAAACATTGTACGCGTATCCTGTCTGCACAGATAGCTGCTTGTACTCTACACACTATACACACGCAAGCAAAAGCGCAGTAATCCCTTTGTTGGTTACGTGTTTGTGCAACCGGCCTAATTAGTTCTGATTCTTAAGGCGCATTATATGGCCGGCGGTTTTAGAAAATCCTTTCAACCCAGCGTCTTTCTTCTTCCTTTTCATAAGTTCGTTTGTTACAGGAGCCGTTTGGGCTGGGCTGCATGCCTGGTACCCCCACTGCTTTTTCTGGGTTTATTGCCTTTGCAGCCATTGCAGAGCATATCCACCACCTGTACTTACTGGTTTTAGTAAAGGTAAAAGCTACTTGATGTCCCCGGTTTTGTCTTCGCTCTCCTCCCTGTTTATACACCCGTCCGTTATTTACATACGCTATGAAAAAAGGCTACGCATTTTTGGCCCTTTTGTCCTTTTTAGTTCTTGGTTTTGCCCCACAAAAGGCGTGGGCGCAGTGTAACACGGGCACAATAACCCTAGATGGTGCCGCGTCTGAACCTGCCTATATAACGGGCGTTGGTGGTAACCGTGCAAACTGGAGCATGGCCTGGGATGATACCTATTTATACCTAAGGGTAAACTCAGGAGCAGCTAATGAACCCGTTATTTTTCATATAGATATAGACCCACAAAGCCCCGTAGATGGGGGTACTAATGCCAATGGTAGTTTAGTAGGTCAAACAAATTTTAATATTACACCTACACTCCCTTTTAGGTCTGACTATCAGCTTTACTGGGAGGGTAGTTATGCAGAATACCGCACAGACAATGGATCCGGGGGATGGTCTGGCATTACAACAATACCTACGCCAGCAGATAGATCTAACGGCACCACAAACCGCGAGATACGCCTAGCTTGGACTACCATGGGCCTTAGTGCAAGACCAGCTGCCTTTAACTGGCTTGGATATTCTAACTCTACCGGCAGCTTTATATTTAACCAAGTGCCAGATGAGAACCCCTCTGCCGGTGGTAGTCCTCAAAGCCCTACTTTAAACTACTACTGGACAGTTAGTTCTACGGCAAACAATTCCAGCATTACCGCTCCTTTTGCGCGTAAAAGTTATGAGAGCCGCGCTACTGCCACTATGGGCCTGGTCGCTACTACTTTTTATGATTATACCCTAAATGCCGCCGCCGCAACCACCCATACTTTTGCGCCTAGTGGCACCATTACCGTTAATAACCAGTTTTATCTGGGCAACAACAATACTTTCCAGCCCCAAAACTCTGGGGGTGCTAGAACTTTAGCTTTTACGGGCATAACAGGCTCTGCGCCTTCTCTTTCTCTTAACGGAGCAAATGCTGTGCTAAACCCCAACAACGGGGGGGGTAATGACCTTAGCATAAACTGCACCGCTGGCGCAACCACTATAACTGGTGATGGTGCCGCAACCGCAGCCAACTGTAGAATTTTTAACTTAAATGTAAGCGCAGGCGCAACTGTGCAGGCCCCAAGTACAGGTACAATAAATCTGGGCTGGCAGTTTGGTACAATCTCGGTGCCTAGCACGGGCATCCTCAATTTTGTTAATGGATCTGGAGTTGTAAACCTAATTAACACAGGCGGATCGTCTGTAAACTTTAATACGCCGGCAGGCTCTAGCTGCACCTTAAATAACCTTACAAATAATGCGGGTGGTATTTTACAGAATACAACAGCCGTTGCAAGTACTGTTAATATAAGAGGCAACTTTTCTAACCTAAACGTTACCGCAGATGCGGGCGTGAATGCAGGCAATGGCGGCTCAAGATTAGACTTTGTTTTTAATGGCACTGCTGCGCAAACAATCAGCACTGCAAGCGGCTTAACGCTCAGAGGGCTTTCTGTTACAAACACAAACGCTGGCGCGGTAACCTACAACTCTGCACAAATACTTACCATAAGTGGCACGGCGCCCGCTGGCACCTTAGCTGTAGCTGCTAATGCTAAATTAATAATTGCACCAGGTGCCGCTACTGCTGGCGCACTTACATTAGCTACAGGAGCCTTAACAAATATCAATGGGGCCATACAATTAAACGGTGCCGGGCTAGCCCCAACTATTGTTACCAATGGCAACCTCACTTTTAGTACAGGCAGCACGTATGAGCACAACTTTACTACAGTTGCTGGCACAATCCCCACTGCTACATGGGCGGCTGGCTCTACCTGTTCTATAGGTCTGGGCGGCACTACGGGCTATACTACAAACGCAACAGCACCTGCGGGGCTAGGCCAGAACTTCTCTAACTTCACTTGGAACTGCCCCAACCAAACGGGTGCAAGTTTAATTAATCTTGCCGGTGGGCTGGGAGCAGGCGCTAACATTGTGGGCGGCACATTTACAGTAACAAGTACGGGCGCAGGCAGGCTAGAGCTTACAAATGCTGCTCAAACTATAGCCTTAAATGCCATAACCCAAACAGGTGGGTTGCTATACCTTACTAATGCAGGCACTGCCACCGTAAACGTGGCGGGCACAGGCGGTTTGCAACTATCTGGCGGCACGTTTGGCAACATTACTTCTGGTACAAGCAGCATAGTTTTTAATGGCGGTAATGGCGTTAGCCAGACTTTTGCCATTGCAGGCAACACCATGTCTGGCACGGGCACCCTAAACTTTACAGCTGGTAATGGTACCAATACTAACACGGTAGCCCTTTCTGGCAACGTGGGTACTGGCACTGCTGCTGGCACAGTTACCGCAGCCAACAATGCTACCCTTGCCTTTGGCACCAGCGTGCTTTCTGGGTCAGGCGCATTTACAGCTAATGCCAGCTCTATTTTAAGTTCTGCTAATACAAACGGAACAGGCGCATTTGCAGCGGGTGCAGCAGGCTCCGTGCAGGTCTTGGGCACACGCACCTATACGGCAGGCCATAGCCTAATTTTAAACGGCACTGGCACGGCGCAATCTGCAGGCACGGTAGTTGGTGGCGGTACTACACCTAGCCTAGGTATACTCACTATTTCTAACAACTCTGGCGCCTCACTTGCTGCAGCTACAACAATTACAGGCCTCACATTCACCGCTGGCATTCTTGGCATTGGCACACACAACCTAACCTATTTATCTGGCACTACCACGGGTGCCACCGCGGCTCGGTATATACAAACCAGCAGCACAGGTACTCTTATACGCACTGTTGGCGCATCTGCTGTAACTTTTCCCATTGGTAACGCCGCGTATAACCCATTAACAATTACAAACACGGGCACTAGTGATACATACGCTATACGTGTGCTAGATGCCGCCCAACCCAATGCACTAGATAACACGCGGGTTATAAATAGACACTGGGCAGTAACAGAGGGCATAGCAGGCGGTGGCTCGCTAAGCCCCGTAGTGGCCCAATACAACGGCGCAGATGCGCGCGGAGCCAATTTTAACACAGCTACCACAAACTACGTTGGGCTTTATGATGCTAGTTGGCAACAGCAGACAGCTTCATTAGCTGGGGCAGACCCTTTTACCTTTACAACTGGCGTTGCTCTAGTGCCCACTGGGGCCACTTATGCCCTTGCCATTGGGCGTGATGGTGCCTTTATTACACCTCCCACCACCTACACCTGGATCGGCTCTGCAAGCAGCAGCTGGGGCACCCCTGCCAACTGGACCCCTGGCACCTCTACTGCTGGGCCAGTAGCTGTTGATAATGTTGTTATCCCCACGTCTGGTTCTTACACAAATGCCCTAGTACTAACTGCTAGCCAAGCCTGTAATGATTTTACCCTGCAAGGCACTGGTGTTTTTACTGTAAACGCTAGCCAAACCTTAACTCTGGCAGGTGCCATTACCACCACGGGCGCATCAGGTGCTCCCACACTTAACGGTGGCGTGGCAATTACGTCAGCAACTGCACAAAATGTACCAACCTGGACTTACTTTGATTTGGCACTCAATAATGCCAATCATATATTTCAGGCTGGCAATAACTTTATTAACGGCGCCCTAACCTTTACAGGCGGCACTCCGGTAGCCTCTACTACCAATGTTACTATATCATTTAGCGGCACTGGCTCACAGCCCATACCAGCGCTCACATACTTTAACCTAACAATAGGTGGGGCCCGCGTGAGCACCCCCACCATTACGCTGGCATCTGGTACTATTACTGTAACAAACATTTTTTCTACCACAGGCCTTAGCGGCGCATATACTGTAGTTAATACAGGTAATACGCTAGTATTAAATACGGCTTCTGCCCTTACAATACCTGTTTTCCAATACAATAACCTTACGGCTACAGGCGGGGCACGCACACTGGCAAATGGTATTATTGATATTGCAGGCACATACACCCCCTCTGCGGGTGCCACAACAGTGGGCAGCAGCACCGTGCGGTTTGTGGCTACAACGGGTGGGCCATACACACTGCCTGCACAATCTAGCGGGTATAATAACCTTACTGTTAATGCAGGCGGCATTGTTTACAACCTTGCCTCAGGCGTTACGCTTGCAGTAGCTGGCAATTATGTGCATGGCGGCGGCACCTTTAACTTAAACCCCAATGCAGCAGCAGGGGGCATGTCAGTTACTGGTAGCTATACGCAAACAGCAGGTACAGTTGTTGTAAACAGTGGCTCTAACACAGGCACCCTTACGGTAACAGGGGCCACAAATTTATCTGCAGGCACAGGCACCATTACGGTGGCCAGTGCAGGTACAGGCAATCTTACCCTGGCTGGTTTGCTAAACGTAGGCGCTTCTGCCTCGCTGCAACAAACAGGTGGCGTGGCTACGCTATTGTTTAACAATGCCTCTGCCACCCAAAACTGGACCCAAGCCTCTACCATTGCTGGTGCGCTCACAGTGCAGGCTGGTACCGGCAGCACCACTAATAGGGTACAGGTACAGGGTGATGTGAACATGGGTGCATCGGCAAGCACGGCGCTCATAGTGCAAAACGGCTCAACAATAGATTTTCAAGGGTTTGTAGTAACTGGCTCTGGCATATTTACCCAAAACGGCGGCGGCACACCTGCCGTTATCCGTACGGCTAATGCAGCAGGCTTTAGTGCCTTAGGCACCAATACGGGTAGCATACAACTCACTGCTGCCCGCAATTACAACAACAGCGGCGGCTTTGGGTATACAGCACAAACAGGCACCCCATCTATGGGCAACGCCATATTCTCTGCCCTTGGTGGCACCTTAAGTGCCACGGGTTTTGTAACGGTAAACACAGGGGTAGGCATTCCGCTTTCTATGCCCAGCTCACCTTTAACACTTACCCTTCTTACCCTTACCTCTGGCACTTTTGCCCCAGGCAATGGCAACACGGTTAGTATTTCTAGCGCAGGTACCATAACCGGTAACGGGGGCACAATGGCATCTGATGCTACCGGCGGCACGGTAAACTTTGCGGGTGCGGGCACAATTGCTGGCACTACCTCTGCCAATTTCTTTAACCTTACAGTTGGCAGCGGCAATAACGTAACGCTTACCCGCCAGCCCACGGTTTTTGGCACCGCCACCATAACTAGTACTGGCACCTTTGCCACACAGGCCCCCGTTTATGGTAGCGGTGCTACCCTAGCGTATACCTCTGCAGCAGGCCAAACAGCTAATGCCCTAGATTTCCCTGCCGCCAGCGGCCCCACAAACCTATCTAAAGGCGGCGCCGGTACCCTAAGCCTGCCCTTTACCCGTACTCTTGCCGGCAACCTAAGCGTACTAGCTGGTGATTTACGCAATAGCTCAGGTGCGGGCATCACGCTTACCCTAAGCGGCGCCACTGCTACGCTAAATGCAGTAGGTACCATAAACGGTACCAACGTGGGTGCAGGTAATGACATCAACCTTGTGGTATCTGGTACCACAACCGTAACAGGTGGCTCAGGCACACTTATTTTCTTAAACGTAACGGTAAACGCCAGCGCTTCCCTCCTTATAGCTAGGGCCAATTTTGAACAGCGATTTGGTGGTTTCACAGTAGGCAACGCCAGCACTCTTCAGTTTAATAGCACAGGTACCCTTGCTGCCACTTCTAACTCACCTACCTACAATGCCTTATCTACCCTTGTTTATAACCAAGGGGCCACACCAAACCGCGGCCTAGAGTGGACGGGCACAGCAGGCGCAGGCTATCCGGGCAATATCAACATTATAAACGGTTCTAACCTAAGCCTAAACACCCCAGCGGGTAATATTGGCCTAGCAGGTAATTTGTCTCTGGGTGATGCGGCCACTTCTGGCTCACTCACAATGGGTACCATGGCAGCCAGTACTGGGCTAGTTGTGGGGGGCAATCTTACCATTGGCGCTACGGGTGGCCCAGCTACCAGCACCCTTACTCTATCTACTACTACAACTAGCCCGGCCATAAAAGTGGCAGGAAACTGGACACGTAACGCTAACGGTGCTTTTGTATCTAATACCCGCGGCGTATTTTTAAACGGTGCCGTAAACCAAACCATTAACAGCAACGCAGGAGCCATTTTTGATTTTCTACTTCTTACAGAGAAAACAGCCGGCACCGTAGAACTAGCCTCTGATGTAACCGTGCAGCAAGTACTCTCCTTGCCCACGGCCACTAACGTTGGTATTATAAATGCTAATGGCTTTACAGTGGCCGTAACAAATACGGCTACGGCTGCAATTGTTGGGGGGTACACAGGTTCTTTTGTAAACGGTGCCTTGCGCCGTACGCTAGCTGCAAACCTTTCTGGTGCCAGCGGCACGTTCAGTTTTCCCGTGGGTAATGCTGCTTACCTGCCCTTTACCATGGTTAACCCTGTAACAGGCGCCACAGGGCCAGTTATTGGTGTTCAGGCTACATCAGGCTCAGTAAATGGAGGCAGCACCACCCTAGATGCAACTTTAGTCTCTTTAAATACATCAGAGTTCTGGCAGATGACAGTGCCCTCTGGCAACTATACCAGCGGCACCCTTAATCTCACGCGCCAAGTGGCTGTACCAGCTACCAACGTTATGGCTTACAGCAGCGCGGCTGCCGGTACGTATACAAACCAATTTGGCACAGTAAGCGGTACTACCGTAAATGGAGTTATCAATGCAGCCACAGCCCCAGGTTTTTATGTAATGGCGGTGCCTGCCCCAGCCCCCACTATAGCATCAGTAGTGCCTACAAGTTTAAGCCTAGACTTTACCCAAGGCAATAGCACAGGCTACATAGGCCAAAATCTTACCATAACAGGTACCAGTTTCACAGGGGCCACAGTAACAATAGGTGGCCAAACAGCTACTATTACCTCTAACACAGGTACGGTTATAGTAGTACCAGTACCCAACAACGCTACAACTGGCAGTGTGGTAGTAACAAACCCAAGTGCGCAGTCTGCTGTAGTATCCTTTACGGGTATGGGCTACATTACCCAAGCGGCTACAGACTATGATCTAGATGCTACATGGCTTGGCGGCCTCAAGCCCACCGCAGCTAGCACGCTAAACCATACAGTTCGGCATAGTGTGGGCATTACCTCTGGCATTGCCTCTACACCAGATTCTATTACGGTAATAGGTGGTGGGCAAGGCACTCTAGCCTCGTCTGGTGCTTCTTCTATTACCATTAATAGAGGCCTTAAAAACCGTGGCACTGTAACTATAACGGCGGGTGCCATTACCTTCTTTGGTACAGGTTTTGCCTTTGCAAATGCGGGCTCCTTTACGGCAAGCGGCGGGTTCATTTACCAAAATGGCTCTGCCACCTACACCGGCAATGCAGCCACGCTGCAATACTTGCAACTAACGGGTGCGGGCACTACAACTTTCAATACTGCCCCCACTATAAACGGTACATTCTCCATTGCAAATGCATCTGCAGTAGTGGCGGGGTCTGCCCCTACGTACGGCACAACAGCCACGCTAGAATATACCCATGCCGGGGCGCGTAACCGCGGCCAAGAGTGGACAGCCGCCTCAGCTGCTGGCTATCCCGGGTTTGTATCCATACTTGGTGGCGCTACCCTTAACCTTAACACCCCCGCAGCAAACCTGGGGGTCCGTACAGATCTAAGCCTAGGCGATGCCATTAGCTCTGGCTCTTTAAACATGGGAGCCACAGCCTTTGGTCTCTTTGTAGGTGGCAGCACAACTATAGGTGCCAGCGGTGGCCCAGCTACCAGCACCCTCACACTCTCTAGCAATGGTGCCAGCCCAGCCATAAAAGTGGGCGGCAACTGGACCCGCAACACAAACGGTGCATTTGTATCTAACGGACGCGGTGTTTTCTTAAACGGCGCTACCACCCAAGCCATAAACTCTGCCGGCGGCGCCCAATTTGATTTCTTGCTCCTAACAGAGAAAACAGCTGGTGGCGTAACCCTAAACAGCAACGTTACCGTAACCTCACAGCTGGCCCTGCCATCTGTTACTAACGTAGGCATTATTAATGTTAATGGCCAGACATTGCTCGTTTCTGGCACAGCTGCAACGGCAGTAGTTGGTGGGTATACAGGCTCTTACGTAAACGGACAGCTACAGCGTGCCTTGCCTGCAAACGCGGCAGGCGCAGGCGGCCTATACAGCTTCCCTGTAGGCACAGCATCTGCTTACTTGCCCTATACGCTAAACAACCCTACTACGGGCGCCGCTGCCCCCACGCTTACAGTGCAGGCAGTGGCTGGCCAGGTAAATGCTACCCCAGCCGTAGACGGCACCTTGCTTAGTCTAGACAATACAGAATACTGGCTGGCCAGCAACACAGGCAACTATACAAACGGCACGGTTTCTATAACACGGCAGGCAGCGGTAACGGCAGGCTCTGTTATTGCACGCAGTGCAGCAGCAGCCGGCACCTACACAGGCTTGGGCGGTACTGTAGCTGGCACAACAATAACGGGCACTACTAATAATACAGGTAATACGCTAGGGTATTTTTTAATAGGCACACCATTTCCTGCCCCCACCATTGCAAGCATTACTTCTATACTTGTGAGTGGCGCGGCGGCACAGGCCGGTGGCGGCTACATAGGGCAGCAGCTAAGTATTGTGGGTACAAACTTCCCAGCTAGCCCAGGCTTAACGGTTACCGTTGGTGGCCAATCTGTTACCTATACCGGTTCTGGCACTACCATTACTACATCGGCCATACCTGCCACAGCCACGGGGGCCACAGTTGTGGTGCAAAACGCAGCCACCCTGGCATCGGCCTCAATAGCTTTTACAAACCTAGGTTTTATATCGATAGCTAGCACGGCTTACACTACGGGCACCACTTGGTTGGGCCTTGGTGCGCCACTGGCCTCGCGCCCGGTTACAATTAAAGATGCCGTAACCCTAAACGCTACTGCCAATACGGCCACATCTGTTACAGTAACTAGCACAGGCTCGCTAACTTTCTTAAGCAATGTGGGCGCCATAGGTGTAAGCACCCTTAGCAATGCAGGCACAGTAGATATGACAGCGGGGGGTATTTTAACCCTAGCTGGTGGCGGCTCATTTGCCAACACAGGTACGTTTACGGCCTTTAACAGTGGTACGCCTGCAAACAGTGGTGCAGTGCAGCACAGCGGTAGCGTTACCTATACAGGCTCTGCCTCTGCCCTTTTGTATAACCTTGCCCTTACAGCTGGCGGCAGCATAGCCACGTTTACAAACCCACCTACCATAAATGGCATCTTCTCTGTATCTAACGCTACGGCTACAGTAGCAGGCAGTGGCCCCATTTATGCAACAGGTTCTACGCTGCGCTACAACTCTGGCACAAGCCCACACCCCCGCACCCAAGAGTGGAGCGCTACCTCTGGGGCTGGCTTCCCTGCCAATGTTTTAGTTACCAACAACACCGGTTTTGTACCAGCAGGTGACCCTACCTTAAGTTATCCACTTAAAAACACAGCCTTACAGCTATCTGGCAATCTGCAGGTAGATGCTGGCTCTGGCTTCTTTAAAGATTGGGGCGGTCTTTCTTCTACCTCTCAGGC
>Ga0163144_10018008_pt1 | contig 14336 bp, 14 predicted proteins | sample OliLak19BULKMAT1_FD_123175 | JGI IMG/M metagenome (GOLD analysis project Ga0163144, IMG submission 123175) | Freshwater microbial mat bacterial communities from Lake Vanda, McMurdo Dry Valleys, Antarctica - Oligotrophic Lake LV.19.BULKMAT1 | ecosystem: Environmental > Aquatic > Freshwater >... | reverse complement strand
TGCCGAAACCGCCAAGCTCTGCACGGAAACAGCCGAACGCCTCCGCAAGCACGTCCCCGAATCCAGCGGCCGCAAGTCTCCCGCAGCGCTGTTAGCCATCGCCGGTTTCCGCGATCCTGCCGAGGTGTCCAACAATGTCCTGAAGAAAAACGGACCTTCCGATCTCAGCACGTTCTATGGTTTCTACGTGCTCAACGCCCTCGCAATGTCTGGCGACATCGACACCGGTCTTGATTTCATCAGCCAGTATTGGGGCGGGATGCTCGACTTCGGTGCCACCACCTTTTGGGAGGATTTCGATCTCGCATGGACCAAGGACGCGGGGCCCATCGACGAGCCTGTCGCTCCCGGCAAGAAGGATCTCCATGGGGATTTCGGTGCCCACTGTTATGTCGGCTTCCGCCATAGTTTCTGCCACGGTTGGGCCGGTGGTCCGACGGCATGGCTCAGCAGGAATGTCCTCGGAGTGACTCCCGTCGCTCCCGGCTGCGCCAAGGTCAGAATCACACCGAAGCTCGGCCATCTCGAATGGGCGGAAGGAACCTATCCGACGCCCAAGGGAGTCATCCATGTCCGTCACGACAAACAGGCGGATGGTTCTATCAAGTCCGAGGTCAAGCTGCCCGAAGGCATCGAGCGGGTGGAATAGGAACTTTGGAGTGCGGTGGCAGAGCGCAGCGCCGACACCGCTTTGGATTCTTCCAATTGGCCTCCTGACTGACGTAAAACTGTGATGCGGAAACTGAGGTCTTTACGGAGTTCAAGCTTCCGCTTGTCTTCCGGGTGGACGGAGGAAAGACAAGCTGAAGCTTGGACTCCTTTTACGGCGTCGGGAATCCCGGGTTCTGCGAAGAGGGACCCTGCGCTCAAAGACTCCAACGGGGGAGTGAACCCAAACGCCGAATCCATCCAAAGCGGTGTGGCGCTTCGCTTCCCGCCGCAGTCCAAGGAATTTCTCTGGAATTCCTCCCGACCGTGACCATGGTCCGCGCATGGGGATGACTCGCTTTCAAAAGCTGGCCACGGCGGCTTTGGTTTCGGTGCTGGTGCTGATGTTTGTCGGGGCCATCGTGAGGGTGACCGGGGCGGGGATGGGTTGTCCGGATTGGCCGACGTGTTGGGGCTGCCTGATTCCTCCGACGAGCGTGGAGCAGGTGGATTTCTCCAAGCTGCCCATCGAGAAATTCCAACGCAAGGCGGAGCGGATGGGCCGGGATCCTGCGACCATCACGGAGGAGAGCTTGCGGCGGGAATTCAATCCGCGGCATGTCTGGACGGAATTTATAAACCGGCTGACAAGCCTGCCGGTGGGCTTTTTATCGTTGGCCACCTTCATTGCAGGATTCTGGCAGCGGCAGAAGCGGCCTTGGGTTTTCTGGATGGCGTTCGCATCGTTGATCACGGTGCTCGTCAACGCCTGGATGGGGGCGAGGGTGGTTTACAGCGGCTTGGCCCCGGGCGACATCACACTCCACCTGGCACTGGCGATGGCCCTGCTCGGGATGCTGGCCTATTGCGCGTGGCGAGGCACGGACACGCCGTGGCGGATCAACATGGAAGAGGCTCCGCTGGTGAAACTCCGCATCGGCGTGACAGTGCTTTTGCTCGTGGTGGTCGCGGAAGGAATCCTGGGATCCCAGGTTCGGGAAATAACCGATGACCTGGCCAAGGTCCACGCGAATGCCTCCCGCGAAAGTTGGACGGGGGAGTTGGAAGGATCGTGGATGTATCTGCTCCATCGCAGCTTCTCCTGGGTGGTGTTAGGAGCCGCGGTGTGGGCGTGGGTGATGACCCAGCGCCATCGAAAGGGGGGCGCCGGGTGGGTGGAGAAGGTGGTTGTCGGGATTGTCCTGGCGCAGATGGTCCTCGGTTTGGTGATGGCGCAGGTGCACATCTATTCGTGGGTGCAGGTGCTTCATGTGGGGCTGGCGGCGATCCTGCTGACCTTCCTATGGCTCTGGTGTTTCGGGCTATCCCGCGCCAAATGATTTTCCCGCTTCTCAAACTGCGAGGGAATCCCAAGATCGACCCATGGTCGAAATTGATGCGTTTACTTTGCTGATCCTGCTGGGATGTTCTCTGGGGCTGACGTTTCTCGTCGTGCTACTGATGTTCGGGATGTCCTCACGGTTGCGTCGGGTGGAAAGTCTGCTCCAGCAAAATGCCAGCAGCAGCCGATCCGAACCGGATCACGAGGCACCATCCGCTGCGGAAACCTCCCGAGGTGGAGCATTTGAGGCATTTCTCGACGAGGAACCCGGTCGCAGGGAATTGACCAAGTCCGAGCAATTCAGTGCCTACCGCAAATGGAGGCAGGAGAAGGGAATGAATTGGTCCAACTCCTGAGCGGTCCTGTTCAAAATCATTTTGTCCGTTCCCTCATGATCAAGTTCTACCACTGAATATAGGTGATCAAATGCCGGTCCTCCAAAGCTCGCACGCCTCCAACACCCGCTCCGCGAAACTCCTTTCGCCCAAATACCAACCGCGCCTCAGTTCCTTAAGCGCCGCGTCCGTCACGGCTCCCTTGGAATCCCTAGCTCGCGCCTCAAGGTAGCCCCCGTAAGCCTTGCCACCCCGGTTGTCCTCGGAAACCTGGAACGCCCGCTGCACCCTATCCGTCTCCAACCAATCCGGGCGCTTGTTGCCGGCATAAGCGCCGAAACCACTCCACCGCCAACTCCGCAACCGCTTGCCCGTCTCTCCGCCCACCCAGCCGGATCTCACCGGATTGAGATGAATGTAGTCCGCCACGATCTCCACAAGCAGTCCTCACCTTCTGCCCCGCCTTCCGCCAAGCGGGTCCTTACTTTTTGTCAGGGATCTTGAATGGTTGGTGGCCGCGAGAGGATTGCCGATGAGGGCGGCCTCGGTCTTGAGGGCGCGGGCCGGAGTGGCGGCGACGCCGCCATAGGCGAGGCGGGCTTCGGTGACGAGTCCGGAGGCGTCGGTGGTGATGCGGAATGCGGCGGAGACTGTGGAGATGTCCATTTCCCGCCGTTTGGAGACTTTGAAGAATTCACAACGACCCGCGAGTTCGCGAGGCAGCAGGATGGATGTCATGATCTCGTCGGGGCGCATGACTGTCTGACGGTAGCCGGTAAAAAAGTCCGCGAGGGGGACCATGCGCTCGCCTGTTAGCGATGCGAGGACCACCGAGGCGTCGAGCGCGAGCAGGACCGGCGGCATGTCGGCGATGGGCGAGGCGGTGACGAGATTGCCGCCGAGGGTGGCGCGGTGGCGGATCTGGCGCGAGGCGAAGAGGCGCATCACTTGATCGATGGCGGGATATTCGCCGGCGAGGGCTTCCTCTATGTCGGTGAGCGGTGCGGCTGCGCCGATTTGCCAGTGGTTGTCGGTTTTTACGATCTGATGGAGAGACTCAATGCCATCGAGCGTGATTAAGACCGGATAGCGTTCGTGCCGCTTATTGATGAGCACCGCGAGTTCGGTGGCTCCGGCAATGAAGAGAGCTTCCGGATGGTTTGCGCGCAGCGAGAGTGCTTCGCTCACGCTGGAGGGGCGATGCCAGTTGCCAGTTGCAGGCGGTGCCAAAGGGAGCATGACCTTCGCGCGGGCAGGCGCTGGTTCCGTTAGCGACTGGAGCATCGCGTCGCGGATCGGGCGGTAGCCGGTGCAGCGGCAAAGGTTGCCGCAGAGTTGGTCGGCGATGGCCTCGCTGTCGGTGGTGTTTCGGTCATGCGCTTCGGCCATTGAGCAGATGAAGCCGGGGGTGCAGTAGCCGCATTGGGAGCCGTTGCATTCGACCATCGCCTTTTGGACGGGATGGAGAGTGCCGTTGGATGATAGACCTTCGGCGGTGATGATTTCCCGGCCGACGAGCGAGGCGGTGAGTGCGAGGCAAGCGTTGATCGCGCGGGGCGGGCGGTCGTTTTCCACGAGCAGAATTGTGCAGGCACCGCAGTCGCCTTCGTTGCAACCGATCTTGGATCCAGTCCTGCCGCTGGCGCGCAGGAAATCGAGGATGCTGGTATGCATCGGCACGCCGGAGACATCTACGGTTTCGCCATTGATAACAAGCAGGCTGGGGTGGAGCGCGGAATTCATTCCGGCTGGAGGACATGGGGAAAGGTTCATCTAACTATTCGGGATATGGGTGGCTCGGCGCTTTGCTTCCCCTGGGAGATGTGGACTTTTGGAAATGGACGACCGGTATCGGATTCCGGAGCCGGGCTGATAACGGGCGGAATAAATTCCGCGGTCCAATTCAGGGCAGGCGGTGGACATCCTTGTAATAGAGATAGCTGGCGGGTTCGTCACCCATGGCGACAAACCATTGCGGGCAGTAGGGTGCCATCCAGATCGCGTCGCCGGCGGTGACCGGGTAGTAGCTTTCCTCCAACCGATAGATCCCCTGCCCGGAGAGCATGAGCAGGCCGTGTTCCATGATATGGGTTTCAACAAAAGGCAGCGTGGCCCCTGGCTGATAGGTGAAAATATTCATTGCCAGATCGTAGCGGGGATCGATGGGGAGCAGGGTCTGGAGCAAGGCGCGGGGATTGCCGAGGAAGGGTTCACCCGGGATGTTGGAGGCGAGGCCGTGGATCATGGGTGGCGCATCGAGATCGGGGTCCATTTCGAAGACCTTGCGAAATAGGGTGACGCGGGTGGCTTCATTTCCGTGGAGGGTGAACAGGGTGTCGCTCGGGATGAAGATGAAGCCGGTGGTTTTCAGGGAAATCGTTTGATCGGATAGCTCGACGTCGCACTCGCCGGATTCGACATAGATTGCGTGCTCGTAAATGTCCGAGGGAAACGTGGCGCTGCCTTCGAGCGGGCCGAAAGTCACCCGCATCTGGGTGAGATTGGAACCCATGGCCGGTGAGAACATCACGAACGCGGTGGCGTTTGCCCAACCGGGAAACGACGACGGCACATGGCCGTCCGGGGCGATGACGGCGTGGCGGACTGAAACGACGGTGCGGGTGTGGCCGAAGGGAGACATGGGTTGGAGAGATAGGGGATAGGGGATGGGAGATAGGGGATGGGAGATAGGGGATGGGAGATAGGGGATGGGAGATAGGGGATAGGGGATGGGGTTTGGAGTTCTGTGGATTTACTCTCAACAATCAACCATCAACTCTCAACCTCTTTGTGGAGCTAGGAATTTCCCGCGGGTCAGGGAGTTTACCGTCTGGCCGCGGAGGTAAGTGGCGGCGACGGTGAAGGCGCAGGACAGGCCGACGTAGGGGGAAATCGGGTGGCGGGTGAGCAGGCTGTCGTGGGTGATGGTGAATGGCTTTTTCGCGAGGACGATGAAGTCGGCGTCGTGGCCGGGTGTTAGGAAACCTTTTTGAGGAAGCCTGAAGCGGGTGGCGACGTTTGAGGAAAGCCGCGGGGTGAGGTTGAGACCGTGGCTTAACAGAAGTGGCAGTCCATGCTGGATGCCGGCGATGCCGCCCCACATGGCGAAAATGTCGTCGCCTTGTTTCAGCTCGGGAGGTGACGGCGAGTGGTCGGAGCCGATGGTGTCGATTTCGCCGGCGATGAGTTGCCGCCAGAGGCCGGCGACGTTCAGGGCGGAGCGCAGCGGCGGCGCGCATTTCGCGGCGGGACCGGTGGCAACGGCGGTCGCGTCGTCTAGCAGCAGATAGTGCGGGCAGGTCTCGGCCGTGACCCGGACCCCAAGTGCTTTCGCGGCGGTGACAAGTTCGATGCCTTTCGGGCAGGTCACGTGGACGATGTGGAGGTCGCAACCGGTTTCTCCGGCGAGGTCGATGGCGATGCGTATGGCGGAGAGCTCGGCTTGGATCGGTCGTGAATCGAGCCACGCGCGCATGTCGGTGGCGGCAGGTGGATTCGCGAGTTGGTGACGGCGGATCACCTCCGGATCTTCCGCGTGGACGGCGACGGTAAGTCCGGCGCGGGCGGCGATTGCCATCCCTTTGCGGAGCGTGGATGGATTGGCCGATTGGAATTCGTCGAGACCGGACGGGCACATGAAGGCTTTGAAGCCGATGGCTCCGGCGTCGGCCATGGCTTCCATGTGGTCGAGCGAATCGGGTGTTAGGCCGGCCCACAGCGCGAAATCAAGGCACGACTTTTGCTCGCCGATGCGGCGCTTTTCCTCGAACGCGGCTCGCGTGATGACCGGCGGGCTGGAGTTCAGCGGCATGTCGAAGAACATCGTGCCACCGCCGGCGGCGAGGGCGCGGGAGCCGGTGGTGAAGCCTTCCCAATCGGCGCGGCCGGGTTCGTTGAAATGGACGTGGGAGTCGATCCAACCGGGCAGTATCAGATTCTCCCCGAAGTCGATTTCCTCGTCCGCAGCGGCGGAAATGTCAGGGCCGGCGGCGGTGATCCGGCCGTTCGCGATGGCGAGCGAGCCACGGCTGCCATCGGCGAAGGTGCCGTGAATGAGTAATGTTAGGTCGCTCATGGGCCGGTGGATCTGGAGAGGTATCCCATTGGTTGACAAGAGCAGATGGCAGGCCGGGTTGCAAGGCCGGGGAGGGACAGCCGGTGTTCCGAGTCGCGGGCGATGAAATCCCCGGATCGCGCAGAGGTCTCGCCGCGCCTGACCCGACCACGAGATGTTCATGGCAGGCCGAATTCTCGGCGGATCGCCGCAGGGTCATGGGTGCGGCCATCCCGCAGATCCTCCAGCCCGGCATCGATTTCCTGGCGGACGAGGATCTGATACTTCGGATCATTCAAACTCACGCAGCGTAGATCTTGCGAGGATCCAATCTTCGCCATGCTCGTGCGGATCGGCGGCGAATGCGCGGGCGCGGTTTCCCTGCTGCCTGAGGACTTGCCTTCGCCGCCTCCGGGAAAGGGTCGGCTCCGTTGGCTGGATGATGGCGAGTTGGCGGCCATCATCGAACAACTTCCACAGCGGCCGCTGATGGCTGGCGAGGAAGGATTGCGACTGTCGCTGGCCGGAGCCCAGATCAAGCTGCCGGTGGTGCTCGACACGAATGCGCCGGCCGATGCACTCCGCGTGGCGCTGCCACTGGACGGAACTCCCAGCACCCACATCATCAAGCCCGAGTCCCCGCGTTTCCCTAGACTGGCCGCCAACGAGGCATGGTGCCTGGCACTCGCCCGGAACATCGGCCTCCGGACGGCGGAAGCGCGCCCTGTCACCATCGGGCACACTCCCTGCCTGATCGTGAAACGCTATGACCGCGAGACATCCGCCAGCGGTGAAGTGCTCCGCCTGCACCAGGAGGATTTCTGCCAGGCTTTGGGATTCCCGCCGTCCCGAAAATACCAGCAAGAAGGCGGGCCATCCTTGCGCGAATGCTTCGCACTGCTCCGGGAGTGGTCGTCCGCTCCGGTCCTCGATATCCGCGATTTCCTCGATTCGGTGATCTTCGCGACGTTGACAGGCAACGCGGACGCCCATGCGAAAAATTTCTCCATCCTCCATGCCGACAACAAACGACGGATGACTCCCTTGTATGATCAAGTCTGCACGCAGGCCTGGCCGGAACTCTCGAAAACCCTGTCGATGAAAATAGGCAGCGCCGGATCGCTGGCGGAGGTCTCGCCCGAACATTTCAAACAACTATCCGCCGAGGCCAAGCTCGGTTGGCCGATGGTCCGCGAACGGCTGGCCCAGCTTTGCCAGAAAGCCTCCGCTGCCATCCGGAGTGACGAAATCCCCGCCACTTCCCCAATCGCGGCGGAGACCACCCTCACCCGCGCCGAACGGATGCTGCGCCTGATGGACGGTCTGAAGTGACGACCACCCGCAGTGTGCCCTCCACTTCATCGCTGCGATTTACAGCGGCATTTTCTGGGTGGAGCGCAGGGCTCCTCCACTGGAGAACACAAACATGATTGAACCACGGATTTCACGGATTTTCACAGATGAAGACTCATGGGGCAGATCCGCGGGATGACGACGCCATCGTGGCCGGCACCACTGGCCAGGGTGAGCCGCAAGCCGGAGACGTCGGCGGAGTTATAGGTCGTGTAAATATTGAAATCCAAGTGACGACCTAACCGACCAGAGATCGGGAACCGATCCCGGAGATACCGACCATAGAGAGATGCCCGCCGCTTGCACCCATGCTGGAATTTAACCTTGGCGTCCATGATCCAAGTGACAAACTCAAAACCATGAGCAGCGCGATCGATCAACCCATTCCCAAGGACCTTCGGCAGCAAAAGATTCAGCGCATCCAGTCCGCGCCGGAGCAGGACGTGGTGTTACTGCACGACATCCGGCTCCCGGCAGCGAAGGAACGGCTCTGGCAGGAGGTATAGCAGGATGCGACAACTGAACAGGAAGCAGGCAAGCTCGATCAAGTGCCTGATCTCGTGCGCAGGTATCGCGCCCGCCATGAATCGGCATGATTGTCTGTTTTACGTGATTGGCGAAGACCCCGATGACAATGCCTTCACCTGATTTACATTGGCCGCAGGCACTTCGGTCCCAGCCTCTCCAGCCTTGCCTCAAATCCAAACTCCCTCTAGTTTCACACCATGACCGCACTCACTCAGCGAATTGTCAGCGAAATCGAAGCTGCACCGGAACCGGTTCAATCGGAGGTGCTCGACTTCGTTCTATTCATCAAGGCGCGGGCGGGTGCCACGCCGGATTTCGGTGCTTCTGGCAGGATCCATCGTACGCCCGGAGTTTGTGGCGGCGAAGCCTGCGTGGGAATGACGCGCGTCGCAGTCTGGATGCTGGAGGAAGCGCACCGCGCGGGAGTGGGCGATCTTGAGCTCCTCAAGGACTAGCCCGGACTCAGCGTCTTCGACCTCGAAGAAGCCTGGCTGTATGTGGAAACCCACGGCGAGGAAATCGCACAAGCCATCCAACGCAACCGTGATGCGTGATGGCATCACTCTACTCCAATGAAAACTTTCCGTGACGCGTCGTCGAAGAACTGAGACGCCTCGGAAATGATGTCCTCACCTCCTACGAAGCGGGACGCGCGAATCAAAAGTCCCGGACGATGAGGTTCTGGCGTTTGCCATTGAGCAGCAACGCGCCGTTCTCACCCTGAACCGGCTCGACTTCATCCGCCTGCACCGGGATACCCAAGGTGTCCACGCAGGGATCATCGTCTGCACCCGTGACGATGCCTACCCCGCAACTTTCGCCCATCGCATTCATTGCGCCCTCTCCACCCACGGAAACCCGGCCGGTCAGATGATCCCCATCGTGAAACCATCTGCATGAAGTCCATAATCGTTCGCCAATTAACCTCACAAGTAAAAAGAACTATCATCGCATGCTCGAACTTTCAAAATGTTGGAAGGCGACACCTGACCCGATTCATATCCGTTCGCGATATTGCTTCAGCCGCTACTTTGCAATTTCCCCCTGCAAACGCCAGAATGTTGAAATGCGACATACGACTCGATTGGCGAGTGTAAATCTTGAAATCCAAGGACTGACCCCGTCGATGATACTACTGACCCCATTTCCATTTCCCCCGCAGGAGCGCGGCATCAGCCGCCCCTGTCCATGTATAGGAGGCAGCGTGACCTTGGGTGGATAGCACCGCAGCCGCGGCGAGAACGCATAGAGTTTTGGACCAGGTGCGGAACCGAGTGGAGGAAAGTAAGTTTATCATAACGTCGGAAACAGATCGGTGGAGTGAAATTGGTTTCAACAGCCACATTTATTTTGATTAGGCCGATTGGTCAACCGCAGGATATAAATAATTGCAGGGAAAGCGAAGATTTCTCTCGACCCGCCGCAAACTGTCGCTAAAACCGTTGCCGAGGGCGCAATTCCCTCCTTAACTCAGATAGCGAACCCATGAAAAACAAATACCTTAAAATCCTAGCCCTGTTGCTGGCTTTCGGCGGCACCGGAGTATCACTTCGGGCTCAAAATTTGGATTGTGCCTCCGATGCCCTCGTGCCAACCAGTGATGCCCAATACACCCACATCGCAATCAACAGTGGCAACTGGGATGCCGCCAGCACTTGGAATAACGGGACGATCCCGGGCGCTGGTGCCGTGGTGGACATTCCCTTAAACACCGTCGTGACCGTCAACGGCGTCTTTGCGACGGCCCCCTTGAACACGGTGGTGGTTACCGGCACATTGCAATTTACCCCTACCGCGAACAGTGAGCTGCTTGTCGGCACGATCGCTGTTACGGACACCGGCGTCTTGACCGTGGGCACGGTTGGAGCGCCGATCCCCTCGAACTTCACGGCTCGAATCACCATCACTTCGACCGACCCGTGTATTTATCCTGGTGCCAACGATCCGACGGTCCTGGGCCGCGGGATCGTCAGCGATGGAAATATCCAGATGTATGGTGCCGCCAAGACGGCGTTTCTGCCATTAGCGGGGCAAAGTGCGCCGATTGGCACGAACAGTTTGGTTTTGGACTCTGCTCCCAGCGGCTGGCAAATCGGCGATCAAATCGTGGTTCCCGACACCGCTTTCTTCCGGTCTTTCGCGCTCACGGACATGACGCAGAATGGCTACCTGAAAAATGAAGTGCGAACCATCACGGCCATCAATGGCAGCACGATCTCCCTCAATAGTGCGCTGATTTACAACCATTCCTGCGTAGGCGTGGCCAATGGGCAGATCCACATTGCCAACCTCACGCGCAATGTCGTCGTGCGGTCACAAAACTTCGTCGATCAATCTTACCAAGATATCAGTAACATCGCCACCCGCGGTCACGTCATGACCTGCCGGAACAATGCTTCGTTTTACAACGCCGCCTTCGTTGGCTTGGGGCGCACGAATAAGCGGCAGTTAACCACCGACCCCAACCCGGGCATTCCAGCCAGCTACGATAATCCGCGTACCCGCTACGCTCTGCACTTTCACGAGGGCGGCGTCAGGGACCTGACTCAGGTTCCCGGGGTGGTGTCGGGTTGCGTGGTGAATGACACGCCGGGATGGGGCTTTGTGAACCATTCCAGCTTTGTGCAAATGGACAACAATGTGGCCTACAACTTCGCGGGCGCGGGCTTTGTGACGCAGGATGGCGATGAAGCCGGTGACTTCACCCATTGCTTTGCCGTCGGCGGCACGGGTCTGGGCCGGTTTCCCTACGCCCGGACGGTGTTTGGGGACAACCCGCGGATGAGTCATACCGACTTTGGTTTCCACGGCGATGGCTTTTGGTTTCAAGGGCCGGATGTGAGATGTATCGACAACGTGGCCGCTGCCTGCAAGGGCAGTGGTTTCATCTTCTGGGCGGTGGGACGTATGAATGAAATCACCAAAGGCATGACTGGTTTCCCTCGCACCCGGACCGCAACCCGTTGCCGGAATTACCGTGATACTGGCGAATTTGTCACCAGCCACGTGCAGCTCCGCAAGGTCTCGGGAAATACCGCCTATGCCTGCATGACCGGCATGAAATTCCGGTTTCAAAACAATATCGGCTCCAGCGCCATCAACGGTTTTCCCGGAACACTGTTCTCGCGGGTCGAAGGCCAAAACGTCTTTAAGAATGGAACCGTTTCCAACACTTTTATTTGGAACTGCCTGAATGGACTGCATTCCGGCTATCAACGAAATCTAATCGTGGATGGTCTGACCGTCGATTGGGTGGCTACGACCAGTGCGAAGGGCGGGGTTGGCGTAGACGCGAACAAAGTGGTCGATTTCATGGTCTATAAAAATATCACGATCAGCAACATGACCACGGCGATGTATACCGGTGGCACCGTGACGACGTCCAACCTCCTGTTTACCAACTGCACCCAAGGCATCGTCCGCTCAAATGTGCTCGGTCACACCAATTTTGGCCAGCAATTCTCCGATCTGCCTTCGCTCCCGCACCCCCAGTCGGGGCCAAGCAGCACCAACTTCACAGCCGTAGCCGACGGCCCGATTAACAGCAGTGTGACTTGGGGCCGCCCGGCACCAGTGGCGGGCGACGCCAACTACTGGGCGGTCAACGGGGCCAACGTCAGCATGACGACGGCTACAGAGACCTTTAACGGGCGGACCCTGGCCCTTGAGGACGGTTCCGTGTTCAACCCGGGATTTAACGCGGCGGTCTTGACCTGCCGGAATCTGATCCTGGATGGAGGCACCATTTCTACCACCAACGATAACGGGGCGACCATCGACCTGGGTGCGAGCGGAAACGCCTTCACCCTTAACGACGGGGATTTAAAGGCTGGCGGCGCGAATAACACCCGCAATCTGGTCTTTAGAAACGGCGCGCTCGCGGGTGCTGGCTTGATTGACATCCTCGCCGGAGGCACGACGGGTTCCGTGGTGGAATTTCAATCCACCATCGATACCACTGGCTTCACCGGCACCTTCAGCGTGCATGACAACGGCATCCTGAAGCTTCCCGCCATTTCCGTTGCCAATGGCTCGTTCAGTTTGGATTTGAAGGGCAACGGCAAATATGCGAACACCGCGGATGTCGCTCTCAAGTTTCTGATCATCGATGGGTTCGACGTCGCCCCCGGAACCTATGTTTTTGCCGACTTCCCTGCCAACCAGCAGGCATTCTTGCAAAACAACGGCGGCACCATCACCGTGTTGCCGTAGGCTCCATTTAATCAACCGCATTGAATCAGTGCGGCGGTCAGTTAAAACCACGCATCCGAAAGGATGCGTGGTTTTTTTGCTTAGCTGAAAAATTACGGTTGCGGTGGCCTTCCGATAGCATAGCCCCGCAACTACACGGCGGCGCGTCCACGTTCGTAAGCTTCGCCCGCCGGAAATCACACAGCTTCACGCCTGCGTCGTCGGTGATGAGTAAGCGTCCTAAATTCGACCCCCTATCCATCCGCCGTTGACCGGATATTCTCGCGGGCATGTCCAAACCCCATGCCACACGCCGAGGTCGCCTGACCTGGGAAAATGGGGTCAGGGAGCAAATCTTGACAGAATGCAGGAACAGATTTCGAAGAATCAAATGCTGCGGGCGCTGGGTAAGCGGGGTCCGTAGCGCCACCTGAAGATTCTGGTTGGGAAATGGGGTCAGGGTGCAAATCTTGACAGAATGCAGGAAAATGGGGTCAGGAAAATGGGGTCAGGGTGCAAATCTTGACAGAATGCAGGAACAGATTTCGAAGAATCAAATGCTGCGGGCGCTGGGTAAGCGGGGTCCGTAGCGCCACCTGAAGATTCTGGTTGGTGTATTTTATAGGCGTCATAGTTCGCCAAGCTCACCGGCTCGCCTCCGGGATATGTGGGACATAACGATGGCGGCCAACTAACGGATGCAATCCGCACGCATCCCTACAGCGTGGTGTTGTTCTATGAGATCGAGAAAGCGCATCCTCGGGTGTTGGAATTGTTCCTGCAAATCTTCGATGAGGGAACGCTCACGGACAGCCAGGGAAGAAAGTGTAACTTCCGGGAGTCGATGATTATTTTGCCGAGCAATCTGGGGAGTGGAGTGGAGTGGAGTGGTCTGGTCTGGTCTGGTCTGGTCTGGTCTGGTCTGGTCTGGTTTCTTGCATGGCCCTCCATCTCCGCTGCGCTGCAATTGACGACGGTCTGGTGCAAGATCAGCCAGCCATAGTGAGGAGGAGGGATCACCGATTTGTGACTTGACGGGCGCATTGCTGTATTGCAGCATTACTGCATGACTAGCATCCCAGTATCCAAGCGAGGCACGATCACTTTGCCGCCGGACATGCGCCGGAAGCTGGGGCTTGATGCCGTCGAAAACCCGATGATGCTGGTGGAACTGAGGGACGGCGGGGTTTTCCTGCAACCGGCAGAAGCCCTTCCCGTGCGCGACATTCCCGAAGAAACCTTGCGAGGCTGGATCGAGGAAGATGAAAAGGATGCGGAGAATTTTTGGACGAAGGCCGGGAAAGCGTGAGGATTTTTCTGGATAGCAGCGTGCTGCTTTCTGCCTGCGGTTCGGGAAAGTCGCTTTCCAGGCTGATCACGGAAATTGCAGACGACCGGGCTTGGCGTTTGATCTCTGCCAGCTACTGCCACGCGGAAGCGAGTAGGAACATCAGAAAACTCGGAGAGGAAGCGGTCCTGAGATGGCCAGACATGCAGTCCAAGGTCGAGTGGGTTCCCAATGCCCTCACCAGCAGGAAACCGCTGCTGCTGACCGCCTCCAAAGACAAGCCGGTGCTGATTTCCGCGTTGGCCGCCAAGTGCGCGGTGCTGCTGACTCTGGACAAGGGCGATTTCGGGATCCTGCTCGGGACGACGGTTTATGGAATGTTGGTGAGCACTCCGCGCGATTTTTTGACCGGAGAGGGAGTCGGTTGAGTCGAGTGGAGGCGGCGCGGAACCAGCTCGGGAAAATGGTACCAGTGTGCAAATCTTGACAAAATGCCTGTCAAATCTCCGTTTTCCAAGCATCACCGAGAAAAGCCTGCATTTCGGAAGGCAGCTTGGCCTTCGTTTTCCCCCGATTGAACCGGCGGAGTTGTTGGCT
>Ga0163144_10018007_pt1 | contig 14337 bp, 14 predicted proteins | sample OliLak19BULKMAT1_FD_123175 | JGI IMG/M metagenome (GOLD analysis project Ga0163144, IMG submission 123175) | Freshwater microbial mat bacterial communities from Lake Vanda, McMurdo Dry Valleys, Antarctica - Oligotrophic Lake LV.19.BULKMAT1 | ecosystem: Environmental > Aquatic > Freshwater >... | reverse complement strand
CTGGCCGTCAAGCATTCGCAAGGTCGGCGCAACGCCGCCGCTCGGTCTCACCGTGAACGAACAGATCAAGCCGATCGAACAACACGGCTTCACGCTCGCCGACTTCACAGCCGATACGATCGTGCTGCGCTTTTTCAAGTGGGACGTGAACACCCAGAGCGCCGAGGCACTCGACACCCTCGAGCCCTTTCACACTGAAGAGTTGAAGCGGCCAGCTTGACCGGGAGAGTCTCGACGGTCTTGCTGAAGTACGGCGCGATCGGAAAGAGTGAATGCCTTGAACGTACGAGGGAGGACGAAGGATTCAAGGGATTTGACAACGGGAGGAAAAGCAGGCTAGTCCAGGATTGCCTGGGCCACCAAGGAGCCAACATGAATTCGAAGCCCAGCACGTCTCGTCGGTTCGGCCACCGTCTTGCTGTTAGCACGGCACTGCTGATCGGGTGCGTAACAACCGCGCTGCTCGCAGTCGGCGGAGACAAGGCAATGTACGTCGGCGGCACGCTCACCGGCCTCAAGGAAAAGACCGAGGGTCGGCGTGGAACCGTGGCAACCGCCGGCCAATGAACAGCGGTAACTGACTACCGCGAAGTCCGGCTAGCCCGGCGACCGCAGCGCGTCGAGCCGGTTGGTGGCGACGAGAATATCGCGCTTCAAGCGCCGGACCATGTCTTTCACCAGGTCCTTGCCCCTGGCAGCCTCTTCATCCACCATCGCCTTCAACTGCCACATCGGCGATTCCTGCAGCGCCGCCTGGTCGCCGGCGATGAGCTCCAGCTGTTCTTCGATCTGCGCCATGCGGCGGACCAGTCGCAAGCGTGTGGCCTCGGCATCCGTGCCCTCGATTGCTTCGGGACTGCGCTCCCACGCCTCGAGAATGCCGCGCAACTGCTCCTCGTCGCCCAGCGCATAGGCGCGGTTCGCTTCGATCATCAGCGAGTGACGCCGGTGACGCGTGTCCGCGTCCCTCGCCAGGTCGGGATGAATCACTTTCGCGACATCGCGAAACAGCTTGCGGACGGCGTCGGAGGTGAACCGCGGCAGCGGCTCCGAGCGCGCCGGGGCTGGGGCGGCGTCTGGGGCAGGCGGGGCTGGCGGTCGCTTCAGCAACTCGCCCCGTTCGGCTTCGGCGAGCTCGGCTTCCAGTTGATCGAGCTCTTCGTGGAGCTGGCCGACCTCGTGACGATACCGGGCCTTGAACGCGGCCAGGTCTGCCTGCGCCCGAGATGCGGTGGCGCTCTGTTCGGCATACTCCGCGTCGAGCTTGGACAGGCGCGCGCGCAGACCTTCCAGGTCATGGTCATTGGGTCGCGCCGATGGCACCAGCAGGGTCACACTAAGATGATAGCGAATTGGTCAAGGAACAGCTGCATCCGCGGAACCGCTTTCGGGCCGGATACGACTTCGCACGACTGATCGCGAGCAGTCCGCGACTGGCCGCGTTCGTCGCGCCCAACGCATACGGGAAGGTCTCGATTGATTACGCCGACCCGGCGGCGGTGAAGGCGCTCAACCAGGCGCTGCTCAAGGACGCCTACGGCCTCGACTGGGACCTGCCGCCCGGCTACCTGTGCCCGCCGATTCCTGGGCGTAGCGAATATCTGCATCACCTCGCGGATTTACTCGACATGGGCCAGGCGTCACAGCCGCGGCGCCAGCCCATTGCCGTCCTCGATATCGGGATGGGCGCCAACTGCATCTACCCGCTGATTGGCGCGCGCGAATACGGCTGGCACTTTGTCGGCAGCGAGGTCGATCCTGTCGCGGTGAAGTGGGCAAAGAAATTGGTGGCGTCCAATCCGCCGGTGGCCAACGTGATCGAGTGTCGGCTGCAGCAGTCGCCGCTCTCGTGTTTCGCCGGCGTGACGAAGGCGGGTGAGACCTTCGACGTGTCGATGTGCAATCCGCCGTTTCATGAGTCGGCCGCGGCGGCCGCCGAGGGGACCCGCCGGAAGCAGCGCAATCTGGGGACGACGAAGTCGAAGGCAACCGGGTTGAATTTCGGCGGGCAGGCGGGTGAGCTGTGGTGTGAGGGCGGCGAGCTGGGATTTGTCGGCCGCATGATTGCCGAGAGCGCCGAGCGACCCCAATTGTGCCGATGGTTTACCACCCTCGTCTCAAAGAGTGAGCACCTGCCACGCCTGTTCAAGCAGTTGGACGCCGTGAGCGCCGCTGACGTCCAGACGCTCGAGATGGCGCACGGCCAGAAGAAAAGCCGCATCCTGGCCTGGACGTTCCGACGTTAGAATCAGCCCATGACGATGCGGCCCTTGATGAACCGGCGTGAAGCCCTGGCGGCCCTCGCCACTACGGCGGCGCTGCCTCTGCTGAACGGCTGCACCAGCCAACCGGCGCCCGGGCCGATCGCGAAGAATCCCGACGCCGACGCGCTCGCGCTGCTGGATCAGATCGGCGAGAACTACCTCCGGTTTGCGCCCGAAGGCGCGACCACGCTCGGCATCGACACCGGCGCAAGGGCAGCACTACGCTCGCAGCTCGCCGATCGCTCTGCCGACGGCCAGCAGAAGATCGCCGACATCGTGCGGCAGGATCTTGAACGGGCCAAGGCGTTTGATACCTCGGGCCTGGGTCACGCCACCCGCACCAGCGTGGAGGTCGTGCGCAGCGCCTATGCCACCGCCAGCGAAGGCTTCGCGTTGCCCTACGGCGACATCACCGTCGGGAGCTGGCGCAATACACCGTACGTGGTGATTCAGAACGTCGGCGCGTATCTCGATGTGCCGCGATTCCTCGATAGTGACCATCCGATCAACGACGCCGCTGATGCGGACGCGTATCTCTCGCGTCTCCAGTCGTACGGTACGCAACTCGATGGCGAGCTCGGGCGCATGCAGGCCGCACGCGGCAAGGGCCTGGTGCCGCCGGCGTTTTTGATCGACAAGGCGCTCTCGCAGATGCGGATGTCGGCGAAGAGCGCGCGCGAAGGCGGCTCGCTCGTCGAATCCATCGCGCGGCGGACGAAGGCGATCCCCGGTAACTGGTCCGAGCGTACCCGCACCATCGCCGTGCAGGTGATCGCGCCGGCGCTCGACCGTCAGATCGCCGAGCTCGAAACACAACGCGCCGTCGCCAAGGACGAAGCGGGGATGTGGGCGCGGCCGAATGGCGACGAGTTCTATCGATGGGCGCTGAAGGCATCGACCACCACGAACATGACGCCGGACGAAGTCCACGCCATGGGCCAGGCCCAGCTCGAACAGTTGCATGCCCGGATGGACACGATCCTGAAGGCCGCCGGCTACACCAAGGGCACGGTCGGCGAGCGCATGCAGGCGCTGGCCACGGATCCCCGCTACCAGTTCGCCGAGGGCGACAAGGGCCGCGCCGAGATCCTGGCGTTCATCCAGAAGCGGCTCACCTGGATCCGGGCACAGTTGCCGCGCGCGTTCAACACGCTGGTCAATCCCAACATGGAAGTGAAGCGGTTGCCGCCGGAAGAAGAACCGGGCGCGCCGACCGCCTACGGCGGGTCCGGATCAATCGACGGCAAGATTCCAGGGAAGTATTGGATCAATCTCCGGACGACGGAGCTGCACAGCAAGTACAGCCTGGCCGACCTGACGTTTCACGAGTCGATTCCCGGTCACATTCTTCAGGGCGAGTACACGCACCAGATGCCGCTCATCCGGCAGCTGCTCGCGTTCAACGCCTACTCAGAGGGATGGGCGCTGTATGCCCAGCAACTGGCTGACGAACTGGGCGCGTATTCCAGCGATCCCATCGGGCAGGCCGGGTACTTGCAAGCGCTGGCGTTTCGCGCCTGCCGGCTGGTGGTGGACACCGGCATCCACGCCAAGCGCTGGACGCGCGAGCAGGGCGTGCGGTTCTTCGTCGAGATCAACGGCTCGAACCCCATGGAAGTCGCGAGCGAAGTCGATCGCTACTGCTCGTGGCCGGGACAAGCCTGCGGCTACAAAGTGGGGCACAGTGAGATCAATCGCCAGCGCGAGCGCGCGACCACCAGCCTGGGGCCGAAGTTTGACGTCAAGGCGTTCAACGACACCGTGGTGCTTGGTGGCAACGTGCCGCTTGACGTGCTGGCGACGAACGTCGACCAATACATTGCCACCACGAAGCAGCCATGAAAAGACTGGTCGTCGTCTTGCTCATCCCCCTCCCGGTCCGCGGTCATCGCGGCGATTCTCGAGATGACGCCTGCTGATGCACGTCGTCCTCGTTCAGCCAGAGATTCACTGGAACACCGGCAGCGCCGGGCGCACGTGTCTCGCCACTGGCGCCACGCTGCACTTGATCGAGCCGCTCGGGTTTTCGCTCGACGATAGCCGCGTCAAGCGCGCGGGTCTCGATTATTGGGAGCACGTGGACCTGCGAGTGTGGCCCAACTGGCAGGCATTCGAGGCGGAGTTGCCGACGCTCGGTGACCCCTACTTCTTCTCGACCAAGGCGACCCGGACATTCTGGGACGCGCCTCTGGCAGCGGCGCAGGACGCGGTGTTGATCTTTGGACGCGAGACCGCGGGCTTGCCGGCCGAACTGCACGAACGGTATCGTGAACGGTTCGTGACCTTGCCAATCTTGTCGCCGCGCGTGCGCTCGCTGAATTTGTCGAACGCCGTGGCCGTTGCCGTCTACGAAGTGCTGCGCCAGCGCCGCGCCACGGGAGGTCAGTGAAGGTCTGGCCTATCCGTTAGGGATGGTAGTGGCCGCGGTGCTGGCGGTCGCGGCCGCGAGTTTCGGATTGCTACCGCTGGGGCGAATCATGTGTGGCGTGCTGGGCCTGCCGGTCATGGCCGTGGCGTCGTGGGGCGCGCGCATGGCGCGGTCCAGCTCGCGTGACTAGTCGTGCCGTGATCGTCGTCATTCTCAAGAACGCATAGGAGTCTGCATGTCGCCGTTCGTTCCGCTCACCGGGTATCAGGTTGTCGACGCCGTGACGATGACGAGCCGCGCCGAGGCGTTCTATGAGGACGTGAAGCGGCGACGGACGGTGCGTGAGTTCTCGGACCGACCGGTGCCACGCGCGGTGATTGAGCATTGCATTCGCGCCGCCGGCACGGCGCCCAATGGTGCCAACCTGCAGCCATGGCACTTCGTCGCCGTCGCCGATCCCGGGATCAAACGGAAGATCCGGGCCGGCGCCGAGGAAGAGGAGCGCGAGTTCTACAACGGCAAGGCCCCTCAAGAGTGGCTGGATGCGCTCGCGCCACTTGGCACTGACGAGCACAAGCCCTTTCTTGAGATCGCGCCGTGGCTGATCGCGATCTTCGGCGAGAGTTACGGCGAGCTGCCAGATGGCCGCAAGGTCAAGCACTACTACACGCAGGAGTCGGTCGGCATCGCCACCGGCATCCTGATCACCGCGATCCACCATGCCGGCCTGGTGTCGCTGACGCACACGCCGAGCCCGATGGGATTTCTCAACGAGATCCTGGGCCGGCCGTCCCGCGAACGGCCATTCCTGCTACTCGTCGTGGGCTATCCCGCTGAGGGAGTCACCGTGCCGGACATCACCAAGAAGCCACTCAGCGCGATCGCGACGTTCCTCTAACCGTGAGAGAATCCGCCCGAGGTCACTGATGAAACTGCCTGTCTTTGTCGCCCTCATTGCCACGACGGCTGTCACGGCCGGCATGGCCCAGCAGCGTCCGGCTGCCGCCCTCACGTCTGTCGATCACTACGTCCGCGTCACCTCCACCGTGCCGTCGATGGCCGGCCAGATCGCCAACATCTACGTGCGCGAGCGCGTCTCGGCCGGCGCCGCCGCGCCGGCGGCCGATCGCGTGGTCCTGTTCGTACACGGCGCTGGGACGCCGGCCGAGGTAGCGTTCGATTCGTCGGCGCCGGGCTACAGCTGGATGGCGTATCTTGCCGCCGAAGGCTTCGACGTGTTCTCGATGGACACGACCGGTTACGGCCGCTCCACTCGGCCGGCCGCGATGAACGATCCCTGCAACCTGTCGCCCGAGCAGCAGAAGCTGTTCGTGCCGGCGTTGCTGACGGCGCCGTGCGCGCCCACCTATCCCAGCCAGGTGACGAACATTGCCTCTGACTGGAACGACATCGACGGGGTGGTCAACTACATCCGCGCGCTGCGCCAGGTCGACAAGGTCAGCCTCGTGGCGTGGTCGCTGGGCGGCCCGCGCGCCGGTGGCTATGCCGCGCAGCATCCTGACAAGGTGCGCTCGATGGTGCTGCTGGCGCCGGCCTACAACCGGAGCACGGACGCCGCGGCACCGGTGTTGCCGCGCGCGGGCGTGGCATTCAATACCCAGTCGAAGGCCGAGTTCGTCGCCAACTGGGATCGCCAGGTCGGCTGCAGCGATCAGGTTGAGCCATCGGTTCGCGAGGCGGTGTGGTCCGACATGATCGCCTCGGATCCGGTTGGTGCCACCTGGAGCAGCGGCGTGCGCCGTGCGCCGTCGACCACGACCTGGGGTTGGAACGCGGCCATGGCGGCGTCAACCAGGATCCCCGCGCTGATCTTCGCCGGCGTGCACGACAAGCAGGTGACGCCCGACCGGGTGCGACCGCTCTATGACGACCTGGGCTCGAGCCAGAAGGTCTTGATCGACCTTGGCTGCTCGTCGCACAACGCGATGTGGGAGAAGAATCGCCTGCTGATGTTCAAGGCGTCGCTCGATTGGCTGACCAAGGGCGCCGTGGGTGAGACCAAGACCGGCCTGCTCCGCATGGGCTACCCGGCGTCGAGCGCGCAGTAGCGGGCTAAAGCGGGAAGCGCGCCTTCAGCTCGTCGCTCGAAACGGTGGCCGCGCCGAACTTGCCGACGACGATACTCGCTGCTTCGTTGGCGAGGCGGGCCGCCTCGGTCATGGTGCCGCCGGCGGCAATGGCCAGCGCCAGGGTCGCAATCACGGTGTCGCCCGCGCCGGTCACGTCGGCCACTTCACGCGCAGAGGCCGGCAGGTAACCATCGACGCCAGCGTGCGTCAGCCACATGCCGTGCTCGCCGCGGGTGATCAGCACGTTCTCCACGCCCAGGCGCTTGCGCAACGACTCCGCCGCCCGCCGCGCATCGTCATGCGATGCAATGCGCATGTTGGTGGCGCTCTCCGCCTCGACGTGATTCGGCGTCACCAGCGTGGCGCCGGCGTAGTAGTCGAGGTGCGGCACCTTCGGGTCGACAATCACCGGGATGCCGGCTGACTGTCCATAGGCTGACAGCTGCGCCATGGTGCGGCGCGTGATCACGCCTTTCTGGTAGTCAGAGACCAGGATGACCTGCGCGGCTTTCGCGCGCATCTCGACCTGCGCCGCCAGCGCCTCTTCAATGGCGGAGCCGACTTCGTGGTCCGACTCGTAGTCGACGCGCGCCACTTGCTGATTGCGGGTGGTGACGACCCGCATTTTCGTCGTGGTCTTGCGTGCGAGGTCGGTGATCAAACCGGTCGCGTGCAAGCCCTTGGCGGCGAGCTCGTTCTTCAGTTGCGTGCCGGATTCGTCGGCGCCGATCACGCCGATCAAATCCACCGCCGCGCCGAGCGCGCGCAGGTTGTGCGCGACATTCGCGGCACCGCCCAGGCGCCATTCCTCGTGATCGAAGACCACCACCGGGACCGGCGCTTCGGGCGAAATGCGGCTGACGCGGCCGATCACGAAGCGATCGAGCATGACGTCGCCGACCACGGTGATGCGGCGCGACGCGAACCGGTCGATCAGGTTGTGCGCGCGCGACGAGGCGATCGCTGGCAACACCGAGGCGGTCATGACGGCAGGCCTCCGTCGCGGTTGGCGGCAAACGGCAGCGTAATCATCACCAGCAGCAGCATCAGGAATTCGGAGTCGCCGAAGTTGTATTCCGTCAGCCCGGCGGCGAGCATGGCGGCCATGGCACCGAGTCCGGCGGCCGCCAGGCCCGTGTTCCGCGAGTGGCGCAGCAGCTTGAACAAGCCGAGTGAGGCGGAGCCGAGAAACCAGAGCCAGGCGCCCAGCGCCGGCAGCCCACGTTCAGCGGCGATCTGCATCGGCACGTTGTGCAAGTGCGGATTGGTCGGCTTCACGGCGTCAGGCACCCGGTAGTGCGGATAGATCCGTTCGATCTGATCGGGGCCCACGCCCAGCAGCGGGTAGTCCTGCACGATCGCCACGCCGGCCTGGAGCATGGCGACGCGGTCACGGCTGGTCAGGTCGTTGCGATCGAAAATCGAATACACGCGATCGGTCAGTGCTTGCGGCGCCAGCAGGATGCCGCCAACCACCACGACCGGAATGAGCGCGAGCAGGCGGAAATCCTTGCTGAGAAACAGCACCGCCACGCCCACGGCCACCCCGACCCAGGCGCCACGGGTCAGCGTGAGGCTCAAGGCCACGAGCAGCGCGGGCATCACGAATGCGGCCCACATGCGGCCCGAGGTGCCATACAGCAGCCGCGCGGTCGCCGCGCACACCACCAGCATCAGCGTGCCGGAGTACGTCATCCAGTGCGACAGGGTGCCTTGCGGTCGCCGGCCAAGGCCGTCGAAGTTCAGGACGCCGTACTGGACAATGCCGATGAAGGCGCTGGCGGCGCCGATGGTCAGGATGATGCTGAGCATCGAGTTGGCGCGCGCGCCGCGGGCCAGGTCGTAGGTGATCGGCACCAGCATCAGCAGCACCAGTTGCTTGCAGTCGGTGAAGCTGACGGCCGGATCCAGCGAGAACCCGGCCGAGGCCAGGGTCAGCGCGGCGTAGGTCACCAGCGGCCAGAAGAAGGAGGGCGCCTGCAGCCGCTCGCCGCGCGAGAGGTGCGAGATCAACCACGTCAGGATGGCGACGGTCAGCAGGATCTGTGCCGCCGCGATCGATAGCTGCAGGGTCGCGACAATGCCGACGAGCGCGAACAGCCCGATCTGCTCGAGGCGGTCGCGTGGCGGCATGCCGGCGGTAAGTGAGAGTGTCGTCATCTTTCTAACTTTTGACTTTTCACTTCTGACTTCGCAGCAGCGTCTGCGCTGCTGCGAACACCATGGTAGGCGAAATTGCGGTCAGGCAGCGAAAGTCGCCGGGCACGCAGTGGCGCTGATGACAGGGCCGGCACGGAAGCGGCCCCGCATCGACCCCGATGCTGCCGATCGCGGCGGCACGCCATGGCAGGGACCGCTCCGGTAGCGTCGGGCCGAACAACGCCACGACCGGCGTCGCCGTCGTCGCGGCGATGTGCAGCGGTCCACTGTCGCCGCCAATGTAGAGGGCGGCGCGGCCGACGAGCGCCCGTAACTCCGACAGGTCGAACTCGCCGGTCCGGACAATGCTGTCGGCGGACGGCCCGGCGATGGCGCGGGCCTGCGCGGCCACGTCCTCGGCGGCATCGGCCTCTGACGGTCCCGAGGTGATGATGATGCGGCGCGTGCGATCGGCGATCGCCAGTTGCGCCGCGACCGTGGCAAACGACGCCGTCGGCCAGCGGCGGAACGGATTGCCGGCGCTGACGTGCAGCACGATGATGGGTGCCGAGTCGGCGACTCCAGCGGCCGCCAATCGCGCGGCGACCCCGGCTGCCGCGGCGGCATCGATCGGCATCACGACCGGATCGCTGGCGCCCGTCGGGGGCTCGATGCCCAGCGGGGCAATCAAGTCCCACTGGTTCAGCACCGAGTGGCGCGGCGGCACCAGCGACCGCGACCACGGCACGCGGGTCGTGTAGCTGAATTGCCGGCCGGGCAGCGCGTAGCCGATGCGCTGACGCGCACCGCTGGCCCAGGTCAGAAAGCCGCTGCGCGGACCGCCATGAAAGTCGATTACCAGGTCGTAGCACTCGGCCCGCAGGCGGCCGGCCAACCGCAGGTCATAACGCAGCCGCGCCAGGCCGCGCGGCCGTTCGACCAACACGACCTCGTTCAGGCCGGGATGGTGACGGACCACCGGCTCGGCCGGCGCCTCGACGAGATAGGTGATGTGGGCAGTTGGAAACCGGCGGCGCAAGGCGCCGATCGCCGGTGTGGTGAACACCACATCGCCGATCAGGCGCAGCCGGATGAGGAGGATCTTCAGGGCTCGACCGTCGCCTCGTCGATCAGCATGACGGGGATGTCGTCCTTGATGGGATAGACGCGGTGGCAGGCGCCGCACTTGAGCGCGGTGCCATCCTTCACCAGCGTGACCGGCGTCTTGCACGCAGGGCACGCGAGGATTTCGAGCAACTCGGTATCGACGGGCATGCAGCGAATATACACCGTTCTCCCGGGCGGGCCGAGAAGGTAAGATCGCGCCATGCGGGTGATTGGCTGCGTCGTTGTCGCGCTGGTGGTGGCCGCCCCGGCGTTCGCGTCCGCCCAGGACGATCCGAAGGCGCAAGCGTTCTACGAGTTCCTGATGGCGCGCCGCCTTGACGCGGCCGGCGACGCGGCCGGGTCGATGGCCGCGTTGCAGCGCGCACAGAAGCTGGACCCCGGCTCCGCCGGCATCGCCGCGGAAATGGCCGGTGCCTACGCGCGGCAAGACCAAAACCAGTCGGCCATCCTCGAGGCCGGCAAGGCCCTTGCGATTGATGCGACCAACGAAGAGGCGCACTATGTGCTCGCCCAGATCTACGCGGAGTGGTCCGAGGGCGGTGGCGGGCTTCCAGCCGGAGAAACCGCGGCAGGCGCGCGGCTGAAGGCGATTGATCACCTCACCGCCATCCAGAAGTCGCCGCTCATGGCGGTCGATCCCAACCTGCAGATGACCTTGGGCCGGCTGCAGTTGGGTGCCGGCCGCACTGCTGATGCCGTGCCGATTCTCGAACGCGTCGCCGCGCAAGCGCCCTGGGCGGCCGAGCCGCTGGTGTTGCTCTACGAGGCGTACGCCGCCAGCGGCAAGCTTGATCAGGCTGAAGCAGCCCTGATTGGCGCCGCGCAGATCAACCCCCGCTATTGGGCGCAACTGGGCCAGTTCTACGAGCGCGGCAGCAAGTGGGACGACGCGGCCGCCGCGTATGAACAGGCGCTCAAAGGCATGCGCCAGCCCAGTCGTGACGTGCAGGTGCGTCTCGCGACCGCGCTGCTCAATACCGACGACGGCGCGCCCCGTGCCCGCGCCGTGCTCGGCGAGCTGTTGACGGCGAGCCCCGGCGACGTGCGCGTCCTGTATCTACTGTCGAATGCCGAGCGCGCCGACGGTGACTTGAAGGCCGCGGAAGGCACCGCGCGCACGATCATGACCGCGGATCCCGCTAACGTCACCGGTCTCTACGCGCTGGTGCAGATCCTGTTCGATCGCTACGAGTTCAAGCAGATCGTCGACGTCGTGGCGCCGTTCGCGAAGGATCCGGTGGCCCGGTCGAAGGGTCGCGAGAACGAAGGCGCCGCGGTCCTGGTGCAGTTGGGCATCGCGCAGCAGCAGCTCGCGCAGTGGGACGCCTCGATTGCCGCGTTCACCTCGGCCAAGGCACTCACGCCGCGCGACCCCGAGATCGATGCCTACCTCGTGCAGGCGCATCTCGCGGCGCGGCGCTTCGATCGGGCCGAAGCACTGGCCAGTGAGAACCTCGCGAAGAATCCCAATCAACCACGCATGACCCGCCTGCGGGCGCAGGCCTTGTCGAAGGGCGGCAAGCCAGCCGAGGCGTTGCAGTTGATGGAGGCAGGTGCCGCCAGGAATCCCACCAGCCGCGAATACGTGGTCGGCCTCGCCGATCTGTATGCCGACCAGAAGCGTGGCGACGATGCCGTGCGCACGCTGGAGCAGGCGCGCCAGACCTTTGGCGACGATCAAGTGCTGACCATGCGCATGGCGACCGCGTATGAAGTCGGCGGCAAGCTGGTTGAGGCCGAGCGGGAATTGCGCCGGCTGATGGCCGATGACCCGCTGAACGCCAACGCCCTCAACTCGCTGAGCTACCTGCTGGCCGATCGCAGCACGCGGCTCCCTGAAGCGGTGGCACTGGCGCAGCGCGCCGTGAAGCTCGAGCCCGACAACCCGTCGTATCTCGACACGCTGGGCTGGGCGCTGTTCAAGCAGGGCAAGGCCGATGAAGCGGATGTGCCGCTGACCAGGGCCGCCGCCGTGCTGACCGCCAACTCGGTGATCCAGGACCACCACGGCGACGTGCTCGCGCGCCGCGGCCGCCACGCCGAGGCGGTGGCCGCATGGCAGCGCGCGCTGGCCGGCGACGGCGAGCAAATCGATCGCGCCGCGATCGAGAAGAAGATCAAGGCCGCTCGCGCCAAGTCGAAATGATTCGTGCCCTCGCCACCCTGGCGATCGTGCTCGCGCTGTCGGCCTGTGCCGCGCGCACGCCGCCGCGGCCGGCTGGACCCGCCGGCCCGGACCCGTCGGCGGTTGAGGCGTTCGCCAGCGCGACGACCGCGTGCCGCGGCTTTCGCTCGCTGTCCGGTGAGCTGTCGCTGTCGGGCCGCGCCGCCGGCGAACGGATTCGCGGCCGCGTGATTGCCGGCCTCGAGACGGGCGGCTCAGTGCGTCTCGAAGGCGTCGCGCCGTTTGGTCCTCCTATCTTCATCCTCGCCGGCACCGCCGAGAATGCCACGTTGCTGTTGCCGCGCGAGCATCGCGTGCTCAAGGACACGCCGGTCGCTGCCGTGCTCGAGCGGCTGACCGGACTGGCGCTTGGTGCGGACGACTTGCGGTTGATGGTGTCCGGATGTCTCGCTGATAATGCCGCGCCAACCGAAGGACGGAAGTGGCCCGGTGGATGGCAGGCGGTGACGCTCGGACCCGATCGCGTGGCGTACCTGCGGCTGCAACAGGGCCGTCCCGTCGTGGTGGCCGCTGACTACGGTCCGTGGCACGTCGACTACGCCGAACATCTCAGCGGCTATCCGCGCGTGGTGCGGGTCCGTCGCGCCGGCGACGCGACGACGGATGTGACGGCGCGAGTGGGCGAGCTTGACGTGAACACCACCATCAATCCGCTCGCGTTCACGCTTGAAGTACCATCGGACGCCGACCCGATGACCCTCGACGAGTTGCGATCGGTCGCGCCGCTCGTCCCCAAGTCCTGACCGCTTGGCACCCTGGCACCTCTGGCACCCATGGCACAGTCTGTAAGTCTCCCGGCCTTTGCGAAGATCAATCTCGACCTGCGGATCCTGGAGACGCGCCCCGACGGCTATCACGACCTGCGCACCATCTTTCAGAGCCTCGCGCTGTTCGACACGGTGACCGTGACGCGGCGTCGCGGGCCGTTCGAGATCATCTGCGATCACGAAGACATCCCGACGGACCGGCGCAACCTGGTGTGGAAGGCCGCGTCGCTGCTGCATCGCGTCTCGACCGGCAAGACCGGCGCGCTGCAAGGCATCTCGATCGATCTGCGCAAGCGCATCCCCAGCGAAGCAGGATTGGGCGGTGGCAGTGCCGATGCCGCCATGACCCTGTTGGCGTTGAACAAGCTGTGGAAGCTGGGCCTGGATCTGGCCACGCTCACGCGGATTGGGGCGCGGCTGGGCGCCGACGTGCCCTACTTCCTGGTGGGCGGCACCTCGCTCGGCCTGGGGCGCGGTGACGACATCTATCCGCTCGCCGACTTACCGACCGTCCACGTGGTGATCCTGCGGCCCGGGTTCGGGGTGGCGACCGCGGATGCATACAAGTGGTTCGACTTAGAATCACGCCGAACCCGGGAGCCGGCGCCCCGTTCATACCCCGCCGGATGGCCCAGTTGGGCGGCGACCCTGCGCAACGACCTGGAGGCGCCGGTCGTGCGCCACCATCCCGCGATTGCACGGATTCGCCAATCTTTGCTCGACTCCGGGGCCAATGTTGCCGCCATGTCTGGATCCGGTTCGGCCGTGTTTGGCCTGTTCGAGCGGGCCGACGCGGCCCGCCGCACGGCCAACGATCTGGCCCGGCCGGGCTGGCTGTCGCTTCACACCCGGACGATGGCCCGCCGGGAATACGCCCGACGGGTTGCCGCCGGCCTCTAAACTCGGATACGATAACGGTTTGCCCCTGGGTGTTGGGGCGTGGCCAAGCGGTAAGGCGCCGGCCTTTGGAGCCGGTATTCGAAGGTTCGAATCCTTCCGCCCCAACCAACTTTGTTCGGCCCAGCCTCCGGCGGGCATGTTGATATGCGACCAACCGGTTTCGGAGATCTGAAAGTCTTCTCAGGCAGTGCTCACCCGCAGCTCGCGGCTGAGATTGCCGAGTTCCTTGGGGTGGAACTCGGACAGGCACGCCTGCGCCGGTTTCCCGACACCGAAGTCTCGTTCCAAATCGACGAAAACATTCGCGGCACCGACGTCTTCATCATCCAGCCGACCTGCGCTCCGGTGGATCCCCACCTGATGGAGCTGATGATCATGACCGACGCGTTCCGCCGTTCGTCGGCGGCGCGCATCACCGCGGTCATCCCGTATTACGGCTACGCCCGGCAGGACCGCAAGGACAAGCCGCGCGTGCCGATCTCCGCCAAGCTGGTCG